>Ga0105099_10000065_pt1 | contig 65380 bp, 72 predicted proteins | sample PPLLak3cmMay2015_2_FD_79138 | JGI IMG/M metagenome (GOLD analysis project Ga0105099, IMG submission 79138) | Freshwater sediment microbial communities from Prairie Pothole Lake near Jamestown, North Dakota, USA - PPLs Lake P8 Core (1) Depth... | ecosystem: Environmental > Aquatic > Freshwater >... | reverse complement strand
GCGGCCAAAGATTTTGAAGCCTGACTTTAGGATCATCGCGCTCGCTGCGGTAGCGCTTTATTTGTATAACGAGAGTTGCAATGATAAATACTATTGAACCAAGACAAAACCCCGTAATCACGTAACCGGTGATGCTGGTTCCCCACATAAAAAATGCCAGAATGGAAACAACGACAAGAACAACCGTGGTGATAATCATCAGGAATTTTCCGCTTTTCAACGTGGATTTTCTTTTCTGCTCACTGCTTTCGATTTGGAATGCTTCTTCCGATTCATGGGTTTCGTTGTAGCTGATTGTTTCTTTGCCTAAAAGGACCAAGCTTGGCTCTGCCAATACTCCGCGAAAAACAAATAGAAAACCAAAGTATTCAAGAACCACCCCGGCTATACCAAATATTTGATACTTGCGTTCCAATATAAAAAACAAAAATCCCAGCGCAAGGGATATAAATCCAATGAATCTCCACGATGTTCTTAACAATCTTTCCGTTTTGGACGCGGTGTAAAAAAGGAGGGCAGATGAGGTGCATACTATTATTGCAAAAATACAGCCTATATAATTAATAAACTCAATCCAAAATAATTGCATTTATTCCCTCCTTGGGTAACATGTTGAGATTAAAATAATTTACTTGTTTATACATATTATAATATTAATATTGAAAATATTCAACTTTAGTTTGTGGATAAATAAATGCAAACATTTTAAAATTCCTAAAAGCGTTTATAATAATTATATATGCTAGGAAGAACGCATCAAATAATCGGACTTACGGCTTCAACCGGATGGTATCTTTCAACTGCCAACCCAAGTTATGGCCCGGCTACACTTGCCGGGGTAGTGATTGCTTCTGTTATCGGTTCGCTCATTCCCGATCTTGACCGCCCGACAGCCGAAATCTGGAAGAAAATTCCCTACGGCAAAATCTTCGGCAAAGTCGTTGATCCCATAATCTCCCACCGCAGTTTTTCCCATTCAATTTTGGGATTAGTTATGTTTGGCTGGCTTATACATTATATATTAATGTCATTCCCGGCATATTGGGGGATAAATGCCAATGATGTATTTATTGCCTTTTTGATCGGCTATATTTCACATCTTGTTGCCGATATGGTGACAGACAAGGGGATTCCGCTCTTTTTTCCTTACCCCAAATTCATCGGGATTCCGCCGAAGCCTTTCGAAGGGATGCGCATCATAACCGGCAAATGGTTTGAAAACCTGGTTTTATTTCCTCTTTTTAATATTATTTTTGTAGTTATCATCATTACGCATTATAATGAAATAAAAGTTATATTATTCAAATAGTATGGCAAACGAACCGAAAATAAAATTATTGATAATGGTCTTTGCGGTTATTTTCATAATAACTTGTTTTTTTGTCGTTCTCGGCAGGGGAAATAAAAGCAATACAAACATTTTTATACCGAGTACCGACTTGGTGCAGGATTCAAGCAGCAAAGAAAAATCTACTGTCAAAAAAGTGATTGACGGCGATACAATTGAACTAACTAACGGAAGCCGAGTGCGTTATATCGGCATTGATACCCCTGAAATAACATCTTCTGAAAATCCCGACGAATGTTATTCCTTGGAGGCAACCAATAAAAACAAGGAATTAGTGGAAGGAAAAAAAATAAAATTGGAAAAAGACGTTTCAGAAACCGACCAGTATGGACGTCTTTTGCGGTATGTTTATCTGGAAGACGGCACATTTGTCAATTTGGAACTGGCTAAAACTGGTTTCGCAGTTTCCGATACATTTCCACCCGATGTCAAGCATCAGCAGGAATTTCAGGAGGCCGAGCGCGAGGCAAGGCAAAACGGCTTGGGACTTTGGAGCGCATGCCAGAATAAAATTTCTAATTGACCTAATTAACCTAATTTCTAAACAATTTTTTAGACATTTGACATTTAACATTTTAGTCATTTATTAGGTCAATTAGAATAATTAGAAATTAGACATTAAGAACAAAATATTCAGAAATAACAGTTTAATATTCGACAAAAATCCAGACAAGAAGAAAACATTTAACAATACTGAAATATTTGATATAATGAACTTAAGCATTAATTACGTGCATATTGTGGATAAGTTTTGTGATAGAGGAAGCCAAGAAGAAAAAATATCCAATGTATTATACATATGTATTATTAAGTTTAAGAGACAATAAATTTTATGTCGGCTATACATCGGATATCAGAAAAAGATTGAAAATGCATAAGAATGGATTGGTTGTTTCAACCAAATCTAGGGGTGAATTTAAACTAATATATTGTGAAATTTGCCTAAATAAATATGACGCCTTAGACAGAGAAAGATATTTTAAGACGGGTTTCGGAAGACGTTTTTTAAATAACAGATTAAAGAATTTTTTAAAATAACAGATATAGGCCGCGCCCGCAACGCCTGAGCAAAGCTCGGCTTGCGATGGCGGGCGGGGAGGGGAAAATCCGTGGTTCTAGCGCAATCGATAAAATACTATTTGCGGCCATTATTTTATTAACCCTAATTTTTATTGGTTTGGGTTATTTTGTAATTAAAGGAAAAAATAAAATCGTTGAAACTTTCGGCACAAAAAATAACAACTCGATGCAAGAAGATAAAGATAGTGTCCTAATGGGCCAAGTAAAAGGTGTCAAAGACGATTCAATTGTCGTTCAATACCAAGAAAATAATATTCCGGTGGAAAAGGAAGTATATCTAAGCAGCGCCACAAGTATCGTCGAGGAACACGATGTTGAAGGCGGAGACCCGAAAAAAATTGAAAAAGACCGGATTCAAATAGATAAAACTGTGGTAATCAAACTTAATAATTCAAAAAATAAATTAGATTCAATTGCGGAAGTGATTCATATTCTGCCCGACGCCTGCGAAAACATTTCCTGCCAAGTGGAGTCGCCATGAAAGTTTGGAAAGTGATATTTTATCAAAAAAAATATGAATTCTAATTCAGAAACAAAAATTGCAATTTTCAGAGGAAGCAAAATCAGAAAAACTATTTACAAAAATGAGTGGTGGTTTGTAATTGAAGATATTGTTTTAGCTCTTATTGATTCTCGTGATGCAAAACAATATATTCAACGCATGAAGCAACGCGATACAGTACTTAGCAAAGGGTGGGTACAAATTGTACATACCCTCGATGTATTTACTCCTGGTGGCAAACAAAAAATGATTTGTGCTAACACGGAAGGCATTTTTCGCATTATTCAATCGATACCTTCTCTAAAGGCGGAGCCTTTCAAACGATGGCTGGCACGGGTAGGCTACGAGAGAGTCCAAGAAATAGAAGATCCTGAGCTAGGTACCAAAAGAACAAGAGCATTATATAAAGCCAAGGGGTATTCCGATGGTTGGATTGAAAAAAGAATGCGGGGAATTGAAATTAGGGAAACCCTAACTGATGAATGGAAAAAGAGAGATGTTGGTGCGGAAAAAGAATATGCAATATTGACTGCGGAAATTTCCCAAGCGACTTTTAGCATGACGCCAAACGAATATAAAAAATTCAAGAGTTTAAAAAGAGAAAATTTGCGTGATCACATGAATGACTTAGAATTGATTTTCTCCATGCTTGGGGAAGCATCAACCACAGAAATTGCCAGAAACAAAAATTGTCAAGGATTTGCTGAAAACAAAGGCGCGGCTTTTAAAGGCGGAACAATTGCGGGAAATGCGCGCAAAGATTTAGAGAAAAAAAGCGGCAAGAAAGTTTCGAGCAGAGTGAATTATTTACATAATCGGCAAAATAAGCGGTTAAAATAATTAGCGATATTTACTTGTCCTGTGGCGTTAAACCGCATTATAATGTCTGCCGGCAGGCAGGTGTAATAGGTTCAGTAGTAAGAATTTTTGCAGGTGATTAAAAAATTCATTTGTATATTAGATTAATGTTTAATAAGGAAGGCCATGAAAGTTTGGAAAATAATTTTATATGTAATTTTAGGTGCGGCTTTTGCGACAAGTCTTTATTTTAGTTATTTGTATATACAGAAAAACAAAGTATCCACAACTTTACCGCCCGAAATTGCGGCCAGAGTCAATGCGGAGAGAGTACCTTTTTTCGGTAAAATCAAATCAGTAAGTCAAGATAAGATTGTTGTTAGCCAATATGAAGACAAAGGAGACCAGGAAATAAAAATTGATGACCAAACCCGTTATATCATTACTCCTTTTGGCAAGAACGAACATAAAGATGGAAAAATTGATGATGTTAAAGAAGGGGCGGATGTAAATATTTCCGCTATAAAAAACACTGACGGCAGCTCCGTCGCCGAGACAATAGAAGTAATTATACAGGAAAATGAATAGAAAATTTGGGAAAATTCATGAAAAATTATCAATTTCTCGACAAATTAAGAAAAGTCGGCAAAATCACATTGTTTGTGTTCGGCTTACTGGTTTTTGGACTGAGCTTGTATTTCAATTATTTGTATTTCAAACAGATAAAAGCATCTGATTCAAATATGCAGGATAGTTCAACTATCCAAATAGTAAATAAGGATGAAAAACCACATGCATATCTTTCCGGCAAAGTAATTTCAGTAAATCAGAATTTAATAAAGGTAAATGTTCAAGTGGATAAAAACAAAACTGAAGAAAAAGATATTTTTGTAACTGATGCAACCACTTATCAAAAAATATTATTCGATTATACCTCGAAAGGAAAACCAGAACAAACTAAATTTGATGATATTAAACAAGATTTACAGATTAACGTGCTACTGGCGGACAGTTCAAATGAAAGTAGTTTGGTTGCAAAAAATATTGACATAATTATTCAAAATTTAATTACCGGCACCGTAGAGTCGATTAATAAAAATTCAATTAAAATTACTAGCGGAATGCAGTTTAAAATTGATAATGCAACATCATATTATATAGAAATATCAAAACCGGATTCAAAAACATTAGAACCGGCAAAATTTGATAAGATTAGTTTTGCTAGCATTAAACAGGGTGACTTAGCAACTATAGTATTGCCAGATGATTTTTCCAATAAAGAACAAACCGTAAGCAGTATTGTAATCATGTTATCTAAATAATTTGTTATATGAAATTTTATGACTAAAAAACATTTTATCATTTCATCATTAAAAATTATATTTTATATTGCTATTTTATTTATTGCTATTTTAACATTTAAAGGTACAGCAAAAGCAGGTTGTGTTTCTATGTCTATCTGGAGTGAAGGCGATAGTTGGGGAAACTGGGTGCCTTTTTGGTGGTGTACTGATAAAGACACTTACAATCCGGGAGAAAGTATTTATGTTACAGCCTCCGGTGGTTATGTACCGCAAGCATCGGCTTGGTCTTGTATTTCACTTACTGCTCATGTAGACAATTATCCAGATACAGAGGGATCTGATGATATTGTTACTCACGGTTGTCTTCAGTGGTGTTGTATGGGTAATAGCGGTGGAAGATATTATACAGCCCCGTCTTCTCCCGGTACGCACGCAATGTATTTTGGCGGGGGTGTTGCGGGTTGGTGGGGTCAGTGGAGATACGCTTATACTAGTATTAATTTTTCTGTTGTCCCGCCACCGCCGACAGTTTCGCTTTCTGCAAACCCAACCGATATTTATGGAAGTGGAAATAGCACATTGACATGGACAACCACCAATAGCCCCACTAGTATTAGTAGTAATTTTGGCGCCTGGCCCCCAGCTGGCGGCAGCAGACAGGTTACACCAAGCGCAGGAGCAAATTATTACTGGGTAACCGTTTCTAATGCTGCGGGCGTTCCTGCCAGCGACTCAACATATGTCTATGTTCACCCAGGTAATTTTAGTCTAAATTCGATTACCCGAACTTGTGAAAACGAAATATCAAAGAATATTCTTAGCTGGGGGCAGTCGTTAGGAGCAAATAAATACAATATATATCGTGACGGAGGGTATATTGGATGTGTGGGATCAGGTTGCGCTTTACCTTTATCAACCACTTATAAAGACGACACTGTAACATATAATAGCACCTATACTTATCAAGTATATGCTGCTAATGCTCCGGGATATACCACGCCAAGCAATGCTGTCACCTCGCAACCGGCATATTATTGCAAAAAGCCGCATGTAACTATCTCGGCAAATCCAATAAATATCACTCTTGGCGGAAAATCCACCTTGACTTGGTCGGCTACAAATGTGAGCCATGTTGACATTACCAACACGGGATATGCTTACAATGGAGGAATTACTTCTTTTTCCAACCAAACAAGGGAAGTTCAGCCAACACAAACTACAACTTATTTGATTACCGGCTCAAATCCTTGTGTTACAGCCGGATATTGTACTGCCGCAACGATGTCTACTAGAGTTTATGTCGGCACCGGCAAAGCGGAATTGGGAGGAGATGTTTATTCGGGAAATATTATCAACGACAACAGCGGGAAATTCCAATTTGATCCCAAGAGTGTGCTGGCAGCTAAGGCAAGCATTGATGTTCCGGGCAGTCCGGGAGTAACCTGGCAAATTCCAAATTATGATTTTATTTTATGGGGTCTGACGCAGGAAAAAATGAAGAAAACGAGAGACGAATTAATTAAGGGACGAGATTCTGTAAATTTTCATCAATTTTCCGGAGTTTGGTGCCTTGATTCAGGCAATAAAGATAATCCTAGTGCATGTATTGGTCAGGGAGATGGAGTGTGGTATGTCAATGGAGATCTGCGCTTAAAGGATGTAACTTTTTCCGGCAGGGGAACAATTATAGTTAGTGGTATGTTGTATATTAATGGAGATATTAAATATGTCGATGATAGTACCAATAACTCACTTGGATTTATCGTTGATAAAGATATTGATATCAGCAAGGATATTTATCTTATTGAAGGAGCGTTTTTTAGCTTTGGCACGATTTATTTTCGGTAATGTGTTTATTCAATAGAAATGAAAACAAAGATAGTAAAGGAGAAGCATGAAGGCATTGAAAATAATTTTATATATAATCCTTTTTGCAGCATTTGCCACAAGTTGGTATTTCAGTTATTTATATATTAAAAAAATTACTCTCCAGCCAATTTCCGCAGATGTTCAAAACCAGATGAATATGCCTCAAGAAGCAATATTTGGGAAAATTATTGCAATAAATAAAGAAAAAATAACCGTTGAAAAACCAGATGATCAATCTAAAATGGAAATTAAATTGTCTGATAATACGCTTTATCAAAAATCAAATTTTGGCGTCAATGAAATTTCGGAAGCAAAATTTGAAGATATGAAGGAAGGATACGAGGCGAGTGTCTATTATATAAATACTGATAAAAACACCAAGGAAGCATTAAATGTTCAGATAATCATTCCAGAAGAATAGCCAAGTGAATTATGATAAAAAAATGATGGAGAAAAATAATGAAATCTGATTCAAGAAAAATTGTTATGATTGTTTTTTGGACCTTCTTCGGTTTATTTTTTGCAGTAAGTTTATATTTTAATTATATGGATTATAAAGATTATAAAATTGAAAAGAAAAATACTTCCAATGTTAGTTCTCAAAATAATGCGCAACCGAGCAATTTTATTGCAATTATCGGGAAAGTTATATCAATTGATGCTGGTTCTAAAACTATCAAAATCAATGAAAATAATACTAAAAAAGATATTGTGATTACAACCGATGATAAAACGAAATTTGTTAGAAATTTTAGTGATCCGGTGGAGCAGACAATTTACAATGATGCTGTTTATAATGATGTTAAGATGGATATGACCATTGGAATTACTTTTAATTCCTCAAATTATGATACCCCAGCCGTTAGAATCGAGATTTTGATACAGAACTATTTTGCAGGAGAAATTACCAGTATAACTAAAGATAATATTGTTATCAAAAAAAACGATAAATTAACAGAAATAAAACTCAAGGACAATACTCTCTACTATCAAGCAGAGCCAATAAACCAAGATGAACAGAAAAAACCGGAGGAATTAGTTCCTAAAATGATAAAATTTGATGATTTGAAAATTGGCAGCAAAATTATTGTATTTTTTTCGGGAAGTATCGAAGAAAAAGATTTAAAAGCAGATAAAGTATTAAAAGTTGCGGATTGAAAATGAAATATTTTATAATTTCAACAATTAAATTAATTAATAGCCGTTTTAATTTGAAAAATATTCAAAAAATATTTTTGCTTATCGCAATTATATTATTTATGATAATAATTTATCCTAAAACAAGCAGGGCAGTTTGGAATGATGCCGGTTATGGCTGGATTCAATGTTGGGCAGGGACAACCTGCTCATGCCCCACTGATTATGTAGTGGGAGGCGCTTATAATAACGGGTGGGATCCATCAGGAAGCATTAATAATATTTACTGCTATCATATAACCGATAATAGTGGTCCTTTATCTTGGAATTGGAGCTTAGCAAATCACAAAGATTTTCAAACAAATGTAAATACTTATTGTAATACCAACACCTGGATGCGTGACATCAATTTCTACTGGACTGGAGCAACAGCCGGTTTTAATTGTATCGGCATGAGTCGCGCTGGAGGAAATGCCAATTGGGGTGGCAGTCAAACCGCCTACAAGGATTATTATTCACCCGCTTATTGCGGGTCAGGATTTGGCGCGTATGGTTTGGGAGATGTTTACCATTGGGGTTATCAGACTTGTCCTGGTGGGGGAAAATTATGTCGTGTTCTATTGCCTGGCGGAGACAGTGTGGTTGATCAATTTCATTGCCGCACAATGTTGGACCCTGTACCGGATTGCACTGACATCTCTTGGGCTCCTGCTACAAGTACCGTTTGTAGCGGTGTGATTTTTACCCAAACCAGTAATTGTGGACATACCAGAACAGCGATAGGCACCAAAAATTGCACACCGCCGGGTAATTTTTCTATAATTGGCGGAACAGCGTTGTGCAATAACACTACACATAAACCTTATAATCATCTCACTTGGTCAGTTCCAACAGGAACAGGTCAAGTTACTGGATATAGTATTTATCGCCGAACGCATCGAAATAATTGTCCTCAAAACGGGGGGTGGGGCTCGGCAATTGCAACCGTTTATGGAAAATATAACACAACTTTTGATGACGATACAGCGAGTTATGCAAATAGATACGATTATCGCGTAGCCGCTTTTGGACCGGGCGGAACAAGAAATTCAACAAATTTGGCTTGCGATGTTGCTACAAAATGCTGTCCGGCAGTTGATATTTCCGTCAATAAATCAACCGTAAAAGAAGGCCAGCCGGTTTTATTGAGTTGGAGTTCCTGGAATTTACAGGCACTCAATATCACGAACATTGATCTAGTTCCTGTTCCGTTAAACAAGGCGAATTATCAAGCATATCCCCAACCGCCTCAAACTGAATATAAGGCAACGGGCATTTGTGGCAATGAGTCAGCAATAGATTCAGTAATGGTCCGTGTAAATCAGGTAGTATACAAAGGAGCGTTTATTGCCAATGCAATAGATATTAATACCAATCACGATTACGTAATTCGCATTAAATATGACCCGCGGGTGATTAATTTCCCGCCGCCCGGATTTGCCGACATTTTCGCCCCGATTTTCAAGGAAATCGCTCCATAAAAAATGAATTTCTAATTAACCTAATTTCTAATTGACCTAAATAATTTCTAATGTCTAATAATACAATGTCTAAAAGTAAATATGACTTGGAGGAAAGAACTGCTAAGTTTGGTGAAGAAATTATTAAATTTGTCAGAACTATACCTGTTAATATTATTACCAAAGAAATAATACCGCAACTAATAAAATCTGGAACAAGTATTGGCGCAAACTACTCCGAAGCAGATGATGCCGAATCGAAAAAAGATTTTAAGCATAAAATTGGAATCTGCAAGAAAGAAGCACGAGAAACAAAACATTGGCTAAGATTAATTTCAGTGGCATGCCCGGATTTAACTGAAAAATCAAGAATTCTCTGGCAAGAAGCAAAAGAACTTCATCTTATTTTTAACTCAATTAACAATTCACTTAAATAGTCGTTTAGACATTAGTAATTGGACATTTGTCATTTTTTAGAAATTAGGTCAATTAGATCAATTAGAAATTTTAATAAAATAATGTATTATGTTATAATGAATTTAACTTGTGGATACGCTGAGCGTATCGTCGCGTCGCTTAGCGGGGTGGAAAACGTTAAACCTGTTAAGCAAAAGGTATTAAATTAACTTATTTTTTAATAATATTTTCATGTTTCTGTCTCATGTCACATGTTATATGTTATATGTTACACGATACATGATCCAAGGAGGGTATTGTGCTAGATATAAAATCAAATCAATCAAGCGTTGGTGCTGCGCCTGCCGGTCAAAATGAGGAAGTTCCCAGACCCAGACCGCAGTTGGAACTGCCGCCAATCGAGCCAGAGAGTAATTATCTCACCACTTTTAGCATTATTGCAACAATTTTAGTGGTGGCGGCGGGAGTCGGTCTTTATGTTCTCAAAAGCACTAAAACCTCCGCATATAATACCAAACAGGCCGAAGTGAGCGAATTAACCGGACAGCTTGGCGCTTCGCCGCTCAAAGAACTTGATAAGCAGATTACCAGTCTGCAAAAAGGACTGGCGCTTTACCAGAATGCACTAAGCGGTCAAATTTTATGGTCTATGATGTTTAAAGATTTTGAAAAAACCGCCCCCAAAAATATTAAATTAACCGCTCTTGCCATGGATGAAAAGCAAGCGGTAAAACTAAGCGGCGAAGGGAGTGATTTTTCATCTGTTGCCAAACTTGTAAGAAGCTTGGAAAACTCCAAAGATTTTTCCGATGTAAAACTGGTTTCGGCTACTGCTTCCGATCCGGAAAAAGGAGGAGCGATTAATTTTGCCGTAACTCTCACTGTCAAATCCGCCAATCTTAGAGCAAGCGCTCAAGCATCAACCATAACACCTGTTGGCGAAACCCCATCCGGCACAACTGCCGCTCCGGCTGCGGAAAATTCAAATCAGCTTCCGGGCACAACAAATTCCACTCCAAGCCAACCATAATTATCATAAATAAAATTATTAAAGAAGGAGATATATGGATCAAAAGTCAAAATCAAATTCAGCGATGCTTATAACCTTGGTTTGTGTAATTGCAATTGCCGGGGTAGGATATTTTGTCATTAATCCCGGAATTACCGGACTGAAAGATGCTTCCATTAAACTTGATGCCAAAACAAAGGAGGCGGCTGATCTTAGCGATAAAATTACCACCCTCAATAGTCTGCAGTCACAATTTACCCAAGCCACGGACACGGTTAAAAAGTTGGGGCTTGCTATTCCATCTACCGATCAAATGCCGGAAATTATGGTCCAGATTGAAACGATGGCCAGTGAATCGGGGCTTAGGGTAAATTCTATTCAGCCGGCAAAAGTAACTGCTGCCGGAGAACAAACAGCTCAATCTTCGGTGCCGGTCACGGTAAGTTTGCAGGGTGATTATCCCGGACTTTATGCCTTTTTGACGAAGATGGAAAAAGATATTCGTCCGATGAATATCAAATCCATTAATATCGCCTCGGCAACTAAAGAAGAATCGTCGGTTGTGAATTTTACCCTTAATTTAGAGATATTAAAAGCGCCATAGAAAATATTTGAAATAGTCGTACCCTAAACCGCTTCGCGGTCGGGTGCAAGGAGCACATATGAGCAGGACAAATCAGATGGTAATGGGATTGATAGTTATTATTGGAATTATTGTGGGATTGTATTTTTGGTATCGAACATCTATTCCCACTCAAGCTGATATTGATGCCGCCGCGGTGAAAGTGGAAACTGTTGATCCTAATATTTTGACTAGTCAAGCCGCAAAATCAGTTACCTCAATGAGTGTTTATGGTCCGGTGCCGGTTGAAGTCAAGCCGGAAGATATCGGGAGAGATAATCCATTTAGCAACTATTAGTTATGAAGAGTAATGTCTAATTAATCTAATTACTCTAATTGACCTAAATAATATCTAATTCTTAATGACCAAATTACCAAAACATTTTAGACATTAGAAATTTAATTATTAAGCATTAATTAGAAATTAGGTCAATTAGAAATTAGAAATTGTTAAATAAATTATGCCAGACATAGATTCATCACAACCAAATCTTTCTACGGCAAGCGAAGACGAAAAAGCTCGTTATTATAGCACGTATTTTAATATTCCCTTGGTCCATTTAAAAGACAAGGATATCTCGCTTGAAATTTATTCCAAGATTCCGTTTGATGTTTCCAAGGCCTTTGGCATTCTGGCATATGAATTTGACGAAACAAAAACCCCGCCAATATTAAAAATTGCTGTCGGAGATCCGGCACGGCTCCAGAAAAAGGCGCCGGCGATTTTATCGGAATTAAAGAAAGAAAAAGGCCTGAATTTTGAACTGGCGGTTACGACAAAAAGCGATTTTGATTTTGCTCTGAATAAATACAGCATAAAACTTGCTGGAAAAGATAAAGTTGTAAAAGTTGAGGCAAAAAATGAAACACCGGCTGCTCCAAAACCGGAACCGCTTGTATCAAGACAGCCCCAAGGCGGATATCCGATGGTTGATCTCAGAGAGCAGGGGATTCCCTACCAGACGATTATTAAATTTCCCGAAGAGGTGGCGATAAGATACAAAATGGTGGTTTTTGAATCACCGGCGGAGAATAAAATTAAAGTCGCAGCAGTTGATCCCGATAATCCCAAAGTGAAAGAAATATTAAACTTTGTTAAAGAAAGAAATAAACTGGAAATTGAACTTTACGAAACATCTGCCCAGAGTTTGGAATTTGCTCTTCGCGGCTATAGAAATATTCAAAAAGTTCCCGAAAGAGTGATGCCGACGGTACAGCCGGCTGCTGTGCCACCAGTTCAACCGCCTCCGGTTACAACCGCTAGTCCGCAAGGTGTGATGAGAAAACCCCCGCAGTTTGAAGAAGAAAAACCGGCAGAGGCTGAAAAACCGCCTCAAGTGGAAAAACCGAAAGAAGAGACACAAAAAATCACAGGAGAAGAAAAAACTCCGGAGGTAAAAATTGAAGAAATCAGTTCCGCCGAAGTAAGAAAAGAAATTGAAGAAAAGGGGCAAACTGCCGTTAAAACAGAAGCAATTGCCGAAGAAGGGGAAAAAGATCTTGATAAAATTCTTCCTCAAGGAATCAATTCAACTCTAGAACTGGAAAGCGCAATTAAAAGTGGATTTATCCCCAAGACACTTGCAGCCATTGTTTGTTACGCAGTCATGGAAGGCGCAAGTGACATCCATATCGAATCTGACGGCAAGATAATGAAACTGCGTTATCGCATCGATGGACTTTTAAGGGATATATTGCATCTGCCGATGGAAATATCAGCTCCGGTGGTCTCGAGAGTTAAAATTTTATCAAAATTAAAAATTGACGAGACAAGAATTCCCCAAGACGGCAGATTTGAGGTTAAGGTTAAAGGAAGAGATATTGACTTGCGCGTGTCAACGCTTCCGACAGTTCACGGGGAAAAAGCCGTAATGAGAATTCTTGATAAAAGCTCGCAGGTTTTATCGATTGAACAGTTGGGCCTCATGGGTAACGGACTGAAAGTCATGGAGAATAATATAGCAAAGCCTTACGGCATCATTTTATCAACCGGTCCCACGGGCAGCGGCAAAACCACTACTTTGTACGCGATACTTAGTAAAATTAACAAACCGGAAATAAATGTTGTCACGCTCGAAGACCCGGTGGAATATGAAATTCCCAATGTTAACCAATGCCAGATCAAGCCGAAAATCGGTTTTGGCTTTGCCGAGGGACTTAGAAGCATCTTAAGACAGGATCCGGATATAATCATGGTCGGGGAAATCAGAGATCAGGAAACCGCTTCTATGGCAACGCACGCCGCCCTTACGGGACATCTGGTTTTGACAACCTTGCATACCAATGATACAGCCAGCGCTCTTCCGCGGTTAATCAATATGGGCGTGGAGCCGTTTTTAATCACTTCTGCCATAAACTGCATTATGGCGCAAAGATTGGTTAGAAAGATTTGTGAAAAATGCAAAGAAGAATTAAAAGTTCCCGATGCAGTCAGAAACGCCTTCAAGGAAGAAATTATAAAAAGTCATAATAAAGAATTAATGGCTTATAAGGACAAAGAATTAAAATTTTATAGAGGTAAAGGCTGCAGTAATTGTCTCGGCGGCTATAAAGGCCGAATCGGACTTTTTGAAATTATGGAAATGTCCGATAAAATCGAGGAATTGGCTGTCAGCCGGTCGCCGGCAACTGTTATTAAGGAACAGGCAATGAAAGATGGAATGCTGACCATGAAGGAAGATGGCATTATTAAAGTGTTAAAAGGCATAACGACAATAGATGAAATATTGAGAGTAACAACAGAATAATATCCAATTTTCAATTACCAATTTCTAATTTTCAATGTCGTAAAATTTATGTGACTTGTTGTGATTTGCTTCGCGTGACTCATTGTGATTGCAATAAGTCACCATGAATCACAATTAGTCACAATTAATCACAAGAATAAAGATTGAAACTGATAATTGAAAATTTACGCAATAAAGGAGAAATATGGAAGAAAAATTTAACGGCAATGTAAAAAAATATCTGGATTTGGCTATCGAGAAGAAAGCAAGCGATCTTCACTTGACTGTCGGAATCATGCCAACCCTGAGAATTGACGGCAAACTAGTGGTTGTGCCGGGCGAAACTGTTTTAACAACCGAAACGAATGATAAATTAGTAAAAAGCTTGATGAATCCGGAACAAAATGAACGATTAGCCGAAAAAAAGGAAATTGATTTTTCTTTCGGTTATAAAAATTTTCGTTTCAGAACCAATGTTTATTTTCAAAAAGGATATCTTTCTGCATCACTCCGCTTGATTACAAGCGAAATCAGGCCGCTTGCCGACCTTGGTCTTCCGCCGATTCTTGAGAAATTTACCGTTCCTTCGCAGGGTTTTGTGGTGATTGCAGGACCAACCGGTCACGGCAAGTCAACAACACTTGCGGCAATGGTTGATCATATCAATAAACAGCGCACCGATCATATTATTACAATTGAGGATCCGATCGAGTATGTTTTTGAGCACAAAAAAAGCATTGTTTCCCAAAGGGAAATTGGCAGTGACACCTATTCCTTTTCCCGTGCGCTTCGGGCGGCACTGCGCGAGGATCCGAATGTGGTGCTGGTGGGTGAAATGCGTGATCTGGAAACAATTGAAGCGGCGCTTACCGTGGCGGAAACCGGCCACTTAGTATTTACTACGCTTCATACTAATTCTGCGGCGCAGACGACCGATCGTATTATTGATGTTTTTCCTCCTCATCAGCAGCAGCAGGTCAGAATGCAGCTTGCCAACGTGCTACAAGGGGTAGTTTCCCAGCGTCTGATTCCAAAAACCCAAGGCGGTCGTGTAGTCGCCTGCGAGATTATGATGGCGAATTCTGCAGTCAAAAATCTTATCCGCGAAGGCAAAACCCATCAACTCAATAATATTATTCAAACATCGGCATCAGAAGGAATGATAGGGCTTGATAAAGTTCTTGCGGAATTAGTATCAAAAGGCGATATCACTCTTGATGATGCACTTACCTGGTCACTCGATCCGAAAACCTTTAAAGCGATGGTGTATTAATATAATGCGAATTTTACAAATTTTATCCGAATGCCGCAAATGATATTATTCGAAGCATTAGGATAACATTCGTAGATTGGAATTATTTTAAGGATATTAGATGAATTTAAATTTAAACCTAAATTTTTTGGAAAAAGTTACCACTAAAGATAAAGCTTTCCTTTCGCGTCAACTGGCGACAATGCTATCAAGCGGTCTTCCGCTTGATAGGGCTGTGGCAATTTTGGCTGCGCAAACAAGAAAGAAAATTCTCAAGGACACACTAAATGATATCAATCGCGAACTTGAAAGCGGACAGAAGTTTTCGACTGCGATTGCTCGTCATCCCAAGGTGTTCGACAAAGTATATGTCAGCATAGTTGTTTCCGGTGAAGCAGTAGGAAAACTGTCTGAAGTTTTGACGCATCTGGCTGACACATTAGAGCAGGAAAACAACTTTAGCAGCAAAATTTCCAGCGCCATCATGTATCCGGCATTTATTATTGTTGTCATGCTTGTTATCGTGTTTTTGATGATGACGCAAGTTGTTCCGCAGCTCACAGAAATATTCAAGGAGTCGGAAGCGCAATTGCCTTGGACGACAAAATTGCTTATAAGTGCCAGCGGTTTCATGGTATCTTACTGGTGGGTGGTGATTATTGCCGTTATCGGTTTAGTTGTGGGAATATATTTATTCTTAAAAACGGAAACCGGCGGTTTTATGTTTAATAAAATTCAGGTAAATTTGCCGGGAGGCACCGGCAAAGATATTTATATGTCCCGCTTTGCTCGAACAATGGGCATGCTTCTGGGAGCCGGAACGCCGATTATTGATGCGGTAAAAATAACTGCCGGAGTTATGAATAATCGTATTTATAAAAGAAGTTTGGAAAATGTTGCCAATCAACTGGAGCGGGGCATCCCGATGTCGGTGCCGATTGAAAAAGATCCATATTTTCCGCTTGTTGTGCCGCAGATGGTAATGGTTGGCGAACAAACCGGAAAACTTGACGAGGTATTAAACAAGCTTGCCGGCTACTACGAAGAACAAAGTTCAGATAAAATCAAAGGAGTTTCTGCACTTTTTGAACCGATATTAATTGTTATTATTGGTATCGGTGTGGCATTTATCGTCTTTTCCATCCTTATGCCGATTTATCAGATTGTACAAATACAATAAAAATAACTTTTATAATCATTATAAAAGTTATAAATTTTATATGGAGGGATTTATGACCAAAAAACAAGGTTTTACATTAGTTGAGCTTTTAGTCACAATTGCTATAATTGGGATATTGGCATCTATAATTGTCGTTAATATTTCCGGTGCCAGAAAACAGGCGCGTGATGCCAAAAGGCAGTCGGAGTTGAAATCAATTCAAACCGCATTGGAGCAGTATGCTAATCTCAACAATGGGCTATATCCAAGTGATCTTTCACAGTTATCTCCTTTTATTAATCCAATTCCAATTGATCCAATGACAGGACAAGAATCATGTTCAAAGCACGTATGCGATTACATATATTCCAATCCGGAAGGTGATACTACACACTACAGACTGTGCGCTTGGATGGAAATAAGCAGCAATAATAAATCTGACTGCGGATTTAAAATTGAAAATTAATAAATTAATATATAAAAATATCTCGAAAGTTAAGTTCGAGATTAAAAAAGGAGAAAAAATGAATAAGAAAGTCTACACAGAGCGAAGTCGAAGTGGTTTTACGTTAATTGAGCTTTTGGTGGTTATCGCCATCATCGGCATCCTCGCCGCCATGATTTTGGTGGCACTTTCAAGCGCCAGAATGAAAGCAAAAGAATCAGCCGGTAAAGGCAGTTTAAGCAGTGTCCCGGCAGCTATGAGTATGTGTATGGATGGCAATGGAACAGTACAAACTTATATTAATTGCACTGGAAACGGCTGCGGAAGTATTTGCTCCGATACAAGTACCACAGATGCAACTTGGCCAAACATTACATCTTCAGGATGGCAATATTCGACTTTTACTGCTAGCCAGACTAATCCGTCTTTCACTGCTACATGTCCATCGAATACATGTAAATCAGGTGTTGCGGTAACTGCCAACTGTACAATCTCTGGTTGCACCTATCAATAAATTTTCAAGCAAGCTTGGCAACTTTGGTTGTCAGGCTTCTTGAGAAATTAAATATTTTATGTAAATCGAAATATATAAAAAAATGAAAATACATGATTATACCAATCGAAGTCGAAGTGGTTTTACGTTAATTGAGCTTTTGGTGGTTATTGCCATCATCGGCATCTTAGCCGCAATGATTTTAGTTGCGTTGAGTTCAGCAAGGATAAAAGCTCGAAATGCAGCTTTTAAAGGTTCGGTATCTTCTATTCCGGCAGCTTTTGTGATGTGTCTTGATGAGCCAACTGTTAGCGTTAATCTTCCGGATTCAGAGGGTGATAATGCAGTTTGCACAAGCATTCCAACGGCTCTTTATCCGACAGCTCCATCGGGAGTGTGGCACTACGATGCATTATGGGTGCCCGGCGGTTCTGTAACTAACCCGATTATTTCCGCGACATGTGAATCGGGTGAATGCATTGCAGATGACACATGTATTGCAACTTGCAATAATATAGGCTGCACATTTACTAAAGGCGGCGGCGGAGGTTGTTAGCCAAGCAAGTCATTTCTATGTTTTGAGAGGGTAATATTTTAAGGAGAAATTAATGAATGTTTTAATACCAGTTTTAATTTTTATTTTCGGTTTGGTGGTGGGGAGTTTTTTGAATGTGGTAATTTACCGCATGCGGGAACTCGACACCATTCTTAATACCCGCTCGCATTGTCCGGAGTGTAAAAAGGAAATACGCTGGTATGATTTGATTCCGTTTTTGTCTTTTATATTATTAAAAACCCGCTGCCGTTATTGCGCCAAGCCGATTTCCTGGCAGTATCCGCTAGTGGAGCTTGCTACCGGAGCAATATTTGTTGCTTTGTTTTATTTATACGGTTTTTCCTGGGACATGCTTTTTTATGTGATAATCAGCATGTTTCTTATTGTTATTTTTGTCTACGACCTTATCCACTCAATCATACCTGACGAAATGCTTTGGCCGGCGGTGATAATATCACTTTTGTATTTGGCTTTTGGCGGAGGACTCGGAGTGTTTAAGATGGCGCTTATGGGAGTCGCGATTGCCGTTGGTTTTTTGGGAATAATCTATGTTCTTGGCAAAGGCAAGTGGATGGGCATGGGGGATGTTAAACTTGCGGTGCTTTTAGGGCTCATCACACCTTTTCCCTATGTATTGCTTACTTTATTTTCCGCTTTCATAGTCGGTTCCATTATCGGAATAATTCTTATGCTCACCGGCAAAAAAACGATGAAGAGCGAAATTCCCTTTGGCCCGTTTCTAATTATTGGCGTTTACATCAGTTTGTTTTTCGGCACGGAAATCATCAATTGGTATTTGGGAATGATGCGATAAACGTAGGAAACGTAGTAATCGCAGGAAATGTAATAGACGAAGGAAACGCAGTAAACGAAGGATCGCTTCGCTCGAAGGAAACGTAGTAAACGAAGGATCGCTTCGCTCGAAGGAAACGCAGGAAACGGAAAACGCGAAATAAATGCAGGGGAGATATGAAATTTAAGTATGAAGATTTAGAAATATGGCAAATTTCCATGCAGTTGATCAAGCCAGTATATAAATTGATAAACAATTTTCCCAAAGAAGAAATGTTTGCTTTATCCTCACAGGGAAGAAGGTCGGTAACATCCATTCCTCTAAATATTTCAGAAGGAGCAGGCAGGCAAAGCAAAAAAGATTTTTCGTGTTTTATCAATCGCGCGATCACGTCTCTACAAGAAATTGATACTTGTTTGAAAATTGCAATTGAATTAGATTACATCAATAAAAGCGATTATGACAGTTTAAAACCAACAATAGAAAAATTATATTTTAAAATGATCGCTTTCAATAAATCTCTAAGAAAGGAGTTCTAATGTTTCGCTTTTTACATTCATTTCAAGACCGCCAGGTCGATACTGCGCCTACTTCATGTCCTTCGTCTCCTGCGTCAAAAAAAGGTTTCACGTTAGTCGAATTGCTAGTCGTTATCGGCATTATTGCCATTTTGGCATCTGTTATTACTATTTCCACATCAAATGCCCGAAAGCAATCGCGTGATGCCAAAAGAAAAGCGGATATGAATTCGGTGTCCACCGTCTTGGAGATGTATTATACTCAGAACAAATCATATCCACCTGGCGGCTACAGTAATCTTAGCATATTAGCACCGACTTATATTTCTACCATTCCTCAAGATGCAACCTATACTTATACTGCCGATGCAACCAATAAAAAATATGTCTTAAGCGCCGGCCTTGAATTGGCAGAAACCCAGGAATTTGCATGTTCTACAGATAATAGCAATGATTTGTATTGGAAAACGGGCGTTTGCTGCGGAGCACAGAAGCCGGCCGGTTTCTCCGAGTGCCGCTACCAAGTAGGAAGCAAATAAAATTCATGAAAACATTTAAGCATTTAAACATTAAAACATACAGTTTATTAAAGACAGGGTTTACTCTTATTGAACTTTTAGTCACAGTTGGAATTATCATTCTTCTGATGGCGGCGGCGATACCGTCATATAACCGTTATGGCGCGCAAAATGAGTTATATCAAGTGACTCAGACGGTTCGAACGGCAATACTCACGGCAAAAAATTACGCCGTTGCTCCTTCATCGGAAAAATCCAACCTTGAGTATTATTCGATATCATTCAGTAATGCCAATGGAAAATTACAATATATAATTAATGAAAAATCAGCCAGCGGCATCCGCGAAATTGAAAGTTCCCAATTTTCTGACATAACCTGTTCTGTTGTACCGGAAATCCAATTTTCTGTTGCTGATAAAGGAAAAATAATATCTCCTTTGGGAAATTTCACTATTACCTTGACGAGTTCCAGGGCTTCCGCGCCAAATAATGTTTTTAACGTCAATGTTGATGTCAATTCAGGGCAGGTGAATATTATTAAACCGACTGCTGCACCCAAATAATATTATAAATCCTTATGAAAAATAATTGTATCAAAAATCAGGGGTTTGGTTTACTGGAGGCGATTCTTGCAGTCGGTGTTTTAATAATTGCCGTCGGTTCAACCGCATTTTTAAACCGCTTGATTGTCAGAAACTCGGTATTATCGCTTGACCGGACACAGGCATATAATCTTGCCCAGCAGGGAATTGAGGGAGTAAGGGCAATTAGAGACACCAATTGGCTTAACAAGCGGTCTTGGAATGAGGGAATGACCTTATCACGATCCGAATCTGATTCGGAAGCGTATGATGTTATGCAGACTAACGATAATTGGATGTTATCATCCAATTATCCGGCTAAACCGATAATAATTAATAATATTGATTTCAAAAGAAAAATATTTATTCTTGATGACAACCCCATGAATAATGAATTAAAGACCAGAAGTAATAATGAGATTAATAATGCTAACGGAGAACAATTTGTTAAAATAAAAGTTGTGGTAGAGTGGGAATCATACGGTCAAACCTGGAAAATTGAAACCACAGAATATATCGGTGATTGGAAACCGACTTTTTAACGGAGTCAAAAGCCATTGACCCATTGTCCCATGGTTTCATTGTTTCACTGAAATAAAATGGAAAAGAAATATTTACAATTTAATGATATGGATGCGTATAAAATAGCATATAATCTATCCAATTATGTTTGGGGTTTTGTAGTTAAGTGGGATTATTTTGCCAAAGATACAGTAGGAAAACAATTTGTTAGAGCAATTGACTCAATTTCCGCAAATATAGCCGAAGGATTCGGACGTTACCATAAAAAAGATAAAATTGTTTTTTATCGATACAGTTACGGTTCAATTACCGAATCTCTGGATTGGAATGAAAAAGCACGAAAAAGAAAATTAATAAGTGAAGCAGAATACAATTTCATAATAAACGAACTGAAAAGATTGCCAAAAGAAATTAACCAGTTGATTAATTATACAAATGAAAAATTTAAATATTAAACAATCCAAAAATATCTCAATGAATCAATGGAACAATGAAGCAATGAAACAATTGAACAAGGGTTTTACCCTTGTGGAAGTTTTGATTGCGACTTTTATTTTTGCGACTGTTACGGCAATATCGGTAGGTATTTTTGCCTCAAGCGCCAATACTCAAATAGTCACGGAAACACAGAGAACGGTTGTGCAGGACGAGCGTTTTATGCTGGATCAATTGTCCCGCGATATTCGCCTTGCCCAGTGCGGTTTTCAGTTTTGCAGCGGGCCGAGTGATAATAGCTGTGGAGGAATTACCGAGGGAAATTATATAATAATTTATCCTTCAAGAGATGCTAACGGCAAGTGCGATAGTCCCGCATCTAAGATGTACGGACTTAGTGCAGACGGAAATATCGAGGCGAGGGACGGTAATAATGTCGGTGCACTTTTTTCCGTGGTATACAAAATTTCCAATTATATTTCGGAGCAAGGTGTAATTTATCCTATATTTTCCGGTTATTACCCCAGCGGCGCATCCGATCAACAGCCGTATGTTACTATTCAATTTAATATTGAAAATAGAGAGGAACCGGCCAAAGAGGCGGAAAAAATCAAGCAAACGATAATCACCACTGTGACATCCCGAGCATATAGCGAGATCGGAGATTGGAAAAAATGAAAAATTCCTGCGTAAAAATTTATAGACAGTCTCACGGGGCGGCTCTTATTATCGCCATGCTGGTCGTAACTGCAGTTTCCAGTATTGCTTTTTATGCCAGCCGCTTGACTATCAAGGAATTGGTGGTGATGAACCGCCAGGAAGATTCTTTAAACGCCTATTATCTGGCAGAAACCGGAATTGAGGAAGGTCTGATGCTTTGGCGGTATAATCATGATGTGGAGATTTCCTATAGATGCCAAACTAGCGGGGATTGCCAGACACCGCCTACCAAGAATACAGACGACCCTGTCAACATTGATTTAGGTTATAAATTGAAAATATGGCACAGGAATGATGCCGGATCTCCGGAACAAGGAACAATCGATCAAGATGCATCCTTTGAATATGATATTAGCGGATTAAATAATTTAGCAATTACCTGCACTGCCGGTTGTGTCGATACGCCGGGAAATACATACCTACAGGCTTTGGAATATTTTGTAGTAGATAGATTCAATAATGTTGGAGATAAGGGAATGATAGTACCGGCAAGCGGAGGACTAACTAGAAATATTAGCACAGCCAATGCCCAAAAATTACGTCTCCGAGCCTGGGGGAGTTCCAAGAATTATACTTTAACTGCAGGAGGGGGTCGTCTCGACAGCCGTTATACCACCATTGAAAGCACCGGAGTATTTGGCAATACCCAGCGTAAACTTCAGGTAAAAATTGACCGCCAAAGCGGGAAAACACTTGGCATTTTTGACTTTATGCTTTTCGGCGGCACGGAGATTAATATTTCTGGAACTTCTGGCCCAACACCTCCACCTCCACCTCCACCTACTTCTTCATATTCATCAGTTTACACAAATAATGTGGCAGGTGAATCTGGAGTGCAAGCGTGTATAAAGCTAAATGCAGTATGCACGGAGGTTTTTGACTGGTCAGGAAAAGATTATTCGTGTGACCAATCTATGTCCTCGGCGGGCTATGGAATCCAGTGTATAAAAACAGGAATAGGCCAATCCATCTATGTAAACAACAATGCTGGAGAAAGTGGGGAACAAACATGTTCTAGAAATAGTTCCATTTGTGCAAATGTATGGGATGCTACTGGAATGAACTACATATGTTCACAATCATTGTCAAGCGCAGGTTATGCAGTACAGTGTGTGAAAGGTGCTACAGGGACGGCTTATAATACCAACAATGTTGCAAGTGAAACTCCCGAGCAGGCGTGCAAAAGAAGTGACTCAAATGGCGCATGTACAAATGCATGGGATTGGGCGGGAGTAAACCATTCGTGTACAAATGCAAATGATGCGTTTTCCTCGGCAGGTTATGCAGTGCAGTGTATTAAACCATAATATATAATATTATAATGAATGGAAATAATATCAAGTAAATAGCAATAAAAAATCCCACACCGAGTAAGTGTGGGAAAATAACATGTTCAACCTTATACACACCTACGAGGTGTATTCCACATATTCCACACCAGGTGTGGAATTATTTATAATTTATTAAACCGTTGGATGATGTTTCGCACATCGTCGCTCACAAACACAGCTACTCCGGAAGGATCAACAGTGATATCGAAGGGCCCTTGGAACTGTCCGTTAGTATTTCCTTGGATTCCGTAAACGCCCAGAAAGTTGCCTCCAGAATCGAATGATTGAAACCGGTAATTTCCCCGGTCGGCAACATAGATATTGCCCGAGCCGTCGACAGCTTTTCCTTGAGGGTTGGTAAACTGACCATTATTGGCTCCGGTATTGCCGAATGTTGTTTGAAGGGTTCCGGCTAGGGAGAACACTTTTATGACATTGTTTGTTGAATCTGTAACAGCGACAACATTGCTGCCGTTTATTGAGATTCCACCGGGATTAGTTATTCCAGATGCAACAGGACTGTATCCTTGTTCAATGCCGGAGGTGTCAAACACTCGATATTGTCCGTTTTGAACGGCAACCAGGTATAGATTATTGGCAGAAATTCCATTGCAACCCGGAACGTTATTGACAACCATCAATTCACCGCTGAAGTCATTGTTATAGCGGTAAATTCTTCCGTTATCGCGATCCAATACAAACCAGTAGATGCTGATTTTGCATATTTTAAATGGTTTATATTGGAGCAAAACAACGTTGGCAATTATTCCGTTTGTGGCATTAATGCGATTAATCAATCCGTTTGTATAATCGCATGCTGCCACTTGTCCGTCGCCATAGGCAATACCTTTAACTGATACCGTTTGCAGCCAGCTAAAAGAGTAGAATACTGTCGGAGATGGGGGAGTCGGAGTTGGGGTAGGAGTTGGTATGGGAGTCGGGGTAGGTGTGGATGTCGGAGTTGGAATGGGAGTAGGTGATGGCGTTGGGGCTGGAGGATTATATCCTCCACCTCCGCCGGAAATTCCCCCGCCTCCGCCTCCTCCTCCACCACCGCAGCTGACAAGAAGAAAAATACTTAGAATAAAAACCAGAGAAAGAAATACCCTTTTCATTGAAGAAGACCTCCTTTTTAATTTTTTACCTAATTATTAAGGTTTTTTTGATTACGTTAAAAAATAACATTTTTTGACAACCCTGTCAAGAGAAGGATATAATATATAAGAAAGGCAATTATGCATAATTATGAAATATATTCTGATGGCGGGGCGCGGGGAAATCCAGGACCGGCAGCCTACGGATTTGTTATCAAATCCGTAAATCCGAAATTCGAAGCACGAAATTCGAAATTTATCGGAAATGCGACAAATAACCAAGCGGAATATAGAGGAATCCTCGCTGCGCTAGAATTCCTCAAGTTAAAAGTTAAAAGTGAAAAGTTAAAAGTCGAAGATAATAAAATCGAATGTTATTTAGATAGCCAATTGATAGTTGAACAAATGAATGGAAAATATAAAATCAAAAACGAAGGATTAAAACCCCTGTATTGGAAAATTCGCGAACTTATAATTGAACTCGGTGGAAATGTTCAATTTGAACACATTTCAAGAGAAAAAAATTACGAAGCCGACAAACTTGTCAATAAAGTGATTGATAAACATATGAAAATTTCTAATTAATCTAATTGACCTAATTGATCTAAACAATGACAAATTTTCAAATGCCTAATGTCTAAAATTGTTTAGAAATTACGTCATTAGTTATTAGGATTTGATTAGGCATTAGAAATTAGGTTAATTAGACATTTGATTTAAGGAGTCTTATGTTCAAGCCGATTGATCCAAAACAGAACTTTCCTAAAAACGAAGAAGAGATATTGAAGTTTTGGCATGATAATAAAATTTTTGAGAAATCTTTAAACCCAAAAGGCAAAAAATTGTTTAAATTTTTTGACGGTCCGCCATTTGCCACTGGGCTTCCGCATTATGGACATATTTTGGCAATGGCGATAAAAGATGCAATTGTTCGCTATAAAACTATGCAGGGATATTATGTTCCGCGTAAATTTGGCTGGGATTGCCACGGATTGCCGGTAGAAAATTTGATTGAGAAGGAATTAGGCATTTCCGGCAAACCGGATATCGAGAAAATCGGAATTGAAAAATTTAATAATTCTTGTCGAGCAAGTGTTCTCAGGTATACCAGCCAGTGGAGAAAAACCATTGAAAGAATTGGGAGGTGGGGGGATCTCGATAATGTTTATATCACCATGGATAATAATTATATTGAAAGCATCTGGTGGGTTTTTAAACAAATTTATGAAAAAGGTATTATATACAAAAGCTTCAAGAGTATGCCGTATTGTCCGCGTTGTGGCACTTCACTTTCAAATTTTGAAACCAACTTGGGTTATCGCGAGGATACACCCGACCCGTCAATTTATATTAAATTTAAGGTAAAAAATAAAGATAATACTTATCTTTTGGCTTGGACTACCACTCCATGGACTCTTCCGGGAAATGCCGCGCTGGCAGTTGGCAAGGATATTGATTATCAGGCAATTAAATTAGCAAGTGGTGAAATTCTGATTCTTGCCAAGAACAGAATAAAAAGTGCAATCAATGAATCATATAAAGAGGTAAAGGAATATAAAGGAAGGGATCTTCTTGGCTGGCAGTATGAGCCACTTTATAAATTTATCAAATTTTCGGAAAGTGCCCATTACGTCACTGATGCGCCATTTGTTTCAATTGAAGACGGTACGGGCATTGTTCACATTGCTCCGGCTTTCGGTGAAGATGATTTAGATTTAGGCTTAAAATTAAATCTTCCCATTCTTCAGACAGTTGATAAAAATGGCCGGATGATACCTGAAGCTGTTCCTTGGCAGGGAAAATTTGTTAAAGATACAGACCAAAAAATTATTGAGGAGTTGAAAAAAAGAAATCTTCTTTACAAATCCGAAACAATTAAGCATACTTATCCATTTTGCTGGCGCTGTGATACACCACTTATTTATTATGCTATCGATAGCTGGTTTATTAAAGTTTCAATAATAAGAAAAGAACTAGAAAAAAATAATAATAAAATTCATTGGATCCCCGAGCATATCAAAAAAGGTCGTTTTGGCAAATGGCTTTCCGATGCAAGAGATTGGGCAATATCAAGAAGCCGCTATTGGGGTGCTCCTATGCCTATCTGGCAGTGCGGGGAGTGTGATGAGTTTATATGCATTGGAAGCCAAAAAGAGCTTGGCGAAAAATCAAATGGAAAATTTAAAAAAGGTTTAGATTTGCACCGTCCGTATATTGATCAAATTGAGCTAAAATGTAAGTGCGGTGGAAAAATGACAAGAATTCCAGAGGTACTGGACTGCTGGTTTGAGTCCGGTTCAATGCCATATGCACAATATCACTACCCCTTTGAAATAAAAGAAAAAGAATTATTGAGTAAATTTCCCGCAGATTTTATTGCCGAGGGACTTGATCAAACCCGCGGCTGGTTTTATACACTTCATGTCATATCGAGCATTCTGTTTGACAAACCCGCTTTTTATAATTGCATTGTCAACGGTATGGTTTTAGCAAAAGACGGAAAAAAACTCTCCAAGAAATTAAGAAATTATCCTGAACCGGAAGAAATATTTAATCAGCAGGGAGTAGATGCCCTGCGCTGGTTTTTGCTTTCCTCTCCGGCTTCAATTGCCGAAGATGTCAGATTCTCATCGGAGCATGTGGCAGAAATTGTTCGAAGAGTAATCCTCATTATGTGGAATACTTATTCATTTTTTGTGATGTATGCAAATGTTGACAATTGGAGTCCGAATAAAAAACATCCTACAAAATCCAAATCTAACAATTTACTGGATAAATGGATTTTAGAATACCTGTTTCAAACAATAAAAGAAAGTCAAAAATGGTTTGATGACTATAATTTGCCAAAAGGCCTAAGAGAAATCGAAAAGTTTATTACAGATCTTTCGACCTGGTATCTTCGTCGAAGCCGCAAAAGGAGAGACAAAGCATTTTATGAAACAATGTACACAGTTTTGATGAGCACAGTCAAATTAATCTCCCCATTTATGCCATTTATTTCCGAAGAGATGTATCAAAACTTAAAATTGGCTTTTGACCCTGTATCAGTTCATCTTTGCGAATGGCCAAAAATTGAGCAAAAATCAAAATCAGAAATTCAAAAATTATTAAGTAAAATGAATTTAGCAAGAGATATTGTCGAAAAAGCACTTGCCAAAAGAGCGCAAGCAAAAATTAAAATCAGGCAGCCACTTAAAAAATTAACAATTAAAAGTGAAAAATTAAAGGGCAAAGAATTTCTCGAGATAATCGCTGATGAAGTTAATGTCAAAGAAGTAATTATTGATAATAAAATGAAAAACGATATTGAATTGGATACACAAATAACGCCCGAATTAAAAAAAGAAGGATTGATGCGAGAAATTATTCGTCAGATTCAAAAGGAGAGAAAGATCCAGGCACTTACTCCAAATAACATAATTACAGTTCATTATTTTTCCAAAGACAATGAAATTTTAAATGCAATCGAAAAATTCAAAAACTATATTTCTAAAGAAGTCAAAGCCGATAAAATGCTGGACAAAGAAGTTGAAAATATGGTAGAACTCAAGGTAGATGGAAAATCACTGCTCATCAAACTGATCAAATAATATGAAATTTAAATTAGCATTGCCAAAAACAATTGATTGGATTCTTTATTTAATCCCGATAATTTTAGTTTCTGCGGGAATTGCGGTGATTTACAGCATTACTTACTATGGAAAAATCTCCTTATTTTACGGACAGCTGACCTATGCTGTTATCGGGATTATCTTAATGATTCTATTCACCTTCTGGGACTATCGCAATCTCAAGGGAATAGCGTTTTATTTATACCTCTTGGGAATAATACTTCTTGTTATTGTGCTTTTTTACGGAAAAAGCATGCTCGGAGCAACACGCTGGCTCAATCTTGGTTTTTTCCAGTTGCAGCCATCGGAGGTGATGAAATTTTTTGTGATCATTCTTCTCGCCCGTTTTTTTTCCGACAAAATTGGAGCGGTGCGTTTTCGGGACATTATTGTTGCCGGAATAATTGTAGTTATTCCGGCACTTCTAATCCTCAAACAACCTGATTTGGGGACAGTCGGAGTATTATGCATCGGGGCTTTTTCTATTGTGCTGGCATCAAAACTCACACGTGTCCAGCTTTTTGCCATATTTGGAATAATTTTGGTGATGATCCCGGTAATGTGGTTTTTTTTGAAGGACTATCAAAAAGAGCGGATTTTTACATTCTTAAATCCGGTAAGCGACCAATATGGCTCTGGGTATAATGTATATCAGTCAACCATAACTATCGGAAGCGGCGGGTTGGTCGGGAAAGGACTGGGGCATGGTGCACAGTCGCAGCTAAATTTTCTGCCTGTGGCCCATACCGATTTTATTTTTGCCGGAGTGGCTGAGGCAAGCGGTTTTATCGGGTCAATGGTGTTGATATTATTATTTATTTTATTAATTATAAGGATTATTGGAGTTGCAAAAATATCGAAAGATAATTTTGGGATGCTTTTAGCAGTAGGGTTTGCGACCATAATATTATTTCAGATGATTATCAACGTCGGCATGAATTTAGGGCTTGCACCCGTTACCGGCATTCCGCTTCCTTTTGTTTCGCATGGCGGTACATCGCTTATCTTATCATTCATTATGATCGGGATTCTTGAAAGCATTTACTTAAGACACAAAAAGATTACTTTTTAAATTTCTAATTAACCTAATTGATCTAATTGACCTAAAAAATGTCTAATTAACAAATAATACAAAATTCACATCAGGTATCAGTTAGAAATTAGATCAATTAGACATTTGACATTAATAAAGGGTATGTTATACTATATTCAGATTCGGAAGGATTTTTTTTAAATACGGAGAACATTATGGAGATTGCAGTAATTAAAACAGGCGGGAAACAATATAAAGTTCAAGAAGGCGATATTATTGAAATTGAAAAATTGACACTCGCCAAAGATAAAAGCATTGACTTTGATGATATTCTTCACGGCAAAAAAGTGAGGGCAAAAGTTCTCGATGAAGTCAAAGGCCCAAAAGTAAAAATTTTGAAATATAAATCCAAAGTTGGCTATCGAAAACATATGGGCCACCGCCAGAAATATAACAAAATTAAAATTGAGAAAATATTATGATCAATAAAATAAAATTATATTTTCAAGGCGTTATTACCGAATCAAGAAAAATCAACTGGCCCTCGCGGCAAAAAGTTATTAACGATACCCTTATTGTTATTGCGGTTGTAGCGGTTGCGACACTTATTTTTGGTGCAATTGATTTGGGATTATCAAAAATTTTGGAAAGATTTATATTTTGGAGATAATAATGACAAAAGACAAAGAAGCAGTCAAAAACGAAAAAAAAGAACCTCTCGATGATACTCGAGATAAATCTCTCGATGATACTCGAGATAAAGAGAAAGTGCCGCAGAGAATTATTAAAAGCGCCTTGACTCAGAAACAGGCGGGGCTTAGAGGGTGGTATGTAATTCATACTTATACCGGTTTTGAAGATCAGGTGTCGGAAGCGCTTAAGCAAAGAATAGAATCGCTTAATATGGAGGAAAAAATATTTGACGTCATTGTCCCCACCGAAAAGCAAATTGAAATAAAAAACGGCAAGCGCCGGATTGTGGAGAAAAAAATATTTCCGGGATATGTAATGGTGGACATGATTGTCACTGATGAATCGTGGTATGTTGTTCGAAACACGCCGAATGTAACCGGCTTTATCGGCCTTGGCGTGAGGCCAACTCCAATGTCCCCGCAGGAAGTCGAGAGAATCAAAAAACGCATGGGCGTGGAGGAGCCGAAATACAAGATTGAGCTTAAAGTAAATGATTTGGTAAGAATAAATGACGGACCATTGAAAGGTTTTGAGGCTAAAGTTACCGAAATTGATGAAGACAAGGGTAAAATCAAAGTGCTTATGAATATGTTTGGCCGCGAAACTCCCGTAACATTAGATTTTCTTCAAGTAAAGAAAATATAATGTACTTCACCCACAGATTTTATTCACAGATTTCACTGATAATATAAATTCTTATCTGTGATATCAGTGAGTGAAATCAGTGGTTAGAAATACAATAAGGATCATTATGGCGAAAAAAATTAAGACAATTGTCAAACTGCAGATTCCTGCCGGCAAAGCTAATCCGGCGCCACCCGTTGGCACGGCTCTTGGTCCGCAAGGCGTGAACATTATGGAATTTTGCAACCAGTTCAATGAAAGAACACGCGAGTTGGGCAATACCATAATTCCCGCGGAAATAACTATTTTTGAAGATAGAACTTTTAAATTTATTCTCAAGCAGCCGCCGATGTCGGTGCTTATCAAGCAGGCGATTAATCTTGAAAAAGGTTCCGGGGTTCCGAACCGTGAAAAGGTGGGCAAATTAACCAAAGAGCAGGTTAAATCTATTGCCGAAAAGAAAATGCCTGATCTCAACGTGAATAGTTTGGAAAATGCCATGAAAGTGGTGGAGGGAACCGCAAGAAGCATGGGAGTGGATGTGAAATAAGTTATAAAGTTTATTAAGTTAAAAGTTCATAAAGTGAATACACAAAAAGAGACCCGTAAAGAGTCTCTTTTTGTTTTTTGCCCCTCAATTACACCCGGCAGTTTTTTATCCTACTAATATTTTATTGTTAGGATATCGCCGGGGTAATAGAGAGAGTCCTGATCAAGAGACATAGAACCCAAGGAGGGGAAAGGTTCTTCCGAGTCTTGCGACCCGAGCTCTTAACCAGGACCTTCTCTATTACTCATTTTTAATTACGCCCAATTATAGCATAAAAAAGCGATTTTGTCAAGGCCTGAAAGTATTTCAAGCCGCAGACCCCGTGACGACACTCATGTGATAACGCTATGGAATAGGTTTCACAGGAAGGAGTTTTACGGGGTCAAGTGTTTATGGTACAAGGAAGATTCTAGATCGAATGCACCATTTAAGACAAAATAAAAACCCAATTCCGTGATTTGGAATTGGGTATAATATCTAAAAAACTCTTGTGTCGCTTCTGTATGTCACGAATTGTTTAGTTTCTCCCTGAATCACTTTTGCATGTGATGCAATATTCTTTTGAGGCACTTGTATATCTTGCAGGTATTCATGAAGATCTTCTTCCCTCACATAAGCAGTTTGTATTGTTTCAACCTTTGCCATTTTTTCTTGCTTCGTATTTTCTTTTTGCAGTTCTTTTTTTGAATAATACCTTTGCGAGGCTTTTTCTTTTGTCAACATGATTCTGTGTTTATATTTTTCAAGATTTATAAATACCTCGACTACTCCATTCATATTCTTTTTGCTTACTTGGCTTGGTTTGCTTGCAATCCCAACTTTTAATCCTTTTGCCTTAAGTTCTTTAAGTTTATCAAAATAATCACTATCGCCGCTAGCAATAATAACAATGTCAGGTTTTGATTTATCTACCCATTTATCTATATTATTAATCAGTTCCAAATCATCCCAATTGTCAAGTTCGGGAAGGTTATAACTAGGGCAATGCACCTCATAACCCATTCCATTTTCTAAAAAAACATAGAAATTAGAGTCTATTTCATAATCTTTAGTGGTATTGCAAACAAAATGGCCCATTTCAATTTTGGCTTCTATGCCTGTTTGTGTGAGAATTTCTTCTAATATTATGTTTTCAATTTCCCAAAAGTCTAACTTAATCATGTTGGGGAACAAGTCTTTACGTAATCCATCCATATTCCCTTTGTCAAAGCACAGCAGCACCCTTGCTTTTTTATAATTTTCCGAATCCCTTCTCTCTTCACACATCTAAGAAAACCTCCTTGTTTTTGTATATTTCTATCTATTTTTTAAAAAACATCTATATAAATTTGCGCTGATTATAGCACAAAGGAAAATAAATATCAAGGGATGAACATTCAAAATATTGAAAGCTGATTGCTGATAACTGCTAAAAATTATAGTGCTTGGTAGGTTAAGTACTTAGTCAGGGTCTGATTGTGTATATCTTTTATTATGAGTTTTACTTTTACGGTTGTTACATCGGATGCTTTAGGAACGCTGACAATAAGGGAATTGGAATAGGAACTGTTTGTGATGGATCCGGATATGCTTGAAGTCGATCCGTTTTTATGAAAGTATTCAACAGATTCAAAGTAGGCAATTGCCGGATTGTTGGTAGTAAGCGCAATATAAAATGGGTTTGATGCAACCGGTCCGCCGTTATCCGGGGCGATGGTGGTAATATCCAAGCCTTGAGGAGTAACGATAACCGTTTCTTCTTTTTTTGTTTCTTTGGCTTGAGTTTTATTTTCTTTGGTTGATGTCGGAACGGGGTTGGGAGTTGCAGATTTAGCGGTGTCCTTATTTTCCTCTTTTTTTGGCGCGGCGGTAACTTTACTCGAATCCGGATCGGGCAGAAGCTCAGCAATCGTTTCTCTTACAGGGGTTACCGCGTTATTTTTCTTTTTGTTTTTTAGATAATAAAATAGGCCGGTGCTGGCCGATGCCACCAAGATAAAAACAATAATTGCGGCAAAAATAGTTTTGGCGTCAATTGATGTTTTAACTTTCTGTTTCGGCGACTCGGAATTTTGCGGCTTATTATCTTCGGGAATATCTTGTTTCATATTTTCATTTGATTGTGAGTCGTAATAGTTTTCCACTTTGCATTTTCCTTTCTATTTATTACATTATATTATAGTATAGATATATAATTATAGGTTTGTCAAGAGTAAAAACAATAAACGGAGGTCACTCTGAATAAAGATCTTAAATATTGGGTGGCGCTTTCAACCAATTTAAATATCGGTGCCAGAACTTTTCATAAATTATATTCCAGGTTTAATTCCATGGACGAAGCATGGCATGCAGCGCGGGACAAGTTTGACAAATTCCGGATTGACGGCAAAATTTATAAAAATATACAGGAAGTCAAAGTCAAGATTGATCCTGACAGGGAAATGTCAAAAATTAACAATCTGGAAATTAGTGCCATCACCATCAAAGACAAGGATTATCCAAAAACCTTGAAAGAAATTTCCGATCCGCCTGCCCTTTTATACTATAAAGGAGATATCGGTAATTTTGACGGCCTGGCTCTTGCTGTAGTTGGTTCAAGAAAATATACTTCTTATGGCGAAAGAACGGTGGAGAAAATCGTGAAGCCGTTGGCGAAAGCCGGATTGGTGATAGTTTCCGGACTTGCCTTGGGTATTGATACTTTAGCGCACAGGGCGACCCTTGATGCCGAGGGTAAAACCATTGCAGTTCTGGGAAACGGTCTGGATTCGATTTACCCTGCCACCAATAAATCTCTTATGCTTGATATTGTCAAAAAAGGAGGGGCAATCATATCCGAGTTTCCCGTCGGCACCCCTTCGTATAAATATAATTTTCCTTTTCGAAACCGAATCATTGCCGGATTGGCGCAGGGAACTTTAGTGGTGGAGGCAGCGCTGGAATCGGGCTCGCTTATCACCGCGCGGGCGGCGCTTGATTATAACCGGGAGGTGTTCGCGGTTCCGGGCAGTATTTTTTCTGAAAGTTCCGAAGGGCCGAATAATCTAATAAAAATGGGAGCCAAAGTTGTAACTTCAGCAGAAGATGTCCTCTCGGAGTTAAATATTAAAGGGGTGTCCAATCTTCAAGAAGCAAGGAAAATCATTCCTGATTCCCGCGAGGAGGCAATAATCCTTGAGATTTTAAAGGAAACACCGGTCGATATTGACAAAATCGTCAAAACCACTAAACTGGATATTGTTAAAATCAACCAGACATTGACGCTCATGGAGATGAAAGGAAAGGTTCGGAATCTGGGAGGGAATCAGTATATAAAAAATTCCTAATTTCTAATTAGTCTAATGTCTAAATAATTACCAATGCCTAATGACAAAATGATTAATATATTTTTAGAAATTAGACATTAAGGCATTAGTTATTTTTTAGGTCAATTAGAGCAATTAGATATTAGAAATTTATATGGAGGAAAATGAATATATTAATTGTCGAATCTCCCGCCAAGGGAAAAACAATTGAAAAATATCTGGGAAGCGACTACAAAGTGGTTGCAAGCTTCGGTCATGTCCGTGATCTGCCGGAAAAAGAATTGGGAGTTGATGTCAGCCATGACTTCAAGCCGCATTACATTATTCCCTACAAATCGCGGAAAGTCGTTTCCAATCTCAAAAAAGCGGTAGCCGGCGCCAAGGAAATATATATGGCGACAGATTATGACCGCGAAGGCGAGGCAATTGCCTGGCATATTGTTGAAGCGCTAAAACTCAAAGATCCCAAAAGAATTACTTTTCACGAAATCACCAAAGATGCAATCCGGGAGGCAGTGACAAAACCGCGAAAAATCGACATGTATCTGGTGGATGCCCAGCAGGCAAGACGAGTTCTCGACCGCTTGGTCGGCTATAAACTCAGTCCGTTTCTTTGGAGAAAGATTTATGCAGGGCTTTCCGCCGGGAGAGTCCAGTCGCTGGCAGTGAGGCTCATTGTTGAGCGGGAAAGGGAAATTGAGAAATTCAAACCCGAAGAATACTGGACGATTCTTGCCGAACTTGAAAAAAACAAGCAAAAGTTCAAGGCGGTTTTAATAGAAAAAGACAACAAAAAGATTGACAAACTGGAAATCAAAACCGAGCGGGATGCCAAAAATATCATCGAAAAATTGGAAAAATCCGAATATACTGTTAAGAACGTAGAAGAAAAACAGGAGAACCGCTGGCCGTCTCCGCCATTTAATACTTCTTCCATGCAGCAGGAAGCGTCCAAGCGGCTTTCGTTTACAGCCAAAAAGACCATGAAACTGGCGCAGGATCTTTACGAGCATGGACATATTACATATATGAGAACCGATTCGTTTAATCTCTCCGTTCTTGCCCAGAATACTGCCAGGAAATTCATCAAAGAAAAAATCGGAATAAAATATCTGCCGGACATGCCAAGGGTTTACAAAACCAAAACCAAGGCCGCCCAGGAAGCACACGAGGCAATCAGGCCGACTCACCTTGATCACGAAGTGAATGATATCGGAAATCCTGCTTTCAGCGAAGATCACCTTAAACTTTATGATTTGATATGGAGAAGAACAATTGCATCACAGATGAAAGAAGCGCTTTTAGACACTATTGCCGTGGATATCCAGGCAGGAAATTTTGTCTTTCGGGCAAACGGGGTAAAAATCAATTTTGAAGGTTTTATGCGTATCTGGCAATCAAAAGTTGAAGAAAAAACTTTACCTGACTTGAAAAAAGAAGATCTGGTTAATCTGATAGAATTGCTTAAAGAACAGCATTTCACCGAGCCGCCGGCAAGATTCACTGAAGCCAGCTTGATTAAAACACTTGAGGAAAATGGCATCGGCCGGCCTTCAACTTATGCGCCAATTATTTCCACTATTCAGGATAGAAAATACGTGACAATGGAACAGCGCCATTTCAAGCCGCTCGAAATCGGCTTTATTGTAACCGATTTGCTTGTGACGCACTTTCCTGATATTGTCGACATGCATTTTACCGCCAACATGGAGCAGGAGCTTGATGACATCGCCGAAAATAAAAAGGAGTGGGAAAAGGTTATCAAAAACTTTTATGAGCCCTTTAATAAAAATTTGGAAAATAAATACGATGAAGTGAAAAAGAAAGAACTTGTTGAGGAAAAAACCGATAAAAATTGTCCCAAATGCACTAAACCACTTGTCATAAAACTCGGAAAATTCGGGAAGTTTCTGGCTTGCACCGGCTTCCCCGAGTGCAAGCACACCGAGCAGATCATCACTTCAACCGGCTTGAAATGCCCCGAGTGCAAAAATGGTGATGTTATTGAGCGTAGAACCAAAAAAGGCAAACGCTTCTGGGGATGCTCAAGGTATCCTAAATGCAAGTGGGGAAGCTGGGACGACCCGACTGCCGCAAAGCGGCAGAAAGTATAACCGTAAAGTATAACCGTTATAACTTTTATAAATATTATAAAAATTATAAAAGATGCTACCAAAATCAGTCCAAAAACTTATCGATGAATTCTCCAAGCTGCCCGGCATCGGGCCGAAAACTGCGGCGCGCCTTACTTTTTATCTCTTAACCAAGCCAGATTCAGACATCGAATCGCTCGGCCAGGCGGCAGTGATGCTCAAAAAAAATCTCAAATTCTGCCGGGAATGTTTTAATATCACACAAAATGAGGATATTTGCGAAATTTGCGTGGACGGCAAGCGCGACAAGGAAAAAATCTGTGTTGCCGAGGAGCCGCTTGATATTCTTGCGCTCGAGAAAACTGACTATAACGGCCTTTATCATGTTCTTGGCGGGGTGATTTCTCCGATTGACGGCATCGGGCCGGAGAATCTCCGCATCCGCGAGCTTGTGGATAAACTCCAAAAAAATGCCCATGTTAGCGAAATAATTATTGCCACCGACCCCTCGCTTGAAGGAGAAGCAACCGCAATTTACATTTTGGAGCTTGTTAAAAATTTGCAAAAAAATGGTAAAATAAAAAAAGATTTACAAATTACGCGCATTGCCCGAGGCCTTCCCGTGGGAGGCGATCTCGAGTATGCCGATGAAGTAACTCTGAAGCGTGCGCTTGAAGGCAGAAGAGAGTATTAAAATAAATAAAAAGAAGGCTATGCGAAATCATTTATGATTTCGCCGCCCGACCCGAATGCCATAGGCATCGGGTATAGGGAGGGTTCAATGAATAATTATTGCTGCACGGAATGTGAATATTTGGGAGACGAGCCGATTTGTCCGCACTGCAACATTCCAACCGAACGGCTTGATGTCAGCGATGACATGTATGGTGATGCCAACGGAACTTATCCTGATGAAGTAATTGAAAAAGTCAAAGACGAAGATGATTTAAAGGAAGAAGAACTGGAAGAGCCGGAAGAGGAAAAGAAGGGTAAAAAACCGGAAAAAATTTACGCTTCCGATGAAGAATTGTAGATGATTAAATTATTTGATACCGGAAAGAAAAAAAAGGTGGCGTTCAAACCCTTAAAGAAAGGGAAAGTCGGGCTTTATACCTGCGGGCCGACGGTTTATGATTTTGCCCACATCGGCAATCTACGGACATATATTTTTGAGGATGTTTTAAGGAGAATTTTGGAATTTGACGGGCTCAAAGTCAAGCATGTGGAAAATATCACCGATGTTGACGATAAAACAATCAAGCGCGCAGGGGAAGAAAAGATTTCTTTAAAAGCTCTTACGGGAAAATTTGAGAAATTATTTTTTGGCGATCTTGAAAAGTTGAACATTGAAAAAGCCAATATCTATCCAAAAGCCACTGATAATATTAATGAAATGATAAAGCTTATTCAAAAACTTTTGGATAAAGGCATTGCCTACTTATCCGATGACGGCTCAATCTATTTTAATATCAAAAAATTCAAGTCATACGGCGAATTCGCCCATTTAGATTTGGCTGGGCTTAAGCACGGCGCAAGAGTTGTATCCGATAATTACGAAAAAGAGGGAGTCGGGGATTTTGTCCTTTGGAAAGCCTGGCAGCCCTCCGATGGCCCCAATTTCTGGGTACCCAGTTTTAAAATTAAACTAGCGTCTAACAACTATCGTCTAGCGTCTATAAAGGGTCGTCCCGGCTGGCACATTGAATGCTCGGCAATGAGCGCCAATTTTCTTGGCCAGCCATTTGATATCCACGCCGGCGGGGTTGACTTAGTTTTTCCCCATCATCAAAACGAAATCGCTCAGAGCGAAGCGGCGGGAAGCACGAAAATGGCCAATTACTGGCTCCATGGCGAGCATCTCTTAGTTGATGGTAAAAAGATGGCAAAGTCGGATAAAAACTACCATACCCTCGCTGATATCGAGAAAAAGGGCATAGAACCGCTTGCTTTCAGGTATCTTTGCCTGGAAACGCACTACAGAAGCAAACTAAATTTCACCTGGGAATCGCTCAAAGCCGCCCAAAATACCTTAAATCATATCAAGGAACTTAGTTTCAGACAGAAAAACACTCCTGATGTGAAAGAAGTTCTACACATCGGGAGTGAATCTGGGACAATGAGAAAATCAGAGTACAAAAAAGCGTACAATGATATCCTATCAGCCCTGAATGATGATCTTGATATCCCAAAAGCCTTGGCGCTTCTGCATAAAGCAAATAGCTTTAATTTGTGGCTGAAATTTGATTCTATTTTAGGAATAAAACTAGTGTCTAACGTCTATCATCTAACGTCTAATCAGCGCCAGCTGATTAAGGATCGCGAACTTGCGCGCACCGAAAAAGATTTTGCCCTTGCCGACAAAATCCGCAAAGAACTTGAAAAAACCGGCATTATTGTTGAGGATACTCCCAGCGGACCCAAAACAATTCCGAAAAACTAAATTTGACATTGGAATTGACTGTATTATAATAAAATTAAGGAGTTATTATGGCATTTGATAAAGAAGAAGTTAAGCAACTAAAAGAACTGTTTAGTGACCAAGAAAAAAGAATCAATACTCATACTGAAATGGTAGTAGAAAATAAGGTCAATGAATTGGCAATCATGACTGCTAAAGGTTTTAATGAGGTTCATCAAACGCTTAATAAACATTCGGAGATTCTCGATAAACATTCAAATGAATTGTCTGAAATACGAAAAGATATTCACTCACAGGAATTTAAAGTAAGTGAAACGGTGCATAAAGTTGAATTTCATCAATTAGAAGGCCGCGTAGACAATATCGAAACCAAACTCAAAATTGCATAATTATCCCTTGCGAATAACGAATTCTCGAATCAACGAATAACAAATCCCCATTGCCTTGACAAAACGGGGATTTTGTGTTATACTATGGCGTTTTCTGAAATTTTAGAACCTTAATAAAAATTAGTTTTCTTGCGAAGCAATTTGCTAGTAATCTAATTTATTATCAGATTGCTTCGTGAGAAGCTATTATAGGTGTCGCCGACCTAAACCAACTGGCGGCTCAATTTCTCGGGTTCTTTTTCGGCTAGTCAATAATCAGGAAAGGAGCAAGTATTAAAGGACTAGAAGAAGTAAGGACAAGAGTAAGTTGAGAAGGAGAATCGAAATGGAATATCAGGGATTTAGGTTCAGGATTGACGCAAGTTCGTGTGTTATGGAGGATAGTGAATGGCTTGCTATCCTCGCGAAGTCCAGTGTTACATGGTTTGGGACAACAGTGGATAATAGTATCCCTAGTTCAATAGGGGACTGGATAAGCTCCTATGGATCTAGTCATTATGACAGAACTTATATAAAAAAAGGTACTGCAATGGTGGAATTTTGTGTTCCACAGGGTCCTATCCCGAAAATATTAAAAGACGTACTAAGTAACCGCAGTGTCGAGCTTCATTTTTCCATAAAACAGGGTGAAGTTTATTTTCCTCCTTGTGAGGTAGAAGATGCTCGCATTGGGTGGGAAAAACTTACTCCTTCCGGGGTGGATAACTTTTTTTTCGCGAAGAATGAACGCGAAAATAAATTCATCGTCATAGTTAAATGTTTGGGAAGCAGGGGTGAATTCTCATTTCCAAACAAAGACTATTACAAGGGGGATGATTTCGAGTATTTTCTTAATCAAGTATGGAAATACAAAAAATATTTCCCATACTTAGAAAAAGAACTCCTTGAAAGAGAAAAACAGGAGAAAATAAATGCGGAAAACGAGGCTCTCCGCGCCGAGAATGAAAATCTTCGTAAGGAAAATGAAGATTTTCGCAAGAAAAAATTGCAGCTGCGTGTTGCGATTTCGAGGGCAACCGCGGACCTTTGGGATTCACGGCGGATCACCAAGAGCAGGAAGCTCAAGGAGATTCGCGAGAATCTCGAGAAGGTTCTCAACTACTAGACCAATGACTTTTAGTGGAGAGGCAGAAATGCCTCAGCAGTTGATTGGCACTAAGAGGCATCTTGTATGCCTCTTTTTCTTTTGGAAAAAATTCAATAAATTAAGAAATATTACTATCTGTGAGATTTGTGGAGCAAGATCTGTGGTTATTGACAAAATTAAAATTTATAGTACAATATAATTAAGTTTCCCGGCCAGGAGTTTAAATACTCCACTTAGGCGGGGAAATTTTTTTATTCCACGGGAAAACAGGACATAAAATATTTTCTTTTGCTTCGTTTGTTTTCTTTGATTTGGACAATAAATAAATTATTTGCAGTTTGGCCTGCAAATCTATAAAACACTTCTTTTTTATTATGCGGATTTATTTTTATTGTCGGAACGTTTCTTGAATATTTGATGAGTTCAATGGCAGATCTGAATAACTTCAAGCGTTTGAATCTTTGTTTCGGCCCTTTTTGTTTTAAATGATTCCAGAAAAAATCAAAGAATATTTTTTCTTTCTTGAAGTATACGCTTCTTACATAGGGTTTTCGTCTGGTGCTTCTTTCTATTTCATGGAATATTTTATAGGCGCTTTTATAAACTTCGCCCAGATTTGTGCCTGGAAGTTCATTTGATTTTACCCTATATGAAATCATATTTTAATTATATCATATAAGATGCAAATGCCTCTTTTTCTTTTGGAAAATAATTGATGTTCAAGTTATTTAATAGTTAAGTTTGTATTTTAAGCCGCTATAGCGCACTAAAATACAATTGTGCAACCCACCCTATTGACAAAACACCGATAAACTGTTACAATTTCTTGTTAAACATTGTTAGTGCCTGGAAAATCTGATATACTAAGTTCGAAAATATTTGTTCGTTATAACACAAAGGAGGACGCGGAGGCGCGTTCTTTTTAAATTCGAAGCACGAAATCCGAAATACGAAACAATATCAAATGCTCAAAATCCAAAACTGTTTAGAAAATTTGAAAATTTGGATTTAGAATTTGTTTCGAATTTCGAGATTCGAATTTCGGATTTAGGACAAAATAGCCAGGGTTCTGACTAGGATCTGCGGAGAGTGACCCGACAAATATTAACGGGTCGTTTGCCCCTCCTTCCCTTTTCCTGGTCAGAACTTTGACTATTTTACTACGTGGATATTATCCACTTAAAATAGAGTTACTTAAAAATTATTTTAAAAAAGGAGAGTGGTAAGGGTGAAAAAGTTTCTGGTGATTTATGTTTTGGCGATTTTTCTGTTTTTTGCATACTCGCCGATGGTTTTTGCCGATTCAGTTCTTTCGAATATCGGCATCGGAGTTTCTGACAAAGAACGCCATGCCGGCGTGAACTTTATTGTTCAGGTACATGCCAAAGGCAAAGATGGCAAGATAATGCCTAAGCCTTGTTGCTTGGACCTGGGGGATAATTTTAAGAAAATTGTTCCTTTGAAATGTTATATTTTGATAAAACCTTTCATTTTTAATGAAGGCAAAATCAAAGAGCAAAGTGTCACAGTTGCCGATCTTGTTTTTGATTGGAATGAGACACTAGGTGGTTATATTATTGACACTGATATCTTAGGCGAGGGCTCTCATGGAGTGCAGTTGTCATGTGTACACAGGGGAGGAGTTACTATTTATCAAATTTTAATATTCAGGTTCAAATTTCCTTATGATCTTACCGATGAAAACGGGTTTGTGCTTAATGTTACAAACCCGGAAAGAAAGTTTACAGATCAAGAAGAATGGGTCGCATCTAATGTATCGGGATGCATAAGGAGTGATGGTTTGGATATTAATCAAAAACCAACAGCTTATCCAGAATACAAGGATTTCAACAAATTGACCACCGAACTGCCAAATGTAATTGTCGTTGCTTACTTAGGTAAGAATATGGCCAATCCAGCAGTGGCAAGAGTACAGGTAAGCTATGGACCAGGATTTGCCATGAATACACCTGTCAAAATGACCGAAGGCGGGAGAGCAGAATTCGTTGTTCCACCCGGACCAATCCAAATCCGTGCCAGTTCGACCGAAGGAAAAGTGATCGCAATTGGAAACGTACCTTCAGAGGTGAGACTGGGAGAAAAAATAGAGCTCAAGGCATATATTGAAAAAGGAGGTGTGAGATGAAAAGTTTTTATACTCTATTAATTCTTTTCATTTTCTCAATCGGAATTGCCCAGGCAAATTCGCCGTACGGACCGGGATACGGATTCAACTGTGACCCGGATCTTGGGCGAGTATATTCGATTGAGCAAATACAAGCCAAAGCGAATTACGGCTGGTGTCTAAAACGATCATATCAGATTGTGCAGCAATGCAAGATTCAAGGAAAAGTTGACATCCAAGAGCTTGCACAAAAGCTGTATAATAATTTCCAAAATGGAATGATAATGAGTTCGCAATTACAGGAAGGAACGGCAATTATGGCTGTTTCGTCTGGATCGGGACAATTATCATTTGACAGATATTGGGTGGGACCAAATCAAGATTATTGGGCAAATTCCATCCAGTTGGATAATGGTCTGGTAATTCATTTTGGACTCATCAAACTTTGTGGTAACATTGAGCTTCTTGGTGCCGAATATATTCCACCCCCACCTCAGCCGCTTCCAACCCCGCAGCCAACTCCTCCGCCGCCTTCATGGCAGCCGCGGCCCACCTGGGTTGCGGTTAAACAGGAGCAGGGGAGCTTCAATAACGTTAGTATGTATACTAACGTTGGATTTGCCCCCGTTCCCAACCAAAACACATCCATCAATTTGAAAATGGACAACAGTAATACCAACAATATTAGCAATACGTTGAGCCAGTTTCAGCAGTTAGTGAATGATATTGTGAACAACAATATCAATGTCAACAATAATACCAATAATAATATCAACCAAAACCAGAATACGAACAACAATCAGAATATCATTAATGTTGTTCCGTGATTCTGGTAGAAATATGATTTTAAGGGAAGCTTTGCTTCCCTCTTTTTCTCCTGATTATTTTGAAAAAGTAGTCAGAAGCAAAAGAAATACAAAAACACTTGACAAAAACACAAGAAAGTGTTAAGGTTAGGCATAATCAATAATTAAACAAAGAATGGAGAAAAGTATGAACAAATTAATGTATTTAGGTGCAGTTGGCGTTCTTTCCAGTGGGCTTTTATTTGTTAATCCTGCAAAAGCAGAAACGATTAACAACAACATGAGCCAATGGCAAGCCCAATCAAGTTATAGTTCTAACACAAATTTTAACTATAGCTCAAGCACCAACAACAATGTAAACCAAAACCAAAACACCAATAACAATAATAATGTTATTAATGTTGTTGGCGGTGGTTCAGGTTCCGGAGATGCTGCAGGTGGTGCGGCTGGTTCAATTTCTTCTGGAGGCACTCAAAGTGCACATATTAATCCAGATGGATCAATCAGCGCTTCACAGGATGCTTCTTCTTCACTTTCCGGTGGAGCTGCTGGTTCAGTCGGTAATGCCGGTGCATCAGCCAATACTGCCGGTGCCAATCAGTCGGGTAACAGCGGCAGTGCAACTGCAGCCAGCGTTTCAGCGGCTAGCGGCACAGGTTCTGCCTCAGGCAGCGCCGGTGCTTCTACCGGAAACGGTGTTTCTGCAGGCGCAGCTAGTGCTGCTAGCGGCGGAGCGTCCGGAGTCAAGACCGACAAATTAATTGCAACAGGCGGTAATCCTATTAACTCAGGTCAATTAGCCAAATCTGGTGCTAACACCATGGGAATTGTCGGATTATTTACCGCACTTGCAACCGCAGGCGTTGCAGTTATCAAAAGAAAATTTGCCGGTAAGCTTTCTTTCGCTACTGTCGAAAACATAATCTAAAACAAAAAGTTCTAATAAAGAAAAAACCTCCTTGTGGGAGGTTTTTTCTTATAGTATAATAAATTCGAAGCACGAAATCCGAAACAATATCAAATTTTAAAAATTCAAATGTTTGAAACATTGGAAAATTAGAATTTTGAATTTGTTTCGAATTTCGAGATTCGAATTTCGGATTTAAGGATAAAATGGATATTGAAAAAAAGAAAAAGGAATTATCTGAACTTCTAAAAATTGATGAAAAAAAGATACGGGTGGCTAACATTCAAAAAGAAATGAGCCAACCTGATTTTTGGCATGATCAAAAATCGGCAACCGCAAAAAGCCAGGAAATGGCAAGTTTGAATAAAATTATCGAGGATTTCAATCAGGCAAGCACCGAAGAAGATATTAAGAAATTGGAACTAGAAACCCTGTTTTCAGGAATGTATGACCAAAATGATGTACTTTTATCAATCCATGCCGGCGCCGGAGGAACGGAAGCGCAGGATTGGGCGGGGATGCTGAAAAGAATGTTTGAAAGATGGGCAGAGAAGAAAGACTTTAGTTATAAGACGTTAGACGTTAGTTATGGAGAGGAGGCGGGAATAAAATCAGCAACCTTGGAAATCAAGGGTTATAATGCTTTCGGCTGGCTTAAATCGGAGTCGGGCGTGCACCGCCTGGTTAGAATTTCCCCATTTGATGCCGACAAAGCCCGTCATACCTCTTTTGCCTTGGTGGAAATAATACCGCTTACCGAGGAAGCAGGGGAGATGGAAATAGATGAAAAGGATTTAGATATCAGTTTTTACCGCGCCGGCGGCCACGGCGGCCAGAATGTCAACAAAGTGGAAACAGCAGTAAGGATTACGCACAGACCCTCGGGAATTACCGTATCTTGCCAGAATGAACGATCACAGTCGCAGAACAAGGAACAGGCCCTAAAGGTCTTGCAAGCAAAATTATATAAATTAAAACTGGCGACAGATGCAAAAAAAAGAGAAGAACTCCGCGGTGAATTTCAATCGCCGGAATGGGGCAATCAAATCAGGTCATATGTTCTTTGCCCGTACAAACTTGTCAAAGATCACCGGACTGAGACAGAGTCAACTGATCCTGATTCGGTTTTAGGTGGAAATTTAGATGAGTTTATGATAGGATATTTGAAAATGCAAAGTGCAAAAAATCAAAATGTAAAATGACAATGCAAAAATTAAAAATATTTATTAAGCAAATTCATTATTTCAAATTTTGAATTTTGATATTTGAACTTTGAATTTGAGCGACCGAAGGGAGCGAACATGTTTGATCAAGCGAAAATGTTGTGGCGGGCAAATCAGGTTAAAAAAGAACTTAAAAAAACAGAAATAGAAGCCAAAAGCAATGACGGCAGTGTGATGGTAGTTGTAAATGGCGAAATGAATCTTGTGAGCATTGAGCTCAATGAGGAGATGCTTAAGCCGGAAAATAAGCGTCATTTGGAAAAAACCATCCAAAATACGGTTTCCGAGGCAATGAGCCGCGCCCAGGCGATTGCCGCTGAAAAAACCAGGGCAGTGATGAAAGATTTAAATTTGAATATACCGGGATTATAATATTTCAAAATGTAAAAATCAAAGTTCAAAATGACAATGCAAAGTTAAAAATTTGATTCAATAAATTTTGACATTTTAAACTGTCATTTTGATTTTTAAATTTTAAACTTTGAACTTGAAGGAGAATATGCGACTAGTAGTTGGTTTAGGAAATCCAGGAAAGAAATTTGACAACACCTATCACAATATAGGTTTTATGGTATTGGATAAAATTGCAGATCGCTTATCGTTAATCGCATATCGCTTGGAGAATCAGTTCCAGGCGGAAGTAACTCAAATCGGCGGAATAGGGGAGAATCGAGTGATTTTTGCCAAACCGCAAACCTTCATGAATAATTCCGGTGATTCCGTTCAAAAAATTTTATCCTATTACAAAATTGGCACTGACGATTTGCTTGTCATAAGCGATGATATAGATTTGGAATTAGGAACTGTGAGAACAAGATTTTCAGGTTCATCAGGTGGACACAAAGGTCTTGAATCGATTATTCAAAAAATAGGGGATAACCGTTTTTTGAGAATCCGCATGGGTATCGGATCAAATCGCAATAAAGGAATAACTGCCGAAAATTATGTTTTACGGAAAATCGGTTCCCGAGATGTAAAAGCATTAAGCAAATCAATTGACAAAACGGCGGATATTGTGTTAAATTGGGTTCGTTCAGGAGAGATCAAGGAAGAAACAATAACAATATAGTTCATAAAGTTATAAAGTTCATCAAGTTTATAAAGTTTAAATAGAATTCAATCCAACTTTATGAACTTTAAAAACTTTTTACTTTATAAACTGGACTTGTGGGAGGCGTAAGCCGTTTGAACCACAGAAAGGAACAAAATGGGAGAACAGAGAAACAAGAAAGTGAGTGAAGAAGAAGCACTGAAAGAAGCCGAAAAAACTTTAAATGAATTGAAAGGGAAGAAAACTCAAGACGGTCATGCCAAAATCGAAGAGCCAAAAGAAGAGAAAAAAGACAAAAAAGAATCTCTCGATGATACTCGAGATAAAGAGAAAAAAGTTGAAAAAGGGCCAAAATATCGAAGTAAAAAATATTTGAATGCAAGATCAATTATTGATAGGAATAAGTATTATCCGATTAATGAAGCGCTCGATTTGGTTAAAAAAACATCATACAGCAAATTTGCCGGTTCGGTAGAATTGCATATTCGTCTTGAACTATCAAAGAAAAAAGAATCAGTGCGCGGTCTTATCCAACTGCCGCATGGCACCGGCAAGGAATTAAAAGCGGGAGTAATAGACGATAAAATGATTGAAGAGATTATTAAAAATAAAAAAACTGATTATGATATTTTGCTTGCCACGCCCCAAATGATGCCGAAAATTGCGCGTATCGCCAAAATTCTTGGACCGCAGGGGAAAATGCCTAATCCCAAATCGGGAACAGTAACTGCCACTCCTGAGAAAAGTCTCGAGGAAATCAAAAAAGGGAAATCTGAATATAAAGCCGACAAGCAGGGGATAATCCATTTGCTTATTGGCAAAACCTCTTGGGAAAACAATAAGCTCGTGGAAAATTATAAAACCGTAATGACGTCGCTTATAGGCCAGAAATTGCAGACTGTCACCGCCTGTGCTACAATGGGGCCAGGAATAAAGATTGCTTTATAAATAATCATCCGAAGAAATTCGGAGATTAGGAGGCAATAATGATAAAAAACACCCACTCAGGACTTTTTATTGATTTTGAAGGTCTTGACGGTTCGGGAGCTCCAATCCAGGCATCACTACTTACTGGTATTCTTATCAAAGAAGGGTACCGGGTAAATCTTACCAAAGAGCCGACAAATTATCTGATCGGCGGCCTGATTAGAGGTTTTTTAACGAAAGAATGGAAAACTTCCGCAGAATGCCAACAGCTGCTTTTTGCCGCAGATCGCGCGCAGCATTTGGAAAAAGAAATTATTCCGAGATTAGAATCGGGCAGAATTGTTGTGACTGATCGTTATGCGTTTTCCTCTATTGCCTACGGTTCGCTTAATACTGACCCAACATGGATTGAAAAAATCAATGAAAGATTTATAATTCCCGATATTGTGTTTTTGTTAAAAGTCCGGCCAAAAATTTGCGCGATGAGAATGAAGGAAAGTGATTATGGCTTGGAACTATTCACTGAGGAGCAAAAACTAACAAAAGTCTGGAAAACCTATGAAAACCTCAGTAAAAAATATAAAAATTTCCACATCATTAATGGCGAGCGGGACGAAACAGAAATTATTAAAGATATTATTGATATCACCAAGAAACATCTGGGATTTTCCGACAAGAAAAAGAAAAAATAACTCTTGACATAATTTATATTTTAAGATATTATGTTGAGTGTGATCCGCAGACTGCAGGGCTATAGATAGATAATCTCCGGTGCAATGTCGGAGTACCTGCTGAGGAAAACAATTATTTAGTTTTTAAATAAACTAATATTTGTATCTGCGGCAGGGCAGATATTTTTAGTTTAATAAGATTATTTTAAATAAATAGTCAAGATTTACTGGAGGAATAATGCTACTTACCAAGGATCAAAAGAAAAAACTAATTGATGAACTCTCTGATCGGCTTAATCGAAGCAAGGCGATAGTTTTTGCAGGATACAAGGGAATTAATGTCCAGGCGCTTAACAAATTAAGGAAAAACCTTAAAACAAAAAAAATTGATTTTAAAGTAGCAAAGAATTCGCTTCTCAAGCTGGTGCTGAAAAATAATAACATTAAAATCGATGAAGCAATTCTTGACAAGCAAACAGTTCTTGCTTTCGGTTACGAAGACGAAATTGAACCTAATAAAATTGTTTATGCATTCAAGAAAGAAAATGAAAAACTGGAAATATTAGGTGCAATCGTCAATCATGAATTCGTGAATGCAGAGAGTGTTAAATCACTTGCCTTAATGCCTTCGAAAAATGAACTTTACGGTAAAGTCATTGGCACGATTGCCGGACCGCTCAGCGGATTAATAAATGTCATGAGCGGAAATTTAAGAGGGTTGGTATCCGTTTTAAAACAATATAGTGAAAAAGTGAAATAATAATGTAATTCACCCACTAATTTTATACACTAATAACACTAATAATTCGTGCTATTTGTGGATGAGATTAGTGGGAGAAATACAAATAAACGAAAGGAATAATATGGCAGACGAACAAAAAACAGAAGAACAAAAGAACAAAGAAACTGAGAAACAAGAGGAAAAAAAGCCTCTCGATGATGCTCGAGACAAGAAGGAACCGAGCGGAAAATTTAAAGATTTAATCAAACAAATCGAAGAATTGTCAGTGCTTGAGCTTGCAGAACTGGTCAAAGAACTTGAGGAAAGATTTGGTGTTTCGGCAGCAGCGCCGGTTGCAGTCGCAGCCGCTGGCGCCCCGGCCGGGGGTGCAGCAGCAGAGGAAGATGAAAAAGCCAATTACACGGTCCATCTTAAAGATGCCGGTGCTCAAAAGATTGCTGTAATCAAGGTAATCCGCGAAATCAAGCCGGAATTAGGCCTCAAAGAAGCTAAAGATCTTGTTGACGGCGCGCCAAAAGATGTTAAAACCGATGTGCCCAAGAAAGATGCCGAAGAAGCCAAAAAGAAATTGGAAGGTGCCGGTGCGAAAGTTGAGCTCAAGTAAAAATATATCTCAACAAAATACAAAAAATCCCTAGAAAAATAAGGGATTTTTTGTTAAAATATTTCTATTATGTTTAAAGTAATTCAAAAATCAAAAAAATCTCAAGCTCGGATTGGGGAAATAAATACCAATCATGGAAAAATCATCACTCCTGTATTTATGCCTGTTGGCACGCATGGCGCGGTGAAAACTGTAAGTTCCGATGAACTAGCGGATGTTAATGCTGAAATAATTCTTGCCAACACCTACCATTTATTTCTTCGTCCCGGAGATAATTTAATAAAAAAAATGGGCGGGCTACACAAGTTTATGAACTGGCCAGGGCCGATTTTGACCGATTCTGGAGGTTTTCAAGTTTTTTCTTTGGCTCATAGGAGGAAAATTACGGAGAATGGAGTGGAATTTCGATCACACATTGATGGATCAAAACAAATGCTCACCCCGGAAAAAGTAATCGAGATTCAGAAAAATTTGGGCTCAGATATTATAATGCCGCTTGATCAATGCACGGATTATTATGATTCTTACCGGACAGTATCTAAGGCAGTGGAAAGAACTTCAAGATGGGCTAAAAGATCAAAAAATGCCCTAAGAAGCAAAAATCAGATGCTTTTTGGCATCGTCCAGGGAGGAATTTTTCGGGAATTAAGAGAAAAATCTATCAGTGAACTTCAATCAATCGGTTTTCAGGGCTATGCCATTGGTGGCAATATGTATCCTTTTGGAGAAAAGGTCAGGGATAAGAAAAAATTTTTGCCGATGCTGAAATTTGTTGTCGGCAAACTCCCCGATGATAAACCAAGATATTTGATGGGAGTAGGCGAACCATCCGATATAATCAACGGGATAAAATATGGTATTGATATGTTTGACTGTGTGCTTCCGACCCGCTTGGCACGGCATGGAACAGTATGGGTGAAAAAAGTTCAAAGTTCCCGCCTGCCAAAGCCTGGCACTGGCGGGCAGGCAAAGTTCAAAATTCAAAATTTTCAATATGAGAAATTGGATCTAAGAAAGTCAAGATTCAGGACAGATAAAAAACAGGTTGACAAAAATTGCCTGTGTTATGCTTGCCGAAAAGGTTATTCGAGAGCATACTTATCCCATTTAATAAGAGAAAATGAGGTGTTGGGAATAAGACTTCTTTCTCTCCATAATCTTCATTTTCTGATTAATTTGGTGCATGATATCAGAAAATCGATAAAAATTGGACAATTTTAACTATATAATATCTATCATAAATGTGGTATAATTAATTAAAGAAATTTTGGAGGGATCATGGCCGATTTATTAAATCTGCCAAAAAAAGAAACTGCACAATTGGAGCAGAAAAGTGTTGTAGTAGAAAAAAATAAACAACAAGTGATTATTGAAAAAAAACAAGATCTGGCAGGTAAAGCTGAGATAGGAGAAATTACAGATCAAAAAAAAGAAGTTCAAAAAGTTTTAAAGCCTGTTATTCCCCATGCAGAGGGGAAAAATAAACCTGAATTTACCAAAGAAGAGGTAAATGCTGTAGAAAAAAGCGAAAGAGAGTCTTCATTGACAAAGGCTGCTTATGAACAAAAAACTTTTGAAGATGTAATTATTGCCGAGGGAAATGTAGGTTTAAACAGCGAAAGTCCAGACATAAACAATACTAAAGAAAATAATTAATAATATAAATTTCTAACAAACACAAAATGACTACCACTGAAGCAAATTCTACAACTAGTTCTTTATTGATTATTATTATCATAATTATCGTTCTATTGGCTATAGTTGGTTTTTTGTATTGGTTAAGATTGTATTTTCTTAAAAAACGTAGAATAGACCAGGCATTGGACTTAGTAATGATGCAGATTATGATTCCCAGGGAAATCAAAAGGGAGGACGAAAAGACTATCAAGGAAGATTTTAAGGAAATAATGTCTGTTGCCGAACAGTTATACTCCGGATTTTCCAGTATGTATGAAAAAAATTGGAAAACAAAAATTTTAGGCCAGCCAAGGGTTAGTTTTGAAATTATCGCGAAAGACGGAGAGATTCTTTTTTACCTGGGAATCCCTAAAAATCTGAAAACTTTTGCGGAAAAGCAGATTCACAGTTTTTATCCCTCGGCGCAAATTGAGATAAATAAAAATTTTAAAATATTTAAAACTGATTCCAAAGTTGCCTGCGGCGAGCTCCAACTCAACAGACGTTTTATTTATCCTATAAAAACTTATAAGCAGTTAGAAAGCGATCCTTTGAATGCCGTAACTAATGCTTTATCAAAATTATCAAAAGATGACCGGGCGGATATCCAATTAATTTTAAGACCGACAAGTGGTGATTGGCGCTTTGCCACATCAAGGGCTTCACGCTGGGTGCAGGAAGGGAAATTCATTGGAGAAAATGAATTGGTAAGGTATGCTTATTTAACAATGGAAGCGATTTTTGACGCTTTCAGGAATAAAAAACAAGAAGAAGCATTAGAAAAAAATAAACCTCTTACACCGCAGCAGGAAGAAATGATGAAAGCTTTTCAATCAAAAGGTTCAAAAGTCGGATTTAAAACTCAAATTAGAGTGGTGATTGCTAGCGATAGCGATCAATCAGCAAAAATGAATTTAGACAATATAATGAATAGCTTCTCCCAATACAATGCCCCGGAATACAATAGTTTTAAAAAAATATATATTGCAGCGAATAAAGAAAAATTTTTAATGAGTTTTGTGCTTCGGGAATTTACAAAAAACAGGGGAATACTTAATACCGAAGAATTATCAAGCATTTTTCATTTTCCCAATAAATTTATCATGACACCGAATATTAAATGGCTGATGTCTAAATACATGCCTCCGCCAAGCAATCTTCCTGACTCAGGCACAATAATCGGGGAAAGCGTTTATCGCGGAGTTACCAAGCAGGTGAAAATTCAGGATGAAGATCGCAGAAGACACATGTTTATGATTGGTAAAACCGGAGTTGGAAAAACAACACTTTTTGAATATATGGTAAAACAGGATATTGAGAATGGCAAAGGAATATGTTATATGGATCCAAATGGAGACGCTATTGAGTATATTCTACAAATGATACCTAAAGAAAGAGCAGAAGATGTAGTATTGTTTGATCCTTCTGATACGGAAAGACCCTCAGGTTTAAATTTGTTAGAATGGAAAAATCCCGAAGAAAAAGATTTTTTGGTGGCGGAATGGATAGAAATATTCTATAAACTCTTTGATCCGCAAAAAACCGGCATAGTTGGTCCGCAGTTTGAGCATTGGGGAAGAAATGCATCACTCACGGTAATGTCACTGCCCGGAGGGGGTACTCTGATTGATATTCCAAGATTATTTACAGATGATGCTTTTCGAGATAAATGCATCTCTTATTTAAAAGACCCTGTTGTGGAATCATTTTGGAGTCAGCAAATGGCAAAAACTGCAGATTTTCATAAATCAGAAATGTTTAATTATTTTACTTCGAAATTTGGCCGTTTTATGACCAATGACCTGATGCGTAATATTATCGGTCAAACTAAAAGCGCTTTTAATATTCGGGAAATAATGGATCAGGGGAAAATACTTCTTGTAAATCTGTCAAAAGGTAAAATAGGAGAAACAAATTCGTTTCTTTTAGGCATGATATTAGTTGCAAAAATTCAGGTTGCAGCATTTTCTCGAGCAAGTATTCCAGAGGATCAAAGAAAAGACTTTTATCTTTATGTCGATGAGTTTCAGAATTTCACCACTGATAATTTTAAAACAATTCTTTCAGAAGCAAGAAAATACCATCTGAACCTAAGTGTTACCAATCAATATATTGCTCAACTAACCGAAACTGTTCGAGATGCCGTTATTGGAAATGCCGGAACATTAATTTGTTATCGAATTGGAGCATCCGATGCTGAATTTATGGAAAAAGAATTTCCAGGAATTACCGTGCAGGATTTAACTAATCTAGACAAATACAATACCTATGTTAAACTGTTAGTAGATTTGACACCGTCAATACCTTTTAGTATGCATGGTCTTTTGCCGGAACGATTAGGTAATAAGGAAATTGCTGAAGCAATAAGACAACTCTCGCGTTTAAAATACGGGCGAGATTGTTCAATTATTGAGGAAGAATTTCGCGAGCGGGTCAAAACTGAAGAAGAAATTGGAGACAATCATGAATCTCCACCAAGAGAAAGGGAGGTCTAAATGACCAAATCCGACACTAAAATGAAAAACAAGGAAGAAAAAAAAGCTCTGAAAGAAGCTGAAGAGGATAATCGTGAAAAAACGCTGGATATTGATGCCGCAAGGAAATATCTCGAAGAGATAGAGGAAAATATTGAAAAAATCAAACATCTTATCTTTTCTAGTCAATATTCTGAACGGTCACAAAAGCTGAATACTTATGAAGGGAAAGAAGGCAAAATTGTTGAAGGTTTTTTTGACGGAGAAAATATGATTGCCCGAGATAATAAAAAATATCCGATTCCGCCTAACTATGCTTCAAAATCCAAATTAGTTACAGGTGATTTGCTTAAGCTGACAATTACTCCAGACGGAACTTTTTTATTCAAACAGATTGGACCAGTCGATAGAAAGAAAATCATTGGCGAAGTAAAGGAATCTTCCGGCAGATATTATGTTGATTCGGAAAATAAAAAGTATAACGTTCTTTTTGCCAGCATTACATATTTCAAAATAAAACCGGGAGACAAAGTAACAATTGTTGTTCCCAAGGATGAAGAAAGCGATTGGGCGGCAATAGAAAATTTAATCGAGAGAAAATAATCAAACCATGACATTTGAAACATTAATAAAAATTATTGATTTTTTAGTTCTTGTTGGTGCATCAATATTTGCACTAATTTTTGTCTATAAACAAAGAGAAAATAAGTTAAGAATGGAGTGGGAAGAGACAAGAAAATTTACCGTGCTTAGAATTTTAGTGCCTCGTGAAAACGAGAAAAAACCGACTGCCAGCGAGCAAATGTTTGCCAGCCTTCATGGAATATTCAAGGAAGGCTCGCGATATCAAGATGAAATTAGTTTTGAAATTGTTGCTAAAGAGAAATTTATTCAATTCTATGTCCATGTTCCGGAGCATTTAAAGGATTTTGTAGAAGGCCAGATATATGCTCAATATCCTGATGTTGAGATTAGTGAGGTTCAGGATTATTCCAAAGGAGATATCGAAAAATTTGAAGCATATGGATGTGAATTGCTGCTTAATAAAAATGAAGTTTACCCGATAAAAACATTTTTAAACTTTGAAGTTGATCCTCTTTCGGCAATTACCGCAGTCCTTGGAAAGGTGGAACAGGACGAACAAATATGGATTCAAATTATAGTCAAGCCTGTATCTGATAAATGGCAAAACAAAGGAATTGCCTTAATTTCGGCTAAAAGGTCCGGTCAATCTACCAGCGGCCTGGGGATTATCGGGACAATCTTTAAAGGGATATTCAAGGTATTTTTTGATATCGCTAATACAGCGGCAGGAAGAACGTCAACCACCCCCACCGAAGAAACAAAAATTGTGCTTTCAGGGCCAGAAGAAACTGCTTTAAAGGAAGTGGAAACTAAAATTACCAAATTGGGTTTTGAAACCAAAATTCGAATTGTTTCTATAGCAAAGAACAACTATATTGCTAAAAGCAAAAACAATATTGTAACCGGAGTATTCAAACAATTCAACACTGTCCATGCCAATGGTTTTCGTCCCGGACAAGGCACATCAGATAAGACATTTATTGATTTATACAGAAAAAGAGATTTTTCCAAAAGAGGCAATATTCTAAACATTGAGGAACTTGCATCGCTTTATCATCTTCCGACCTTAACCGTTGAAACCCCGCATATTGTTTGGGCAGGGAGTAAAAAAGGGGAACCCCCAAGCAATCTCCCCATTGAAAGTATTATACCCGCAGAAGAATTGACTGTTTTTGCAAAAACAGATTTTCGAAATGTATCCAGTAAATTCGGCATCAAATTAATCGATAGAGGATTACATATGTACGCAATAGGGAAGACTGGAACTGGAAAAAGCACAATGCTTGAAAATATGATTATTGATGATATAAACGAAGGCAGGGGAGTGGCAGTAGTTGACCCGCATGGTGATTTAGTGAATCACGTGCTTGATTTTATTCCCTCAAATCGTATCAATGATGTAGTATATTTTAATCCTTCCGATAAAAACCATCCGGTTGGGTTTAATCCACTGGAGAATGTTGATCCTGATTTAAAAAATATTATTGCATCGGGAGTAGTCGGGATATTTAAGAAAATTTTTGGTGAAAGTTGGGGGCCGAGACTGGAATATATTTTGAGAAATGCCATTTTGGCGCTCTTGGAATATCCTGATTCAACACTCCTTGGAGTAATGCGGATTCTTACGGATAAAGATTTTCGAAAAAAAGTTGTTGAAAAAATTACCGATCCGGTAGTTAAAGAATTTTTTATTAATGAATATGACAAATGGGATCAAAAATTCAGATTGGAAGCAATTCAATCGATTCAAAATAAAGTCGGACAATTCTTGTCAACCTCTACGATTAGAAATGTTGTGGGTCAGCCGAAAAGTTCCTTCAATATCAGGGAGGTTATGGATGAAAAAAAGATTTTACTTTTAGACTTATCGATTGGGAAAATTGGCGAAGATAATGCGGCGCTTCTCGGGGCAATGATGATTTCAAAAATCCAATTAGCCGCTATGCAAAGGGCGGATGTACCTGAAAAACAAAGAATTGATTTTTATTTGTATGTTGATGAATTTCAAAATTTTGCGACTGAATCATTCGCTATAATTTTGTCAGAAGCGAGAAAATATCATTTGAATCTCATCATGACCAATCAATATATTGCTCAAATGAACGAAGTGGTTGCAAATGCAATTTTTGGCAATGTGGGGACAACAATATCTTTTAGGGTTGGAGCGCAGGACGCATCTGTTTTAGTAAAGGAATTCGAGCCGGTATTTGATGCTAACGATCTGGTTAACCTTGGAAATTATCACGTTTATGTAAAAATGGCAATTGACGGAGTGACAAGACCGGCATTTTCTGCAATTACACTACCGCCAATTTCAACACATAATAATAATCGCGATAAGATAGTTAATTCATCACGAGAAAAATACAGTAGAGACAGATCATTTGTTGAGGATAAGATTAGCCAGTGGAGTGCGCCTATTAATCAAAACGATGAAATAATTATGAAAAAAGAGACAACAACCTGTGGAAAATTAATAAACTATGATGAATTTACCGACAAAAAGGGAAATAAATGGTATATAATTAAATCAAGCAGTAACAAAGAAAGCGAAGCGGGATCGCTCATTACAACTAAAGACCTTGAAAAAATTCATAAAATTAAGGATGTGAAAGTTTTAGAACCGGGGGAAACGGTTAAAATAGATAGTACATAGCTTTTGATAAAGAATTATTTGAGATAGCAGCAGAGAATAGGCGATAGCAGCGCCTTTTTTTAGCTTTAAATTATTTTATTATAAAACAATTATATAATTTGAAATTAATCAATATCTCATCACTTATTTATTTGATATACAAACAAAAATATGTGATTGTGACTAAAGAAATAAGTAGTCAAATTTAGTATGTCGCACAATGTCGCACAATGTATCTTATGCGAACAAATTATGATTGTGGCATGCGGGGGAGGTAAAGGCGCTATGAGTTTAATTTTTGAAAAACCAAATAAAATCATATTAAAATATTCCAATAAGCAAAAATATATTTATAATAATTAACCATAAAATAGGCGATTTTTGATTATAAAAAAATTAAAAAATCCACACTGCTTTGAGCATGGATATATATGCTTAAAATTCCCTCTTTAATTAACAGGGTAAAGGGCAATACCACTTCCCTATCCCTGCTTTATCTCCTCTTCCACTCTTTTTTTACCTACCCAACGGGTTAAGAAATAATATCTGATTGTCGCAATATTATTGAACATTCTAAGGGTAAAAACAATAAGCACCGCCAAATATAGATCCAAGCTTAACCTGTCGCCGAGGTATGTAATGGCCATAGCAAGTACCATATTAAAAAGTAATCCTGAGATAAAAATAGTTGAATCATATTTTCCTTGCAGATCGGCTTTGACTGCACCTAAAATAGAATCAAAAATTCCAAGAATTCCAACCGCGGTATAGCGGGCAAATTCAATTGGAATTGAAAGCGGTGTCAAATACCCAATAACCAATCCCAAAGCCAAACCGATGATTCCATACCACATAAGTCCTCCATTTTTTCAAATTATAAGGTTAAAAACCGCTGAAAGCCTCCACAATCGATTTTCTATCGTATTGCCAATAATTTCATCGTCCGCGATATAATTCAAAAATTAACAAATAAGCAATATACAATAAACGTTCGTTACAATAATAAAAGCAATTACTGATTTTTTGATTTAATTTTTTTGTCAATATAATTTTGCCAAACGACTAAAACCAAAGATGCATTGAAAATTGAACTATATGTTCCAATAGTAACCCCGACTAATAGTGTGGCTATGAAATGTTTGATTGATGAGCCGCCCATGGTGATAAGCGCCAAAAGCACAATAATTAGAGTTAACGAAGTATTTAACGATCTGGCTAATGTTTGAACAATGCTGTCATTGACATTGGTGTCAAATTCTTTAGAAGGGTAGCGTCGCAAGTTTTCCCGGATCCGGTCAAATACTACAATAGTATCATGAACGGAAAATCCCATCACCGTGAGAAGGGCTGTAATAAATAGCGAATCCACCTCATATCCAAAGTAATGACCAAATATAGCATAAGCTCCAATTGTTATTACCAAATCATGGACAAGGGCAATAATAGCGCAGATTCCGAATCGCCATGAGCTGGCAGGTTTTGGCACTGTTCGAAAAGCCCAAGCAATATATATAATTATTGCAAGCGATGCCAGTGATACTGCCATAACTGCTTTACGGGTCAAATCTTTACCGACTGTAGGACCGACAGTTTCCAAGCGGGTCTCACTACACTCCCCTATTTTTTCACTGAAATTATTTTTAATTTTTGCAATTTGCTCCTTGTCAAGAGGAGAAGTTCTCAGAAGGATTGAACTGTCCCCTGTTTTTTGAACGGTAATACTTTTTATAAAATCAAAATCACCCAGATTGTTTTTTATTTCCTGGGTATTAATATTTTTGCCCGGACAACTTAATTCAATTAAAGTTCCGCCCGTGAAATCAATTCCAATTTTCAATCCCCATATAGCAATTGCTAAAATTCCAAAAATTAATAATATTCCTGAAATAATAAACCAGATTGATTTTTTTCCAACAATATTCATAAATCCTTTCAATTCTATGGTTTCATGATTTTTTCTAATCCTGTCCCAACAGTCAGTTTCAAAAATGTTCTGGTAATCGTAATGGCGGTAAACATTGATACCAGGATACCAATTGCTAAAGTAATTGCAAAACCTCTAACCAAGCCAGATGTAGTAAAATATAAGATTAAACAAGTAATAAGCGAAGAAATGTTTGAATCTCGAATTGAAAGCCAGGCGCGCTTGAATCCTTCATCAACTGCTGCGCCGACTGTTTTGCCGAATCTTAATTCCTCTTTCATTCTTTCAAATACCAAGATATTTGCATCAACAGCCATGCCAATAGAGAGAATAAAACCGGCGATGCCAGCCAGTGTCAAAACCACGGGTACGATTTTGAAAATTGCCAAAACAATTAATGAATAAATGCAAAGTGCCAGGACGGCAAGAAATCCCGGGAATTTATAGTATGAAATCATAAATACTGCAATCAGTATTATTCCTATTAAACCTGCGAGCAAACTTTGTTTAACGGAATCGTTTCCGAGAGTTGCCCCGACATTTCTTTGCTCAACTAAATTTATCGGAATCGGCAACGCGCCGGCATTTAATTCAATTGATAATTTTTTTGCTTCCTGAATATTGAATTTACCGGTAATTACCGCTTGCCCGTCTTCAATGGGTGTTTGAACGGTGGGGGCAGAAATTATCTCATTATCAAGCACGATTGCAACAGGTTTATAAAGATTTTTTTTGGTAATTTCAGCAAATAGATTCTTACCTTCTTCATTAAATTCAATTGCCACTTCCGGTTCGCCGGATTGCTGGTTAAATTTTACATCTGCTCTTTTTAAGTGTGAACCATTTAATTGAGTTGGTTTCCATCCTAAAGGTATGTTTTGGCTGTCCTGCCCTTCAACTGGAGTAAGCACTGTTTCTTGTTCCCAGAATTCCAATTGTGCAGTTTTGCCAATCAAGTTTGTTGCTTCATTAATATCGGAAATGCCCGGTAGTTCTACTATCAGGCTGTTTTTATCTCCAACTTTTGAACTTTGAATTACCGGCTCAGAAACACCTAGGGCATTGATGCGTCGGTCAATAACATTAATTACGCCCTGGATGGCACTGTCAGTATCTTTTTTGTCAACTTTTGACATGTCAAGTTCATAAACTAAATGGGTTCCGCCTTGCAGGTCAAGCCCCTCATGAATCTTAACATTCTCTAAAAATTTAATATTAAAACTATTCGGCCAATCAATGATAAAAGCCGCTAGAGTTAATATCATTACAAATGCAAAACCGATCCATAGATTTCTTTTCATATATATTCTTCTCTACCCTCTTCTTTTAGAATCTCGACGATTTTTTTTACTTTTTGAGAATCTTTCTTGTTGCAAACCAAGAGCGCGTCATTTGTGTCAATAATTGCGAGATCTTTAAGGCCGATTGTAGCAATTAATTTGTTTTTCGGGCCATATATCAAACAATTTTGCGTATCAATATTTCTTGAATTTGCCTTGATAAGATTTTTATTGTTATCCGTTTTATCTTTTAATTGATCGTAGAGCATTTCCCATGAGCCGATGTCACTCCATCCGAATTCTCCTTTGATTATCAAGACATCTTTATGGTTCATACGTTCTGCTACAGCATAATCAATCGAAATTTTCTCAGTTCTTGAAAATTCTTTTTCGATTGTATTTTGATTATTTTTCTTAAAAGCATTGATAATTTTTGAGATAGGTTTATAAATATCCGGAGCGTATTTTTCATAAGCATTTAATAGCAGCCTTGGTGTCCACATAAAATAGTTTGCATGCCAAAGATACTTTGACGACTCGTGAAACTTGATGGCATTTTTTAAATCCGGTTTTTCTTTTTGTCCCTCAAATTCATAAAATTTAATGCCGTTTATATTTTTATAAAGTTTGCCAATTTTGGTATATCCAAGGCTTATATTCGGAAATGTAGTGGTTATTGCAATATCAATCATTTTTCTAGTTTTTGAGATCATTTTTTCCGCTTCTTTGAAACAATTAATAAATAATTTTTTATTTTCAATATAGTGATCGGATGGGATAAATGCCATTGGTTCGTCCGGATTACTTTTAACGAAAAGGAAAGCGGCTGCAAATGCCATGGCTGGGCCAGTGTCTCTTTTCTCCGGTTCGATAATATAGTGATTTTTCGGAATCTCTGGAAGTATTTTTTGTGCTAGCGCTGCAGTTGGTTTATTTGCAGAAATATAAATATTATCGAGTGGATAATCATTTTTAAATCTGTTAAATGTTTCTTCAAACATTGATAAATCAGATATTAATGGATTAAATTGTTTGGGTGTGCTTTTTCTGCTCATTGGCCAAAGTCTAGTTCCGCCGCCACCCACAAGAAATACGATATTCATTTATTCTCCAAAATTTAAAACTTTAATGAATTATTTAATATTATAAATCTCTTTGGAATTTATTTCAACCCCTGTCAAACTTTATGTAAAATATAAAGTAATTTTTGAAATTCTTGAGGTAAATCGGAACGAAAATCTTTTATATCTCCTGATGGAATTTTAATTTTTAAGCTGTAGGCATGAAGAAACTGCCTGTTTAAATTTAATTCCTTGGAAATTCTTTTAGATATTTTCGTGTTATAAGTTTGGTCACCGATAACGGGATATCCTTTGTGCTTCAAGTGCACTCTGATTTGGTGCATTCGTCCGGTTTCGGGGTGGACTTTTAAAAGAGTCAAATCACCACCTTTATATTTATAGTTTCTAGCCGTTTGATATTTAGTAATAGAAGGCTTGCCTTCTCCAAGGTAGGAAACGGACATTTTTTTTCTGTCTTTCAAGTGGCGGCTGATGCTGATTTTAATCTCGCCGCTACTTGGCTCAACTTTTCCCAGTACTAAAGCCATATATGATTTTTCCACCATTCTATCGTGAAATTGTTTCTGAAGATAATTTAGAGTTTCCGGATTTTTGGCTACAACAATAAGTCCTGATGTATCTTTATCGAGCCGGTGGACGATTCCCGGACGTGATTTATCCTCCCAATTTAATTTGGACATTTCGGGGTATTTATTCAACATCAAATCTACTAATGTTGTGCCAACATCTCCAGCTCCTTCGTGGATTACAAGACCAGCCGGTTTGTTTATTACTATCAAATCTTTATCCTCGTAAATAATTAACGATTGTAAGTTTATCATATTCTATAGCCCAGACAAGATGCTTCCAATATTAGTATTATTTTGAATTCTCAATCTTGGAATTTCATAAATATTTGATGTCTCGTTGGCAATTCCGGTTTTTGTTGTAACCGCATTTCTATACCCCAGTTCCTTTAATTTGGAGATGGTTTTTTCGTCATATTTCCCTGAAGGATAACAAAAGTTATCGATTTTAATGTTCAATTCTTTTTCGAGTTTGTCTTTGCTGTAGCGAAGCTGGGAATCCAAATCAGCATCAGAAACATTTCTTAAGTCAGGATGCGACAAAGAGTGCGAACCAAATTTCATTTTGGAATTACTCATTTCTTTGATCATATCCCAAGTCATATAGTAAGGATATCCAACTACATCAGTAATAATATAAAAAGTAGCAGTTAAGTTATATTTTCTCAATATCCTATATGCGTCGGTATATGCATCCCGGTAACCATCATCAAAAGTGATTATGATTGGCTTGTAATCCAATTTAACCGGCTCTTCAAAATAACTGAAATCAACTGTTTTAAATCCATTGTCAGTGAGCCATTTCATTTGCTCATCAAATTTATCCGGAGAAACTGAAAGCTTGTATCCCACCGAATCTTCCGGCTCGTCAGTCGTTCTAACATAGTGATACATCAGAACCGGCACCTGATATTTTTCCAGTTTAACAATTTCTTCTTTTCTCCCTTTTACTTGTTCTTCAGGATTGACTATAACCGGCTGATTATTTACTTTATTTTTTTCAATATAATAATTTCTTACTAAAAAACCTGTCAACAAAAAAAATATTATTATAAATAAAACTCTATATTTGAAAATAAATTTACTGATTCTATTCTTCATGAGGTTTGTCAATTAATAATGGTTCTGATTTTCCTCCGCTTTCACCATCGGTAATTTTGTAAATATCCTTATCAACCTTTTCAAATTCTTTAGTGGCTTGATTATACATGTTAACAGTTGTTCCGAGATTATTACCTAATTTTTGCATATATGTTTCGTACGAATTTAAATGTTTTCCTAATTGCCCGACTTTTTTAACTATTTCTTTTACCGATTCCTCCATTTTTAAAGCTTTTAATCCTTCAAGAACTGTTTGCAGATAAGCAAAAAATGAAGTCGGAGATGTTATCATTACGCGTTTGGAAAAAGCATATTTGACTAAATCCTCGGTGTTTAAATCAATCGTTCCGACTTTATAAACCAATAAATTATAAAAAATTCCTTCAGCCGGGATAAACATTATGGCAAAGTCAGTGGTGTTTTCTTCGGGGTGAATATATTTTGCCGTCTCGTCAATACGCTCTTTGATATCCATTTTGAAACTTTTTTCAAGGTGCTCTCGTTTGTCTTTGTCGTGCGTTTCCATAATCTGGTTATATTTTTCAAGGGAAAATTTTGCGTCAATCGGAACAATTCTTTCTTTGAAAAATATTGCTGCATCAACAATTTCGCCGTTTTTGAATTTGTATTGCAGCTTATATTGATTAGGAGGAAGAATTTCTGAAAGAAGTGATTCGAGGTAATATTCTCCGAGTATACCTCTTTGCTTTGGATTTTTGAGAATATTTTCCAGACTTTGAAGTTGTTTGGAAAAGTCTAAAACCTGCTTGTTGGTTTCATCAAGTTTTGTTAGCCGACCGGTTACCTCCCGGATTATTTCGGCGCTCTGGGCAAATTGTCGCTGCAGTGTTTTTGAAGAATCGGTAAGACCTCTCGTCAATTGATCATTAATTTTATCAAGCCGGTCTTGCATTTCTTTGCGGTTTTGAATGTTTCCTTCCTGCAGATCTTTACGCAGATTTTCAATTACATTAAGCATTAGTTTTTGCGATTCATCATCGCCTAAAGGTTTTTTGATTGCCCTAATTATAATTATCGTAGCGATGGCAATTACTACTATAAATGCAATCAAAATTATTATTAAATTTGTATCCATTATTTTGAAATCTCCTTAACACTATCCCCTACTTTAATATTTAATTTATCTGATATACCGGCATTTAATTCCAGAACTTTATTGACTTCTTGTTTTGGAGCAATAGTATTTGACGGCTGATAATCCGAGGAGCTGATATTTTTTGTTATCTCAACAACTATATCATTCATTATCCACACGAAATCAAGAGCAAACTGCATGTCTTTCATCCAAAAGGGGTATTTGCCTGGTTTATCAAAAACAAATAACATTCCACTGTCTTCATCAAGTGACGGTCTTCCGGAAAGCCCTTTTTCCCTTTTTACCTTCGTATCGGCAATTTCCACTTCAATTTTATGATTGTTGATTATAATAATGTTATTCTCGGACGGTCTTAAGTAGAGAGAAAATAACAATCCGGCAAGTCCAAGCAATATCACAATAACAAACCATTTGTAAGAACCAATATTTTGCTTCATGAATTTATTTGAATCTTGAAAGAATGAATGATGTTAAAAATCCAAGGACTGTCATCATGCCGATGCTGTAGCCGCCTTCTTCAAAAGCTTCCGGCATCATGCTGTCGGCAAGCATGGCAAGGATTGCTCCTGCAGCAAATGCCTCGATTATTCCGAGATTGTTCGGATTCAAATCGGCTAAAAATAAATAACTTAAAACTACCACGACAAATAATAACACAGAAACAATAAGCCAAATAAGAATTATTCTTGATTTGCTGAAGCATTCCTTGATAAGCCCCGGAATTGAGGAAATCCCTTCCGGAAAGTTAGATAGCACTATTGCCGCGAGCATTAATATTCCAATTCCCTGGTTCGAAAAAAGGGCAATTCCCAAGGCAATTGATTCGGGAATGCCGTCAAGAATAGCCCCGAAGGTAATGGCTGTACCATTGGTTTCATTAGTTAGATTATGATGTTTTTTCCTGAATCTTCCGCCAAAATAATGGATCAGATAATCTCCAAGAATGAAAACAATTCCTCCGAGCAAAAAGCCGATTATTACTGCATCAAAGCCGCCATGCGCGAATGCTTCCTCCATTAATCCGAAGGTGAGGGCGCAAATCAGAACCCCCGAGCCAAATGCCATGAGAGCGGCAATGGTTTTTCGGGAAAACTTTAATAAGGTGCCTACCAAGGCGCCGACAAGAAGAGAAAAACTGCTGATTAAACTGAATATAAAAACCTGCTGCATATAATTACATTTATTATACCATAAAATCTGGAAAAATTAAGATGTAGTTCCTTTGAACCGGCTGGGGCAAATTTCCTGGTAGGGGCAATATCCGCACTGAAATCTATCAGGTTTTGCCGTCATATTCCCTGCTCTGAGTCCTGACTCTACCCCACCAATCATTTCTCTTGTTTTGTCGAGATCTTTTATTTGAAAGTTAATT
>Ga0105099_10000064_pt1 | contig 65535 bp, 42 predicted proteins | sample PPLLak3cmMay2015_2_FD_79138 | JGI IMG/M metagenome (GOLD analysis project Ga0105099, IMG submission 79138) | Freshwater sediment microbial communities from Prairie Pothole Lake near Jamestown, North Dakota, USA - PPLs Lake P8 Core (1) Depth... | ecosystem: Environmental > Aquatic > Freshwater >... | reverse complement strand
GACCTATTTGTAGTAATTCTTATTATACGAAAATCAAGCCCCATTAGGGGCGACCTATACATTGAATGTAGTAGTATCAAGTATTTCATGAATTTATAATATTTTAGTCGGTCAGTAGTGATTTTTTATAAAACCAAGCAGTTATTCCAAACTTAAGGCTAAGATTACTGTTTAAGTAAGCATTTCCTGCAATCCATCCATTGGTTTTTGCGATAACCTCAAAATAGGGTTTTATAATACTCTTCGGAATCCAATCGATCCGACAGCTGGCAAGCCCTAAGAATTCTGACCTTGATGTGGTAAAGGATTGGTCTTTGGGTTGCAATCCGGTTATAATTTTTGGTGAGATAAGGAACTTACTGTTTTTGATATATACAGGATGTTCAAATAGTTCAGCCTGAATGGCCGGGAAGGATTTGTTGTAATTTCGTGCATGATGATAGGCAAACACATAATTGTGCTGATTCCTTTGTAGAAATACATTTAATGAGATATCGTTCCCGAATGGAGTAAGTATATTTCGTACAGCAAAATTGTATCGGAGGTTTTCGTTTATAATAATTGCCTTGCGAAAGAATATCATGGGAGAGATTAAATTTAACCATTGCAGTCTTCCCTGATTTCGGAGGTATTTCAGCGCTTTATCATCCAAATCGGTTGTTTTTATGTAACGATCGATACCAATACCTGAAGGATGAATACCTCTATTCTCATAAGGCTCAGCAGGATGAAAAAGATCGTATGCCCAAGCAGAAAAGTCTAAGCCTGTAAAATCTCTATCTTGTATATTCGTTTCCTTACTATTCATTTCATCGGTTAGTTGGTTAACCTGGCTAGCCTGTGAGCAAATGGTTACATAATATGCCGAGTTGATGGTTGCTAGCAAATAGAGGAATTCATGCGAGGTGTTTTGCCGATAAAAGAAGTTATTGCGCTGAAGATTATCAACGAGTAAATATTCACCCTCGATTCCTGCCACATGCATACGGATAAAATCATAGGGGTTATCCCTTTTTAAACGGATTAAGTCCTCGTCTTTTACGCTATTAACGCTTATCAGCTCCGAACCAATCGGGAAGGTATTCATATCATTGAAGCTATTGATATGAAACCGGCTCATAACCGCTCTGTGGTATTCTTCATGTAGCCAACCATCTCCACCAGGCGCATAAATCAGTATAAAATCGGAAAGGAATAGTGTAGCAGCATGAAGAAAATCTCTACGCTTCTTTTTTGAAAATTTTGATCCTTCGAATAGTTGATCAATACCAGAATGGGCTGCACTGTATAGGCTTGATGTTAATGCTAAAGATTGGCTCATGCTTGGATTGGCATAGCCTTTCATAAATGAACCAAAATTTACACTGCCATTGCCTACGGTTTTTGCCGCATCAAGCTGATAGGGCAAATCAAATAGCTGAATATCTAATTTTAATACTGGAAACTTTATGCTATCAGATGTTTGAGCAGATAAATTCATGTATGATAGAAAAATCAATAGAATAAGTAGTGCTTTTTTCATTGTTTAAGAAGTAAAATAAGAAAACTTGATGATTTGGATAAATTGATATCGAAGATAAATATATTTTTAAATATTACGAAATTATTATTCCAATCACCTAATGATGCCTATAACTTAATTGTAAACACCGTCCCCTCATTCTCCTTTGATTTAAATGTAAGTGTTCCACCTTGCAGACGAATCAGCTGTCGCGATAGGCTTAGCCCAATACCTGAGCCATCCTTTCGGGTGGTAAAGAATGGAACAAAAACCTTATCCTGAATATCAACAGGGATGCCACATCCATTGTCGATAACGTGTATAATGGTTCTTTGGATTTCATCCGTTGAGGCGCTTAGAACAATTTTTTTACCTGGGGAATCATTTAATGCATTTATAGCATTGCTAATTAGATTTAGTAGTATTTGCTCCATCATTCCTTTGTCAACAACTGTAGTTAATGATGATGGACTAACCTTAATTTCCACTTCAATTTTTTGATTGTTAAACTGATTTGACATCAGCCGTTGGATGGATTTGAAGAGTTCCAAAACGGGGATAGTGCTAAAAATAGGTTTTGGCAGCAGTGTAAGACTTCGAAACTTCTTAACAAAGTCCATCATACCGCTACTTCGCTCCTCAATTATCTTTAACCCTTCAATGGTATCGTCGATGATATGATTAGTTAGAGAATCTAATTTTTTTGTTTCACCATCGGGATTAACAAGGAACTCTTTAATCGTTGCAATGGTTGAGTTGATAGGCCCTGCAGAGTTCATCAGCTCGTGGGTAAGAACTCGGATAAGTTTTTGCCAGCTTTCAAGTTCCTTCTCATCCAGCTCGTTACGGATATTCTGGAATGAAATTAGCTTTATCCAATTCATTTCGAACTTTACTATGGCTACTCTCACCGAAAGTTGGGATACTTCATTCTTATTGTATATAGTAATCAACTTTTGGTGCGATGGTTCAATCTCTTTTACTGTTTGGGTTAATCCGGGTAGAATTTGCTCCAGCTCCTCAATTTTATGCAGATATCGTTTCCCCAATAGCTCTTTTGCGGCACAATTGTAAAGGGTTATTTCATCCTTATCATTGTAAGAGATTAAGCCAATATTTACGTGTTCTACAAGCACCTTAAAATATTCGGTTTGCCGATAATTTTCAATTTTTAGCTTCTGAAAATCTTTGTTTATCTCCTCCAGCTGCTGATAGAGTGTTTTGAAAGGGGAGTTTTTCTTCATCCCCGAGAATACAATACTCGAATCGCTACTTCGCATGGCAGAGAAGAACGACTCTAAATCTTTGTTCAACTTATTTAATTTCAGTAGGAGTAATAATACTTGTAATCCCAGCAGGAAAAGCAGATTGGCTGTTATTAACCAATCAGGTCTAGCCGCCAAAAATATTGCTATAACAATGCAGTTGGCCAGAATCCCAAGAATTCTAAAAATGATGTTGATGTAAAACTTTTTTAGAAGCATAAGTAAGAAATTTCAAAAGACAAAATTCAAAAGACAAATCCTAAAAAAGCCGAACACAGAGACGCTAAGGCACAGAGAAAAAGTAATCAAAATCCAAAATGCATACGACAAACAAACACAGCATTACTGCAAAGCAGCAACACAACTAGAGTCCATACTTTTCCATTTTCCGATACAACGTTTGACGTCCAATATTCAATTCACGTGCAACGCTCGACAGATTGCCTTTATTCCTTTTAATGGAGTTGTTAATAAGGATTTTCTCTGCCTCATCGAGGCTAATTGGATTTTGAAGGATATCTTCCTTCGAAATATCCTCGCTTAAAATAAAATCCGAAGGGGTCAGATACTCCTTTTCGCCTAGAATTACTGCACGTTCAATGGAGTGGCATAGCTCACGGACATTGCCGGGCCATTGATAATTCAAGAGCGTTTCAAGTGCCTTGTCGCTTAGTTTTAGCTTCGGTTTATCGTATTTATCGGTAAATTTCTTCAAGAAATAGTTTGCTAATAATACGATATCCGAACCTCTCTCTCGAAGAGGAGGGATGCTTATCTGGATAGTGTTAATGCGGTACAAAAGATCCTCACGGAAAAGTCCTTGCTTCACCAATTCTTGGAGGTTCTGATTTGTAGCGCAAATTAGTCTTGCATCAACTGGCACTGATTTGCTTGTTCCGAGAGGAGTAATCATCCTATTTTGAATGGCCGAAAGCAGTTTTGATTGCATGGTGGGCGAAATGTTCCCAATCTCATCGAGGAACAGAGTTCCACCCGATGCAGTTTGAAATCGCCCTTGACGATCGTCGCGAGCATCGGTAAATGCTCCCTTAACATGGCCAAATAGTTCGCTCTCGAAAAGGGTTTCGGTTAGTGAACCCAAATCAACACCTAAGAAAATTTTTCCCGAACGGTTCGAAAGCTGATGCAGTTGTCGTGCAACCAGCTCTTTTCCTGTGCCATTTCCCCCAAGGATTAATACGTTTGCATCGGTTCGTGCTACCTTCTCGATGGTTTTCAATACCTCAAGCATGCTTGGCGATTTGCCAATAAAATCCTGATAGCTATAGTTTGTATCATCTATTAGCTGTTTAGTTTTTTGCTTTAGGTCGTTAATCTCCTTGCGTGATTGGCTCAGCTCAACGCCATTCTGTAAGGTGGCAAGCAGTTTTTGGTTATCCCAAGGTTTAAGAATAAAATCGTTGGCTCCCTCTTTAATGGCATTTACAGCGAGTTCAATATCGCCATAAGCGGTAATCAGCGTAACCACCGTTTTGGGGTAGTATTTATGAATCTCCCGAAGCCAAAAAATGCCTTCGTTCCCTGTATTTACACCAGCACTGAAATTCATATCAAGCAGAACAACATCAATATCTTCAGTCTCAAGTAGGTTAAGAATTTGGTTGGGATTACTGCAAGTTATCACCCTATCAACCTTATGTTTGAGGAACAGATTCAATGAGTTCAGAACGCTCTTATTGTCATCGACAATAAGTATTTTTCCTTTATTGTTCATCAATAATTATTTGATAACCAATTTCAAATATATTGAGAATGATAATACATACCAAATCATCTGTCTCGTTTTGGTACAACGACTGGATGATTCTATCACATTGTTTGCAAGGTTATTCTTTCTTCATAGGGATTAAATCGCAGAATGATAGTATTATACCTTCGTTGGCATGTGAGTTGATTTAGGTTGAATTCAATAAAATTAATTTATATGTTTATAAACTACATTCTCACCGCTTGGAGGAGCCTTCTCAAGAATAGGGTGGTATCAATTATCAATATTGGGGGACTTACTATCGGTTTGGCTTCTGCTGTGCTGGCTATTCTATTCGCCCATCACGAGCTTTCATATGAGAAGTGTCATGAGAAAGCGGATAGGATTTGTCAAGTATATACAAGAGGCGACTTTGCAGCAATTCAATGGATTCCAAATTGTTTCGGACCCGAGGGTCCAACCTTTAAAAAGATGTTTCCTGAAGTGGAGGAGTATACTCGTGCATTGGGGTTAGGAAACTTGCTTGTAAGAGTAGGTGAAAATATATTCTATGAGGAGAATGGTTATGCGGTCGACTCCAATTTTTTCAACATCCTCTCCTTTCCATTCGTTTTAGGTGGTCCATCAAATGAGTTGAGCACTTTGGTTATATCTGAGAAGGTAGCGCATCGATATTTTGGAGATAAAAACCCGTTGGGTAATAATATGACCCTAAACTTGCAGGGTCAAAAGATTGATTATGTTGTCACTGGGGTATATAAAGATCTTCCTTCTAATACACATTTAACGGTAGATTTTATTATGCCGTTTAATAATTACAAGTGGATCAATTGGTTAAAACCCGAAGAGTTTTATGGTGCTTCCTTTACAACATATCTTCTTCTTCGCAATGGTGCTAATTATATTGAGTTAAACAAGAAAATAGATGCTTCTTTTAAAATTCCTGTTGAGATTGATAATGTAGGTTCATTCCTCATCCCATTAAAGGAGATTCACATGCGAGGAACCTGGTCGAACAATAAGTCTAAAATGATTGCCTTCCTAATTGGCGGTTTCTTTGTGCTGATAATTACAAGTTTAAACTACATAAACCTCACCAATATCCTATTTTCGACCCGTAATAAGGAGATAGGTATTCGAAAAGTGAATGGAGCAAAGCAGAAGCATATTTTTCTCCAGTTTTTTACTGATACTCTTTTGTCCACTTTAGTTGCGTTTAACTTAGCTCTTATCATAATTAAGCTTGCTTTACCTTGGTTTAATTCTCTTATGAACACTAAAATAAGCATCGAACCAAGTGTTGATTCAATTCTTTTAATGATGCTAATTCTTTTTGGGACAATAATTCTTTCAGGTATATATCCAGCGTTGCGCTACTCTTTCTTAAAACCAGTTACTCTTATGAAACCAGTGGCAAATTCTCTTGGGGGTAAGGGTTATTCCAGGCGGATACTTACAACATTTCAATTCTTTCTTGCCATTGTCTTTATTCAGTTTATGATGGCTATTACAGCTCACGGTTATTTTTTGGGCAGCGATAGCTTCAAACGGTATAATTCCGATAATGTAATCTGTATAACAGGATTCCCTTGGGGCGATCTGAAAAAAGTGAAGGATGAACTCCTGAAAAACCCCTCCATTGAGGCTGTGTCTTGGGGTTCGACTTTGCCCGAGATGGGGGTGAATGTAACCTCAGAATGGAAAGACAAGGAGAATAATACGATGGCAAACCTATGTCGCTTTGGGCAAGATTATTTAAAGGTTTTTGGGATAAGCATGATTAATGGGCATTTTTTTTCAAGCCAATTTCCATCGGAGCTAGAGCAGGGGGTTGTAATTAATATGCTTGCAGCCAATATACTTGGACACGATAATCCCATTGGCAAAGAGGTGATGATACGGGATAAACAGTATAAAATCATAGGCATAATAGATTCATACAGAGCCATTCCTCCAATTTTTGACGACATTCCTATGCTTATTCGAGCAGATGAAGCATTATCAGATTGGCTAACCATTAGAATTAATCCCTCTAACCGTGAGGTAACACATCAGTTCATCGCTAAAACTTTAAAATCCTTTAACCCAGAGATTCCCTTTGATATTAATTACCACCAAGATATCCTTTTAAATGGTAAAGAGGCAAAGTCATACATATCTACAGGAAAACTAATGAGCCTTTTCTTTATTCTAACCATCATAACATCGCTTGTCGGATTATTTGGGCTGTCTCTATTCATTGCGCAGCGACACCGCAGGGAGGTGGGAATAAGAAAAGTATTTGGTGCGCCGATTTTAACCATTATGCTTAGACTCTCTAAAGGACTTATCATTCAGGTGTTAATAGCCATTAGTCTAGCTACTCCTTTGTCAATGATGATGTTCAAAGGATATCTCTCAGTATTTCCCTCCTTATTTCATTTGGGTTTCCCTTTCTTCTTAATGGGAGGTGGAATAGGGCTATTGCTTATGCTAATAACAGTAGGTTGGCAGACTTGGAGGGCAGCTGTGGCTAATCCCACTGAATCGTTGAGATGTTACTAGCAGCAAAAAAAGAAAAACGAACAGATTAATTAGTTATTTAAAAGTTAAATAAAATCATTATGTTTTATTCAAACCTTAAAATATTCCTCAAACAACTTCTACGGAATAAGATGTACAGCACAATTACGATAATGGGTTTCTCAATCTCCCTTATGTTCGTAATTCTGCTTAGCGTATACATTCAGCAGGAGCTTTCGGTTGATGATTTTCACGTTAAAAAGGATAGGATATATAGATTATCAACAGGTGAATCCTCAAGTTTTGCACCCCCAATTGGTAGACGTTTAATGGGGAATTATCCAGAAATTGAAACTTATACTCGATTATACAAGAGCGATGGAATAATAGTTGATATAAATCAACAAAAGTTAAGTTTCAACTACCATCTGGTTGACTCCTCCTTTTTTACAATGTTCTCATTCCCTTTTTGTGAAGGTAATCCTCAGGAGGTCTTTAAAACAAAGAATTCAATTGTACTAACGAAATCCTTTGCAAATAGGCTGTTTGGTAACACTTCTCCCATTGGACGAGTAATTGAAATAAATTCACAGTTCAAATTCGTTGTAACAGGAATAATTGAAGATATTCCTGAAAACACGCATATTGAATCGTGTGATGCTTTTCTCCCTTTTACTTCTCTTGCTGATTTTTGGCATTGGCCAGCGCTTTTAACAACTGATTCAAATAATTCATTCGCATTATACTTTCTTACAAAACCTAATACAAATATTAAATCTAAAGAATCGGAGATTCTAGAGAATTTTAAAAAGAATTTTTGGATGTATAGGGGTGGATTTGCCAAGGCAGTTGTTTTTGAACCATTAACGGATATTTATTTTGGCGGGATTAAGGCATCGGGCTCGAAAGGGAATAGCAAACAGTTTATCATTATTTTCTCAGCAATCGCCATTCTAATCTTAGTCCTTGCCATAATAAACTATATAAACCTTTCCATTGCCTTGTCGAGTTTACGGAGTCGGGAAGTTGCTATTAAAAAATTGCATGGAAGCTCAAAGGGAAGATTGATTTTACAGTTTATCAGCGAATCAATTTTTATCTGTTTAATTGCCTTTAATATAGCACTACTACTTTCAAAACTTGTAGAACCAGTATTTAATAGTTTGCTTAATACACATATAAATTTAAGTCAAAGATTTGATCTGGGAACGACATTAATATATTTAGGGGGGATAGTACTAATTGGTATTATATCGGGATTAATTCCCTCATTTGTTATTACCCGATATAAAGCCATTGATATCATTAAGGGCTCCTTTAGGGCGAAATCGAAAAGTGTTTTTGGTAAAGTCTTAATTTCATTTCAGTACTGTACGGCAATTATTTTAATAATCTGCACTTGGATTATTGTAAAGCAGACTAATTATATGAGAAACTATGATATTGGTTTTAAGAAGGAGAATATAATATACTTTGGGAATGTCCTTGAATCAAACCAAAGAGACGCATTCAGAGATGAGGTAAAGAAAATTTCAGGCGTTGTTAATATTGGGTATACTGCCGGCAGCCCAATAGATGGAGGAAATAATAACTCATTTGATTATAACGGGAAGCCCATGAGTTTTCAAATTTTCAAGGTTGACTCAGCGTTTTTGGATATGTTTGGATTAATCATCACACCAACAGGAACAGCTTACTCAAAAGATGCAGTCTGCATTAATGAAGCGGCAGTTAAGGCGTTAGGATTAAGCGATTTGCCTAAATCGTACACTAACGGAGGGCGTGAAACACCTATTTATGGGGTAGTTAATAATTTTTATTTTAGAGACCTGCGCCAAAAAATTGGACCTGCAATGGTTTTAACCCTTCAAAAAGATGAATTCGCATGGTCTGTATTCATTAAGATTGATGGAACTAATCAGCAAAATACAATTAGTAAGATTAAAAAGATTCATAGCGATTTTACCAAGGGTTTACCCATGGATTATGATTATGTTGATGAAACAATCCACAAATGGTACGCCAAGGAGGAGCAAACAGCAACAATCATCGGATATTTAACTGTTTTAGCCATTATAATTTCAGTAATGGGTATTCTAGCAATGGCCACATTCTATATTCAGCAACGGATTAAGGAGATTGGTATACGTAAAGTTAACGGTGCAACAGTAGGCGGGATTGTAAAAATGCTAAATTTCGATTTAATGAAATGGGTTTTAATTGCTTTTGTTGTAGCATGCCCTGTCGCATATTATATTTCTATGAAGTGGCTTCAAAATTTCCCCTACAAAACATCAATCATCTGGTGGGTTTTCATAGCATCAGGATTTATTGCACTGATTTTTGCACTTGTAACGGTTAGCTGGCAGAGCTGGCGTGCAGCATCACGGAATCCGGTGGAGTCACTCCGAAACGAGTAGTGAGGAGAGCTGACATCCCAATGCATATTTCGTAGGTTTTGAGAAACGAAAAAACGCAGAAAAAGCGATCGGGATGGTGGGCGTTGAGATTTGAGTAAAAACTATTCCTAATAGTTATCTATATGCTAAAAAACTATTTAATAACAGCATTTCGAAATCTTGTCAGACATAAATCATACACCATTCTGAATATTTCAGGCCTTGCAATTGCTATAGTTTGCTTTATTTTTATTTCACTATTTATTCAATATGAGCTTAGCTATGATCAGTATCATGAGAACAAGAATAATATTTATAGAATTGTAAGTGACCGGTATATTGGATCACCAGCATTATTAGGTCCTGCCTGTGAGAATGAAATCCCCGAGATACTAAAAACGGTTCGTATTGATTTTGGATATGTTGGGCAGAATTTTAGGTATAGTGATAAGCAATACTTTGAAAAGCGCTTTATAAAGGTAGATCCTTCGTTTTTTGAAGTATTCACATTTTCCTTTGTTAAGGGGGATCAAAAAACAGCCCTTAACGATCCCTATTCTATTGTAATTACAGAAACTACCGCAAAAAAATATTTTGGCAGCGAAGATCCCATCGGGAAAATAATAGATTGTGAAAATAATTTAGAACTTGTTGTTTCTGGTGTTATTAAAGATGTTCCCGATAATTCTCATTTCCATTTTGATATAGTGGGTCAGTTTCCCCAGAAAGAGAAGTACTACTGGGGAAGTTATAATTATTTAACATACCTTTTACTAGCAGACAAAGCCTCTCCAAAGATTGTATTAGGTAAGATTGGCGAAGTATTAACAAAAAACGCTAAGCAATCCAATAACCCCTTTCTTATTCAACGGTTAACAGATATTCATCTATACTCGCATATACGAGGCGAAGTAGGACAAAACGGTTTTATAGCAAACATCTACCTGTACTCGATTATTGCATTTATTGTTTTGATAATGGCCTGTATTAACTATACTAACCTTGTAACGGCTCAATATGCAAAAAGGACAAAAGAGGTAGGTGTACGAAAAGTATTTGGAGCAACAAAACAGAACCTGATAGTTCAGTTTATGTGCGAAACCGTTATGTTTATTATTGTAGCAATAGATTTAGCATTAGTTTTAGTGGTAAACCTTTTGCCGTATGTAAACAACCTACTTGGGAAACAGATACAAATTAGCCAGCTAAATGGATGGAGCATTATATTTAGTTTGGTAGGGATTATTTCTCTAACGGTTATTCTTGCTGGAAGTTATCCTGCTTTATATTTATCCTCGTTAAATCCTATTAATATAATTAAAGGGGTAAATAAAAGAATACTTAAAGGGGCATCGCTTAAAAAGGGATTGCTCGTTATTCAATTCTCTTTTTCAACTTTCTTTTTAATTTTTACAATTATCACTTCTCAACAAATGAGCTATTTAAGTAATACAAAGTTAGGGTTTACCAAGGAGCATATATTAAATCTTACGATAGGAGAGAATATTGATGAGAGATATGAAACCTTAAAAGCAGAATTGCTAAAGTATCCAGAAATTAAGCAGCTGTCGTTCAATGATTTTTTGTTAAGTGGAAACGATTATAACCAGAATGTATGGTGGGAAGGATTACTGGAAGGAGATTGGGATAATACTATTAGGTGGATTCCTGTAGATGCAAATTTCGTAAACACATTTGATCTAAAGTTGGTTCAAGGGAACGGTTTTACGATGAGCAAGTTTGATACTGGTTATATCCTTAATCAAGCAGCACTTAGGATTACAGGTTTAAAGGATCCTATTGGCAAAAAATTTGATATTATCGGAAAAGGAACAATCATTGGAGTTGTTGAAAATTATCATACAAAATCGTTACGCGATAGCATTGTTCCTTGTGTTTTGGCAGTTCTTCCAACAACAGGGAACTATTTATCAATTCGTATTTCAGCGGAAAATATACCCTCAACGATCAGAAAGATTGAAAAATCATGGAAAAATATTATTAGCGATAGACCGTTAGATTATTTCTTCTTTGATGAGGATTACAATGCATTATATCGAGATGAGCATCGAACCGCTAAAGTTTTTGGTTATGCTGCACTCCTTGCTATTATTATATCCATTCTCGGATTATTCGGATTATTAGCTCTTACAGCAGAACAAAGAACGAAAGAAATTGCAATCAGAAGAGTACTAGGTTCGTCGGTTTCAAAAATCTTCCTATTAATAAATAAAGATTTTATGAGACTAATTATTATTGCAAATATTATTACATGGCCAATTGTATTCTATTCAATGACAAGGTGGCTCCAGAACTTTGCCTACAGAATCAGAATTAATTGGTGGGTTTTTATAATGGCAGGTGCGGCAATCATAATAGTATCTTTTATTACCGTAATATGGCGCAGTTGGCGAACCGCATCAAAAAATCCAATTGAGTCGTTGACAAACGAATAAAAGGCTATTCGCCTAATATTTTCTCAAAGTCAACCAGAGCAACACCCGTTTTAGCAGATACCTGCTCTTGGGTCATCCCGCTATCGAGCATGCGTTTGATAAAGCAGCGGAGCGACTCCCCGATTTCAATAAGATGATTATCAGGATCAAAAAAACGTATGGTACGCTGCCCCCAATTCTCTTCATGGAGTTCATGAAGGAATGAAATGTTGGATGCTTTTATTGATTTGTATGCCTCTTCGAGGTTTTCGGTCTCGAAGTATAACTCAAAACGGTTTGAAGAAGCGTTAGCGCATCGATCCCCAAGCTTTGAAGGAATGATATGATTGGGGTTAATCTCCCATATGGCAACCCCTCCTTTGAAGATGATATTCTTCCCGAAGTCGAATTCGATTTCTAGCCCAAGGAGATTGTGATAGAATTCTTTAGATACCTCAATATCCTTTACGAATATTGCTATTGAACTATTCTTGAGGTTCATTATCAACCGTAGATTTACTTTCCAAATAAACTGCTTGTACAACCTGAATGGTTCGATGCTGAATTTTAGTAACGGTTAGCTCATAACCCTCAAGGGTAATCTTATCATTCAGCTTAGGTATGCGGTTAAAGTTATAAAGCATTAGACCTGAAAGGGTGTTATAGTTCTCGCTGATTGTAAAGTGATAAGGCAAGTGATCGTTGATATCCTCAAGTGAGGTTGTGGATTGGATAATAAAAGTTTTCTCATCCTTCTTCTCAACAACTGGCCTTTCGTCGTCGTCCTCATCCTGAATCTCTCCCACAAGTTCTTCAAGTATATCTTCTAATGTGATTAACCCTTCTGTTCCACCAAACTCATCAATAACAATGGCGATATGTAAGTGGCGTTTCTGAAATTCTGCAAGAATATCGCTTATACGCTTGGTCTCTATTACGTAGAAGGTTTGATGAAGTAAATCTTTGAGGTTGAAGTCAGGATTTTGGTAATGCCCTTTCAGAACATCCTTGGCGTAGGCGATACCAATAATATTATCAACAGAATCCTGATAAACAGGGATACGAGAATAACCGTATTCTAAAATTTTATCAATGATTTCGTTTTTGGGCAGATCTATATCTAACCCAAAAATTTGCTGCCTCGGAACCATTATCTGCTTAACGGTATGGTCAGTAAAATCGAAGGCATTCTTGATAATCTCGTAATTTTCATCCTCAAGAGCACCACCCTCTTTGCTTTGTCGAACCAATAGCTGAAGTTCATCGGTGCTATGAATATCATGCTCTCCAGCAGGATGAATCCCAATCATCTTAAGAAATGCATTTGATATGGCATTCATTAACCAGATAAAGGGCTGGAATATTTTGTAAAAAAACATTAAAGGATAGGCAATCATTAATGTTGTTGATTCGGGTTTGCGGATTGCTATTGACTTTGGAGCGAGTTCACCGAATATGATATGCAGCATGGTGATTAAAACAAATGCTGTTGGCAGCGAAATGGCATGCAGCGTTTCAGGTGTAAGTGTAAGGTTGAATAGCAATAGCGTTTTTGAAATAATATTTGCCACTATAGGTTCTCCAACCCAACCAAGGCCAAGGCTGGCAAGCGTGATACCAAGTTGAGTTGCTGAAAGGTAAGTATCAAGGTGCTTGATAATGTGCTGCGATGTTTTGGCAACTTTGTTTCCTTGATCCGCTTTAATCTGAATTTGAGAATATCGAACCTTAACAATGGCAAACTCAGCAGCAACAAAGAAAGCGTTAAGCAATACGAGCGAAATGGTAATAATTATATCTAAAAGCATTACTTATTAAGATAAGTTAAATGGCAAATTTACATATTTAGTTGCATAAATTGCAATGCAAAATGAACCAAATGAGTAATTTGGGGTATTTTACGAAACAATAGAGGATAATAATAACGGAATTATTATACCAAATACTTCTGAACCATTTGGGAAAAAGTTAAACAGGATCTACTGCGCAATCATCATCTTCGATATTATCTCATCAACGGAGAGCGATGAGTTGGGCATAATAGAGTCAGGTGCTGGGCGTCCTACTTTTTCTGAAACCAAATAACGTTTGCATGTTTTAAAACGGGTCTCGCCTGCATTACAGTAAAGGTTTTTATAGGTTTCTCCTGCACTCTCATTTTTAAAAACATTTTTCTGATAAATAGGGCATTTTGCGAATTTAGGACAAGATAGTGCTTCCATTTTTGTATAGTTTTGAATTATAGTATTCAAATTTAATATGTTATTCTTGAAAGATGGCGAATTCGTAAAATGTTTAATAACATCTATTAGCCTAAAGCCTCCAAATCATCTTTGTAATCGTACTGTAAATCCTCATGGAGGGTCGATAGCGCTTTCTTAATTCGTTGAATCTGCCTTTGATATAGGTTATGGATTACTGGACTCTTTTCAATTGAAACCCCTGCACTTCTCAACTTTTTACATAAATACAGAAGTATTTCAACCTCAGTTTGCTTCGAACCCGAATACTTAATGTACTTATTGGCGATTCGTAATGTTTTGCGAAGGCTCTTCTTGACAAAATAGAGGTTACTCCTATTCATTCCCTCAAACCCTAAATCAATTTCCGCTTTTATTCCATCAACATAGCCCTCCTCATCGTTGGCTTCAAATAGTAGGTAGGTAAGCAGTTCCTTATTCTCTCTTTTATATTTTGCTAACCGCATGCAAAGCGCTATGACCTCAGGGGTTTTGAGCGAGGTTAATTCTGTTTTAAGTTCACTAAGTGAGGCTGTTTTCAAAGTTATTTCTTATGAGTTTAATATTTAAAATCACTACTGACCGACTAAAATATTTTATTATTCATGAAATACTTGATATTACTACATTCAAGGTATAGGTCACCCCTAACGGGGCTAGATTTTCATTTTTATAATAGTTACTACAAATAGGTCATCGCTCCGCGACTTTAAAAAGCAGCATTGCTGCGAACTATTTGTAGAATAGATGATTATATTTTAACCATAAGCAGCATCGCTGCGACCTTTTGAATTTTGATATTTTCTCGGTTAATAATGATTTAAAATAAAACCCGACCGTTTTAGAAATAATCGGGTTTCTTGGTATTAATTGTATATTAAAGTTTGCCTGCCTCTAGTTTCGCTTTTTCGATTAACGCCTGTCCCTTTGCATCAGCCTCTTGAACTAGTTTATTTCCCGATTTGTCGGCTTCTCTTTTCAGCTCCTTAGCCGCAGACTTAGCTGCAACAGCAGCAAGACCTCCCTTTTTATTCCCTTCGGCTTCGAGCTTATCGGCCTTGTCCTTTGCCTCGCTTCGGAGCTTGTCGCCCGCTGCAACCGCTTCATCGTGTAACCTTACCGCTTCCTTCTGGGCATCGGCAACGAGCTTCTCTGCCTCCTCCTTACTTTTGGCTTTTACAGTCTCTTTGACGATTTCCTTAACCGTTCCCTTTGTCGATTCCTTCGTCTCATCGCTATCGCTACCCTCCCAATCGGGTCTTACTTCGGGGTTAGTTGTAGTTCCTCCAATCTTAACGTTCAGATTAATATTTTCGCTTAGCTTAACATTTACCTTGGACGTTAATGCATTAATCAGGTCGTTAGCCGAACCAAGGTTCGAGCGAGGGATAGTCATTTTGGCTTTAAAGTTCAGGGTTTGATCGAGCCCCATATCACCGCCAATTCTCATCTTAAAATCAGATACCTTGGTGTCGAATGGGTCGATAAAAATCTTGCCATCCTTTATCGAAAAGCTAAGGTTTACATTCTTCATTTCAGGGTTACGTAAGGCGTCCTTTTTGAGAATCTCAGCAAGCTTTCCGAAAACCTTCGAGTTAGTAAAGCCAATACTTTCGGATTGTAACTTACCTTTTGCAAAAATTGAGTTGAGTATAGGGCTCATGGTGGAGTCAAGCGTTGAGGTCATGGTAAATTGGGTCGATACTTTACCCTTCACCTCCTTTGCCGAGGATGCTATTTTGCGAAGCATCGAGAATGATTTAATGGAGGTTGGAATATCAAAGCCCTTCACGTTCATATCTAGTGCTACCGTTGGCTTTTGGATATTCTGCGTATTGTATTCTCCGCTTACGGTTAACGATCCATCGAGCATACTCATGTTCAGGTTATCCATATTCACCTTACCGTCCTTAACCGTAAGCTTCCCGTTGAGGTTGGAAATATCCAGCTTATCGTAGTAGATATGGTTAACTTTGGTGTTCACGGCAAAATCAACATTTTTTGGAATTTCAACAACCGCCATAACAGTTGTATCAACGTTTGCCGTATCAACGGTTTCCTCAGCTGTTAGAAACTCGTTTGCATCAAGTATATTTGATGTAATATTTAGGTTACCTTTTATGGTTTGGTTGTTGAAAATGTAGGGGATGAAGTTTTCAAGACGACCAGCCATTTGCAGATCGCTTTTCCCGATCCGAGAATCGAAGGTTACAAGGTCAACATACCTAGGGCTAAATTTCATGGTCGATTCAACAATTCTGAACCCTTGGGGTAGATCGGGGCTAGTAAACTCGAAATTGGTGAGCTTCATCGTACCATTCGCCTTAAATTTCTCGTACTGCTGTTTCTCGATGTACGACATCCTGCCCCCAAAATCGATATTGCTCTCAAGTAAACCCTTAATGGTCATGCTATCGAGCGGTACAACATCGGCTAGGCTTGTAAAATCTATCTTCCCTTTGAAAAAACCAGCTACCTGCATATCGCTCATGGGGGTACTAACATGTACCTGAGCATCGAAAGGGTTGTTAGCCAGCTCAACGTGGAAGCGATTAACGTCAACAGTGGTATTATCCATATTGGTACCATCGAAATTCACCTTGGTATGAACGTTGATATTATCAGCCGATTTGGGTAGCGCAGGATACTTGAACATGGCATTCTCAACCAATAGCTCAACATTAGCATTGGGCATTACCTTATCGTTGTATATTCCTTTGGCAAATCCTTGGAGTTTAACCTTCCCCGATGCCTGTAAGCCCTCAAAACCTTTCATATAGATTGCGGGAACAAGCGATAGAATGGATTTAAAATCGGCCTTATTGGTGTTAAAAGTTACATCAATGTCAATATCATCCTTGGGCATTTTAACCGAACCAGCAAAGAAAAGCGAAATGGTATTGATGTAAAATTCATTATCCTTGAAGGCGTATGCGCTGTTCACCATATCGGCGCCAATATCGCCGCTAAAGCCCACCTTTGCTTTGTTCATATATTTTAACCCATCCATTGAGAATGTAAAGGCATCGATGGTGGTTTTAATGCTTAAATTGGTATAATCCATCCCCATATTCCCCGATAGTAGGAAGTTTAGGTTATCCATTTGTGCCGACATGCTCGACGATTCGTCGATGTATTTTATGGTCGCATTACAGATCTCGAATTTACGGAGCGCAACGTTAAGCCTTGATGGTTCTTCGCCAGCTTGTTGGGTTACAACCGTATCGGTCGATGGTTTGGCTATGTCCCAGTTAGACTTCCCCTCGCGATTGATTCGGGCAATTAGCCTTGGCCTTGCGAGCAGAACGGATTTTACCTCAATATTTTTCATCCCAATAACGCTCATCAGGTCAACCTTTACGCTAAAAGCATCGAAAGCAACAAGGGTATCATTGGCAAAGCCATCTATTCCAACCACGGTTAAACCTTTTAACCCAATGTAAAGGTTGGGAAATCCCTTTAATAGCGACACCTGAAAATCGGAAAACTCAACATTGGCGTTTATGCTGTTGTTTATCTCCTTCTTGGCCAAGTCCATCAGCTGAGGCTTGAATATGATAGGCACTATGATTAGTGCCGCAACGATAAGAACAATCAAGATTAGAATAAGCTGAATGGTGCGTTTTACAAACTTTTTCATGGGATTGTGATTTTATTACCCAAAGTTAGCTTAAATCTGAAATTATCGAAAAAAAAGCAAGCAAAACGGTTAGTAAAAAGCAATTTATATAATTAACCGTAACTATTCAGCAGTAAACGGAATGAAGAAAAACCACAGAGTATTCGGGAGGAACGCAACCTCCAACCTCACAACAGATAACTTTGCAAAAAAGCAACGCATAAGAAACCTGCCAGTAGGCAGAGTTATGGTTATTAATGTATTGATTATCAAATAACAATTCATAAGTAAACGACATTGATTCATAAATACTGAAAATACAAACAAATAGCAAGGAGAAATTAACCTGCTTGCAGGCAGGGATTATATAGATAATACCTGAGAAAATTTTAAAAAAACCTTCAAGCATTAAAAAGTGTTCCGACTTAAATGAATTAGGTCGGAACACTTTTTTTTGTAGAAAACAATAAGAACAAATGTTTTAACTACCAATCAAAATCTTTGCCAAAAATTATTATTGCATGCTGTTATGACCTTAAAAGTATTATTTTTGCATGTTGCACAAAGCAAATTATAGCATTTACATCAATTTAAACCATTTATGATGGAAGAAAAAAAGAGAGTTAAAATTAAGGAGTTGCTTTTAAACGGGCAGGTTGGCTCCGATGTTTTGGCAAAAGGTTGGGTTCGCACCCGTAGAGGGAATAAAAGCGTTGCTTTTATCGCATTAAACGATGGTTCAACCATCAATAATATTCAAGTTGTAGTTGATGTTCAGAATTTTGACGAGAATTTACTTAAAGATATAAATACTGGAGCATGTATTGGTGTTAATGGTAAGCTGGTTGAATCCCCCGGTTCAGGTCAACGGGTAGAGATACAGGTAGCTAGCATTGAACTATATGGTGCTGCCGATGCAACCACCTATCCGTTGCAGAAGAAGGGACATAGCATGGAATTCCTACGCGAGATAGCGCATTTACGTCCACGTACTAATACATTTGGAGCTGTACTTCGTATTCGCCATGCAATGGCCTATGCCATTCATAAATACTTTAACGATAAGGGATTTTATTACATCCATACCCCCATTATCACCGCTTCCGATGCCGAGGGTGCAGGGGCGATGTTTAAGGTTACTACCCTTGACGTTAACGCTCTACCACGCACAGAGGATGGTAAGATTGATTGGAGCGAAGATTTTTTCGGGAAGGAGGCGAACCTAACCGTATCGGGGCAGCTCGAAGGTGAGCTTGCTGCAATGGCCCTTTCAGAGATATACACCTTTGGACCGACCTTCCGTGCTGAGAATTCGAATACACCACGCCACTTAGCCGAATTCTGGATGATAGAACCCGAAATGGCGTTTTACGATATTAAGGATAACATGGATTTAGCCGAGGATTTCCTTAAATACCTTATCCGCTATGCGCTTGATAATTGCATGGATGACTTAGATTTCCTCAATAAGATGTACGATAATGAGCTAATCGATAGGCTTAAGTTTGTTATTGAAAATAAATTTGAACGGTTAGCCTATACAAAAGCAATTGATATTCTCGAAAAGGTGGATCAGAAATGGGAGTTCCCCGTATTTTGGGGAGCCGATTTACAAGCGGAACACGAAAGGTACTTGGTTGAGAAGCATTTCAAAAAACCGGTTATCCTTACCGACTATCCTAAGGAGATCAAGGCTTTCTACATGAAGCAGAACGACGATGGTAAAACGGTTCGTGCTATGGATGTTTTATTCCCCAAGATTGGCGAAATAATTGGAGGCTCGCAGAGGGAAGAGGTTTACGAGAAGCTCTTAGGTAAAATAGCCGAAATGCACATCCCCGAAAAGGATATGTGGTGGTATCTCGATACCCGTAAATTTGGAACGGCACCCCATAGCGGGTTCGGGTTGGGTTTCGAAAGGCTCTTGCTATTCGTAACGGGTATGAGCAACATACGCGATGTAATTCCTTTCCCACGCTCGCCAAAGAATTGCGAATTTTAGAATTAATTGTCTTTGGGGCGAAAAAAATAAATGGGAATGTTGGAAGAATGGAATATTGACTGCCTGCCGCTTGCCGCCTGCCAGCTGGTAGTCAGGGCAGACAGGGAGGAAAAGAGTAAGAGCGACCACATTATTCCATCATTCCAAATAATAATACTTTTAGCTAGAATTTTATAGTAAAATTGATTTCGACTAACAATAGATAGTGCTTCATGCTCAAGCAAAGACTACAACAGAAACTCTTACAAAAATTATCACCGCAGCAGATTCAGGTTATAAAGCTGTTGGAAGTACCCACCATGCTGCTTGAGCAACGGATTAAAAAAGAGCTTGAGGAAAATCCAATCCTCGAAGAGGGCGATGAACTGGAGGAAAGACAGGATCAGGAGGAGGAGATTACCGAGGAGGATGTTAGTAAGAATGATGACGAATTCACCATTGACGACTACCTTAACGATGAGGATATACCATCGTACCGGTTAAATGCCAACAACACCTCAAAGGACGATAAACACGAGGAAATTCCATTCTCTGTAGGTGTTTCTTTTCATGAACATCTTGAGAATCAACTTGGGTTGCGGGTATTAACCGAAAAGCAGTACGAGCTGGCTAAATATATCATTGGCAATATCGATGAGGATGGATATCTGCGGCGCAAGCTAACCGCCATTGTCGATGATTTGGCCTTTTCAATGGGTATTGAAACCAATGAGGATGAGCTTGAGCAGCTTCTTTACATCATACATGATTTTGATCCGCCTGGAGCTGGAGCTCGTGATTTACAGGAATGTTTGCTCTTACAGATTAATGCTAAGAATCAAACCATTCCCGAGGTTGCTTTAGCCCGAAAAATTATTAAATACCACTTCGACGAGTTTACCCGCAAGCATTACGATAAAATTGAATCGAAACTAAACCTTGAGGACGATCAGCTTAAGTACGCCATCGATGAGATTCTCAAACTTAATCCAAAACCTGGAGGCTCGTTTCAGGACCCATTGAACCAATCCGTTCAGCACATCATACCCGATTTTACGCTCGATTTAGTGGATGGTGAATTTCAGCTTAACCTTAATGCTCGCAACGTACCAGAACTCCGCATTAGCCGTGAGTACTCCGAAATGATCGAAAATTTTTCGCATAATAAGAACAGCGCAACGAGGCAGGACAAGGATGCAATGGTTTTTGTTAAGCAGAAGATTGACTCTGCTCGTTGGTTTATCGATGCTATTAAACAGCGCCAGAATACATTGATGGTGACCATGCAAGCACTTATCGAATATCAGCGTGAGTTTTTCGAGGAGGGCGATGAGACCAAGCTCCGCCCCATGATCTTAAAGGATATTGCTGAAAAAACGGGGCTCGATATTTCAACCATATCACGTGTAGCCAACAGCAAGTACATTCAAACCCATTTTGGCATTTACTCCCTAAAATTCTTTTTTAGCGAGGGTATGCAGAATGATGCTGGGGAAGAGGTATCAACCAAGGAGATTAAAAAAATTCTACAGAATTGTATCGATAATGAGGAGAAGCGTAAGCCCCTCACCGATGAAAAATTGATGGAAATTTTACAGCAAAAAGGTTACCCCATTGCTCGACGTACAGTGGCTAAATACCGTGAACAGCTCGGCGTTGCCGTTGCACGATTAAGAAAAGAACTATAAAAAATGAATAATAATCTAGCGAAAGTTTTTTCTGCACTTTTTCACCCACTACTTATGCCCCTGATTGGGGTTGTTTTTATCTTTTACTCTGGCACTTATGCTTCCTACCTCCCAAGCGATGTTAAACGAATCATTTTACTCGTTGTTGGCGCAAATACATTGGGATTACCATTGCTCATGATGCCCCTTTTCATGCAGTTTGGAGTTGTTAAAAGTTTAGCGATGGAGAGCAATAAGGAGCGGATTTTACCCTTAGCATTTACCCTGATTCCCTATATTCTTTCAGTTTATTTTCTCATTAAGTTGCCCATTCCCTTTGTAATTGCTGCATTTATGCTTGGGGCATCCCTGGTGGTCGCCTCGTGTTTAATTATATCCTATTGGTGGAAAATTAGCATCCACATGGTTGGCATTGGCGGTTTGGTGGGATTTATCATAGCATTTTCCATTCGACTTTATGCCGATGTTTTACCCTACCTATTGATCTCAATCTTCATTGCTGCACTACTCGCCTCTTCAAGGCTTCAATCCAAAGCCCACAAACCAGTTCAGGTTTACTTGGGATTTATTTTGGGCTTTTTGATTATGCTTTTGGTGATTTTAATTTTTTAGTTGGCGATAACTTCGTCCGCACTATTTTAAACAAAGGGAATATTCTCTTTAACCTCCCTGCCCTCCTTAAAAAGCCTGCCTGCCCAGTTCGACTAAGGCTCATTGCCTTAGTCGAGTATATCCAAGCAAGCTTAGCCTGTATGAATGAAAAGGACGAGGCTGTAGCCTCGCCCCAACAAAAGAAGCATTGCTATGAAGTGGAAAAAATACTATCTTTGTGGTTATGAAGACAAAAGACGAGCATATTGGTTATTGGATTGAACAAGCCAACGATGATTGGTCTGCCGTAAATACCTTATTCAAGGGGAAGAATTACTTACAATCTCTTTTTTTCGCACATTTAGTTATCGAGAAGTTATGTAAATCCCTGTGGATAAAGCATAATGAGGAAAACGTTCCACCAAGAACTCACAACCTGATACATCTTCTTTCAGCTACTTCAATCCAATTAACAGATGAAAGAGGTGAATTTATTTTGAGTCTGAATAGATTTCAACTAGAGGGCAGGTATCCGGACTACCTTACGAAAATGCATAATATATGTAATGAACATTTTACCAAATCAATGCTTGAAACAACTAATGAATTACGGATATGGTTACTAGGGAAATTGCAATAAATACGGCCGAATCATTTGTAAGAGATTGTAAATCTAGTGGATTGACCTTTTATAAGGTACTTTTATTTGGCTCAACGGCTAAAAACAAAGCCCATGAATGGTCAGATATTGATTTATTGCTTATTTCGGATCAGTTTGGTGACAATATTTTCGAGAATCTGAAATTGTATTCTAGAATAAATATTAAATATCCAATAATTGAGACACACCCATACCCCACGAAATACTATAAGGAAGGGGATGATTTTATAAAAGAGATAAGCAAAGAAAGTATTGAAATAGCATAAATAGTATACAATCAGTCTCCGCTCGCTCGGACGACTTGTCCCGCAAGGCGGGATGTTGTCCGTGTGCCATAAACAAAGCGATTAGCAACGAACAAGCCTAGCCGTAACAAGCTGGGTTTATTCATTTACGGGAATTAACTTTTTACAAAATTAGGCACGAACCCCAGTTCGACTAAGGCTCATTGCCTTAGTCGAGTATATCCAAGCAGGTTTAGCCCGTATGAATAAAAAGGACGAGGCTGTAGCCTCGTCCTAACAAAGTTGCTGTATATCTGATGTTTGATATCTTAACTTGACGGCAATGAACCGTAGCCTCGCCCTAACAAAGGAGTAATCCCCCCTACCTTGTATAGATCATTGACATAGGCAAATACTAGCTCACTCACCATTACCGTTCAATTTTGGTCATATTAATCAAAAAAGTTATACAATCATTTGCATTTAAGATTTATATTCATAAGTTTAACTATAATTTAATAGATACCCTAAAATTAACCAGTATTCACTAAAACCAACACGAATGAAAAAGTTAATTTTATCTGTTTGTGCATTGGTGCTAATATCCGTATTCCACATTTCATGTAATAAGGATGATATCCAGCCCAATAAGAAGGAGGGAATCGTTGAGTTCGGCTTTACCCTAAAAGCCCCATTGCATAGTGGCCCACAAAAATCGAGCATGAATGCGTCAACCGTTGCGCCAGCTGCCGTTGTTGTAACCATTAAAAAAGCCAATGGTAACCCCGCTTACACCATGCAGAAGGTTGACCTGTACACCATGAACGGCTACTACATCAGCAAGCCGTTATCGCTGCTGCCCGGGAATTACACCGTTGAGCAGTTCCTTGTGGTGGATGCAGCGGACAGCGTAGTGTACGCCTCCCCGGTACAGGGTTCCCCCAAAGCCTATCTGGTTAGCAAGCCGCTCCCCATCAACTTTACCGTTGGCAAGGATAATGTAACCAAGGTTGTACCCGAGGTGCTTAGCACCGCAAACTCAACCCCAGAGGATTTCGGCTACACCACCTTCAGCTTCGATGTGGTGAATACCTTCGATTTCCTAATCGGCGTTTTCGTTTACAACGAGGCTATCCAGAACTTCGAGCTCACCACCGCCAACCTCACCATTGCTGCGGCGAACAAAACCATTTACACCGACACCCTTGCAGCCATAACCAACAAGGTAACCCTAAACGATGGCTACGACAATTATCTCCTAACCGTTACAAAGGATGGCTACAAAACCTGGATCGATACCCTTACCGCCGCTGAGCTGAAACTTCATTTTAAGAGCACGGATAAAGGGCCGTTGGAGGTGATAATGGAGAAGGGGGACATTCAATCCGAATGCATTAAATTTACCACAGATCAAACGAATTTTGATTTTCAAGGTATTTTACAGTTATATGCAGGTGATAGAATCGCAAACTTAGTAATTGATTGGGGTGATGGTGTAGTTGAAAACATAATCTTATTGAATCAACAATATTACCAAGGCAAACACATTTATGGTAAACTAGGTATTTATCATGTAAAGGTTTCTGGAGATATAAATGAAATAATAAATTTTGCTCTTGATCAGAATAAGAGTGTAACCTCAATAGATTTAACAAAGGCTAATAATTTAGAGTATCTTGTACTAAATGACAATAAAATAAGTGAACTAGATTTGACCCAAAACCATAAACTTAAATGGGTTGAATTTTCAGAAAATAGGATTTTAGCAATTGATCTGTCAAAAAATGATAAAATTGAAAATCTTGTAATAAGTGGAAATGGTCTTTCATCAATTGACTTGTCAAATCTTTCTAATTTAAAGGATTTTACATCATCTTTTAATGAAAGAATTACTAAACTTGATTTTTCTAATTGTCACAAAATTCAATTTATCCGATGCCTTTTAGATAAAACTTTGAGCGAATTAGTAATTGGACAAAACACTGTTATTAAAGAATTGAAGGTTGGCTATTGTGCATTAACCTCTTTAGATGTATCGGAATGTCCAAATCTTGAACAAATAGTTTGTCCTCGAAACAATCTAATAAATATTGATATTTCTAATTGTAAGAATTTGACTATTTTGAATATTGATTATAATCTTTTAAAAATGCTTGATGTATCAAAAAACACTTCTTTGAGAGAACTATATGCTTCTAAAAACAAGTTTGATTCAACTAACACAAATAAAATTCTTGCTGATATTATTACTAATGTTGATACAACAAATATTCTAAATGGAATAGTATCAATTTATAGTAACCAACCCCCAACAGGTCAGGGCTTAATAGATAAGCAAACATTAATAAACACCTATGGTTGGACAGTTGTTACTGATTAAATAGCACAATGTTTTTTTGCCCGCGTTGAGTTGAGGCTGTAAATTAAATACAAAAACCATTGGGTTAGGCGGCGGTTGCCTGCCTACGGGCAGGTAGGCACCGCCGTCCAACCTTTTTTCTAGGCATTGCCTAGGGTACAAGTAAATGCATACCAAGTGCGGACGAGGTTTTACCTCGTCTGTATTATTTAAAACAAAGGGAATACTCTCTACAACCTCCCAACCCTCCTTAAAAAGGAGGGCTAACAGATTGTAAATAGTTCAATGTTTATGATTTCTAGGAAAGCAAAACCAAGTTACCACAATCTGTTATAGCCCCCTGTTCGGCTAAGGCTACATTGCCTTAGTCGAGTATATCCAAGCAGGCTTAGCCTGCAGGAATAAAAAGGACGAGGCTGTAGCCTCGTCCTAACAAAAGGGGGGGGAGTATTTAAATCAATCTTTTAGGGGGCTGGGGGGATTTTATAAATTATTCCCCTCCGCCCAATTTCGGTCATTATACACCCCAGCTAATAGTTAACAGTGTATTTATCATATCATTAACCTATTTGGCAGCATTGTTGTTTTAAACGCAAAAAATGTTTTTTTGCATTTTGTTTTTCTATTTCTTAGATACCTCTGTGTGCTCAGTGCCTCCGTGGTAGTTTTTCTCGTTTTTTGATTCACGCCTTTATTTAACAATTATTCATCCATTTATTAGAGGTCAACCCTCTTTTAGTATTGATAACCGAAAATGAGTATGCAGCTATAGCCAAAACCTTTAAATGGGGTATTTCGTACAAAAGATAAATAGTAAATCGTTCGAATTTATAAAGTACAGACATACAGATGATTAAATTGATTATGCTATTTTTATTGATATAAAAGATACCTGTAAGTGGCTAATTTAAAGGATAATATTTGGGAAGTACACGAAAAATCTATATTTTCGGCAGTTATAATGAGGTGTTTTGAAATTGCAAGATATTCCTGATGATTTTATTAACAGTATTGTTAAGATTTTTCAACCTTATTTGAATTAGGAACTATGAAAAGACATTTGCTCAAATAGTTGAATTAGTTCAAGTTCAATTAACAAACCGATGGCTATGAATAATAAAAAGTTAATAATTTGTTTGATTTTTTTCATGTTGGTTTTCCTAAATTATGCGAAAACACAGTCGTTATTTGCATATATTGAAACAACTGGAGGAAAGAATGAGTTTTGCACAAATCAAATTATTACGTTGGTAGGGCAAACAGAAAATGGTTCAGGCTCATTTTTAAACCACACATGGATGGGGAATAATGAAATGATAATTAAAACCATTGAAAATGTTGCGATAATAAAATCAAATAAATCTGGAAGTTATCAATTCACCTATACAGTTAAGGATAATACTGGTGAAGAAGCAACAGTAAATATCACAATTTTCTTTAAAGAATCTCCATTTGCAAATCTTGTTATTTCAAATAATGAGATTTTGATTAATAATATAGTTAGTGCGGGAGAGCCTAAGTATACTTGGTTTTTAAATGGGAAAGAAATTGAGGTTAGTGAAAAAAGATTACAGTCTGTTGAGAATGGTGAGTATAAAGTCGTTATAACAGATGGAAATGGTTGTTCCTTTGCTACAAAAAAAGTAATGTATAGTAAATAGAATTACCATCTGAACAACTTAATAATTAAACAGATGAAAAGATTTATATATGAAAAGAGCAAATTCCTAATTGGACTTCTCTTTCTTTGTTTTTTAAGCAATGGTTGGGCTTATGCCTTTGATGTTACAATATCAACATCTGCTGCTGGCGGATCAACTAGTTTTTGTCAAGGAACTATTATAACCTTAACAGTCAGTGCGCCTGAAGCATCTGGCGATCCTGCTTTATTTACTTATAATTGGGGTGGGGATTTGACCTTTATTACAGTTATTGCGCCTGGGGTAGCTCTTGTTAAAACTTCTTCTGTTGCTGGGGATTATTATATTTCTTGCGAAGTTATTGATGAGGATAGTAATTCCGCAACGGGTGATATTAACTTAACATTACTTCAATCACCTTCAGCCTTAATAACAGCAAATGGAGAACCAACAACTTTTTGCGATGGGGGATCTGTTGTTTTAAGTGCAAACACAGGAGCGGGCCTTACCTATCAGTGGAGGCGAGGAATTATAGATATTCCAGGTGCTACAAATTCCGACTATACAGCAACAGTATCTGGTGTTTATAGGGTAAATGTTATCGGATCTAACTTATGTTCAAAATTATCAAATACTATCACTGTTACCGTCAACCCTCTTCCAGCCGCAACAGCAGGCAGTAATAGCCCCGTTTGCTACGATGGGACAATCAACCTAACTTCTACCCCTAATGGGATGGTCAGCTACAGCTGGGTAACAACAGCGCTTACGCCGCTTACCCCTGCTAATGCGGCACTTCAAAACCCATCAATTACCAATGCAACACCAAGTAATTCGGGCGATTATACCGTAACCGTTACCGATGGTAATAGCTGTTCGAAGTCTGCTACAACCTCAGTGTTGGTTTATAACGATGTAAATGGTGGAACAATTGGTTTGGATCATAGCATTTGCTATAATGGAGATCCTAATGCATTTACTGATATGGCTTCACCCTCTGGCGGTGATGCATCTTGGAGCATTTCTTGGGAGTCATTCTCTGGGGGAGGACCATGGACTCCAATAATAGGGGCAGATCAATTAACCTATGATGCGCCGGCTGGACTAACTCAAACAACACAATACCGAAGGGTTGCGACAAATGGATGTGAAACTGTAAACTCAAATACAATTACTGTAACCGTTTATCCAATAATGGATGGTGGTGTTATTGGTTCAGATCAGGCTCTTTGCTTTGGAGCTGATCCTGTGGCTTTTTCCAATACTACTCCACCATCAGGTGGCAATGGAGCATGGACTTATTCATGGGAATCAAAGGTTGGTGCAGGAGCATGGACTCCAATAATAGGGGCAGATCAACTAACTTATGATGCACCTGCTGGAATAACTCAAACTACTTCATACCAACGAGTGGCTACAAATAGTTGTGGTACAGTTTATTCAAATACTGTAACAGTTACAATAACCCCAGCACTTCTAAATAATACCATAGCTGCTCCTCAAGCAATTTGTTCAGGCGATACGCCAGCACTTTTAGTAGGCTCTACTCCAAGTGGAGGCTCAGGAGTTTATACTTACCAATGGCAAAGCAGCACACTGGGAGCAGGCGGTCCATTTAATGATATTGTTGGAGTAGTAAGTAGAGATTATCAACCTGGAGCGTTATTCGCTAGTACATGGTATCAAAGAGTTGCTTATTCGGGAGCTTGCACCTCTACAAGTGTACCAATAGCAATTACTGTTAATCCAGTAATTACCAATAATACAATACCAGCTCTTCAGAATGTTTGTCCGGGTGTAAGGCCTGCAAATATAGTAGGATCAACTCCATCAGGGGGTGATGGTATTTATGCATATCAATGGCAGATTAGCTTAACGGGTATAGTTGGATCTTTTAGCAACATTGCCGGAGCAACAGCTAGGGATTACCGTCCTCCCACTTTAGCCGCTGACAGATGGTTTCAGAGAGTTGTTTCATCAGGTAACTGTACTTCAATTAGTAATGTTATACATATTGCTTTATATCCAGATATTACCAACTATTCCATAACTGCTAATCAAACAATTTGTGAGGGAGATACTCCTGCTCAGCTAGATGGAGGGATTTCTGGAGGGGGAACAGGCCCTTGTACCTACAAATGGCAGGTAGCAACGGTTGCAGCCGCAGGACCTTTTAGCGATATAGCTCCTCTTGCTACTGGACAGAACTACACACCACCATCATTAAATGCGAACAGATGGTATCGAAGAATTACTTACTCAGGGACTTGTAATAGAATAAGCAATGTAATAGCAATTACTGTAACTCCTGCAATTACGAACAATACTATTTCATCTTCTCAACCAGTCTGTTTTAATTCAGCCCCTTCATTATTAACGGGAACTATACCAACAGGAGGGACAGGAGTATATACCTTTCAGTGGAAGAGCAGCACTGTGGGAGCAGGCGGACCATTTACTGATATTGCAGGTCCAAGTGCAACTTTACAGGATTATCAACCTGGAGCATTGACACTCAATACATGGTTTGTTAGAGAGGTAAAATCGGGTCTTTGCTCAAATATTAGCAGTGCTTTGGCCATTACCGTTAACCCGTTACCAACCATAACATTAACAGTAATACCTCCTATTTCAGCCTGTAGCAGTGCGGAGAAATTTTTCTTACCCTACTCAGCAACAACGGGTACGCGCTATAGTATTTCAGCTGGTGCAGCTCCTCTTGCTGGGTTTGCAGCAATTAACAACGCTCCGATAGTTCCTAGCCCGCTTGAGATTCCAATTCCCAAAAACTCAGCAGTTGGTACATATCAGTTTACCATAACCGTTAGCGATGCAAATGGTTGCGTATCGACAAGCCAAAACTTTGACCTTACTATAAACTCCATTCCCGCAGTAACCTTCGGAGGTACGCTAGCTGATCAGTGCGCTGATGCTACAACGTACCTTTTAACAGGTGGTACACCTGTTGGGGGTTCATACACCGGCCCTGGAGTAACAACTCTTACAAGCAACTTCGATGCCTCGGTTGCAGGTGCGGGTACGCATACCATCACCTATACCTATAGCGATGGTACCTGCTCTAACTTCGCCACCAATACCATTACCGTAAATCCAACCATATCGAACAATACCATATCAACCACCAATCCAACCATTTGCTATAACACAAGTCCTGTCCTCACAGGCTTAATACCTACTGGCGGAGATGGAATAACCTACACCTACAAGTGGCAGAGCAGTACAACTGGTGCGGGTGGTCCTTTTACGGATATTCTCGATGCAAATGCAACCAATAAGGATTACACCTCGCCTATGGGAATAACCCAGGATACTTGGTATAAGCGTCTTGTATCATCAGGTCCTTGTACCAACGATGAAAGCAATGTTATAAAAATAACCGTTGGTGCTGAATTTACAGTTACTATTACCCCTACATCACCAAAGTGCGTAGGTTCTGCTGATGGTGAAGCAACAGCTAACCCTGTAGGCGGTATTCCAGGATATACCTACAGCTGGAGTCCTATTTCAAAAACAGATAATCCAGTAACAGGGTTATCAGCAGGTATTCCCTATACCGTAACGGTTACCGATAATATTGGCTGTACGGCTACGGCTACGGTTACGCTAACCGATCCAACCCCAATCACCTTAGGTTTACCCACGGTTGTTGATGTTACCGGATGCTTTGGGGGTAATAATGGCTCAATTCAAATTCAGGCTGCGGGTGGTTTAGGTCCCTATAAATACGATTTATACAATAATGGTGCATTTGTTGCCACTCAAACCCTTGCGGGTTCTGTTACCTTTTCACTACCAACAACACCGATAACGGCGAGCACCCAGTACGAGGTTAGGGTAACCGATGCGAATGGTTGCGGGCCAGTTTCATCAGGACTTATTGAGGTTAAACAACCAGATCAGCTGGTTATTACCAATGTTACTACCACGCCAATTTCTTGTAATGGCTCTGCTGATGGAGTAATTACTATCAATGCAAGTGGAGGTACTGGACCCTATACCTATTCAGTTACCGGTCCGTTACCAGGTGGAACATTCCAGCTAGGCAATACCTTTAATGTAGGCAAAGGCAGCTATGAAATTGTAGTTATGGATGCGAATAGTTGTTCGGCTACTTGGCCTGTAGAGATAATCCTTACCGACCCACCAAAAATATCATTTAATTACCTTGTAACTCAGATTACAACCTGTAGTACCGATAATACTGGGAAAATAGAGATATTAAATGCTACAGGTGGTTCTGGTAGCGGTTACGAGTATTCAATATACCAACCCCCAGTTTGGGGCAGCAACCCTGTTTTTGACAACCTCCCTGGAGGTACTTCAAACCCATACTATGTTCGGGTTAGAGATTCCAAAGGATGTATATTAACTGCAAATAATGGGAGCCCAATTATAATTGATGCTCCAGATCCAATAACCTTCGATGTAGTTAATCAGGTTAATGTAACTGGTTGTTGGTACAATGAAAATGGGAGTTTTAGGGTTCAAAATGCATCTGGAGGAACTGGCAACCTAAGCGTTTCAATTAACGGAACAGATTGGTACTCGATTCCTAGAAACTTTACCCTTTTAGGCGTAGATGATTATTCCGTAAGGGTTAGAGATGATAATAATTGTATAGTAACACAAATTGTATCTATTACAGGCCCTACGCCAATAACTTTAGATGCACCTCCCTTAGTAGTAGGCTTATCGTGCAATGGTATGTTACCTGCCGATGGTGAGATTCACGTTGCAGCATCGGGTGGAGCAGGTGGATTGACCTATTCAATAGATGGTGGTATTCCTCAAGCAGATGGTAATTTTACTGGCTTATCAGCAGGAGATCATATTATAAATATCACAGATATCCTTGGCTGTATTTTACCTCTGACTATAAACGTACCCGAACCCCCAGCCATAGTCTTTACCACTGAGGAGAAAACGGATATTACCTGCTTTGGCGTACCAGCCGATGGCACCATTACCCTTCAAGCAAGCGGGGGAACAGGAGCGTTAACCTACACAATTAACGCCAACCCCCTTAACCCAATGAATGGAGCTACTCTAACCCCAGGAGCAGGTTTGCCTGCAATTTTCTCCGGATTAATGGCAGATTCCTATAGCTATCTGGTAACCGATAGCAAGGGTTGTACTCAGCTGTCAACGGTAAACCTTGATATTATTGAACCTGCACTGTTCACCTTTGTTTCGGCTACAAACACACCATTAGACTGTAATGGTGATAACTCAACCGTTACACTGGTAACATCTGGAGGAACATTACCAATCTCTTATACCCTTACCGATGGTGGAGCGTATAATCAAACCACTAACGATGGTATTTTCTCTACTGTACCAGCAGGCACTTATAACTACTCCATTACCGATGCTAACACCTGTAATACTTTCACAGGTACGGTTGTAATCACTCAACCTGATCCAATAATAATCGATCCACCGATTATTAGCCAAATGACAGGTCCAGCAACGAACGATGGCATAATTTCAGTAACAGCCAATGGTGGTACACCTCCTTTACAATATGACTTGAATAGAAATGGGTCATTCGTTACTTCTCTAACGCCAGGCTTAGGTTTACCAGCAATCTTTAACGGGTTATCGGCAGGAACATACGTAGTTGATGTTATTGACAGCAAGGGTTGTACTGTTTCAACTTCACCGCTATTGATCGGTTTGCTCGACCTAACGCTTACACCAACACAAATTACCTGTAATGGCCTAAATAATGGACAAATTGTGTTAACCGTAAATAGCGGAACACCTCCATATACCATTACATGGACAGGTCCAAGCGGAGCATTACCCGCTTTTAACGATATGATGACGATAGGCCCATTAGCACCAGGGTTATATTCGGTAAATGTGGTTGATGGCATTGGTGTTATTGGTACTGCCTCAGCTACAATTACTGAACCTGCTGCATTTGATGCTACATTACTAAGCGTTAACGATAAGCAATGCTTTGGCGGGGCAATCGGTTCGGTTACCTTCAATATTTCTGGGGGAAATTTACCATATACCATTGCCTGGACAGAGGGAAGCACGCCTCGAACCGAAGTCGTTAACTTAGAACCATTCATTGCAACAAATGTTGCACCTGGCACCTACACCTTTACCATTACCGATGCGGGCAGCTGCGGAAGCAAAACAATCCCCGATATTACTTTAGCTGATCCAGCACAACTTAACATTACCAATATTGAATGGAATAGATCTTGTTATGGTGTACCGAGCGGCAGTATTATTGTTACCGCCACAGGGGGTTCAGCGCCTTTAACCTACTCCATTGCAGGACCTGTAAGCCTATCTAACTCGGATGGCATTTTCAATAACCTGCCACCTGGAGGCTATACCGTATCATTAATGGATATTAATAGTTGTCCTGCAATTTTTGATGTCCCATTCGCAGGTACTTTAAACGAGAATCCAGAAATAATTATTAATTCAACAACTTCACCATATCTCACTTGTTCATATGACTTAGGATCAATAGATGTAACGGTAACAGGGGGTACCCCATTTGGTACTCCTCCAAACTATACCTATAGTTGGAGTACTATACCCGAAGTAACCACAGAGGACTTAACCGCTCATAAAGGCACTTATACGGTTACTGTTACAGATGCCGCTGGATGTTCGAACGATCAACCCGCAACGATAGATGGCCCAGATGATTTAATTGCATTTGCCGATATTGATGATGCGATATGCTCCCAATTAAAGGTAGCGTTTGGTCAGGATATTGGACGAATTGAGATTGTATTCGTAACAGGAGGAACGGGTATAGAAGCAAACTTCCAATATACTTGGGGTTATCCAGTCTCACCTCCTGTATCAGGTCGGGTAATTGATAAACTATCAGGAGGTACATATACGGTTACCATTATTGATGAGAATAGCTGTACTTATAAACAGTCGTTCACGGTTAACTCGAATCCTGATTATGTGATGGATGCTTATATATTAAAGGATACCATTTTATGCGGTAGTTCAAGCGTTGAGCTGGTTGCATTTCATAATGGCCTTTCTACAACACCGCCACGAACATATACCTATAGCTGGTATCAACTACCTAATGTTTCTGGAGCAAGTATAGGCGATCAGCCCACTTACACTGCATACCCTACACAGAAAACGCAATATTCAGTCCAAATCACTAACGATGGTGGATGCCTTAGCAGCGATACCGTAACGGTGGATATCTACCCAAAAATTGACATTAGCGTACCGCTTTACATCTCGGCGCTTCAGCAAAATACCGATTTTAAGAAGGATACGATAATTGCCATACTTATGGGTAATACCTATAACCTCGATGTAGTTACGGCTAATACGACCTCCCCAACTACGTTTATCTGGAAACCTGAAATTCTTTTTGAGCCCTATGATTCTTGGAATTCATCGATATACATCGATAAAGATATTAAGGCTCAGATTCCAGCGAATCGGATAGCGAACCTAAGGGAGAACCCATCGAGCAACCGAACAACCGAATTTATCCTTATTGATGTGTATGCAACGGCCACACAAACTGGATGTATGGATTCGCTGAGGTTGTACGCTAAAATGGTTGATAATATATCGTTCGGCAATGTGTTCTCGCCCAACGACGACGGGATCAACGATGTTTGGGAGGTTCCTAAGGATTACCTTTTCCCCGATCTTAACATTGAGATATTTAACCGTTGGGGAGCACGAGTTTGGTCGGCTAGCGGCGATAAAGCGGCGAAAGGTTGGAACGGAAGAACCGACAATGGCAAGGAGTTGCCCATTGGGACATACTACTATGTGGTTAAGTTTAATGTCAATAATTCTGATGGAGGATGGAAACCCATCAATGGTTCGATAACAATTGTAAGATAGGAGGAATTTACTATGAAAAATATAATCTTACATATGGGAAGAATTAAAATAGGGCTATTCATTTTAGCAGGATTGCTCTTTTCGTTCATGGCTGATGGGCAGCAAATACCGCAATATACGCAGTACATGTTCAATAACTATATTACCAATCCTGCCGTTGCTGGTACGTATAACTTCTTTCAGATAAGGGCTAGCGGTCGTTACCAATGGGTAGGGCTAAACGATGCGCCCCAAACAACGGGGATTAGCATTTTTGGACCACTCTCGAAGAAGGATATGGGTTGGGGTAGTAATCTTTTTATGGATGTAACAGGACCAACGAGCAGGATGAGCCTTATGGGTTCGTATGCCTACAATATGCCTATTAACGAGGATTTTAGAATTTCAGGGGGAATCTCATTTGGGATTTTACAGTACAAGGTAGATCGATCGAAATTAACTCTGGGTGATAATGCGAATAATGTGAGCGATCCCGCCATCGATAGGGTAAGTTCTGCTCTTACACCCGATGCGAATATTGGTTTCTATGTTTATAACAGTTTGCACTATCTAGGGATTTCGGCGCATCAGCTATTTGGGCAGAAGATAAAAGTAAATGATGAGGCAGAAGGGGTAAACCGGTTAAGGCAGCATATCATTGTTTGTACTGGGACTCGAATTCTCCTTAATCGCAATTACGATGTTGAACCGGGCCTACTCCTTAAGTTCCCTTTTGGCAGTAAATTTCAGTTCGAGTTGAATACTAAGGTAACCTATAAATCGCAGGTTTGGGGAGGGCTATCGTATCGTTTCAGGGATGCTCTAGCAATAATGATTGGCTATAACTACAAGAAAAGGTATGTGATTGGCTACTCATACGACTATAGCTATACTGCTATCCGTCAGTATCAGTCGGGAACGCACGAAATTATGCTAGGATATATATTCGATAAAATTAAGTAGGTTATTGAATCAAACCATTCTAATCAGGATTCCAGGCGAAGAACTGGAATCTTTTTTATTTGAAATTGTAACCACTTTATATGATAAGTGATTTATTTTTGTGATTCATATTTAAAAATGCAACATGCAAAAGCTAGCTAGGTATGCTCTTCTTATGGTACTCCTTGTATCATGTAATCGTGAGGTGGTAATTCCTGAAAAAGATATGGTTTCGATACTTACAAAGATTCAGATCATTGATGCTTCGGTTCAGAGCTTCAGGCTGAGAGAGGCCTATTTTAATAAGGATACCATCGACTACTATAGCCGTACCATTCAATCGTATGGCTATACAGAGGAGCAATTCGACAGTTCACTAAGCTTTTACACCAAAAGGCCTAAGGAGTTCGATGCAATTTATGATAAAGTGATCATAGAGCTCTCGAAGCTTGAAACAAAATTCACTGCTGAGAATAAAAATATCATTGACTCCATAGCTAAAGACACCCTAAAAAACCTTTGGAACCTGAGAACTTCATATCATATTCCCGATGATGGTTCTAGGTCAAAAATAGATTTCATGATTCCGGTCAATGGGTTGGGTGTATATACAATCTCCGCCGATGTGTTAATCCATGATGACGATGCAACAGTTAACCCCTCAATGGAAGCATATTTCTATTTTGATGATAAGTCGAAAGATGGGAGAAAAAGCGGAATTACCACCAAATCTTACAGTAGGGTGAAGGATACATTGACCTACTCGATGCAGCTTGAGCTTAAAAACTCACTGGTAACCCATTTGAAAGGGTCGCTTTATAACCATAGCAATGCTGATACGAATTTCACTAAGCATGCAACCATTATGAATATTAAGATTTCCCATAAACCGGGCAAGCTGAAAAGCATAAAGGTTGACCCAAAGCGAATGCGCCTAAGACAACAAGAATCACCATATTAATGCATCGCTACTCCGCCAATTATATTTATCCTATAAATGGCGTTCCCATAAGGAATGGCATAGTTGTTATTGACAACAGCAGAAAAATTGTTGAAATTGTCGATCCGAAGGGCAACGAGAAGGAGTACGAATCGATGGAGTTTTACAATGGCGTTATCGTTCCAGGATTTGTAAATGCGCATTGCCATCTAGAGCTATCGCACCTAAAGGGTCGATTGGAGAAATCGGATGGTATTGCAGGCTTTGTTTCACAGATCAGAAATCTTAGGGGTGATAGCGAGGGTTTGATTCGTAGTTCAATAACGCAGGCAATTTCAACCCTTGAGTTGAATGGAACGGTTGCTGTTGGCGATATTTGCAATACAGCCGACAGCTTTTCGTTCAAGCAAGCATCAAACCTCCATTTTCACAATTTTATTGAGCTTTTTGGGCTGCTGGAGGACGATGCTGAAGCCCGGTTTGTAAATGCGAAGCTTTTACTAAACGAAACACTACCATTACAGTCAACCAGTTCGTTAGCACCCCATTCACCCTATTCCATATCCGATAGATTATGGGGTTTCATCAGCGATGAGTTGCACAAATCCGATTCGATTGTTAGCATCCATTATGGTGAGAGCTTGCAGGAGTACTCCTTTTTAATGAATAGAACAGGATTACTAGCTGAGAGCTTTAAGGCTCTGGGCATTTCGGATGGCATTGCCTTAGGAATAACCCCCTTTGAGGTTGTAAAAAAGTATTTACCCCATGCAAGCCCAACCCTTTTTATTCATAATACCTTTGTTAAAAGGGATGAGGTAAGGGGTATAATTAAGCATTTTGATAAACCCTACTTCGTTTTATGCCCAACCTCAAATCTTTTTATCGAGGGATGCTTACCCGATATACCCATGCTTATGAACGAGGGTGCTTGTATCGCGGTGGGCACCGATAGCCTTGCCAGTTCCAATACACTTTCGGTATTCGATCAAATACTCATTATTCTTGAAAAATTTTCAGCATTAACCTTTGATGATGCAATTAAATGGGCAACGCTGAATGGTGCAGAAGCGTTAGGGGTTGAATCGATATATGGGTCCCTCGAAAAGGGCAAATCGCCAGGCCTGAACCTCATTACCAACTTTGATTTTAGCCTGATGAAACCAACTAAAATGAGTAGGGTACGCCGGTTAGCTTAATTCGAGTATAGCCGTAACTATTCAGCAGTAATCGAATTGAACAAAAACCACGGAGACGCAGCCTGTCCCGATGTATCGGGAGAGAGCAAGGAGAACCACAACTTGTCCCGATTTATCGGGAGAGGCAATTATAAAAGGACGACTGAGTATCAAAATGCAAAAGAATCACTAACACGAAAAACATAAATATTTTCTCTCCCGATAAATCGGGACAAGTTGTGAAACTCTGTGCCCTCCCTGCCTACCGGCAGGCAGGCGTTTCTCCGTGGTGAATAGTTACGTATAGCCTTTCCCTATCAAATATTTCAATATTTAACGTCAGTTCGATGTAAAAAACAATTTAAGTGCTATGTTATCAGTATTTTACTTTGAGGGGAGAAATGGAACCGAGCTTGCGAGTTCGGCGTAGCCAATAATGCCTGCCTGCCGGTAGGCAGGGAAAAATGGAATATTGCCTGCCTGCATCGCTTTCGCATAGCTTCAGCGGAGCAAAGTCGGCAGACAGGGAAGAAAAAAGTTAGAAGAAACCCCATTATTCCACTATTCCATTATTCCAATTCCAAATGAAAAATTTGTAACAAATTACAATTTAGAGTATTACCACTATTTCTTAAATCGAACTCACGTTATTTAAGCATTATAGGTCGCTTCATGATCTTTTACCCAATCGAGAATAAAAATATCTAACTCTTTTAGTACACGCATAGCATCCTTATTTATGCTATCCTTAAGTTTTTCAATTTTTCTAATAAACGTTTTATGTGATTCCGAATGGCATTCTAGATTTGGGTATCCCATTCTCTTTAAAAGAATCTCCTCTTTAATGAGGTAATTCTCATAGAAGTATGATAAAGCGAAGAAAATTTCGGTTAAGTCGTTTTTATTACCCCCTGAGTTTAGGAGGTTTTTAATATGAGAATGGATTTCAATGAGTTTTCGGTGGCCTTTATCATCCAATGGTATATTGGTGTCTGCTTTACTCCCATTAGGGTTTGAGTTAGTTGTTACCATATCGAAATGTTTTAATAATAGATCAATTAAAAATAGCTTTTGTAAAAATCAATCGTCATGACTATTGTCATACAAAATACTGATATTCAAACATGAACGCTAGGTCTTAAATTTTAATAACTTTGTCTAATTATTAGCTATTTCAAATGGTTTCTTGATGTTAAAGTATGGCAACATTTCTTTTCGATAGTATTGTTTTCGGACCAATCCGAAGCCGCAGGCTCGGAGCATCGCTGGGGATAAACCTTTTACCTGTAAATTCAAAGGTATGCTCGTTTGATTGTATTTACTGTGAGTGCGGATGGACTAATAAGCAGCAAAAAGGTAAACTTCCCATCAGGGAAGAGGTAAGAAAGTACCTTGATGAGAAGTTGATGGATATGAAAGCGAAAGGGGAGGAGTTGGATGTAATTACCTATGCTGGTAACGGTGAACCAACCCTACATCCCGAGTTTTCAGAGATAATTGACGATTCGATTGAGCTACGGAATAGGTATTTTCCAAAGGCGAGAATAGCGGTGCTATCAAACGCAACCATGCTGAATAAGCCCAAGGTTGTGGCTGCGCTTAAAAAGGTTGACCAGAATATCTTAAAGTTAGACTCTGCGTTTGATTCAACTATAAATTTACTTAATCAACCAAGGGTTAAATTCTCGGCAGAAGAGTTGGTTAAGGGTTTAAAATCTTTCGAAGGAAATCTGATCATTCAAACCATGTTTTTACGCGGAAGTTTCGAAGGGAAAACCATTGATAATACAACGGATATTGAGGTTAACGCTTGGCTTGAACTAGTTAAAGCCATTGATCCTAAGGAGGTAATGATTTATACCATTGCCCGCGATACACCTGTTATTGGTTTGGAGAAAGTATCACTTAAAGATTTAAAGGGAATTGCAACAAAGGTTGAGGCGCTTGGAATACCTATTCAAGTATCGGCATAGATAATGAATGGTGAAAAGAAAACAATTCTGGTTTGTCCCCTTGGTTGGGGATTGGGCCACGCAAGTCGAGATATACCAATTATTGAATCTTTTCTGAGGGATGGACACGAGGTTATAGTTGCAGGCGATGAGCAATCATTAGCCCTTCTATCAAAACGTTTCGTGGGAATAAAAACTATTCATTTTCCATCATTTAAGGTTAGGTTTTCGAAGAGAAAGAGCCAATTATTCCCTCTTATTTGGATTGCCATACAATTGCCATATCATATTTTAAAAGAGCATTTTGCGCTAAATCGGTTGGTTAAAGATTATCAAATCGATTTGGTTATTTCCGATAATCGTTATGGGTTGTGGTGCAAGAATGCGAAAACAGTATTAATTACCCATCAGCTAAAGGTTCTCTTTCCAACTCCTTTTCGGAGTTTTGAGCTTGCCGGACAATGGGCTGTTCGTTTTTTTGCGGAGAAATTTGATAGCTGCTGGATACCCGATTTCTTAGGCTCAGATAATCTTGCTGGGGAATTATCACATCCTAGCAAAATCCCTTCAAATGCTGAGTATATTGGAATATTATCAAGATTTTTAGGCATTGAAATCAATCCAACTAGCATAAATTGGGATTTGGTTGGAGTTGTTTCGGGTCCATCACCTCAAAGAGAATTGTTTATTGAACAGGTTGAAAAACTAGTTCGAAGGCAAAAGACTAAAACCCTTATTATGACAGGAAAACCTGATGAGGGGACAGATATTATTGAGAAAAATGGGATTTGGTATGCAGGTCATTTAAACGATTCAACTTTTGCATCGGTATTGAAGTCATCAAAGTATCTGATTTGTAGAGCAGGGTATAGCTCCATAATGGACTTAGTTGCGTTGGGTGTAAAATGCTTGATAGTTCCTACACCTGGACAAACGGAGCAGGAGTACCTTGCAAAACATTTATCTAACGAAGGGTTATTTAAAGTTTGTCAGCAAAACAAATTAGAAAACATTGATATTTCAGAAGCAAAGGTTGAACTAGGCTCACATGACTCTTCGAATCTCCTACAAAACCCTATGCGTATTTAATTTCAATCGCCATTTTGATGCTATTATCACCTTGTTACTTTTTGTTTCGGTGAGGTTAATAGTTAAGATGTGATTTTTAACCCATGTTCTTCCTGGTACAGGTTGCCAACCTTTGGTGGGCTGAACTAAGATTTCAACCGATTTGCCCTTTTTAGTTATACTATATTTTCCACCAATAACACCTTTTTTTTCATCAACATCGATAGTAAATCGCCCATTGAGTAGAATACTATCTTTAAGACAAAAAAATTCAGGTAGAGCAGGAGAGAATTGTATAGTACTGTTATGCTTAACGCCCTTAAACAGAATACTTTTAATTTCTACATACCCATGGTTTTGATTAATTATATAGGTAATCGAATCGTTCTCATTACTCTCCTTTTTAATCCCTTCAGTTGGCACGCTTTTATTTGTATTCCAAATTATGAAGATCGGGTCAAACGACCATCGAGCAAAGTACAATCGTTGCCAGTTGATAAGCCCTGGTATTTTCTTAATAGTCAGTATTGTATCGTTTATTGCGATGGACGCATTGCCCTCATGAGTGTTCAAGAAGTTCATTTTTCGCATGTACCATAACGGGAAAAAGGTGTAATCAGAATGATGTAGGTTTATTAAGCCTATTGGCGCTATAAAGTCTAAACTTTCGGGGTAATTTCCTGAAAGATTTGCAACAATATTATTTCCATATTTATCGGTAAATGATAGGTTGAACTTAAGATTACCATTTTGGTTTTCGAATGAGCAGGTTGGATTGAATAGTTGAGTTGGAATTGTATGTTGAACCGAGTCGAAGTAGTACAGCTGCTGTTTCATGTTCAACCCTTTGGTATGATATATCTCCAATCTATCATCGTGACGCATTAGCATGCAAACAATGCCCTTTCCAAAAACAGAGTCGTTGTAAAACTGGCATTCTAGAAACTTGTACTTAATATGCCCCTTGAAATCGAAGAGCATTAGTTTCTCAGGATTCTCAATGTCCATCGAAAAGGGAGATATAATAACCCCTTTAGATGCGCTAGCATAAATATCAGTTCTCAAATCATCATTAATTAAGAACCTTTCAGGATTTAACGAAACGTCTTTAAGGATGGTACATGAGTAGAATGTTAGAAATAAGACAACCTCGAACGCCGGATTCTTTTTCATTTTTTTAATGTGTTTACAAGATTGTCAATTTCCTCAATCCTTAGCTTCGATACTGTTGACGATACTCCTGAAATTTTACGCACCAAAAACCGTTCGAAAAAATTCATCTTTTCGAATAGAAATTCCCCCCCAACTATTGCATTGTAAACGGAATGATTTCTAAGGAGTTCAGGGTAGTTATTGTTAAACTCCTCTTGCTCTTTCTTTTCGTCCATGCAGCAGAGGTAAAGGGAAACCCTTTTCTGCATCAGGGAAATGGTATTATCCTTAATAAATTTTTTAATATCGCTTTGAATACTCCCAGCGTGAATTGAACTACCAATGATAATGGTCTCGTAGTCCGATAAGTCAATCTTGGGCTTATATTTTAAGTTATAGGTTTGCACAGTTGTGCTATCGAGTTTTTCTTTGATGATATTTGCTACCTTTTCGGTAGTTCCATGGCTTGATGCGAAGACAATAAGTGTTTTCATTTTTATATTTTTTTGCGTTTGAATACTCTGTGAATTTGATTGGCATGAATTCAATGCTATTAATAGGAATAGCGTTACGGCTCTCATTCTATTTCGATTGATTTTTACCGAACTGATAGATAATACCAAACTTCATAAAACTGGAGGCGGGCATTTCATATATACTTTGGTTATAAAAATCGTTGTAAATTTTTGTGCCCCGGTACACATCAAAATAGAACCCTAGTTTGCTGCCATTATTCATATGAAATGGTGTTGCTGATAACCCTGCGGTAATCCCGCTTGAGAAGTTATTGAGGCTATAATCGGTTAGAGCAGTTCCGCTGTCTAAAACCGAGAACATATTGAACTGTATAAGGTAACCAACCTTAAACTGAATTGAGCCAAGAGGATTGTTTTTATGAAAAAAACTAAAGTTATAGGTAACAGGGAGCATAATCTGTGAACTACTAATCCTTCGATTTCCGCTGTACCCATTGCTATAATCATTAAAGGTAAAGGTCTGGTTATTGTACATATAGTCAATACCCGTTTCTATAGCATTTCGTTTGATAGGCAAAACCACATGACCACTAGCATTGAACCCTATTTTAGTTGCTCCAGTAAACGCATCGGGTTGGACGTTGGAGGTTTTAGTGAAATCGGTATTTTCGGTAATACCGCCTTTGTTAAACCCTATCTGCGCTCTGTAGTATGGATGAAGTGTATCTTTGCTGATACTGCAACCTGCAAGCATTAGGGTGGGTATGAAAAGAAGCCCTTTTTTCATTTTGTGTCAGAATTAATATTTGATACAAATGAAGATGAAAACCCCAATTTAGAAGTCTTACTTTCCGTTTTTGAAGTATCAACAAAATGAGAATTGCAAAAAAAAGAGGTCTCAATTTATTGAGACCTCTCGATATATTCACTGGGAGTATGCCCTGAGACCTTCTTAAATACTCGATTGAAAGTTGCTTTAGAGTTAAAGCCGCAATTATATGCTATACCAATTATGTTTAGATTCTTATTTTGTAAATCTTTGCACTGTTTTTTGAACTCTTCAACCCTATAATAGTTAATAAAATCAAAAAAATTCTTGTTTAAGTCGGTATTGATAATATCTGAAAGGTATTCTGATGATACTTTAAGCTCCTTGCTAAGCATGCTGAGGGTAATTTCGGGTTGCAGGTATGGCTTTTGAAGTCTCATATAATCTAGAAGCGTTTGAATAAACGCTTTCTCATCTTCACGCAAGGGCTTAATGGGAGACCCTTCTGGGTGATGCATTAATGTTTTTTCGAGGTTAACGTCTATTGTTTTTGTAAGGAACAGATTCTCCTGCTTGATACCGTAAAACCCAATAAAAACTAAGTAAACCGATGCAATAATAAAGCTCAAGAATTGCAGCAAACCAAAGGTTGCAATAGGAACAAAAAGGTCGATAATAAAGAATGAATTGACGAAAACGGATAACAAAATCCAAGATTTCAAACCAAGGTTTAGCCATTTTAGGTCAATGCCAATGGTTTGAGAGAAGTACCCCTCGATCTCCCCTTTATATTTAACTATCAGTTTAAGCCCAAAGTAAAAATACACTATCTGCGAGAAGGCGATAAGGAGAAGGAATACAGGGTATGTAAAGGATTGCTTAAAGGTTTCTGAAAGCACGTAAGCAATTCTCTCATTTACCGGTATTGAGTATATTTCAATGGAATGCTGAAGAATCATTCCTGCAAATGGTATTAAATTTAGCAGGTAGATAGCTTTAAACCTGAAATACTGGTCGGTTAACGATTTTATATATAGCCAAAGGATAGGGCCATGCAAAAGAAGGAATGGTGCTGCAGTAAATATGAACCAAGGGTATGGGAAGCCATTCTGACGGTTGTATGCCTCTATGTAGCTTAAAAAGATATTGATAGCAAATGCAAGAAAAAATACGGCTAGTATAAAATCCGAAACTGATTTTTTCTTCTTGGTAAGGATTAGCATGGCTAAGAAAATGCCTTCAAAAATCCCGATGATAAGAATGTTTATCATGAATTAAAAATTATTGAAGTTACATATTCCCCCTTTCGGAATCGTTTAGTATCCGTTTGGTGATTATCCTTACAGGAAACCTGGCCGCTAGGAACCCGATGACAATTACAATAATTAGCACCAAGCTAATATCTAAAAGTTGAATATCAACGGGGTAGGTATCAATAATAAAACTTCCTGATCCCTGAATTTTAATTAACCCGAATGTGGTCTGAGCCCAGCAAATTATTAGACCGAAAACCGTTCCAATTAGAGTTCCACCCATCGTGATAAGCATACCTTCTGCCATAAAAATTTTTTGAATCAACTCATTATCAGCCCCCATACTGCGAATGGTTTCCACATCGCTACGCTTATCGATGATAAGCATTGAAAGAGAGCCAATAATATTGAATGATGCAATTACAAGAATTAGTGAAAGAATGAACCCGATGGCAAGTTTTTCCGATTTCATGGTGCGGAACAACACCTCGTTCTGTTGAAATCTATTTAATACTTTATAATTGCTCCCAAGAGTTTCTTTTACTTTTTCTTGAAGGGTTTCTATTTTCACACCTACCTTTGATTTGAGTTCAATGGAGGTGACTTCATTTGTATAATTCAAAAGATCTCGTGCAAACTCAATTGGAATAATAACATATTTTGAGTCGAACTCCACTTCAATGGCAAAAACGCCAGCAAGCATTATACCCTTTGTAGTAAATAAGTTTTCGGGTGATAATGATGTGTATTTTCCCCTTTTGGGGACGTAGATGATTAGTGGATCGAATTGGGAAATTCTAGCGTTAAGGTAGTACGCTACACCTTGCCCCATTATGGCATGTGGTTGATTTGCTTTCCATAGGTCGAATGTTCCATCTATCATCATCGAATCAACCCCTGTGAGAGTTGCATAGTTCTTGCTTACCCCTTTTATCATTCCGGGATACTGCTTGTCGCCACATCGGAAAATGGCATTTTCCTCTAAAACCTCAACAAAAATGGCAACCCCCTCCATCGTTTTTAATTTTTCGATCTCAGGAAGGTTTGGACTGAACGTTTTACCCTCAACCAAGCTAATCTTGATTTCGGCATCAAATGTTGAGTACATTTTTTTGATAAGTGAATCGAAACCGTTAAAAACAGAGAGAACAACAACTAAGGCAGCAACCCCCATTGTAACTCCAAATAGCGAAATAATGGAGATAATGTTAATTACATTATGCGATTTCTTGGCAAAAAGGTATCGCTTGGCTATGAATAGGGGGAAATTCATTAGTTGATTTTTTTAACCCTTCAAGGGTTAATTATTATACTTTCCTACAAATATACAGAATCTCATCCTTAGGTAAGGCGTATCGTTTTATTAAATCCTCAGAGAATGTATGAACGTAATTATCCTCAGTTACATCAAATCCAGCTTCACGGAGTCGTTTAGCATAATCCCTACCATATAGCCTAAGGTGATCGCGCTGCTTGTAATGTTTTTCCCTAAGTTCAGGGGTATTGATATTGCTATCCTCTAGTGTAACTTCAAGGGAATAATCGAGAGGGATCTGAAAAATTCCGAATCCTCCTGGCTTCATAATTCTAAACATTTCGCTCATGGCTTGTCTATCGTCATCAACATGTTCAAGCACATGGTTACAGATAATAATATCGAAATTTGAATCGGGGAAAGGAATACTCTGAACATCCAGCTTAACATCAGCCCAAGGAGAAATCAGATCCGCAGTTATATAATCGAGGTTCGCTAATTTTTTGAATGGTTTTATGAAGCAGTATTCAGGGGCAATATGCAGCACTCGCTTCGGGCTTGTGAAAAAATCGGTTCGATTCTTCAGGTATAGCCATATCAGCCGATGCCTTTCGAGCGAAAGGGAGTGGAATGCCAACGCATTTGGGCGTGATTGGAGTCTTCCGTAGGGTAGTATTTTTCGGTACTTTTTTCCCGAGATGGGGTCTTCAATTCTATTGCCTATATAGAATATTGCAATCGAACGTAAAAGAAAAGCAACCACCATCTGCTGATAGTGGCGGGGTATAAACCGTGAAGCAAGAGATATAATATGTTTGAGCATTAACTAACTCTTCAGAAGTTTATCAATGTTTTCGATATAATCGAGCGAGTCATCAAGAAAGAAGGATAGCTCAGGAACTATTCTTAGCTGATGCCTAACCCTTTGGGCCAATTCATGACGGAATTGCTTGGTATGAACCCTAACGGTTTGAAGCATCTCCTCCTTCTTATCGGTGGGGAATATGCTGATATAGACCTTGGCTACGCCGAGATCGGGGCTAACCCTAACTGATGTAACCGTAATTATCTTTCCCCTAAATAAAGAAGTGCCTTCCTTCTGAAATATATCCCCTAAATCCTTCTGAAGCAACCTCGATACCTTGTTTAACCTTGTGCCTTCCATATCCTTGATTTTGTGCAAAGATAGTTGATTTAAAAGATAATAACAGAACTCGATCCTCTGATATGTTATCCTGCCCTTTAAAAATCACACAGAATCTTTTTCAATTATTATTAACCGAGAAAAAAATCTAAAATCAATAGGTCGCAGCGATGCTGCTTCTATCTAAAATGTAATCGTCTATTCTACAAATAGTTCGCAGCAATGCTGCTTTTCTATAGTCGCATAGCGATGACCTATTTGTAGTAATTAGAGAAAAATCAAATTCAAGCCCCATTAGGCCTGCCTGCCGGTAGGCAGGGGCGACCTATACATAGAATGTAGTAATATCAAGTATTTCATGAATTGTATAGTATTTTAGTCGGTCAGTAGTGATACATTATATAGATTAAGCAGTTTTGTGCTTCGTTAAAATCTCATAATATGATAGTTACGGTATTTTTTAAACCAAAAATCAATAACTCCGCCCCTGCCTACCGGCCGGCAGGTTTTAAGGCGGAGTCAAGATAAAGAAGAATCCTCGGCTTTAGCCAAAAGCGTAATGTACGGTTTTAAGAGTAGAATTGTTTCTACGTTGATTACTAGAAAGTATATAGCAGCTGGTGTAGAAAGTCAAGGGCTGAAGCTCACAAATCGTTAGATCATTATCTCCGCCTTAAAAGGCGGAGTTATTAGAACAATCCTCTTTCCGAGGGCTATAACGCTTTGGGTAAGCAGTATAGATACAACAGCTGATAATTAATCTGTATAATGTCTATTATACCTTAACTAATTGTTGACTTTACAAATAATTCGATAATGTATTTATTTCCATTAAATTTGTGATGGCAATAATTAAATTTCATTGATTTGGCTTGATTCAGGAGTAAGTATTATTGAGTTCTTACTTTGTAACTATTCAGCAGTAATTGAATTGAACAAAAACCACGGAGAGCCACAACTTGTCCCGATTTATCGGGAGAGGCAATTATAAAAAAACGACTGATTATCAAAATGCAAAAGAATCACTAACACAAAAAACATAAATATTTTCTCTGTGAAACTCTGTGCCCTCTCCCGATAAATCGGGACGGGCTGTTTTTCCGTGGTGAATAGTTACCTTACTTTTAATAATATTAAATATAAATTTGTTGTATGTCCAAAAAGCTAATAAAAGTTGACGATAAGCTATCAAAATCAAAGTATAAGCAGATTATTGACTCTATAATCGTTTCGATTAACGAAGGAAAACTATGTAAAGGCGATTTGATGCCTAGCATTAATCAGGTTTGTGCGGATTGGGGTCTTTCGCGCGACACCGTTATCTCAGCATACAACGAGTTAAAGGCCAGAGGAATTATTACTTCTAGCCCAGGAAAGGGATATTATGTGGATAGTATAACCACAATGTTTAAGCATAAAATATTTGTTCTTTTCGATGAGTTAAATGCGTTCAAGGAGGATTTGTACTCATCATTTCTTGAGGCTTTAGATGGCAAAGCACAGGTTGACATTTACTTTCATCACTTTAACAGAAAAATTTTCGATAGTTTAATTAAGGACAACAATGGCAATTATACCACTTATATATTGATGCCAACAAAATTCGAGGGGGTACAATCAACGCTGCAAAGTTTAACCGGGAAAGTCATAATCCTCGACCAGCTACCATCGGAGCTGGGGAATAGCTACTCATCGGTTTTCCAGAATTTTGAGAAGGATGTATATAATGCATTAAAATCAAGGCTTGATCTGCTTGAAAAGTATAAGAAAATAGTAATGGTATATCCTGGTGGAAAGGAACCTGAGGGTGAGTTTAAAGGATTTCAGAAATTTTGTAAGGATTATAAAATCAACCATCAAGTAATTGATAACCTTAACGAAGTTAAGATATCCAAAGGTGAGGCCTATATTGCAATCTGGGATCGTGATTTAGTTTTATTGGTGAATCAAGCAAAAGAGTTGGGTTTGCAGCTTGGTCAAGATCTTGGTATTATATCTTATAATGATACTTCTCTTAAGCAAGTTGTAGTTAATGGTATTACCACAATAAGTACCGACTTTAAGCTAATGGGCAAGACGTTGGCTGAGTTGGTTTTTGATAAAAGGGTTATACTAATCGAAAATCCATCGTCGTTGGTTGTACGAGGATCGCTTTAATTTTATTCATTTCGTTTTTGCTATGTAGTGACTTTTCGTATATTCATAGTCTAATATATTTCATATCAACTCTGTAAGGGTTCAAAACCCTGACAGAGTTGATTACAATTGAATGTAATTTTTATTTTTAGACCCGATATAATCTGTTTTCATCCATAATAAATAAGGGATACCTTAACTCTCTCCGTTATTCCTTTCTCTAATAAATCTTAATGTTTCTATATGTGATTTATAAACGTCAGATAAACATGATGTTATTAAAATATTTATTTTTTCTATAAAAAAAACATACTAGTACCTACTAGTATTATAAAAAAATTGTATATTTCGATATTAAATTAGCTTAAATAATTATTAAATAACAGAATAACAAATAAATAGAAATTGATACTGAAAATTTATAAACAATAAAAAATAATAACCATATGCATGTGACATACTAAAATCCCCTAATTTCACTTAACTAAATACAAAACTATGAAAGTAAAAATCAAACGAAGAATGCTTACAGAAGAGTTGGTTGGAAAAGCAACGCTTCTGTTAATTGGTATTCTGTTGGTTTGCAGTCAGATAGGCTATGCAACCCCGAATACTAGCGAAAATCAAGAAAAGATTACCATAACCGGTAAGGTGGTTGACAGCAATGGCGAAACCATTGTTGGCGCTAACGTTTTAATTAAAGGAACTACAACAGGGGTGGTTACCGATGTTAATGGTAATTACTCAATTCAAGCGAACCAAGGGGATGTACTAGCATTCTCCTTTGTAGGTATGGTGAGCCAAGAGGTAGTTGTTGGCACATCAAATACAATAAATATTACACTAGCAACCGAAACTACAGATATTGATGAGTTGGTAGTTGTAGGGTATGGAACACAGAAAAAAGTAAACCTTACAGGTGCTGTTGCTGCAGTACAAGCTGAAAAACTTTCGAACCGACCAATGACCAATGTATCAACAGCTTTACAAGGCTTGTTACCAGGAGTGGTAATTATTCAAAACAGTGGTCAACCAGGTAAAGATTTTGCTTCAATTAGCATCAGAGGTACGGGAACTCTTAATAATGGTAGCCCGATGATTGTTGTTGATGGAGTTGAATCAACCATGAACGATATTGATCCTAATGATATTGAAAATGTTTCAGTTCTGAAAGATGCAGCTTCCGCATCAATCTACGGGACAAGAGCAGCTAACGGTGTTATATTAATTACTACCAAAAAAGGCAAAAATAGCCCAATGAAATTAAGCTATTCGGGATACATGGGAAAACAAAAACCAACTAGACTCCCTGAATACTTCGAATCTGCCGAATACGCTGAAATAACTAACGAAGCAAGGGTAAATATGGGTTTAACGCCAACCTATACGGCTCAACAGATTCAGTTATTCAGAGATGGATCAGATCCAGATAACTATGCAAACACCAATTGGCAAAACCTGCTTTATGCTGGTTCAGGGTTACAGCAAAGTCATTATCTTGATATTTCTGGAGGAACCGATAAAACCCAGTACATGGTATCCCTTGGACATCTGAGTCAGGATGGAATTATTAAACTTGCTTCTGATAAAAGATATAATTTCAGAACAAACTTCAATACCCAAATCTATAAAAACCTTCATTTTGGCTTTAATTTATCCTACAGCTTGTCAAATGTAGTAGAACCTACAAATCCATACACAGGTGATATGGCACAGATATTCAGGCAGGTAAACAGAATCTCTCCCATGGTGCCCTATAAGTATTCCGATGGTCTTTATGGATATATTAATGATGGAAACCCGATTGCCTGGATGGATCTTGGAGCTACAAATAATTCAAAATATAACAGGGGCTTGGCCAATATATTTGCAGAATTCGAGCCCTTTAAAGGACTTAAGCTAAAAGGAAATTTAGGTTATACAAATACACTTGATCAGGGCTCAATGTTTGTGAAAGATATTCAATTCTATAGTTTTGCAACCAAACAACCAACTCTTTACCAGGGGCCTAACTACCAGAGAGATTATTTTGGGTATGATCATACTATAACATTACAAAGTATCTTGGAGTATAGTAAAACAATTGCAAATCACAGTTTTGTTATTTTAACAGGGTACTCTCAGGAATTATCAAGGAGCGATTATACTCAAGGGGTAAGGAAATCATTTTTAAATAACGAACTCTACGAACTAAATGCAGGATCAACAGTAGGTCAGTCGGTTGAGGGATCCGCATCTGAAATTGCCATGCAATCCTATTTTGGAAGGTTGAGCTATAATTTTAAAGATAGATATTTATTTGAAGCAAACTATAGATTCGATGGTTCTTCACGATTTGGGAAAGATTACAGGTTTGGATTTTTCCCTTCGTTCTCTGTAGGATGGAGGGTTTCGGAAGAGTCATTTTTAAAAGATAATAGCTATATTTCAAACCTTAAGGTCAGAGGGTCATGGGGTAAATTAGGAAATGATAATATTGGAACATATCCTTCAATCTCTGCAATCTCTTTGGGACAAAACTATAATTTTAATAATGACGTTGCCGCAGGTGCAGCTGCAACTAGTGCAGGTAATGATCAGTTAAGATGGGAAGCAACTGAAATACTAGATGCCGGACTTGATATTGGCATGTTCCAAAATAGTTTGACCTTATCGGCCGATTATTTCATTAAAAAGGCACAAGACATTCTTATGACTCTCCCATTACCTGCCACTTTTGGATTATCAGCACCATATCAAAACGCAGGAAAGGTTGAAAATAAAGGCTTTGAATTTCAGCTAGGCTATAAAGGCAAATCGGGAGATTTCAATTACGATGTTTCATTCAATACCTCTTTTATAGATAATAAGGTTACTGATCTAAAAGGAATTGATCCTATCGTAAATGGAATATGGTTCAAAAAGGTTGGCTACCCAGTAAACTCCTTTTATGGCTACGAGGCAGAGGGTATTTTTAATACTCAAGAAGAAGTAAATGGACATGCCACACAGGCAACCGGCACAGGTCCTGGCGATATTAAATACAAAGATCAAAATGGTGATGGCGTAATTGATGGAGATGACAGGGTTTATCTTGGAAGCCCCGATCCGGGAATTATTTATGGGCTAACCATATCTGCAAATTGGAAAGGGTTCGATCTTTCAGTTTTCTTTCAGGGAGTGGGTGATGTTAAAGGGTACTTGCAGATTGAAGCAATTGGAGAAATTGGTGGAAACACATCAAAACCTTCATCTCTTTGGAGAGATAGGTGGACCCCTGAGAACTTAAGCCAGAAATTTCCACGTGCCTTATTAAGTAGCAGAACTCAGAATAGTGCTTCTAAAAATCCATCTTCATTTTGGGTTCTCAACGGATCTTACGTTCGATTAAAGAACATTCAACTGGGGTATACAATTCCCAAAAAGGTAACCAATAAAATTGGAATTGATAGAATCAGGATCTACTATAGCGGACAGAATATTCTTACCTTAACTAAATTTAAAAATAAGGGTTTCGATCCTGAAGCCCCAGCGGGTTCAAGGGGTAACTATTATCCACAGGTAATGGTTCATACTATAGGTGTAAATATTAACTTTTAAAGCTTACTCTCATGAAAAAACTACATGTATTAATAATAGCAATAATCCTATTAAGCTCGTGTGAGAAAGATTTTCTTGACAGGAGCCCCCTGGATCAATTATCACAAACCTCTTTTTGGAAAACTCCAGCGGATGCACTAGCTGCTGTCAATGGTTGCTATGCAGGTTGGGAGGATGGATATAATGTCTTTTATACTGATTGTGCTACTGATAATGCCTATAATCCTTTTCCTTGGGAAGGATTCACTGTGCTTGGTAGCGGTTTGCAAACTCCAACTGACTTTGGAACAAGCCGATATTCATTTACAACAGTTAGAAAATGTAACGATTTCCTCGAGAATATTGATAAGGTGGTTATGGATGAAAATTTAAGAAAAAGATATAAAGCAGAAGTTAGATTTATACGTGCTTATCAGTATTTTATTATGACACAATACTATGGAGCCGTTCCACTTGTAACTAAAACGTTGGCATTTCAGGATGCAAATGTTCCAAGAGATCCCAAAACAACGGTTGTGAATTTCATTCTTAACGAACTATCACAAATTGCTCCTGATTTACCTGTTTCTTATAGTGGTAGTGATATTGGAAGGATTACAAGTGGTGCTGCCTATGGATTAAAGGCAAGGTTGGAGTTATTTGAAGGAAAGTATGCTGATTGTATTACCTCATGCCAAAGTGTAATGGGCTTAGGCTATCAGTTATACCCAAACTATAGGGATTTATTCAGGGAAATGAATGCGAATAATCAGGAGGTTATTCTAGATGTACAATATAAAGTTGATGATAGCCCTAATTGGATTGTTGGCGTACTCGCTCCAGGCTCATTAGGAGGATGGTGTTCAATAAACCCAACACAAAAATTGGTAGATGCATACGAAATGAACAATGGCAAAACCATTAACGATCCAACTTCTGGATATAATCCTGATGATCCATATAAGAACAGGGATCCTCGTTTGGATGCAACCATTATTTATCCTGGTTCCTATTTTGGAGGAATTTATTATAATCCCATCAATGAATCTTCCCCTGATTATTATGCACCATATGGTGGTTCAAAAACTGGTTATCTGATGAGAAAATATGAAGAAAACCTTTCTGATTTTGCTGATGTATGGAATACTGGATTAAATACGATTGTAATGCGTTATGCTGAAATTCTCTTAACCTATGCGGAAGCTAAGATAGAATCGAACCAAATTGATGGAACAGTTTATAATGCAATAAATGATGTTAGGTTAAGAGCGGGAATGCCTGTTGTTGATCAGATAGTTTACAACGATCAAACAACCTTGAGGGAACTAGTTCGCCGTGAACGTCAGGTTGAACTAGCCATGGAAGGCTTACGCTGGTTTGATATTGCTCGTTGGAGAATTGCTGAAGTAGTGATGTCGGGCCCATTATATGGTAGCCGTTTAGGAGATGTCGATCCTGACAATGGTGCTTTAACATTAACAACTGAAAGAATTTTTGTTGAGGATAGGGTATTCAATCCAGCAAAAAACTATTTATGGCCTATTCCACAGAGTGCAATAGATGTAAGTAAAGGTGTATTAACTCAAAACCCAAATTACTAAAACGCAGAAATTTAAAATTCAAGCAATTCGCTTTATTTTACCGTAAATTTTGAAATTACCGTTTAGGTAAAATAGTTTAATAACGAAAAGTTTGAAGGAGTAAATTTTTCAAGAGGCTGTCGTTTTCGACAGTCTCTTTTCATCTTACAACTTTATTCGTAACTACTCAGATAGGTTATAGTGTAGAATATTAGACATGTAGGGTTCAACGAAGTTAATAATTCGGGTTAATTGAATTCTGATAATCAATTTTAAAATCTATCAAAGTAGAATTAAACAGTTTATAAAACTATTCCATTTGCAATTAATAGCATAGAACTATGAAACACCTATGTAAATCTGCTTGCACAAACACGTATGAACTGAGCGTTTTCCCGATTAAAAACATCCCCGATAGAGATCGGGGCAGGCAGGGACAAGTTGTACGAGTTTGGCGTAGCCAACAAAATATGGGCGTTCCTGGTCTGCCCTGACTACCACCTGCCTGCCAATAGGCAGGGCAGGACAGGCAGGCATACGCTAAAGAAAGTACGCTAAAAAATCATAGCTGTAACAACTTAACTATTAGTATTCTGAAAATTTCGTACGTATGAAATGTAGATTTATTGCAGTTGCAGTGCTTTGTCTGTTTGCATTACAGGCTAAGACACAGGTATTGCCAACAGAGCTTCAAACACCCCAGGTAGTAGAAGTTAACAGGCAGCCAATGAGGGCTTGGTCATTCGCTTTCGAAAGCAAAGAGTTGGCCGAAAAAATGGAAAAAGAAAATTCAACCTATTTTAGCCCACTAAACGGTATATGGAAATTCAAATGGGTTGCTAAGCCAGAGGACAGCCCAAAAGGTTTTTACAAACCAGATTACGATGACAGTAGCTGGGATAACTTTAAAGTACCCTCAAACTGGGAGGTAAATGGTTATGGAATGCCAATTTACATAAATCATGGTTACGAATTTACTGGGAAAAGAAAAATGGGCGAAGATCTTGATCCTCCATTCGACATCCCTTCCGACAATAACCCGGTAGGAAGCTATCGCCGAAAATTCACAATACCCGAAAACTGGAAAGAACGGCAGATTTTCATCCATTTAGGTGCGGTTAAGTCAGCATTCTTTATTTGGATAAACGGCAAAAAAGTAGGATACAGCGAGGATAGCAAATTGGCTGCGGAATTCGATATTACGAAATATGTCTGTATGGGCGAAAACGAGATTGCCCTTCAGGTTTATCGCTGGAGCGATGGTTCATACCTCGAATGTCAGGATATGTACCGCATTTCGGGCATTGAACGCGATGTTTTCCTGTATTCAACACCACTGCTTGATGTTCGCGATTTTAATATTACCAGTACGTTAAAAAATAGCTATCAGGACGGCGTTTTCAGCATTGATGCTGAAATAAATAATTATCGAATCGATAAAAGAACTTTGCATAGCAAACCCGATTCATTCAAAATTGGTATTGAAATATGCGATGCTGCCGGAAAGGTTTTTTATTCCGATAAAACATCCGATTATAAAACCGTTTTGGGGAATTATAAAACAAGGGTAACCTTCGAAACAGTTATACCCGGAGTAAAGCAATGGTCAGCAGAAATCCCATACTTATATACCCTATTAATTACACTCGAAGATAAAAGCGGGAAAGTGCTGGAGGTGATACCGCAGCGTATTGGTTTTCGTACAATCGAAATAGTTAATAATAATGTACTCGTAAATGGGAAACGAGTACTCTTTAAAGGGGTAAATCGTCACGAACACAACCCCAAAACAGGGCATACCCTTTCTCATGCCGACATGCGCAAAGATGTTGAGATGATGAAAAAGTTGAATGTTAACGCTGTTCGTTGCTCACATTATCCTCCCGATCCATATTTCTTCGACCTTTGCGATGAAAGCGGATTATATGTTGTTGATGAAGCAAATATCGAGTCGCATGGTCGCTATTACGATCTTGAATTCACGCTTGCCAATGATAAAGTTTGGAGAAATGCCTATTTCGAAAGGATTAGGCGAATGTATGAACGCGACAAAAACCGGACCTGTGTACTATTCTGGTCACTGGGTAACGAAGCGGGTAATGGCTGCAATATGTATGAGGCGTATGATTGGTTGAAAAAAACCGAAAAAACGAGACCTGTTCAATACGAAAGAGCTGAAGATGATTACAATACCGATATATATGTACCCCAGTACCCTGATCCCGATTGGATGATAGAATACGCTAATAGTAAGCCCGAAAAAGTAATGATCGTGTCGGAGTATGCGCATATCATGGGGAATAGTCTTGGTAATTTCTCGGAATACTGGGATGCCATTGAGCACAATCAAACCCTGCAAGGTGGTTTTATTTGGGAATGGATAGACCAGGGTCTCGATACCGTGAAAAATGGAAAACGGATTATGGCATACGGCGGTGATTTCCCGCTTGCTGGGCCTCCAGACAATAATATCTCGGATAACAATTTTTGTGTAAAAGGGGTTGTAACTGCCTATCGCGATTACACCCCAATGGCCCATGAGGTAAAGAAAGTACACCAGAATATCAAGACAAAAGCAGTTGATATATCAAAAGGAATTATTGAGGTTGAAAACGCTTATTCTTTCCGTAATCTGGATAATTACTACATTAATTGGACAGTACTTGAAAATGGAAAGCCATTAGAACAGGGACGCATTGAAACATTAGCCGTTGATCCACAGGAGAAAAAACAATTTGTGCTTCCGTTTAAAACCAAAATCCAAGCAGAAAAGGAATATTTTATAAATGTAAGCTATAGGTTGAAAAGTGAAGAGCCCTTCCTTCCTGCTAGCTACGAACAGGCATATGAGCAATTGACCGTAAACACGCCAACCCAGACAAAAATAAGCTCTGAAACCAAAAGCCAAATAAAAGTAACTCAGACCGATAAAACGTTTACCGCATCAGGTAAAGCATTTGAAGTTACCTTCGATCTAGAAAAAGGGATTTTGGCTTCCTACCTATTAAATGGAACAAAAGTATTCAGCAATGGTCCGCAGCCCAATTTCTGGAGAGCCCCAACCGATAATGATATAGGAGCACGTTTCAATAACAGGCTTAGAATGTGGCGCAATGCTGTTGAAAAAGCAAAAATTATTGAAGCAAAAGCTGATAAAAATGCCGATAATACTTATACCGTAACGATAAAGAAGGAGTTATTAAATGGCGATGCAACTATCGAACAAACATTTAGGCTCGATGGGAATGGAAATATTTTAGTTCAGAATAAGCTAGTTGCCGTGAAAGGCAATTATAGAGTATTGTTCCGAATTGGTAATGTGATGGTTGTGAACAAAACATTCGATAACATAAATTGGTATGGCCGTGGTCCATGGGAAAGCTATTGGGATAGAAAATCAAGCACCTTAATTGGCTTATACAAACAGAAACTTAGCGAGCAGTATTACCCTTATGCACGGCCACAAGAAAGCGGGAATAAATCCGATGTACGTTGGGTTACCTTAACCGATGCCAAAGGCAATGGGATCATGGTACAGTGCCTGATTCCGCTTAACTTTTCTGCTTTGCCATACAGTATGGATGATTTGGACCCTGAGGCAGAAAAGAAACAATACCATTCAGGGGAACTCGTTGAACGCAACGAAATATATTTCAACATCGATCTTCAGCAGCTCGGTTTACAAGGGATAGATAGCTGGGGATCGTGGCCATTAGAAAAATACCGTCTGCCTTTCAAAGATTACGAGTACAGCTATTGGATAAAACCTTTAATGAAGTAACCCACCACCGGCAGAGCCAGTGGCTTTAATATCAGAACCCTCTAAAAGAGGGAAGATCGATTATTCTCATCTTTACGTTCTTCATTTTCTTGATATTTTATTTACCGTCTAAAAAACGATGTGATACTCGTATTGGTAACACACTTGTGATAATTGCCTAATTTACATATGATTGCGAATTTATTAGTTCATGGGCAAAGCTAATGGCAAAGCCTAACTTACATGACCACCGTCAAAGACAGTGGTTTTTATACTGAAAAATAAAATTTAAACAGTTTCTAATATTCTACATCTGAGTATCAGTTTATAATTGATAATTTGATAATCTTAAAATCAATTAAGCTATGAGAAAATTATATTATTTGATTTGTTTTTTAATTTTTATTGCTCTTTCAATTACAATTGTACAGGCTCAAAGCCATGTTTATTTGAACCCTACTCTACCTATAGAGCAACGTATCGAAAACCTGCTTTCGATAATGACCTTAGAAGAGAAAATTGCCCAAATGGATTTGTGGGCAATGTGGGATGTCGAAAAGCCAGAAGTATCAGAAGAAATAGAAAAGTATGGCCTAGGTGGTATTCTTGGCGAGATAACTGCTGAAAAAAATAATCAGCTACAGGCTTTAGCTTATAAACAAAGGTTGAAAATACCTATACTTTTTCAAATTGATGCTTGCCACGGAAACGGTATGCAGGAAGGTGCAACCATTTACCCGACAAGCATTAGCATGGCTGCAAGTTTCAATAGGGATTTGGCTTTTAAAACAGCTCGTATGGCTGGTATTGAAGTGCGTGACTGGGGACAAAGGGCTACATATACCCCAACTATTGATGTTGTGCAAGACCCACGCTTTGGACGTTCGGGTGAAACATTTGGCGAATGCCCCTTTTTAAGCTCTTTAATGTCTGATGCATATACACGAGGTTATCAGGAAAATGTAGGAAAAACAGGAGTGGCATGTTGCCCTAAGCATCTGGTTGGTGGAGGGGTATCGATAGGTGGGGTTAACCATGCCTCTGCTGAAATTTCGGAACGTACCCTGAGGCAGGTATTTTTATCCCCGTTTAAGGCGGCCGTTGATGCAGGTGCCCTGATGATAATGACCGGGCACAACGATATTAATGGCGTTCCCGCTCATGCCAACTATGAAATAATGACCAAAATATTAAAAAACGAATGGGGCTTCAAAGGCTTTATCGTTTCAGATATGCAGGATGTGAAGAATCTAGATGGTTTGCATAAGATAGCAGCAACCCACGAAGAAGCCCTTGCAGTTGGTATAAATGCAGGTGTTGATATGTACATGAATTCAGAAAAGCTTGATGATTTTTTCAGGCCAATGATAGAACTGGTTAAGCAGGGAAAAATCCCAATGAGCCGGATTGACGACGCTGTACGCCGCATCCTGAGGGTTAAATTCATGGTTGGGTTATTCGAATCTTCTCAGGTCGATCTGTCAAAAAACGCAAAGGCTTTTGGTTCCGATAAAGCTAAAGAAATTGCCTTGCAAGGGGCAAGAGAATGCCTTACCTTGTTGAAGAATAACGACCAGATTCTGCCCATCTCAAAACAGAAATACCAAAGGATACTGGTTACAGGCCCAAATGCAGATAATCAGAATATTATCGGAGACTGGGCTATAGAACAACCACAGGTAATAACCATCCTGAAAGGTATTGAAACAATAGCCGGTAACGATTTCACAATCGATTATTTTAATTGCGGCGTGGTACGCGGTAAAGCAATAAAGGTTACCCAAGAAATGGCCGAAACGGCCGATCCCCGTATTTTAGAGCAAAAACTTAAAAAAGAAAATGCCGAAGTGAATGACTGGAGCATCACTGAAGCAGTAAAACGTGCTAAAAATAATGATCTGGTGGTGGTGGTCGTTGGCGGTCAGGCCATCCGTACCAACTGGGGTTTGAGGACCTATGGCGAATCATGCGATATGCCATCTATAGGGTTGTACGGAAAACAGTTAGAGCTGGTGCAAGCCTTATATTCAACCGGAAAACCTGTTGTTGTGGTGGTTGTTAGCGGAAAGGTAGTTTCCGAGCCCTGGATAAATGAAAAGATCCCTGCCCTTTTATATGCGTGGGAGCCCGGACAATACGGCGGACAAGCCGTAGCAGAGGTTTTGTTTGGTAAAATAAATCCATCCGGAAAGTTGCCGTTTACAATCCCCAAAACCATAGGACATATTCCACAATATTACTATCAACGAGCATCACGTTACTGGACAGGCTATGCCTATGCAGGAGCCAAGGATAGCGACCAACCTGCTTTCCCGTTTGGGTTTGGATTGAGTTATACAACATATCAATATTCCGATTTATCAGTACCAGCTGAGATTTCGGCCAATGATAAAGAAATTCCGATAACGGTAAAAGTTAAAAATACAGGGAGTATGTCAGGCAATGAGGCTGTACTGTTATTTGTTAAAGATATTGTGGCTTCAGTTTCTCCTTATGTGAAAATGTTAAAAGGTTTTGAAAAAGTGCATCTTGAGGTTGGGGAAAGTAAAATTATTACTTTCAAACTACCTGTCAAGGAGTTGGGATTCTGGAATGTAGATATGAAATATATTATCGAACCAGGAGAATTTGTGATTATGATTGGAAATTTGTCAACTTCTTTCACGATTGAAAACTAAAAATTTTATTGAGACTATTAAATTTTTGATAGGTTTATTTGAATGATTGCTTGAAATGCCATTACTAAGGCAATGTCGTTTACTTAAGGATCATACAATTGACGCTTTCAGGTTTACCGACTCTGAAAGGTCAATTAGGTTGGTTAACCTGACAGAGTCCGAAGGACCTGTCAGTGTTTTAATCTTTGAAATGATGAAACATTTAAAACAAATACAAGCGTTTAAAGTTTAGAATTTTTTTTAAAAATGACCGTAATTCTATTTGCAAGCTACACAAGCGCTATCTCACAAACAAAAGAAATGAATTATGTCTTGAAAAAAGATGTAAAATGGTTTACTGATACACGGTTTGGAAGGTTTATACATTGGACTCCAATGAGTGTAATTGATCAGGAAATTGGATGGAGCTGGGGAAGCGACGAGCTCCCTGCAGAAAAATACCCAGCTATGCAAAGATTTTAATCCTGTCAAATTTGATGCGGAAACATGGGTCAGCATCGCTAAGAATGCAGGTATGAGATATATTGTATTCGGTCCAAAACATCACGATGGTTTTTGCCTTTGGGATACAAAAGCAACCGATTTTAATATTATGAACACACCTTATGCTCGCTATATTTGTAAATAATTATTAGAAGTCTGCGAAAAAAATGGTATAACTTTTTGCACATATTACTCAATTGCAGATATCCGCGAAAATGGATGGCCGTACATGTATCCTGTTGAAGCCAAAAATGTCTCTTTGGTAAAAGGCGGAATGGATTCTTATTTTGAATTTGTTAAAACACAATGTGCAGAATTGGTTGAAAAATACCATACGAAAAATTTCTGGTTCGATGGCTTCTGGCATTCAGAATGGTATGATAATCCAAAATATCGTAAGCAATTGTATGAATATATAGTGTAAGCAAGAAAACGCTATAAAAAGAGGCCAATTGATTTTTGACGAAGATTAATAGCCTCCTTTTTTCTAAAAGCGACTGCTGATATTTTAAAATTTCAACTCTTTTTTTCATTAAGAAATAGAAAGAGGTATCGTGCTTGCGCTACTAAGATAGTTCATATATATTAGGAGAAATCCTGCAAAACAGGATTTCTCCTAATTCTTTTATCTCGAATTTCAACCTAATCAAGTAAGAAAACCCATAAATCCAAAGCATTGCACTGAATGTACTACTTCTTATACCACCCCGAATAGAACAAGTAATTCCGAGCAATCCGCTCATTCATCTCCTTACTTTGAGTAGGGTCTACAGTTTTTATAAACTTTGCAGGAACTCCTGCATAAATACTACTAGGTTCAACTATCGTATTTTCCATTATTAGGGCATTAGCTGCAACTATTGCTCCCTCACCAATAACAGCATTATCCATTACCGTTGAACCCATGCCAAGCAAAGCACCATTTTTAACCTCGGCTCCATGAACAATTACTCCATGTCCAATAGAAACGTCATCGCCAATGTTTAGGGTAGTCTTTTGATAGGTCGTGTGTAATATGGCATTATCCTGAATGTTCACCCTGTTTCCAATTCTAATCGAGTTTACATCGCCACGTAAAACTGCCCCGAACCAAATACTGCAATCGTCGCCAATCTCAACATCGCCAATAATAACAGCCGTTTCGGCAACAAAACAATTCTTTCCGATTTTGGGAGTGAATCCCCTCAAAGGTTTAATAATTGCCATAATATTGCGTTTTTGACAAAGTTAATTGAAAAAGAAGTTAGAGAATTAAACTTGGAATTTAGATAAGAGTATCCGCATAATTAACTATAAACGTTTTGCTTGCCTTTGCAGTCATGCTGAGCGAAGTCGAAGCATGCGATATTTCAAATTGATCCTTTCTTCGACTGCGATAGGAATGACTTTTTTGGAGACTTTTTAGACAGCCTCTTAGTTGTAAATATCTGCTTTCGGGCTTTAGCCCACTAGCTCATGTGGCTGTTAATGAATGTGTCAGCAGTTGATTTTTTTTTTCATTAGAAAAATTAGTCGGTTACTAGTGTTATGTTAGGTGTGTATTATTAAGTTTTTTTTTTAACCGATGGGTTAACCCATCGGTTATAGCCCTTAATGCTATTACGTCATCGTAAGATTAACATAACACTAGTGATATATTTTATAGTTTAATATGTATTTGAGCAGATAAAAAAAAGCACTTAGAAACTAATCACGGTATAGATTGTCAGTGAATATCTTCTCATTTTTGATTTTACGAGTTATTTAATAACTTTCTTTCTTATTTTTGCCTTACTAAAAATTTGAAGATGGATATAGTTTTAAGCGGAATTCGCCCCACAGGAAAGTTACACTTGGGCAACTATTTTGGTGCAATGAAGAATTTTCTGAAGATGCAGCACGAGAATAATTGCTACTTTTTTATTGCAGATTATCACTCATTAACAACACATCCAACCCCAGCTGATCTTCATGGATCGGTGAAACAAGTTTTAGCGGAGTACCTTGCCTGTGGTCTCGATCCAGAGGTTTCAACTTTATATATTCAGAGTGATGTTCCCGAGATTCCTGAGCTATATCTACTGCTCAACATGAATGCCTATATGGGTGAACTTGAGCGTTGTACTTCGTTTAAGGATACCATTCGTAAGCAACCCGAAAATGTGAATGCAGGATTGCTTACTTACCCAACCCTTATGGCTGCTGATATTCTTATCCATCGCTCACATAAAGTACCTGTAGGCAAGGATCAGGAGCAGCACTTGGAGATGACCCGTACCTTTGCCAATCGCTTTAACAGGATGTACAACGTGGAGTACTTTCCCGAGCCAGTGGCATATAACTTTGGCGAAAAGTTGGTTAAAGTTCCAGGTCTCGATGGTTCAGGAAAGATGGGCAAATCGGAGGGCAATGGCGTTTTCCTTGCCGATGATCCCGATACTATCCGAAAAAAGGTGATGAAAGCGGTTACCGATAGCGGTCCAACAGAGGCCAATCAGCCAAAGCCTGAGGCTATTGAAAATCTATTTGCGATAATGAAAATTGTATCAACTCCCGATACATACAATTTCTTCGACGAGAAGTACAATACCTGCCAGGTTCGCTACGGTGATATGAAGAAACAGCTAGCCGAGGATATTATTAAGGTTACCACCCCTGTTCGCGAAAGGATTGAAGGTTACCTTGCTGATAATGCCTACCTCCGAAAGGTTGCAAAATTAGGGGCAGAGAAAGCTCGCAAAAGCGCTTCGAAGACAATTAGCGATGTAAGAAGGATAATTGGGTTTAAGGAGTTTTAAGAAAAATGATAGAAGTTAGAAGTCGGGAGTCAGAAGAATAGAGATCTGTCAACCGTCAACGAACAACCCTGCCTACTGGCAGGCAGGTGTCAACTTTTTTAGGCTATTTCCCAATCAAATCCGTCCTTACGATCGCGAACAGTAACTCCCATTTCGGTTATCTGATTCCTGATTTTATCCGATGTTGCAAAGTCCTTATTAGCTTTAGCCTCAAGGCGCATATTGAGCAGCATATCGATAAGTTTACCGGTAAGTTCGCCTTGCTTCGAGCCCTCATTCTGCTCATCCTTTAAACCTAGAATATCAAAGGTTATGGTTCTGAAAGTATTTCGCAGGGTATTAAGGTCTGATTCGGTAATGGTTTCCTTATTTTCAGCTAGCAGATTGATATTCCGAACCCAATCGAATAGAACAGCAATGGCAATTGAACTGTTGAAATCATCGTTAAGAGCCACAAATGCCCTATTCATATCATTTACATCAACCGTAGATTTATCAGCAGGTTTTATTCTATCGATAAATCGATTTGCGGTCATCAATCGCTGCAGCCCTTTTTCAGATGCTTGTAGCGCCTCATTAGAGAAATCTAAAGTACTACGATAATGGCATTGTAGCATGAAAAACCTCACTGCCATTGGGGAGTACCCTTTTTCAAGTAAAGGGTGGTTACCTGTAAATAGTTCGTTGGGTAAAAATCCATTCCCCGCTGTCTTCGACATTCTTACACCATTTACAGTTAGCATATTGGTATGTATCCAATAGTTCACAGGTGCTTTATGGTTACAAGCCTGCGATTGTGCTATTTCGTTGGTATGGTGAGTAGCCTGTAAATCCATGCCACCGCCATGAATATCGAAGGTATCGCCTAAATATTTTCTGCCCATGGCGGAGCATTCAATGTGCCAGCCAGGAAAGCCCCAACCCCAGGGGGATGGCCATTTCATCAATGTTTCAGGTTTTGCGGCAATCCATAAGGCAAAATCGAGTCTTCCATGCTTTTCATCCTGACCTCCTAATTCTCGGGTGCCCTCAAGCAGCTCTTCTAGTTTTCGGTTGGTCAATTGACCGTATGAATACTCTTTACTATATTTTTCTACATCAAAATAAACTGTACCGCCAATTTCGTAGGCATAACCCTTTTCAATGATCTGTTTTATCATCTCAATCTGCTCGCTGATATGACCTGTTGCTGTTGGTTCGATGCTTGGGGATAGAGTATTAAAGGTTCTCATCACTTCGTGGAAGCCAAGTGTATATTTATGCACAATCTCCATGGGTTCCAGCTGCTCCAACTTTGCTTTTTTAGCAAACTTATCCTCACCCTCATCCCTGTCGCCCTCTAAATGCCCTGCATCGGTGATGTTCCTAACATATCGTACTTTGTACCCTAAGTGTAAAAGATACCTATAGATTAAATCAAATGATATAAAGGTTCGGCAGTTTCCTAAATGAACATTGCTATAAACCGTTGGACCGCAAACGTAAAGACCTACATGTTTTGGATTTATGGGTTTAAACTCTTCCTTCTTTCGGGTTAGGGTGTTGTAGATAAATAGAGGGCTTTCCATAATGATAAACGATATATTTAAAATCAATCGGATACAAAAGTAAGAAAAAGAGCCATGCAACAAGCAATAAGCGACAAGTGAAAATTAAAAGAAAAAGGAGAATGATAAGCATTCTCCTTTTAAGTATTTTTATTAATAGATGCTACCAAGCATTAGGGTCGTCAAT
>Ga0105099_10000063_pt1 | contig 65868 bp, 83 predicted proteins | sample PPLLak3cmMay2015_2_FD_79138 | JGI IMG/M metagenome (GOLD analysis project Ga0105099, IMG submission 79138) | Freshwater sediment microbial communities from Prairie Pothole Lake near Jamestown, North Dakota, USA - PPLs Lake P8 Core (1) Depth... | ecosystem: Environmental > Aquatic > Freshwater >... | reverse complement strand
GTTGATATATGGACAGGACTGGCAATTTGGAACTCTTGAAGGCGCTCTCTGAGGAGACGAGGTATAGGATAGTTGAGGTTCTTCTTAAGGGTGAGAGGTGTGCTTGTGTGCTTCCTGGCTTGATTGACAGAACACAATCCAATACTTCTATGCATTTGGCTAAATTGTTGGATTCTGGAGTCCTTAAATCAAGGAGAGAGGGTAAGAAGATATTGTATTCGATTAAGAACTTGAAGGTTTGTGATGTTTTCAAGGCTCTTGGTCATTCAAAAGGCAGGATGTTGAAGGATAAATGTTGTTTAAGATGATTGTGATTGGAGGTACAAAATGATAATAAGAATTTTGGGAAGCGGCTGTCCTAAGTGCAAGCTGCTTGAAGAAAATGCGAGAAAGGCAGTTGAGGAATTGAAGATTAAAGCAGAGATTGAGAAAGTGACTGATGTTGGCGAGATTGTTGATTATGGTGTCATGTCAACTCCTGCGATTGTTGTTGATGGGGAAGTGAAGGCTTACGGCAGGATTCCAACTGTTGAAGAGATTAAGAAGTGGCTGAAATGAATAAATCTTTTTTATTTTTGATTGCGGTTTTGTTTGTTGCAGGATGCTCAAACGATTCGCAGATTAATGGTGATGTAGTTGCGGATGCTGACCCTGTTGTTAATGTTGAAAAGCTTGAAATTTACCATTTTCATGGAACGCACCAGTGCTATTCATGTATTACTGTGGGAGATTATGCAGAGGAGACTGTGAATACTTATTTTGCTGATGAACTGAAGTCTGGTAAGATTGTTTTTGGGCATATTAACGGGGAACTGCCTGAAAATAAGGATTTGGTCGTTAAGTATGGTGCGGCTGGCTCTTCTTTATGGCTGGGCGTGTATGCAAGTGATGGGAATTTTTCAGCAGAGCAAAACACTAATGTTTGGTATAAGATTGGCAACAAAGAAGAGTACATGACTTATCTTAAAAAAATTATTGAGCAGAAACTGGCAGGTTAGAATGGGTTTGATGTCTTTTATGGAAGTAATGGGTGCGAGCAGTATTCCTGTAATTGCTGCTTTTTTTATTGGCTTGATGACTGCTATAAGCCCGTGCCCTCTTGCCACGAATATTACTGCAATTGCGTATGCTAGTAAAAGAATTGATAACAGCAAACATACTCTTCTGGTCGGATTCCTTTATACTCTTGGAAGGATGTTTACTTATGTTGTTATTGCTTCGTTGATTGTGTGGGTTGGCGTCAATACTCAGGCAATTTCTTTGTTTTTGCAAAAGTATGGTGAACGGATTTTAGGTCCTCTTTTGATTGTCATCGGCATTGTCATGCTGGATGTGGTCAAACTGAGTTTTATTCAGGGAAACGATAAATTTAGCGCTTTAAAAGAAAAACTCGCGAACAAAGGCTTTCTTGGGGCGTTTTTGCTTGGTGTGATTTTCGCTTTGGCTTTTTGCCCTTTCAGCGCAGTGCTGTTTTTTGGAATGCTCATTCCTCTTGCAATCAAAGCAGGGGATGGTTTTGTTATTCCTGCTGTTTTTGCTTTTGCTACCGGCCTGCCAGTCATATTATTCTCATTCATCTTGGTCAAAAGCGTGCATAGATTGAGCAATGTGATGAACAAGGTTCAGGTTTTTGAAAAGTGGATGAGAAAAATAATCGCTGTTGTTTTTATCCTTGTAGGAATATACTACTTGGTGATGTGGGTGGTTTGAATGGAAAGAAAAGATTGGAATATGTTGATATGGATTGCAATCGTATTTGGTTTGTTGTATTTTGTTCCATCGAGTGCAGGGTGGTTTAAGATTTCAGTATTGTCTGCTTTTGATTTATTGCACGATTACGCAAGACAGCATGTTCTTACCTGTCTTGTTCCTGCTTTTTTCATTGCTGGCGCTATAGCTGTTTTTATTCAGAAAGAGAGGGTGATGAAATATTTGGGTCACGAAGCAAAATTGTATGTTTCTTATGGTGTTGCTTCTGTTTCTGGAGCTGTTCTTGCTGTTTGTTCCTGCACTATCCTGCCGTTATTTGCCGGAATCAGGAAAAGGGGTGCAGGGCTTGGTCCTGCTGTTACTTTCTTGTTTGCAGGTCCGGCTATCAACATTGCTGCTATGTTTTTGACTTTGAGCATTTTGGGATTTAAAATAGGGATTGCCAGGATTGTTTTTGCGATTTCGCTGTCTATTTTGGTGGGTTTGACTATGGCTTTGATTTTCAGGGAAAAGGTGGAGAAGGGCTTGGTTGTTTTGGAGTCTGAAGAATCTAAAATATCGAACAGCGTGTTGTTTGTGTTTTTTGGTTTGATGGTTGGGGTTTTGGTGGTAAGTGGTTTGCAGATCGATATGTTATTAAGATATTCAATAATGGGCTTGTTCACTTTTGGAGTTGTGGGATTGGTATTGTGGAAGTTTAAAGATGGCGTGATTCGTAAATGGCTTGAGGAAACCTGGGGTTTTGCCAAAGTGCTTCTTCCATTGCTTTTTATTGGTGTTTTTATTGCTGGTTTTATCATGCCTCTTTTGCCTCAAACATTGATTGAGGGGTTGGTTGGGAAGAGCACGATAACTGGTAATTTGATAGCTTCAATATTTGGTGCTTTCATGTACTTTTCAACTTTGACAGAGATTCCTATTGTTCAGGCTTTGATTTCGAAAGGTATGGCGTCAGGACCAGCACTAGCTTTGCTTCTTGCAGGGCCTAGTTTGAGCTTGCCTAACATGCTGGTTATCAGAAAGGTTTTAGGCACAACAAAAACCCTAACTTATGTTTGTCTGGTGATTGTTTATTCAACGATTGCCGGACTGGTTTTTGGTTTCTTTTTTTGATTTTTACAGGCAAAAGCCTTTTATATCGCACCTAGTAATTATTTAGTAAACAACACGGGTTTGTGAACTGAGTCCTTGCTGGATGTTTTTTTCACTAATCGGAATTATGTTATGAACGCAATCATTATGATGCATGGTCTTCCTGGAACGGGCAAGTCTTTCATGGCAGGTAAGATTGCAGAAGCTTTTTCTGATGCTGTTGTTTTGAAAACAGTGAGTTTTCGTAATATTGATGATTCTTCTCCAAAACGTTTTGATGAGACTTTGCCAAAGATTCGTGAAGAGAAAGATGCGACTTACAGGCAGTTGATTTTGGCAGCGAAGGACGCTTTAATCAGCGGAAAGATGCCTGTTTTGGATGCTACTTTTCATAAGGGGTATAGGAGAGAATGGGTGTATGAGCTTTCCAGAGAAATGAATGTGAAATTGGCAGTTGTATCAACTGTTTGTGATGATTCTGTTGTCTTTGAGCGTCTTAAAAAGCGTGAATCAGCCACATCTGAGGATGCTTTCTTGAAGTCTAAGGAATCATTTGAGATTATGAAGCGACAAGCTGAGGTATTGAATGAAGGTGGCATTATTAAACAACTGGACACTGGCAAAGCTATTAATATCGAGGAACTGGCAAAATGGTTGAAGAGTATATAAAAAATAATTATCTGCTGTTTAATGTTCAATTAATATCTCTTTTATATTTTCGTGTGTGTGGTGTTTTGTTGTTTCCCAGTAGAAGTCTCTGAATTTTTTGATTATTGGGTTGGTTAGGCTGAGTTTGTACATTTTTGCTTTTCCGACGATTCTTGTGTTTATTATTATTCCTTCTTTTTCGAGTCTTGTCCAGAAGAGTTTGAGTGTGGAATAACCGACACCTGATAGATCTGCGATGTCTGTCATACTGTAGTCGAAGTCTTCGTTGACGACAAGGAAGTCGAGCACTCGTAGTATTGGTGAGTCTCCGAAGATTTGCAGGAATATTGTTTTGTTTTCCATTGTGTGCAGTTAAGCTTGATAGGTTTATTAATGTTTCTATTTTTAGCCGATATGGGCTATTAATTTTAATCAAAATAATAATACTTTAATATTTCTGGCGTAACACTGTGTTTTATGGGAAAAAGGTTGAATAAAGTTGAGTATTTGAAGATTAAGAAGAACATTCTGAAGAAATTGTATTCAAATCAGGCGTTCAGCAAGGGTCATTTGTTGTTTGAGCGGCTTCAATCCGGCATTCCTTCTCATTTGCAGGGTTTTGTGAAAGATGTTTTGGACGACCTTGTAAAGGAAGAATTGGTTGTGCTTTACGGGAAAACAAAGTTTGGTGATGCTTATCAGTTGAATATTGGGAAATTGAATGAGATTGAGGAGTTGATATTATGAATTCAGTATTTTTGGAAGTTGTGGGTGACAGCCCTCGTATGAGGATTCTGCAGTACTTGATAGAAGGCAGGGATTTTGATTATACCTTGACTGATGTGCTTAATGCCGGCGTGAGCTGGGGCACTTTGCATTCTGAGTTTCCTAAATTGTTGGATTTGGGGCTTGTTGTTAAGGTCAGGGAAGTTGGCAGGGCTAAATTGTATAAAATCAACAAGGAAAACCAGACAGCCAAAAGACTGATAGACTTATACGATTCTTTGATACTGAAAGAGCTTGAAAACAAAAGAGAAGTGCTGGTTGAGGTTGGTTGATTTCTTAACAGAAAACTTTCAGGCATAAACCTTTTAAACCGCACCTAGTAATTATTTGATAAACAACACGGGGTTGTTTTCTGTAAGCCTTTGTGTGTTGATGTCTTTCGTCGGTGGAAGGCATCTTTGTTGTGACAAACACAATACTTTATTTTGTTTTCCGCTTGTTAGACTTGCGGAAACATTCTCTTTTTTGTTTTGTCGAAGGGACTGATGCTTAGTAAGACCTTATCTTTTATATGTTTTTCGCACCATTTTCTAACAAGAGACAAAATTTTCAAGAATTCAGCTGGGTGCAAACCTCATGAATTGATGTCTTTTTTTGTGGCAGGCTTCACATAAAGGTATAATATCTTGAATCTCTGCATCTGTTCCAAGATGTTCATAGTGTAAATGATGAACTTGCTCGGCCTTAGCACCGCAGTCTTTACAACAATAATTGTTTGAAGACAATGCCTTATGACTGAGTGACTTCCATCGTTCACTCTTTAGGTATTCTGCATATTCTGGGCGTATAACTGTAATTATAAACTCTTCCTTTAATTCTTCTATTTTCTGTTCTTTTAGAAACTTGGCGTGTTCTACGACCTCGTTCCAATCGTCTGTCCAACCCGTTATTCCAAGATCGCTTTTTGCTTCCTCACACAATGACTTCCAATCAATATCTTGTTGAACTCCATTCCAAAATTGGAGCCAAAGGTCTTCCCAACGATGTTCCCAATAAAATTGGTCTTTCACATCATTCATTCTTGGTTTCTCATTCATGAGCTTTTATAAAAAGATGGAGGTAAAGTTGATTCAATAAATTCTTCTTTTTCAAATATGCGTGTTCCATATTTTTGATATTCATAATGGTGTCTTAGCCCTTTTTCCAATGTGCTTCTTAGTTCCGAATTGGACTGTCTATCTGGATCATAAATAACTATGGTCATGCGCATTACATTATAGTACATTGAAGCAGGCTCTACAATATATTCGCTGGTCGTACAAGTCTCATGATCTTTTTCACCTGATTCTTCACAATCCAAATATGATTTGACTTCAACGAAAGATAATTTGTTAAGCGTTTCATCATTGAATTTATCTAAAATTTTTTCAATTCTATCTTTTTGGATTTGGGTGGCACCAACTATCTTTGGTTTTGTGATCTCGTTTGGCAAATTTGGTACTTCATCATAATCGGAGGATAGGTTTTCATCTTCTTCAATATCTTTTTTTTCCAAAGATGCAGATAAACTTTCGTTTGTTTCGTTGATTTCCATTATAGGATTGCTATCATTTTTTGAGGTGTTGATTGTGTGGTTAATTGGCGTGGAACAACCTGCCAGAAAAAAGATTGTTGCCAGAGCAATTACAAGCTTGATTTTATTCATATTTGATATAACCTAAAATAGGTATTTAAATATGTTTATATTTGATTGTTTGAAAGAGAAATTAATAAAATTTTTGCAGTGACAAGCGCATTACAAACCTTAAGTACTGCTTCTGGCATTATTGTAATCAGGGAACGTCAGTAAAGCCGATAAAATTCGGAGCGTGGGCAATGTCCAGGCCGGGCTTGCCCCGCTCTTTTCATGCTCATCTGCGTAGATGATGGACTCAAAAATTTCCGACCGGTCGGGAGTCTGTCAAATGAAGAAAAATACGAGGAAGGAACGGAAGTGGAAGTACAGTTCGAATGCGCGCAAAAGGCGTTATTGTGCCAGTGCAGATTGTGAACGAAGGCTTAGTCGCTCAGAACCGGGTCCGTATTGTACAAGTTGCTACAAGCAACTCGAACAGCACACCGTTCCGATTGAGGAAAATCCGGAGGTAAAAAATGGCGAATGAAATGCAAAAATACCAATCGAGCGTGAACTTGGTCACGCAGAGGGTTTTGGAAGGGCTTGATGTGTTGGCTGACGAGGAGGCTGTTGATGCAAGCCTTGAGCGTGCATACGTGATGATGAAGTTTGCTGACCGCATCAAGGAAAACATCTACGGACACGCTGAACAGCGCCAATCGAATGTTATGTCAAGACGCGCAAGTGAATTCCAGGAAGCCACTAAAGTCGTTGAGCAAGCAGGAAAGAGAGCAGACGTAGACGCATACGACAATGCATTGGAAGTGGCAATCAAGACTGGCATTCTTGCCAAGGAGAGCGCTACAAAGATGCGTCACATCAAAAACAGGGGTGTTGAGGCGTACGATTCGAGGAAGGAGTTGGTGGATTACGTGCGCAGCATAGAGGCGAACATCAGCACGCCTTTGTTGCCAAAGAATGAATGAGGTGAGCTTTATGGGAAAAGATGTGCTGGAAGATGGGATTGACCGTCAGATGGTCGATTTTACGAATAGGTTGCACAGCAGGGAAAAGAAAGCAGAGGCGGCTCGGGCATTGATTTATTCATGTGATGGAAGAGTCAGACTGCAATATGATGAGCCTTCGAAAAAACCGAATCGCATAGGTACAATCAAGCAGTTTGTGTATGGTCTAATCTTGGTGGCAGGAACCTATGTCGGGTCGACTGGTTACTTCCAGGCATCTGATCTCAGACAGCAAAATGCAGACTTGAATCGACAACAAATCAGCTCACAGGAGAAGCTGGACAAAAGCAAAATAGTGGCGGAAGAGCGGGAAAGACAGAACATCGAAGTGCTTAGTCAATTGACGGATTATAGAGCGCTTGCTGAGTGTCGTGTTGAGCGTTCTGAATTGGAAAAAGCTTCGAAACGAGCAGAGCAATACAAAACCATTGCGGACTCGCGTGTTGAACGTGTCGCATTTGAGGAAGTGAATTTGAGGCTTGCAGAAAAAAGCACGAGGCTTGAAGATGCAGTGAAACAAGCTGAAATGTATAAGGCACTGGCTGAAAGTCGTGTTGAACGCTCTGAGTATGAAAAAGTAAATGCAAGACTCGGTGAAGTCAACACTCAGTTAGAAGAAGCCTCAAAACAAGCGGCGGAATACAAAACTCTTGCAGAATCGCGCGTAGAAATGGCGTTATTCGAGCAGGCCAGTTCAAATCTTGCTGAAACTGGTTCCAAGCTTGAGGAAGTCTTGAAGCGCTCTGAACAATATGAGCAGAGAGCGAAGGAATACGAACAACAATCCTGTGAATACAGGCGGGAATTACGGGTTACTGATGATTTTCTCGGCAAACTCGTCAGTGAGAGGAATATCGATGATTATATCGACAAACTCATAAATGAAACGCTCAGAAAAACCAGTTTTTCAAGCCAGCCGCCTTGGGAGTCCCACGTTGACAAGTTTTGTGTGCGCCTGTTTGGGAGAATGCCTTGTCCGGCATTGCGTGAAATAGTCAGAAAAAATATGTACAAAAGCGTGGTGTGCAGTCCTGGCAAAACTATTGATGAAACAATCAATGAATGGGACAAGAACAAAACCCCCATTGAATACTCACTAAAATGAGACTGCTCGAGATTTGCTTTTGGAACGTGATGTATTGGGTGTTATACCTGCCTTGCAGTATTCTCCTCAATATCATCACAGAAAAGGGCGACCTCATTGGAATACTCCTGATTGGAGTCATAATAACTGCGATTATGACGATTTGGCTGTCATTCAGCGATGGCGTATTGCTCGATGAAGAGATTGAGCCGGTGATTGTTGAAAAAGAACCTTTGGAGGTGGAGTATGAAGAAGAACCTGTTGATTTGGAGCCCGAGCCCAAGATGCGCACTGATGTTGATCTTGGCCAGCTTGATGTTGATGATGACGATGTACTCGGCTAGCGCGCAAAGCGCTGTTCCGCCGAGCAATAGTGTTGATACCGAGGCGTTTGATAAGATTTTAGAGCCTGTCTGGAAGGTCTATAGCTTTGTCAAGTATGTTGCCACTGCTGTTGCAGCGATTTTCCTGGTATTTGCAGGAATATCGTATATGATAAGCGGCGCGGACATGATGAAGCGAGAGAACGCCAAGCACACGATAGCATACGTTGTGGTTGGCCTGATTGTCATCTGGGCCGCTCCTTTTGTCGTGCAAATGTTTGCAGCGTAAAAACCTGTTTTTTGTTTTTTTATTAGTGTGAACTATCGGGGTGTGATATGGAATGTAGTTGGACTAACCTGCCTGCGTGTCTCTTGGAAGCTTTGGGAGATTTCATACTTTCAATAATTAACGCTCCGATAACACCTTTCCTGGAAGTCATAAAACAATTGCTCAGCCAGCCCGCCAACATTCAGGCTTTTGGAGCATTATGGGCAGTCATAATCTACATTATAAGCAGTTTTTATGGCTTGTTTATCATTTTTGCAGGCTTCAACCTGATAATCTCAGGATATAACGCTGAAAAGCGAGAGAACGCCAAGGAATGGCTTCAAAACACGCTCCTGATGATTTTCTTTGTCCAGGCCAGTTTTTTCATTTACGTGCTGATTTCCGAGCTTGCTTCTGGCGTTACTGCTGGAGTTGTCAGTATTATTGATCCGAATTTCTTCCTGTTCGCTCTTGATAATCCTGTTAATGTTTTCTTTGAAATTGCTTTTGGTGCTTTTTACGTGGTGATACTTTTCATGACGCTGGTCGCTTTTTCGATTAATTATCTTTTGGCAAGCATCGGCGTGCTTTTCTTTCCATTCGGGCTTTTCTTTTACTTTATTCCGCCATTGCGCGACATTGGAAAGTTTATCATCAGCAAATTGGTGTTCGTTCTTTTCCTGCCTTTCTTTGCAAGCCTGATTTTTCTGGGTGCTGCAGAGCTCATTAAGGTTGGCGGTTTCAGTTTGGCGAAGATTGTTCTGACAATTGGAGCATTTGCATTAGTCAATGTGTTGATGGTGTTATTGGCTATTCTTGCCGTGTTCAGGGCGGTGATGGGCGTGATGCGTTCAGATGTTGCGCGTGGCGTGATGTTCCTGAAAGGGCATTTCCTGATGGGAAGCGCTATGCAGAAACCTGTGTCTGAACCTAATCGTGAATACTGGGGTCGTGTGCGCAAGGACTATTATGAGAGGCCGAAATGACTTACGAAATCCCTCAGAGTCTGCAATACAATGAGCGCATAATATTTAATCTTACTTTGGAGCAGTTGATGTACGCTTCTGCTTTTGGTCTTGTGGCAGTTCTCATTTATGCAAAACTTCCTTTTTCTTTTTCTGTGCGCTTAGGCATAGCGCTTATTCCTGTATTTTTTGGTTTGATGTTTATGTATTTGGACTTGTGGCGTAAAGTTAGTGATTTTTGGGCGTGGTTCAGGTTTCGCAGGGCAACAATGTTTGATGCTCAGATGAAGAAGTATCTCAAGCTGAATTCTATCGAGCAGGCCTGTTATTTTGTTCAAACCAAACAGGGCGAGAAGCGTGTTGCAGTCTTGATGGTTGAGCCTTTGAACTTCAAAATCAAGACGAAGGACGAGCGGGATAGCATTATTCACGGGTTTCAGAAGTTTTTGAACGCTCTTGATTTTCCTGTGCAATTCCTGATGTATACCGATGACCTTAACCTTGGTCGTTATTTGAAAGAATTGGAATTCAAGGTTGCTAAAACTCATAACAAGACTTATCATGAATTGTTCAAGGCTCACGAGAATTATCTTGATGCTGTTATGAAGGAGCGTCTTGCTGTCAACAGGCGCTTTTTGATTGCTGTTCAGGAAAACGTGATGGGTTTGGATGCTCAGTTGAACATCATAAATGAGCTTCTCAAGAGTATGAATTTGAAAAGTGTACGTTTGGGAGGCAGGTGGCTTATCAAAGTCTTAATCAAGTTTTTCAATAATCCGCGGGGCAGGACAGAACTTCTTAGTAAGCAAAAGACGCTGTATAATATTATTGGTCCTGAAGAAATTGTTAACAATCCGAATTATATCAAAGTCAACGAGCATTACAATCGAATTATTGCTGCGGTGGGTTATCCTCGCATTGTTGAAGAGGGTTTCTTGGACAAAATCATTACTGCTGCAGGAAATTTTGATTTGAGCATTCACGTTGAGCCTTTTCCGATAGAAACCACGATGATGATGCTCAACAAGGAATTGCAGAAACAGCGCGCTGACTTGTATGCTGCCGAGATGAAGCATTCTTTCCAGCCGTCGCTTGAAATTCAGTATAAGGACACGCGGGGAGTTTTGGACAGCATCCAGAAAGGCGAGGAAAAACTGTTCAACGTAAGTCTTTACATCAATGTCAAAGCAAAAGACTTGAAAGAACTTGATTTATTGACGAGAACCATTCAGTCGCAATTGAATAGCATTCTGATTATTCCGCAAGTGCCAAGATATCGAATGGCGCAAGGATTGAAAAGTGTCTTGCCTTTTGGAACAAATGAACTCGGTATCCGTCGAAACATAACTACTCACGCCATTTCTGCTTTTTTCCCATTCACCTCTCCCTTTCTTATTCTTGAGAAAGGCGGGGTTTTTCTCGGACTCAACAAAAACAAGCTACCTATCATCAAAGACATTTTCAGCCTCGCAAACGCTAATGGTGCGATTTTGGCGACCTCTGGAAGCGGTAAGAGCTACACGGCCAAACTCATCATTAGCCGCTATCTGATGAACAATACCAAAGTTATCGTTATCGACCCGCAAAGCGAATACGCCAAGCTCACCGAAAAATATGGTGGAAGCGTTATCACGATTTCACGCGATAGTAAGACCATCATTAACCCTATGGACTTGCTTGGGCATAGTTATGCCGAGAAGCGTTTGGCATTGGTGGATATGTTTCGTGTGATGTTTGGCGAGCTCGGTGAGATCCAAACAGGTATTCTTGATAGGGCCGTCAGCAAGACATATGATAGAAGAGGCATTAACGAGCTCACGTATGACGACAAAGTTCCTCCGACACTTGAAGATTTGTATGTAGAAATTGAGCGTATGTCGCGGGAGGCGACTGGCTATGAACGCACCGCGTATGCTGCCATTTTGAATCGTTTGCGAATGTATGTCGATGGGGTGTTCAGCTTCCTTAACCGGCAGACAAAGCTCGATGTCAGCAACAATTTTGTGACCTTCAATGTTGGCAATATGCCGAAACAAGTCAAGCCAGTGATGATGTTTTTGATTCTCGATTACGTGTACAGTAAAATGAAGCAAAACAAGGAGCGCAAGCTACTCGTCATTGACGAAGCCTGGAGTTTGCTTCAAAATGCTGGCGAAGAAGGATATGTTTTCGAGGTTGTTAAAACCTGTCGCAAATTCAATCTTGGCTTATTACTTATTACGCAAGACGTTGCCGACCTTTTGAATAGCAAAGCAGGAAGAGCAGTCCTTGCCAATAGTTCCTACACTATTCTCTTACGCCAGAAGCCCGCTATCATCGACAGTGTTCAGGACACATTCCACCTGAGCCGTGCAGAACGCGAACACCTCCTGACCTCAAACGTCGGCGAAGGCTTGTTGATGATGGAGAACGACCACCAAGAGCTGAAGATTATCGCGAGTCCTGCAGAGCACGTACTAATCACCACACAGCCTGATGAAGTATTGGCTCAAGATACAAATATTCCTCACGACACATCTCCGGCGAAACGGGAAGTTCTGATTAACCTTGACTTGAACAAAGGGTTTTACAAAAAAAGCGCGCTCTCGGAAGAGGAGATTGAATTTTTGCTAAAGAACGGTTACGCGCAAAGCAGTCACGTTCCATTGCATTCGCGAAATTATGCCAATTTTTTGGTGAGAAAAATCGGCTGGCACACCAATGAACATACCTTCCTTGTTCACGCGGTCTATGAAGAAATATTACGGTACACGAATAATGTCAAGACTGATGAGACTGCACGAACCGACAGTATCAATCCGGATATTCTGTTCACGAATGAGCGTGGAGAGGAAATTGCATTGGAAATAGAAACAGGAAGCAATCTGAAATATCATCGTGCATACATTGAGCGTAAGGTTGCACAGCTCAACAAACGCTACCCGAACAAGTGGCACTTCATTCTCACCAGCACATTCTGGAGGCAACGATATGCTAACGCATTTGGCGGATTCGTTCTCTTGCGTCATCACGTGCCACGCTTCCTCAAACGACAGTTTAGTAGTGAAAAACAGAGAGACATAATGCAACACCAAACTGCCCAACGAAAATCACCGACGATAAAAAACGTGAGTTTGGCAGTTCAAAAAAACAGTTTGGCAGTTCAAAATGGAGGTAAAAACTAATGGAATGCCCTCAAAACTTGCATAAAATCGAGATTTTTCTGACCTGCGATACGTTTGAGCGCCTGCAGGAAGCTGCATCTTACACTGGTTGTGGTGCTGATTTGGAGCGTTACATCAAGAACTTGATTTTGGAGAGGTGCTGATATGGGATACTCGATAGTGCGATGTCTGAACCGCAATTGCGAAGCAACTTTTGAAATGAAAATCTGGGAACATTGCGGATTCTGCTGTCCTGTTTGTGGAACATCAATACTTTAGGGGGGGTGTGTGAAAAATGGACAAGAAAGAAATCAAACAATTCGAAAAAGAATATGCTGAGAAATTGGAAACGGAAGGACTTGAATCAGCAAAGGCGCTCTTTCGTTCCAAATTCGCAGTGCGCTGCTTTCATTGCGGATACATCGGACCTACAAGACCACCGTTAAACTGCACCAACTGCGGTGCATATCTCGATTGAGGGAGGTAGAAAAATGGCGTACTATTTGGAATGCGTGGTGTGCGGAGAATGGGTTAAACGGCTTGAGCCGGGAGAACATCATTGTGGAAGGCCAATGATGGCAATTCAGGAATGTGAAGTCTGAGGGGGTGGGAAAATGTTAAATAAGCAGGAAATCGAAGAGGTTCTCGGACCTCTAACCAACAGAAAATGCCGTCATTGCGGCGACAAGTTGTATCAGAGCGACGACGTGCTATGCGGACCGTGCAGCGCGGGGTGGCAATAATGAGATGCCACCAATGTTTCATGCCACTAGACGAATACGACGAAGAAGAAGGACATTGCTATAACTGCGGGAGAAAGATGGGAGTAGTATGACGCGTTACACGGGAAAATGTATCTGTGGAAATGAACTAGAAGATTCTTGGAATCCTGATTTGAAAATAGTTTTCAAGAATTGTTTTAAGTGTTTTCCGATTTATGAGAGACGTACTAGCAATGAAGTTTAGTTCAGCTTCAGGAATTTCCACTGGTTCAAGTCGTGCTCATCATAGTGATATGATTCTTCCTCATTGTAACGCCAGCTACCCTCTTTGTAAACTGCTATTCCGCCCCAAAGGTTTTTCCCTTTCTTGTTCGCATTCTTGATATACTTTGCAAGAGCTTCTGCTTTTTCCTTAGCGTCTTCGGCAGTTCTGCCTGCTTTTGTATCAAATAGACCAATTCTGCCATCATTCATCATTATAATAAAATCAACATAGAAAGACCTCTCGTAATCGTTCTTGTCCAAGTATTTTATTGCGAAATATTTCTTGTCTGATTCGCCATTCTTAAACCACCATTTGACACTATTTTTTTCCTCAAGGCGCTTGACAAATTCTTTTTCAGGAACGCTCTCAGTGCTGGCATAATAAGGTCTCATTACTGCTTTCATATATGAGATTTCTTTATATCTGCTGTTATAGCTGATAAATCGTGGCACATTCCATATTAAATGTTCAATCTCGCGCTGTTCTGGTAACTTCTCAACAACGCGCTTTTGATATTCTTCTTTAGCAGCGTTAATAAAATCAGTGAATAGCCTATTATTTTCCTCACTTAGAATGATTTTCTGAGCAAAGGTTTCATCTTCACATTTAATGATTTTTTCAAAGAATTTGTAAAGGGCAGTTCTAATCCTTCCTTGTGAATCAACTGGAGCAAATGGTGTGCAACTTCCACGGATAAACAAGTCGAAACGATGTTGCAATTCGAGATTTGAGATTTTGAAATCAATTTCTCCTTTGTGTTCAACGGCTTGTACTTTGTCGAGATTGACAATTTTACCGTCAACCATCACAGTAGTAACAAGCGCCTTTGGCTTAAGGTTAAGATGCTTATGCAGTCTACCTTTCTGTGTAACATCAAGGAAAATCTTGGTAAACTCTCCTGAAAGGCGCGTTTTTTCTCGCTGTCGCATGAGGTAAATCGAGTCAAGGTCGACGTTGGTGTAAATATCATCGCGTCGTTTTGCTTCGTAAATCGTGATGTAGTCCTTCGCGACTTCTTCGGTGATTTGAATGTCTTTGAGATTGGTGAAAACATAACCGATGTTCAGAGCATCATGTTCGTAATGCTTGAACTCCGGCATACGCATAATCCTGCCAACGGTTTGGATTGTAAAGTCCATACTTTGCATATCTCGGAACATCACGAGAATGTACGCGCGCGGGCAGTCCCAGCCCAGTGCAATGGCTTGTTTGAAAATCAATACCTGAACGTCACTTTCTGGCTTTTCTACGTTCTCCAAATTGACTTTCTCTTCGGAAAGGTATACTGCAAGTTTGCCATTTTCGGCAGTGATCTTGAATTTGTCCCTGAGCATATTCACGATTTGTTCTTGACGGTCAAGAACGCCTGCCTTTTTGTCAGGTAGTTGAATAAGAATCAAGGGGTTAACTTCGCTTTCTTCTTTGAGAAGCAATTTGATAAGCTCTTCGCGCTTGTGGAGTGCGCTCTCAATAACCGCCTCGTCAGGTGTTTTATCCGATACTTTGCCTTTGTCAAGCTCGGGATTAATGGCAATTTCTTGCTTAATCATTCCTTCCGCACGCACATCATCAAACTCGACAAGAACATTATAGAATGAATGAATGTGTGGCGTTGCTGACACTTCAACCGTGACATCAGGATTAATATCGCCAATAAGATTCTTTGATGTGTCTGTTTTTGCAGCAAAGTGACTTTCATCAATAATCAAGATAATCTGTGTTCCATCTTCGCGCGTGTTCTCAAGAACTTTTGATAGATTCTTATCCTGTTCATTTTCACGAATGTAAACGTTGTCTTTCTTATTGATGCTCTCCCAGTTTAGGAAAAGAATCTCATTTTGGGCAATTTTATTATCGATCAGGTCCTCGAAGAATTTACACTCTATTGCTCTGGTGGTTTCGTAATACTTGTCAAGTTTTTCTTTGCTCTGAACGTGCAATTGTCGGGGAGCTGCCCAGATAAACGCAATCTGCTTATCATCCTCTCGCTTGTCAACCACACGGCGTACGAACTCGGCAATCATCAGCGTCTTGCCAGAGCCAGTCGGTGCCTTGAAAACAATTGTCTCGTGAGTCGCACGATTTAGCAGCTCGTTGACCTGTTCTTTTAACTTGCCGATAGCTTTCTCTTGATATGCTTTAATCTCAATCATTTGCAAAAACCTTTCTGTAAACCCTTAAAATAGTTTCGGGAATCGGGCACAAAGTCACTCGATTTTTCAATGTTTTGAATTCACGTGTTGGAACGCTATCGTCGTGTGAGAAGACGTAAACATTGAATTGTCCATCAATCTTCTGAGCCAGTTTAATGAAATCTTCGATGTATTCATCATCAAAAATGATGCCGAGGTGAATGTTATTATTCTTGAAAATCTTAAAACGGGCGCCTTCCTTAACTTGTTCAAATGCGTTCTCTTTGATGCACAGCATTTCAGTGCACTTATCAACAAGCTTGCGTTTGTTTTTGTCCGTTGGGTCAGCTTCGACAAAATCGGTTTTATAATATCTCAAATTACCACTCATTCCTTCCATTTTTTCTCTTTTAGGTGTTGTGTACCCCTTTATCACACGGATAATCCTTGGGTAACAGACGTCAGTGCAAATATTGTTTTCATTGTTGGTGCAAAGAATAAAATTTCTTTCTCCACCATCTTCTTTGTTCATTTCCAAAACTGCATGCCCTGTAGTGCCCGAGCCAGCGAAGAAATCAAGAATTGTGGAATCTTTGTTCGATGCTACTTTCAATATGCGCTTTATGAGCTTTGTCGGCTTCGGATTGTCAAATAGAGAATCCGGCAATATATTTTTTAACTCCTGTCTGGCTTCTTGATTATGGCCTGCTTCGCCATGTTTCCAAATCGTCATTGGAACTATGCCTTCTTTGGCTTCTGAAAGGAAAATTTTCAGACGAGGCACATTGCCTCCGCTTTTTCCGAACCAAATTCGGTTATCCTTTATCAATTCCTGCATTTTCTCTTTGCTTGTGAACCAACAACGACCTCTTGTCGGATTCACCGCCCTCTTAGACGGGGTTGTTATTGGGTAATCATAATTTGGGGTATATGATTTGACAGTCAGATCTCCCGACGTCCATGGCCCGCGCGGGTCATTGTCTGAATTAGAGTATCTTGCATTGGAAGTTTCTGTTCGCGGCAATAAGTGAGGTCTCCACGCATCTTTATCCTTCGCATAAACGAGTATATAGTCGTGGTTGTCTGAAAACCATTTAGCATCGTTTTGTGGTGAGAACTTTTTTTCCCATATAATATTCGCCACAAAATTGGTCTCTCCGAAAAGTCCATCACAAAGCAACTTGATTTGAGCATGCTCATTATCATCGATTGAGATGAAGATTACGCCCGTTTTTTTCAATAGATTCTTTGCTAAGGCCAGCCTCTTCGACATAAATGAAAGCCATTTGCTGTGCTTATATCCATCTTCTTTGTCAACAAATTTGTCATTATATCTGAAGTCGTTGTTTCCAGTATTGTACGGAGGATCAATGTAGATTAAATCCACTGAATTTTTGTGTGTAAAATTCAGAACGGCGAGAGAGTGATAATTGTCACCTTCAATTAGAAGATTAACTGGTGCTGCTTTTTTTGTCCGTATCTCTTTGTTTTTTACTTCAGCCAATACAGGAAATTTATCCTTGCTTTCAGAACCAAATTCTTCTTTGGCTTTTTCGGCATCCCAGTTTATGAAGAGGTCAAAACTTTCTTTCGTTTTGTCTCTGTCCCAGACCAAGCCATAAGTCTTTTGCTTTTTGAGAGCGGCAATCTCGCGTACAAGCTCTTCTTTTGACCAAGAGTCATATTTATTGTTTTTCAAGATAGCACCTTTATGATAAACTTATTAAGCGAGTTTAAAAGCGTTTTGTCGCTACATATAGAATCGGTAGTGGTCTTGGACTGGTTGACTTTTGTCTAACTCGGAGAGGACTTTCCCGACTTTTCCAGCAAATGCGAGTGTGATTGGCATATTGGTTGAGAACGATGTGGTGTTCCAATTGAGCTTGGTGAGTCCAAGAATTTCTTTGCTGATTTCGGTGGCTTCACTGTCGCCGGAATGCGCAAGCAGTAATGGTTGAGGGATGCTGTGTCCGGGATACGTTCTGATGCGTGGAGTGTATCCTGCGGTATAAAGCAAGTATTGGTTTTTTGTAAGCGTGATTAGTGTGCCTCGTAGCACAGGATACGCGCCCCAACGTAGGAATCTGAAGCCGTGATTCATTTTGATGGTGACAAAATCCTTTTTCATATTTCCAATTGCCTTGCTAAATCCTGCTTCTTCTTCCTTGCTAAAAAGTGTTGATTTGTGAATCACTACGCGGGCCGGAGGTCTTCCTGCTTTTGTATTATATTTTGCAAGGATGTCTTTCATTAGTTCTTCGGCCTGCTTTTCTGATAAGTGCGGTTCTTTCTTCCCTTCCTCAATAATGACGTCCGTTCCCCGCAATACTAGTCCGTCTCCACTATGGGTAAATACTTGTGCCATCGCCGTTTCAATATTTTGATTCGCACTATGCTTGTTTCTGTAAAATGAAATGCCCACATAACAAGTATCTTGGCGAAGCTTTGCCAGTCTCCAGGGCTTGCCGTTTGCCTTATAGTATAGTGCAGTTGAGAAGTTCCATGCGAAGCTTGCAGGGTCTTGTCCTTTGTGCTTTACGAGCGTTGTGTAATTAATCATTTGGTCGCAAGTTGATTCTTTCAGAATTTGGATGGGTGCAGTATTTGTGACTCGCATTATTCTACCTTTGAGCGCATTTCTGAAATCATACCCTTTTGCAATCGTTGGCTTCTTGGCTTTCACGATAAGTCCCCACTCATCCAAGAAGCGTTGGTTTTGTTCTTTGAACTTATTAATTTGTTTCTCAAGCTCTGTGGGTGTTGGTGTCTTTGCACCCCTGGTATGCTCAGAGATTCCGCAGTGTGCTTCGATTTCTTCTGGTAATGCACAAATGACGACGTGCGGAGGGTCGTCTTCAGCTAGAATGTTCTCGAATTTTTTGATGTAAAGCTCTGTTGCTGCACCAATTCGTTCATTAACGTCTGCTATGTCCAGAATGGCTTTGATTTCGTGGTCAGTGATAGTTTCCTGCAAATTATCTGGCATCTGCATTGCGCATTTGAATGATGTGGTGCTGGACATACCGGGATAGTGCGGATAAAGCCATTTATTGCTTGACGGAGAATCAATCTTATTGGCAAGCATAGCAATGATGCGTTTTGTTTTCTCTATGGTTGATTTGTTGCCAATAAGTCCTATGCGAATGTTTGACAGAGGTTGCACTTCAGACGAATGATGATATGGGCCGTAATAGCAGAGACCGAGACGTGGGTCTTTCTCTTCTTGTTGGTTGCCGAAGATGAGATTTTGCTCCTCCAGATAGCTTGCGTTAAATGTTGTCATATTCTCCCTCTTCAGAAAACTCTGACTGTTCTGTCGCGCCTTCATCTTCAAGGCTTAGTTCAGATGTTGGAACATCATAAGCGATACCGAATTGCAAGCGTGTATCTGAACTTGTCGTTGCAATACTGATATCTCCGATTTTGATATTCTGCCCTTCTCCGAGCTTGTGCAGCCAGAACGCAAGAACATTGAAGTAGGCACGATTATATCTGTCATAAGACAGTCGTGTAATGATTCGTCCCTCGTCGGCTCCCGCAATTGTGTGTTTTCCGTCTTCAGAAATAACAAAAGAGGGAATCATACGCAGATAAAACTTGCTATCAAGCTGGACAAATGAGGGCACGAATGCAAGATGCTGGTATATCTGCTTGCGCAGCTCTGTTGAATATAACTTTGCGGCAACCTCGCGAGATGATTGGCGGTCATATCGGGTTCGCCAAGACTCTCTGCGCGGTTCATCCGGTTTCTCGTGAAGCCCGGGATAGAATAATTTGTTTCTCTCAGCGAAGTAATACATTCCTTTACCCATCGCCGAATAAACAAATTCACGGTTGAGCAACTGAACAATAATTCGATTCTTGTCGGCGTCTTTAAGCCAATCTGCCAGAGTGAACTTTTTGACGTTCTTTGTGTCAACCAGTTTTGAATAACTGTTTGCAGGGTCTGCAATATTTTCAAAGGTAATGATATATTCCCCCCATATAATGAATTTGAATCGCCACCAGAACTTGATACCTTCTTGTTTGAGCACTTCTTGAATTTGTGGCACGCTTGAGACGGTTTTCTTTCCCAAATAGACAAATGACGGCAGCGTTGTGACCTCAAAAAGATTGCTGGAAAGCGCCTCTTCTACTCGGTCAGGTGCTCCGCTCAGAATAGACATGCGATAATTCTCAATCTTTGCACGTTTCTCAATTTGTGCCTCTTCCTGTTTGGTTGCAAGGATGCTTTGAGTGCCTCGACGAATAAATGTTTGTCCTGCCTTGAATACAATGATTTCTTTGCCATTTTCAATATATTTTCCATCTTTCTTTGGAACAAGCTTTTGTGTCGAAGGAGGGATGAAGATGACAGCAAAACGACGTGCTCCTTGGCGAATTGTAATATCGCATGAAGTGGGAAATTTTTTATCATAAGGCAAATCCAATTCATACTCAGCATACCCTGCTTGAATTGGATTGTCAAGATAACTGTTGATTTTTTCTTGCAGTGATGCTTGGTCAATCTGGTAATCTTCAGGCACGCCTTCAGGTAAATATCGGTTGGATTTTGGCTCTGACCATCCAATGAGCATCCAACCTCCGCCATAATTGCTAAATGCAAGAACATCTTTCATAATCTTGGCGAAGTCGGAATCTCTTGCTATGCCGATTGTTCGCTTGAAGTCAAGATACGGACATTCTTTTGTTCTGGTAAACAAAAAGTCTCGTACGTACTCACTCAACGGTTCTGCTTCAACTTCGTTGATGATTACTCCGCCATGAACTGTTTGCATTTTTATGCCAATCCCCGTCGATTTTATAGTCAATGACTATTATAAACTTTCTGCAAATCCGTAAACTTTCCAGTCACTGGACTGTTTTTCTCTGAAGTTTTGTTTTCTTAGAAAACATAATGCTGTGAAAGTATTGGAATTGCGTTTGTGCTCGGACTTTTTCTAATATAGCTTTCTTTTCACCTTAAACTTGCTCCTCCGTCCACTGGCAGATTCACTCCCGTCACCCAGTTTGCTTTTGCGAGGTATACGATTGCTTGTGCTACGTCTTCTGGTTTGCCCATTCTTTTGATTAGGTGTTCTTGTAAAATTCTTTCTTTTACGTCGTCTGGCAGGTTTCTGGTCATGTCTGTTTCTATGAATGATGGTGAGACGCAGTTGACTCTTATGTCGTATTGCGCATAATCTACTGCCATACTTTTGGTTAAGGCAATTACTCCTCCTTTTGCTGCGATGTATGCTGCTGCGTTTGGCGCGCCTGTTGTGGCTATTACTGAGCCAACGTTGATTATGACTCCGCTTCCCTGTCTCATCATGTGTGGCAGGACTTCTCTCGACATGAGATGAACGCTTTTGAGGTTGCTTTTGAGCACGTATTCCCATTGTTCTTCTGTGGTGTCCGTGAGTCTGTGATTGTGCTCGAAGGTTCCTGCGTTGTTTACGAGGATGTCGATTCTGCCGTGCTGGCGCAGTGCTCCGGCAACGATTTTTTTGACGTCACTTTTCTTGGTTACGTCTCCAACAGAGTAAGAGCCCAAGTATTTGCTGAGGGGCTCTTCCCTTCTTCCACAGGTGTAGAATTTGGCATTTTCTTTGACAAGGAGTGTTATTGTTGCCTCGCCAATTCCTGTTCCCCCGCCCGTGATGAGGGCGACCTTGTCTGTAAGGTCCATATCGTTAGAATATACTCTTGTTATTTATAACATTTTCGAAATTTAGCTACTCTTTAGTAGTATTGGTACTTTTTCATTCACATCAATAAAAATCGTGATTTTTTTGCGTGTATGACAAAATTTGTCAACAGTGACTTTATATTATTTATCGTCTCAATATTTTTGTATGGGGGCTGTCAAGACTGTTCATTGGGAAGCCAGTCATTATTGTAATCTTTCCTGCAGGTTTTGTTTTGCCACGTTTACTTCTTCCGGCTTGGAGACAGATGAAGTCAAAGAAATTATCAAAAAAATGGCAGATAGTGGGAGCGAATTGTTTTGTTTTTCAGGCGGTGATCCTTTTCTGAGAAGTGATATTTCTGAGCTTGTTGCTTTTGCTCATGGGCAGGGTATGAAGAGCGCAATTGATACTAATGGCTTGCTGGCTTCTGAAGGGAAATTAAGGGATTTGGAGGGTGTTCTTGACAGGATTAGTCTGCCGTTGGATGGTGATAATCCTGAAACTGAGTATTTGATGCGGGGAAATTATGCCTTGTATGGACGTGTTTTGCAGCTTATGAATTTGATTGATGGTTTGGATATTGATTTGAAAATTAACACTCTTGTAACGAGGATGAACAAAGATGAAATAGTGAATATTGGAAGGATGCTGAGGGCTCATAATGTTTCGCAGTGGAGTGTTTTCCAGTTCAGTCCTGTTAACAGGGGCAGGGATTACCAGTCGGAGTTTGATTTGAGTGAGGAGGAGTTTTCCAGAATAGAATATCAAATAAGAAATCAGGAGTTTCCTTTCAGGGTAAAGATTTCAAGAAAAAAGAGTGAGGATACTTTTTTTGTGATATCTCCTCAGGGAAAGGCTTATAGCGTCATTGACGGGCAGAATAGGGAGTTTGGAGATGTTGTCCGGCAGGACGTTCAGGAGGTTTTAAGTAATCATCCTAAAAACGAATTGGTTTATGGAGGGGTATGAATGAAAATAATCAAACCTGAAAGTATTGATTGGATGTTTGTCGAACAGGAAAACGTTGATGTAAGATTGTTCCCTGTGGAATGGGATAAAAAACTGAGCATAATTCACGCGAGAATAAAGCCGGGACAAACTGCTGCAGAACATTTTCACGAAAGAGCGGAAGATGGTCACGAAGTATATTTTTTCTATAGGGGCGGTCATTTCAGGTACAAAGTCGGCGGAAAGGAAGGGGAGTATAACAGTTCAGAACCAGTGTACTTGTTCATTCAAAATAAGGAAAAGCACACGATAACTAACCTGGCCGATAAAGTGTTGGAGTTTCAGGCAATTTATGCGCCAAGATTTGAGATGGGAGAGGCAAAGTATTGATGTATGTGACTAAATGGCAGTTATACGCTTTTTCTCGAAGAGAAAAACGAGGTTTAGTGTAACGTCCTGAAGGGGAACCAAAGAACTGAATTTTCACTTATATCAATTCGAGGCAAAGCTGAGTGTATAGTTAAGAGCTAGGGCGCAGTCATTCTAACGTACAAACATAGTAAGCAACTCTAAACATTTTTTATTCTTTCTTTAACAAGTTCAATATCTTCCATTTCTGGTTTAAACCATTCAAGATGATATTTAATCTTTCTCTCAGAAAAGAAAGTTATGGTATTTTCTATAATTTCTGCAACAACTTGAGGGTTATCTTGAAAAGAGCCAGAATAATAGGGAGCATAGCAATAAAATTTTAAACCAACTAATAGCTTTTTGGTTTTAGTATCCGTGAAGTATTCAGTTATAATATCATCATAGTAGGGTTTTAGAATTTTCTGTACATTTATAGCAATATCTGCTCTTTTAGAATAGGGTAGTGTGTCTTTAATTTCTAATTGAATGCCAATATTTCCATTTTTCTTTTTGAATAATACCGATTTAATTAATTTGAAAAATCCCATATTAATCCTCTTATTCAATCCAATCACTTAATTTATATAAAGATTGTTATCGTTAATATAGAGAAGCCACTTCCGTTTCGTCGTGCCTCCCAACTCGTCCGTTCTCGTAAAGTGAAAATTTGATTGCATATAACATTCATTCAATGAGCCTTTCTTCATCGTACTGTCAATGCCAACTTCGGGAAAAATATGCTCTTGTATACGTTAGGTATTCTTAGTGTAGTGTACGCTTTTATGAGGTCTCCGTATTTGCTTCTTATGTCTTCGAGTATGTTGTCCAGTTCTGTTGCTTCTTTGATGTGGAAGTCAGTCATCAGGTTCCATGAGCTTATCCCTTGGACTATGTAAACGCAGTGTTTGTGGTCTCTTAGGTATGTTATTAATTGTTTTATCTTGATTGGTGATAAGGGATTTAGCTTGAATAGTATTACATGCCATTGGTAGCCCATTTTTGAAACGTCGAGTATTGTTCTGAAGCCTTGGATTATTCCTGCCTGTTTCATTTTCTTTATTCTGTAGCTTATTATGCTCGGGGTTAGTGCAGTTTTGCTGGCTATTTCTGTTATCGGCATCCTTGCATCTTGGTCCAGCAGGTTTAGGATTTGCAGGTCTTCCCTATTCACGTCTGTTTCTGGTTTTTCTTCCTCTATTTTACCGGCATAGACCGGTTTTGGGAATTCCAAGTGTTCGTCTGTCAGGTATTTGTATTTCAGCTTGTACGCTTCAATAATCGTTAATATTTCATAGTCGGCAATGAAGTCTTCGAATTTGGCGAGGATTTCTGAGAGGTAATTATTGAATTGTATGAGGTTTTTGGAGAATATTGCGATGATGTAATCGTATTGTCCGCTTGATTCCACGAACCAGGATACGAAGTCGCAGTTTTTGATGTAATCGGTGAATTCTTTTTCTTTTTGCTTGCTGAAGTTTTGTCTTTTGATGAAAATATCGTGGTAATTGAAGCCGAGCATTTCTGCGTTGATTATGGTTCTGAAACTCTTGATAACGCCTTCTTTCACTAATTTGTTAAGCCTGTAATTGACTACTTGTTTGGTAAGGCCTACTTTTTTGGCTATCTGGCTGTTGCTCTGCCTGGCATCATTGTCAAGTTCTAAAATTATTTTCTTGTCCTTTATGTATAACCCATCATCCCCCATAATTAAGTCATAAGCATAATAAGTATATATATTTTTGTGTGAATGACAAAAACTTTGCGAAGAAGTTTAATATTTCCGTAATGGTTAAGAGAAGGTATGGGACGAGTGATTTGTAAAAAGGAAGTAATGCTTCAGGAAAAGAAATACGTTGCATACCTTAAGGAGGTTCCTACAAGGATAGCGCCTGGAGGCAGAGTTCTCGGAACCGTCGTTCGCGCTTTCATCAAGGAAATCAGATAAAAAGAGGTGGTAACTGAAAAAGGTGGTTGCCACGCAAGCTTGCAAAAATGTCAGGACTCTTGCAAACATCAAAGTGCCAAAGGACACTGCTGATTTACTCAGGGTATATTGCATATTCAACAAACGTAAAGTCTCTGAATTCGCAACACAAATTCTGGAAAAAGAACTCAGCACTTTCAGGCAACAGTTGGAAGCGATGAAGAAGATTGAGGAAAAATAATTCAGCTTTTTCCTTATTTGCGTTTTTTGGTATTTCTTGGTCTTATTCTGGCAATCTCTTTTTCTATGAGCTGCTCGTCAATTTGTATTTTATTTAAATTAGCTGCGGCTCGTGCAGCAGACTCGACAATATCTTCAATGATGTCTGCACATGTTAATCCTTCGGTAATTTTTGCGAGATGTTCGAAATCAATATTCGGGTCGTGAGGTCTATTGGAAAGACCTATCTTGAATAACTCTTTTCTTGCTTCAAAATCTGGAGGTGGAACATAGACTTTTTTGTCAAATCTTCCTGGTCTTAAAACCGCGGGATCTATTCTTTCTATATAATTCGTTGCACCAACTACCAAAATATGATTGTCTGCTGCATCGTTCAATTGTATAAGGAACTCATCGATTTCTTCCTCCTTGTGTGATGAAGATTCCTGCAGGTGTTTTCTATCGGGAACTAATCCACTTATTTCGTCAAAAAAAAGAATTGCGGGAGCATTTTGTTTCGCCATTTCGAAAGCTTTGCCGATGTTACCCACTGCCCCATGGATGAAAGGTGTGGCTAGATCGGAATGCTTGACTTCAAAAAAATTATATCCTAATTCTTCAGCTAGTTTTCTTACAATAAAGGTTTTTCCGCAACCTGGAGGACCATATAGAATAATTCCATTTGGTATTGATACCTTGAATTTCTTGAAATTTTCAGGATGCCTCAACGGATTAATCACGTCTGCAATCAATATTCTTTTCAAATCATTCATACCTGCAATACATTCAAATCCTTTTGCGCTTATTAAGTCCTCTTTGATGGCATTTAGTTGGTTTTTTGAGTGTTCCTTGACAATAATCCCTAAAAAGTTTTCATTTTCATTTTTAATTCGTAATATGTCATATTTTGCACTGCGATCAACTACATCATTCGGATTTAGATTCAAGAACAAATAAATGTACGAACCGTCAGAAAGCTCATAAACATCAGTAAAGAAGACTCGTTCAATACGCTTTTTGATAGTTAGCTTGTCGCGTACTTTAAATCCATTATACAATGCGGGTTTTGTTGATGTTGTCATTTTGTATCCTTATCTTTGATTCTGCATTCTATATGCATCAACGCATGCTTGCAATAATTCTGGTAGGACTACTGCATTTGGCTCGTCCATTTTAATGGCTGCGAATTGCGCACCTTTTTCATTTTTTTCTTTAAATAAAATTACCTGTCCTTCATAGAATTGCGGAATAAAGATCGTATCGCTCCATAAAACTTGATCAGTTCCGCCAAAAAACTTCTTTTTTGAATAGCCTTTTTTGTTGAATGTTACTTCACCAATCGCATAATTTACATTTTTTTCGAAGATTTGTTTAATTATCTTCTGAATTATTATGGGTTCAATTATTTGTTTCGATATGTTAATGAGCTTACTCCATTCTTCCTCATCTGGAGATAGGGATATCTCATCATCAATAGACACTAATGTAAATTTGTAAGTAGTGCCTGTGGGAATTCCATTGATACTGTGTGCAGTTGCTATATATGATATTTCCTCAATATCGTGATATGACATTTTTTTGTTTTCATACTCTAGAAAGTTATTTTTGAATTTAAAGATACGGCCATTAAGATCTAGGGTAAATGAGGTTTTTCGGTCACTTTCTACAATTTTCTTTATTGTTTTAATATCTGACTCTAACTTGTTCTTGAAGCTGTCTGTGCCACAAATTTTTTGTGCTGTTTTAGTGAGTTTAATTGCATCTTCGTGAAGAAAAGAGTTATTGTACAATGTAACTGCGATATTCCTTATTTCCTCAGCAGCGCGATCTCTGGCTACTTTGGTCTGAGGATCTTCATATAACCCCATTTTGATCAATTCATTGAATTTGCTTTCTAAAGAGCTAACGATGACATATACTTCTTTCATTCTTTTGCGCCACCTTTTTTCGTGTTCGCATAAATCATCTATTTTTTTACAAGATTTCCTGGATTTCTTTCTGCATTTATTGCAAAGAATAGTGCCATCATCGCAAAGCCAAAATGAGAACCAAGAAAATATGCTGGAACTATCGGCGCCACAATTATCACATAGAACTTTTTCCGTTTCCGTATTCTCTTTTTTGTTCTCATTTATGTTTATTTTTTGAAACTTTTTAATCTCTTCATAAATGGATTCGAGAATGGGTGTCAATAAATCCTTTTCAGTTTTCTTTCCATGTGCACCAAACTTTTCTTGGAATTCTTTAATATAAATTTTATTCTTATGATGTTGACATAAATCTGCATAAATATCGGAAATCTGTTGAACTGCATTCTTCTTAAATTCGGAAATTATATCTGAACTCAAAGTCTGCTCTTTTTGAATTCCGTATACTTTTGTAAATGCGCTCCAAAACTTATCTGCGTTAATTATTTCGTGCCAAATAGAGATGGAATATTTAAGATATGCCTGATCATGTTTCTTTAGTATCAAGAAACAATATAGTAGAGCAAGATTCTTTTTGTAAAAATAGGAAGTTGAGTTTTTGTTCTCAGATGCATCTTTCCAAATCTCTATTGCTTTTTCAAATTCTTTATTTTTAAGGCAATCTAAAGCTCGTTCATCGGTTTTATCCAGTATTTGAAACCAAAAAAAGTATTCTTTAAGATTGTCTTTCGCGGATTGTAATCGTTTAAAGGCATCTTCTACTGCAGATTCATTGCGCATTTTTGAAGGCAATCCTAAATCTAAGTCGTAGATAGGAATATCATCAATTCTTAAGCGATTGATAATCTCTTTATATCTTTTAAGAATATCTTTTTGACTGGCCGTAGTATCTAATCCTAGTAAGCGATAGGCGTTATTTTCAATGGAGTTTGTCATGTTTTTAACGGGTTATTCCGGATAGTTTTATTTTATCTTGTTCTTCAGGGGGTAATAATAGAGTCAATTGGTGAGCGCACCGTTTTAGTTCGTCAATATCGCCTGTTTCAATGGCATGAAAACCTTTGTTTATGTAGTATTGTGCCTCTTTATCATTAATAAATTCTCCATTATTCGCGATTTCCTTGAAATGTTGAATCCACGTGTTCGGATTTGAAAATATTGCTCTATTTCTTAATTCGTCAAGCTGTTCATTAATTCTTATCATAAGCGCTTTGTTGTCTTCTTTGATCGCCTTTTTGCTTTCAAGCTGGATGTTCTCAAGTTGTTCATTTAAGTCCTTTTTATCTTTTGGATCAGCATATTCATTAATGATTTTATTTAAGTCTTGCACTCTCATATTATATTCTTTGATTAATTGAGGCATTGCTTTATCTTCTTCAATCTTATCTAAAATAATTTTAAGATCCTTGAGTTGTTTCTTGGCTTTGCGTTTCTCGTCTTCGTCATTACTTGAGTTATTTATTCCTCTTGATACGGACTGGAGGGCATCTGCAATCTTCTTACGTTCTTCAACAGAACACTCTTCTGATGTTTTTTCTGCTCTACGCCTCTGCGATTCCAGGTCTTCAGTCATTTGTTGAACATCAACAAGTTCATCTTTTTGAGTAATGCGTGCATTTATTGTCATATCGATTAGTGGAATGTATGCGGTTACGGTAAGTTCGCGTGATTCATTTATATTAAGAGTCAATTCAATTGGTGTTCCAGCAGGTAAATCGTGTGGCAGGTCTTTTCCCCTGATTCCAGTTTTGCATAAAAATGTGTTGCGATCAGGAATTTCAGATTCGCCCTCATTTATTTCTATGTCTAATGAATTATCTTCCCCTTTTTTGAGCTTTCTTGCAGTCTTATATACATCCAATGTCTTCTTTAATGGAAGAATGGATCCCTTTTCAAATATTTTATCACAAATATTTATCGTAGTATTCGTAGTGAAATCTCGCGATGCTATAACAACATTAATTGAATGGGGAATTGGAGCTCCGGATACAGAAAGACCATGGGTGATTGCAAATGAATCTAATGATATCTTGACTGGATTTCCATTGTTGTCGAACACATAAATCCAATAAATATTCTGTTTATTTGATTCAACATTCACGCTATAGAAAAATTTACCTTTATTTATTTTTGTTTTAGGTCCTGTGAAAGTTCCACTATCAGATTGAATTTGAATATAATATTGTTCCTCTTCATCCAATCCTTCTATGATACCGGTAACAGATTCTTCATTATCTGAAGTTAGAGTGGCATGATTTAATGTAAGATTATGCGTTCCTTTGACATTTTTTGGTTCGTTTGATATATATTCTTCAGGTATTTTCTGACTCATGGCAAATATACAGGCACCGCGGGCCACCACTGTTAATGGATCAACCGAAGAATCCACTGTAATTTTCAAATCATTTTCAAGTCTTTCCCTTAAATAAGGTGTTTGAGTGGGACCGCCAACAAGAATTATTCTTTTTACTGAATTATTTTTCATTCCTGCTTCTTTCAATGTTTCTTTTGTTAATTCAATGGTTCTATCAATTCTTGGTTTGATTATTTGTTCAAGCTCAGACCTTAAAAAATTGATTGTGACAGAAATCTCATTTCCTCTATCGTCTTTACCAATATCTTCAATTTCAATGGTTGTTTTTTTATATTGAGATAATTCAATTTTGGCTGATTCCGCATAATATTTTAATTTTGAGAAAGTGCAATGATATTTGGGATTTTTCCTTGTGAAATTAGTTAATTTATGCTTTTCCATGATTTTTGGTACAATAATTGTATCTACAATATCCCAATCGATATTTTTACCGCCAAGAAAATTATCACCATTATGGCCTAAAACAGTTAACATCCCGTCCTTGCAGGATATTAAAGCAACATCAAAAGTGCCTCCTCCAAGATCGTAAATAAGCCAATTTTCATTTTTGGTGTTTTCGAAACCATATGAAACTGCAGCTGCAATCGGTTCCTGTAACAAAACAACGTACTTAAATCCTGCCAGATTGCCTGCTCTTTTTGTTGCTTCAGATTGTAATACTGAGAAGGCGGCTGGAACAGTAATTACTGCCGCTACTGTGTCAAAATCAGGATACTTGCGTAAAACATCTTCTTTTAGACTTTTTAATATCTCTGCAGATATTTCCTCTGGGCTCATTTTGATATTTGGTCTTGCAAAATGAACTTTTTCAGGGGTGCCCATTTGTCTTTTGATTTCAGCTTTGAAATTATTGTCTTCATCTTTTGAATTGTATTTATACAAATAATCATATGCTTTCTGACCGACTATTTTATTTTTATTTTTATCAAAACCGAAAACAGAAGGTGTATATTCAACGCCGCCTGGTTTTTTTATTAGCTCTATCTTGCCTTTAATATTTACCGCGATTGAAGAGTTTGTCGTGCCCAAATCGATGCCGATAACAATTATCTGGTTGCTCATTTTTGTGCCTCTGAGAAGTCAGCAGCAGCATTAGATAAAACTATGACCTTGCCTTTGTGAACAACATATCCTTTGTGAATTATTGTTGGTTCTTTTGTTTCCTTGATTATCGCTTCTGAGATTGTAGAATCCTTGTCTACTGCAAGAATATCCAGATTTCTGCCTTCATTGAATTTTTGGTTTGTATGGTCTAGTATTTCAATATCATTTTTTTCCAAATATCTTTTTAGCTTTTGTATTGAATTATTAAGAATTTCTTTCTGGTTTGTTGGCAGTGATGATAGACTGGTATTCATTCTAATCTCCAAGCGCCAAAGTTCAATCGCAAGTTCGATTAAGTCTTTCACTTGAATAGAAACATCAAGAAATTTAGGAGTTACTGCGGATTGAATATCTTTACGGGTCTCCAAAATCTGCAAGTGAATATCTGCCAGCTTTTTACTAATTAAGGTATTGGGCTTTTCCTTATTTTCTACAGGCTTTTCAGCTTCCTTGTCATTGTGTTCATCAAGACTTTTTGACATACTCATATAGTTATTTTCCTCCTTTATATATCTTTCGTTTTTTAGTCACTTATAAGTGGTTAAAAATGTTTATGGACGGCTAAATAATTATTTTCAATATGGAAGACATCTAATAACCCTCAGGATTTCTCCCGTCGCAATCATTCTTCCGAATCGTAACCTAGTTCCTTACAGGCTTCTATAAGTATTGCTCTTGGGCTAAGGTTTTCCTTACGCATCCAGTTACTCATATGCGGCCAGATACGGAAACTAATCACAACGCTGTTTTGCTTATCCTTTGGTTTTGGCATTCTTGTGCAATTTTCTTTGTTCATTCTATTACCTCACTTATTCTTTTGTAAGCATATTGTAAGTAGAAATGTAAGTAAGTATATGAATGTTTCGAAAAAGTCATTCATGCATCAATGCCTCAGTGGATTTTACCCAGACTCTGCAACTCTTAAACACTTCATACAGACAGGCACCTAAGACTGCAACTTTTTACATCTCGCCCGCCATATTCTCCATATGAACTTTATTGACCTATAATAACATTTTTTACTTCCGCTTCATAACCACATTTATAATTAAGAACTTTTAACCAAGTTCCTGTTGCAGTTTGCGTTTCAGAACACACAAATTCTTTTGCCTTTTTTGAACAGTATTCTTTACTTTCATAATTTTCACAATATTTCTTTTGTTCTTGATTTATTTTTGCAAGTTTATTTTTAAGAAGTTCTTTACCATTATGATTGGGTTTAAGACTTACTTGTAATGTCTCACCACCCGCTTTTAATGCAAATATATCGCGAAGCCAATCACAATCTCTATTTTGCCACATCTCTTGAGGGTTGCTTGTGCAAGCCTCATAACTCTTCTGTATTTGTTCGATTTCCTTCTTTTTTGAATCGCTATTCAAACAATCTTTTAAATATTCTTCAGAATCAATACAAGATTTTATTTTTGATTCAATTTTCTGTCTAAATTCTAACTCAAATTTTTTAATCTCTTCATTTTCAGCTTTTATTTTCGCCATATTTTCTTCTGATGCTTTTTTAGATGTGATAGATTTTTCAATAGTTTCAGTTAATATTTTCAAATTTCCTTGTGAAGGTTTTTCTTTAACCACAACATCGAACTTATTGCCAACACGGGCTAATAACTCATTTCTGGAGTCTTTAAAAATAAACTTTATAATTTTACTTTTTTCAGAAGGGCATCTATAATATACGACAACATTAATATTTTCAATCAATAAAACATCATCCATGCTACCTTTAATCATTTTAATATAATGACACCATTTTCCAGAATCATCATAAAGTTCCATCAAACCTGCAATTTGTGCACCGACAAAATGGTCAGGGGGGTTTCCTTTAACTTGAAATTCTATTAGATGAGTTCCAGACTCAGAAACAAGTTCTTCAGGAATAAAAGAAACTTCATTAACAGTTATCTTTATATTTTCCCAAGTAATATCAGCAGTTTCTAAATTAGCAGGTCTTGGATTATATTCATCTGAACAACTTGTAAGAAAAAAAAACAAGAAAATTAATACTGCGGATAAAAATATTTTTCTCATTTTAATACCTCTGCCTTTTGCACAATCAAGCAAGGACTATCCATATTTTGCATGAAATTCCTTTTCATCCATTGTTAAATACATTATCCCTTCTATGAATCCAATTATTGCAGGTATAAAAGTCCAGCAGAAAATTAAATACAAAATTCCCATCCCAGTATTTTCAAGATAAAACTTGTGAGCACCAATTCCTCCTAGAAGGATTCCTAATAGGCCTGCAGTGACTCTGCTTTTATTTCCAGTAGCACGCCTAGAATGTTGTCTCACACCACACTTAGGACAGATCTCAGCCCGCTCATCAATAGATTTTCCGCAAGCTGTACAAAAACTTTTTCCTGCCATTTTGTAATCCTCCATAACATCCTTACTGAAAAATTAATAACTTATTCTTAATAATAACTAATGCTCTTTTTTAAATCTTTGGGTAAGTCAAATGTTAATAATGATGCCTATATTCTCACATGCCAAAACAAAGTATGGACATAAAACTCATATTATATTTACTTCCAGTATCTTAATGTTTATCTTGACTTTCCTTTTGTACGAATTATCTTTTCTCCTTTGTGCTGAAAGATAAAAATTGAGAGAATAAATAGTTTGGCTGCTTCTCGTAATATATGCATAAGCGTACTCGTTATATTCAGGTTCGTGTTGATAAGGATGAGTATATGCGGATTGTTAATAATGCCCGTGCGACCGGGGCGCCGACTTATGCTGCGTATGTCAGGGATTTGGCTCTGAATAAGGGGTTTGTTATTGAATCAAAGATTATAGAGACAAATAAGCTGGTTCATGAGATTCTTGGGTTGTTGAAACTTAGCCGATGTATTCCATCGTCTGCTGTGCGCGCAGAGCGTTCCTCAGGCGCTGGAAAGTGGGGATGTCAATCTCGCCGTGGGCAAGGCGCCTCATCAGAACGCCTATTGGATCAAGAACCGTAGATGGAATTTCAGTTCTGCCAGCTCCGAACGCGTTGTTGATTTTTTCTTCCACCACTTTGTTCGTGACGTGGGTGTAAATGAGTGTTGTGTCGAGTTTTGAATGGCCGAGAGCGTGCTTCACGGTCAGGATATCGCCTGTTTTTTCCCAGAGCAGGGTGGCGTAGGTGTGTCTGAGTGTGTGGAAGCGGTATGCGTTTCTTTTATGGCCTTTGGAGTCGACTTTTTCAAGTATTTGCAGTCCTGCTCTTCGTAGTGCGTTAAGGAAGCGTCGTGATAAGTCGTTTGGGTGCATGTGCTTGCTGGGCAGGTTTGATGGGAAGACGTATGTTTCGTCTTGACCAAGCCAGTTTCGGTATTTTTTCAGAGTGTCGACCAGGCAGTGTGGGATTGCTACTACTCTGTCTTTGCCGTATCCTTGGCTTGTGCGATTGGGGTTTTTGCTGTCGATGATGCGCATTCTGTTCGTGGAGAGGTCTATGTCTTGAATGCGTAGTCTGCATACTTCTCCATTTCGTAAACCGCAAAAGAGTCCTAAAGATACTGCCATCATTAAGTCTGGCTCGTCTATTGCGCTGAAGACTTGCGTGATTTGTTCTTTGTTGAAGACGTTTGGAAGTTTTTGCATTCAGAGCACCTCCATTATGAGCTGTCTGCCTTGTTCTATGATTTGCCATCCGAGACTGACTTTGTATTGTCTTTCCCGGTTCCTCGATATCAGCAGTGCCTGGGACGGTCTTATCTTTCCCGTGATTAGTTGTGATTTGACATCTTCAGGGAGTCTTGCTTCGCAAAGCCATCGGTAGAGTGTGTTAGGATTCATTCCGATTCGGATGAGATGGTCCTGTATGACGTGTTCATCAGTGGTCAGGCGTTTTATTCTGCCGTAGTTGTGGCGTAAAACCCGGTAGACCATGCATCTTAATTGTTCATCAGTCACCTCTGGCAGGAGGGCGTTTAGAGCGGACTTTACTTCCATAACCTTGCGGAATCGTTTTTCAAAGCGGTTTTCGCGGTAGATCTTGGAATATTCTGTTGGGTGTTTCTGGCTTATCCATAGGTTGAATCTGCGCGGGTCTAATGCGTTTTCACGCAGCCATGACCATACTGGGGTTTCGTGTTCGCGCAGGTCTTTTACGTCGCCTCCTGCAAAATGGTGGCATCGCGTGAGGCAGGCTCTCAGTTCTTTTTCAGGCATCGGCATTTCTGCCTGCAGTTGTTGCCATGCCAGGGCATAGTGGTTTTCCATATGTACCTCCTAGTCCCTGACGGTTCAAAAGTTTTGTAATGTGTTTGTCGGTACATTAGAAGGCTTTTTAAACCACCATTCCAAAACTTGTTAGACATGGGGTTGTGATCTAACTTGGCCATGATGTGTGGTTTGGGACCACATCGTCCCGGTTCAAATCCGGGCAGCCCCACTTGCTGTAAAGCGCAAAGCGCTTTCAATGTTTTGTGATATCCGGATTTGAACCTCCGGTTCATCGCGCGGAACTTTGTTCCGCGGGAACTCGGAAACGCGGAGTATCAATATATGCAACTTTAGCGCGTTGTCCGAGTAATCCGGGCAGCCCCAGTTATGTCGTGGGATTGTAGCATGGCGGAAATCCCACTGGAGTGCTTTTGATCAAACCAACGCCGAACAAGGTTCGGCGGGGTCTCAAAGAACGAGGTTCTTTGAAACTTTTCGCAAAAGTTTGCCGTGGCAGCCCCATTTTTCCGTATTTGGACTGCTGACGTAGAATTATTTGTTTTCTTTCATTTGTTTCGCCTTTATTTTGGCAGTATTTCCTTTACTATTTCTATGAGTTCCTTGCAGAGTTCTGTAAGCCTTTGCAGTTTGGTTGATTCTACTTTCATGTTCAGGCCGTATTGGAACAGTTCTCGTAATTCGATGATTGTTGTTTCGTGTTTTTCGTCTTCTTTTTCGTATTCTTTGAGTGCTTTGATGAACTTGTTGTCGAGTGTTATTTTTTCTTGTTCGATGAGGGTTTCTATTGCTGCGAGTGTGCATTCTTGGTTTCGTGATTCGTACCCGTGTTTTGCCAGTAACGCAAGCATGCAGTGGTATAAGCAGTAGAATCCTGCGCTGACGCTCCAGTCTTCAAAGCCTCCTTGTTCAAAGTAAATTACTGCTTTTTAGGTTGTGTTCTGCTTTTGCAAGGTGGCCGTAGGCTGTTTCTTTTGATGGCAGGCCCATTACGAGTCCTCTGTGTTTTTGCCCTTGTTCGATTTCTTTTTGTGCCTTGTTGAGGCACCATCTTAGTTTATTCGTAGCGTGTGACATCTGATAATACCTCGATTATTTTGTGTTGGCCTTTGAGTATGAGGCCTGTTTTTATGATTTCCAGCATGACTGGGTCTTTTTTGCGCAGGTTTTTTTCAAGATCTTCCTGCATCTGCCAGATCGGGTGGATTGGGTTGGGCAGTACTGTGTTTTTGTCGAGGACTTGTTTTTCCAGTGGTTGGTAATTTTTTTCTTCGCAGAGTATCAATAGGTCTATGTCTTTGTAGTTTTTTGTGCGCAGTACAGAGCCGAATAGTATTAGGACTTCTGCTTTTTGGAATTGTTCGAATTCCTTGACCCATCTTGGTGCTTTTGCGCGGGCTTCTTCAAATAGGAATAGTGAGGCTAGTTCGCGGGCGTATTCGTTGAAGGTGAGCTTGTAAATGATTGCTCTGCCTATTTTGTTGCTTTTGACTATTTCGTTTTGTTCAAGGAATTTCAGTGCTTTTAGTGCTCCTCTTGGGCTCATTCCTATTTTTTTGCTTAAGGAATTGGCGTTGTAGAATGTAGTGAAGTCTTTTGTAAGCAGTAGCACGATTGATTTTTCTTTTTCAGTCAAAGCTCTCATATGAACCTCCAGTTCACATATGGGAACTGACAGTTCCTATATAAGCTTTTCGGTTTTTTCTTATATCGCCGGTCATTTTTTCAACCAGCTGGCCGAATAATCAAGTCTAGAAACTGTCCGAAAACGGATAAATTTTTCCCTGTAATGCAAACCGCACGCAAGAGCATTTTAAGCAAAAGAATTTAAGCAGGACTAAAAATAGAACCTCATTATTTGTATGCAGAATTATGTGTCCGTTCGGTTACAAGGCTTTTTCCCTTATATGCTTCATTGCCGGCTCTCCTCGGGTATGGTTTGTTATAGAGTTTTGGCCACGGTGGCTCTGTTTTTTCTGCTGTTTCCTTGATGCTGGTTTTTTGGCTGGTTTTTAAGTTTTCAATGTAGGGTCTTAGGTAATATTCGCTGACAAAAATAACTGTGGCCAGATATGCGGCAGAAAGAACTAATGCTGCTCCTGTCCTGGCATAATCTTCCCAGCCTACTTTTTCTGCTAAACCTTGTTTCATTTTTGATTATTTTGATTGAAGAAGTATTTAAACCTTTCTGTTTTTGTTACTTAGTAGTAGTTATATTTAAACTATGAATTAATAATGTTTATAAACGTGCAGAGCTGGTGATTTCATATGACTATTGACGCGAAGTTTATTGGTGATTATTGGGTTTTTTCGCAGCGTTTGCTGGACTTGCGTGCTCCGTGGCTTTTGGATGGCGATCAGGCAATAGATAGGAGTGTTGAGGAATCAACTTTTTTGTTTTCTTATCTTAAGCTGATTGATATGGTGAAAAAGGTTCCATCTGTTACTGAATATGGCGGTGCTGTTCCTTCAATGTCTTTGTATTTGCTTTCTCAGAAAAGATTGGATAAGCTGGTTGTTGTTGATAGGGATTTTTCTTCTATGGATCAATTAAGGCACGTGTGTGAAGATCTTAAATTGCCTGTTGAGATTGTTGAGGATGACATCAATAAAATGTCTGAATTTCCTGATACTGATTTGGCTGTTGGTTTTAATGCATTGTATGGTCCGAGTCCGAATTTTGCCAGCGTTAAATGTCCTCCTGTTTTGAAAAGGCCGGTTATAATGGAGGCATCTTATGCTGGTTTTGGTGTTTTTAGAAGTACAGTCTTATACGAGAAATGGCGTGAAAAAAATGAAGTTATAAAACAGATGGAAAAAAGATATCTTCATCACGAAGTTGACAGGAATACAGAACCATTTGCTGGTATGAGAAAAGCGGTTGTAAAGAAAAAAGGGGTTGTAAGACGCGTTGGAGAAGCAACACGGGTCAATCTGCACTACGTTCTTGGCTGGGACAGAAAACCTTAATAAACTAGCTCTTGTCCTTTCTATTTATGCCTAAAGAGGAAACTACTCAGGGTATTACTGTAAAGAAGGATGCAGATATTTCAGATTGGTATACTCAGGTTATTCAGAAGGCTGAACTTGCAGAGTACAGTTTGGTTTCTGGTTGTATGATTTTGCGTCCTCGTTCTTATTTTATTTGGGAGAGATTGCAGGCTTTTTTTGACGCGGAAATCAAGAAGCTTGGCGTGAAGAATGCTTACTTTCCGTTATTAATACCTGAGAGCTTATTCACCAGGGAAGCTGAGCACGTTGAGGGTTTTGCTCCTGAGGTTGCCTGGGTGACTATGGGTGGTCATACTCAGTTGCAGGAGCGTTTGGCTATTCGTCCTACTTCTGAAACAGTGATGTATGAGGCTTATTCCAAGTGGATTAGGAGTTATCGTGATTTGCCTTTGAAGCTTAATCAGTGGTGTAATGTTTTGAGGTGGGAGTTTAAGCATCCTGTTCCTTTTTTGAGAGGTCGTGAATTTTTGTGGCAGGAGGGTCATACTGTTTATGCTGATAAGAAGGATTCTGAGAAGGAAGTTTTGGATATTCTTGAGCTTTACCGTCGTGTTTTTGAGGAATTGCTTGCAGTGCCGGTTATTAAGGGTGTTAAGTCTGAGAATGAAAAGTTTGCTGGTGCTGATTATTCGACTTCTATTGAAACTATGGCGCCTAGTGGCAAGGCTGTTCAGGCTGCTACCAGTCATCATCTTGGTCAGCGTTTTGCTAAGAGTTTCAATATTTCTTTCCTTAACGAAAAAGGTGAGAGTGCTTTGCCTTATCAGAACAGTTGGGGTTTCTCTACCCGTTCTATTGGCGCAATGGTTCTTTATCATGGTGATGATAAGGGTTTGGTTATTCCGCCTCGAGTTGCTCCTGTGCAGGTTGTTGTTGTTCCTATTATGTTTGAGGATAGCAAAAAAGAAGTTGTTGCGAAAGCCGTAGAAATCTCCAAGCATCTTTCCAGGGTTGCGCGTGTTGAAGTTGATGACCGTGAGGGTTATACTGCTGGTTGGAAGTTTAATGAGTGGGAGTTGAAGGGTGTTTGTTTGAGAGTTGAGATTGGTCCTAAGGACTTGGCTAAGAATTCTGCTGTTGTTGTGAGGAGAGATACTGGTAAGAAGGAGGAAGTGAAAATTCCGGATTTGATTGCTTTCATTCCTAAAGAGCTTGAGAAGATGCAGGCTGATATGTTTGAAAAGGCTCAGAAATGGCTGGATGATAATACTGTTCATGCTAAGTCTTGGAAGGATTTTGAGAAAGCTGTTAAGGAAAAGAAACTCATTTATGCTTCTTGGTGTTGTGCTGCTGAGTGTGCGGAAAAAATTAAGTCTGAGACAGAGGGTGTGAAATGTCTTACTCTTCCTTTTGGTCACGAGAAGCCTTTTGCGAAGTGCATTTTGTGTGAGAAGCCTGCTAAATCTGTTGGTGTGTTTGCTAAATCATACTGATGTTCTTCAGTGCAGAAACTTTTATATACGCCGTTGTATATTATCATTAAAAACAAAATGAGGTGTTTGTATGGCTAAGGTTCATGATTTGAAGAGGAAGTTGAAAAAGCATGCTCGCTCATTGAGTGCTGCTGGAAAGAGATATGTTGCTCATACCAGGATGACTGCTGAAGCAACGGGCAGTAAGGTTAGAAGGATGAAGATTAAGAAGCAGTTAAAGATTCTTGAGAGTGCTTTGAAAAAACTTTGTAAAATGGAAGGAGGTAGATGAAAATGGGCTGGCTGTGGTGGAGAACTGGTGATCAGGTGGAATTTGTTGGTGTTTCGCCTAAGAAGGGTTTTGCTTTTAGTAAGGCTATTGATACTGCGAAAGAGGTTCTTGTTACAAAGAACGTTGCTGTTTTTGGTCAGCAGAGGGACCAGATTGTTGAGGCTGAAAAGATTTCTAAGATGATTAATAATCAGTTGTTCAGCATGAAGCAGTTTTCTAATCAGGTTGCTGAGTGGACTACTGCTGTGAAGAAGACTTTGGATCATGTTACAAAGCAGTCTGCTCTGGTTGAGGAGCTTGAAGGTAAGTTTTCTGAATACCAGCGTTTGCTGGGTGAACTGCAGCGTCTTAGTGGTTATGATGTTCCTGAAGGCAGTGTTCCTTCAAGGCAGGTTGAGTTCCAGAAGGGTGAGAAATCCAAGCTTCTTGCTCAGGCTCGTGAGGCTATTTCGAAAATTAATGCCCAGCTTAAGGAGATTAAGGAAGAGGTTGATGCTATTCATCAGGGTGCTGGCAACTTGTTGAAGTCTAAGATGCCTGAAGGTTATAGGGGTGCTGGTGGTATTCCTATGATGAACAGCATTCCGGATGACATTGTCAGGAATTGTAATAGTATGATTCAGGTTGCTGAAAATATGATTAGAAACAATGTTCAGCTTGGGAGGGCTTATGCAGAGCTTATTGGTAAGCTGCAGGAGGCTTCAGAGGACTTGAGGGTTCAGATTGACGCGTCTGAGCAGAACCTCGTCAGGACTGGTCCCTGATTTTTTATCTTTTTTTTTCGAAAGCTTTTTATACCACTATTCAATAGTAACATTGTGAAATTGGATTACAGCGACCTGGACATTGTATGTTCTGACCGTCTTCTTAAGAGTGATGAAGGGCTTGAGGGCAGTGTTGTTTCACAGGTTAAAAGTCTCAGTTCTAGTCCTGATCAAAGGGTTATCCAGGTGAGGGAGTTTTATGCTTCTTATCTTAATGAGAAGCTTGAGAATGTTGATAAAAAGGGTGCTGATATTGATTTTTCTACTCTTGCTTTGTCTGCGGGCAGGAAGAATCTTTTGAATTTTATTCAGGTTTATGATGCTTTGAAGGCTGATTTTGCTTATTTTATGAAGAAAGCTAAGAAAGAGGTTGTTGAGTCTGAAATGCTTGCTTGGGCTAACCGTACTCTTGATTTGTATCTCACTTTTGGCGAGATGCATAAGGATCAGGTTAAGCTGTTCAAGAAGTCTATTCAGGAGCAGAAGGACTGGTTTGCTGAACAGAGTTTCAAGGCTTTAAAGGTGGATGTTAATTCTCAGTCTGGAAATTCTTCAGCTGAAACGCCTGTGCTGGACGATTTTACTGTTGAGTTTTACAAGTGGCTTGACCAATAAAATTTATAAATCTGTTATTGCTTCTATTATTTGGGTGATATTAATGCCTGAAGTTAAACCGGTTGGAAAAGTGACTCATTTTTTTGACAAGATTGGTGTCGCAGTTATTAAGCTGGAAGCTGCTTTGAAGGTTGGTGACAAGATTAAGTTTGAAGGACACAGTTCTTTTGAGCAGGTTGTTGATTCTATGCAGGTTGACAGGGAGCCTATTGAGGAAGCTGAGGATGGCCAGGAAGTTGGCATGAAAGTCGCCCAGCCTGTTAAGGCAGGCGATTTGGTGTTTAAGGTTTAAAAAAAGAGTGATATGTTGAAAAAGTGGTTAGTTTTGTTTATTTTATTGTCAGTTCTAGCTTATGCTATTCCGAGTGTTATTTTTAATTCCCAAAGTCCTGCTGATTTGAGCAGTTATAACATTTTTGGAATTTCTCTGGATATTACTTACAATATCACTGATGTTTTAGGTATTGACCCTAATAGTCCGAGGCTTTATCATGAATTGAATGCTTCGTATGGTACTTGTTTGGGTATTGCTAATGGTACTAACGTTTATTGTGGATATCAGGAGACTAAAGCAACTTCAAACGTTTCTTCCTTGTGGTTGTTCAAGTTGTATGATAATGAGGTTTATCCTGCGATTTATAACTGGCCTGATGAGAGAGCTCTCGAGGTTTCTGCAAAGAGTTTTGTTACCTTATCTACTCCCAACACGCAATTGCTTATTGAATTGTTGAACATTTCTTCGAACAAGACGTATGGTATGTATGAGATTTATGTCAACAGGACTTCCGGCACTTCTGGTTTGAATATTTATTATTGCAACTCAAGTTATGATTTACAGGGCAATCCTGCGGTTCAGGCGAATTGTGCCAATTTTGGAACCATTTCTCCGACTGCCACTTACAATCACACTCATGGTCCTAATTCTTTCCATTTTGTGATTCCATTTTCAATGAATACTACAACCGGGACCATAAATAATGTCAAGATTACTCCCAAAAGTTATTTTATTTTGAGGCCTAGTACTGCTTCTGGTTCCTGGAGGGTTTATTACATTACAAACCTTACAAGAGCTAACGCTACTATGTCCAGAACTTTTCCTGCTGCGTTTTCCAATTTTGTAGGTACTGTTGACAGTCATATGCACCAGTATGATGGTACTGAAGAGCTTTGCTATTATGCGTGTGCGAATAATACCGTTAATGTCAATAATTGTTCTACAGTGAGGTGTGATCTGATTGATTTGGGCGGGCTTCCTCCTGTTCCTCCTTTTGTTTACAACCCTATAGCGGGCACTTATTCTGGCAACATCGCGATTAATTATACTGCTGCTGTTTCGCCTAATAATTACAGCATTAGTTTTTACAACATTACTCTTGTTGATGCGAGCTATAATTTTGTTCAGACTATTGTTTCAAATAATTCCTTGAATCTTGGTTATTTGTGGAATAGTGCGACTGTCCCTGATGGCAGTTATTTCATCAGGGTTGAGGCTTGCGATAATCTTGGTCAGTGTTCTTTTGGTTATAGTGAGCTTTTCAATCTCTTAAACGGTATTGCAATTGTTCCTGAATTTAGTTTTTCTGCTTTGATTTTTGCTTTTGTCTTGTGTTTGTTTTTTATTTCGGCGTTAAGACTGAAGCATTTATAGATTTAAAGCTTTATTCAATGTTCTTTTTTAATAAGTCTATGTACTTGGTCATTATTGTTTCATACATTAAAGCAGTCTGTGCATATTCTTGTGGTGTTGAATGCAGTGCTTCGTCAGCCTTTGGAACGTTGTTTGTTACAGATGTCAAATATGAATCTGCGAAAAAGCTCATTTCCTCTTTTGCGTGGCACGAGTTTACAATGTTGGTGTATTCCTGCCAGACTGTTTCTGCTCTTTTGAATATGCTTGTTTTGTATTCATCAGATGAATATTTGTATGGGTTTGGAATGTTGTTTCGTAATTTGTCTAGCAGTACTGCGGGTGTTCCTCTGAATGGGAAGTAATCCAGCAACTGGTTTATTTCCATTAGGATGAATATTATCTGGTGAACTCGCATTTTTCTGCGCTCGCTGTCTGTTTTTGCTGCTTGTTTTCTTTGTTCCATTTCCTCTCTTAGGACTTTAAAGCCTGCCATTTGCGTTTTCAGCTTATTGACAAAAGCTTCATCTTTTTCTATTGCGAATTTGACATAAGTGTCGTCGTTGTGTTCCATTGCAATCACAGTCAGCATGGTGTCGCAGAAATAGTTCAGTATTAATTGTTTGACTGCCCGTGGAAGGATGTTTGCGAGCGACAGGCCTTTGAATCTTGATGTGAGGCTGAGCAGTTCAGGCTGTTTGAGGAGTTTTAGCAATTCTTGTGTTTGCTGTGTTATTATGTCAAAATCGTTTTTGATTATTCGTTGTTCTGCTATGTCTTTTGCGCGGTATTGGTCTGTGACTGCTCTTTCGTTTTCTGCTACTTTTGAAACGCCGTGTAGTAGTTCGTGTTTCAAGACCCATGCTAATGTGTCTTTGTATTGGTCTTGTAAGGCAACGGTGAGGTCAATGCATATTATGAAATAGGTGAATTCAGGGGGGTTTGCGTATTGGAAATTTGCTACTGCTGTTCCTTTTAAGTCGTCAAATATTATTTTGCACTTATTTGCGGGATGTGATATGCTTGGATATGCTCCGAGTGTTTTGCTCAGCGCCTGAATTGATGCTAGAATGACATTGATTTTTTTGATTACTTGTGCATCGCTGAAAAAAGTTGCGGCATTCTCTGGTGTTGTTGTGGCAAGGTTGAGGTGTTTTCTTAGCGCTTCGTCACTGGCATATATTGATGTTGTTATGTAATTCTGGCCTGTGCCGTTCTGTATTGTTGTATCGCCGTAAAACCAGCCTTCTTTGTTTATTATCGTGCTGATATTGCTAACTTTTTTCAGGTTCACCGTTACATCAGCCATGCTTGCAATTTATTGAGCTGAATTTATAAAGTTTCAGATTTTTAACTTTTATTCCGTAAGCTTTATATACCTCTCCCCTTCATTTAATCTTAAGAGGTAAATTATTCTGAGGGGATTTTATGGAAAATGAAATGAAAGTTCAAAAGGGTACGACAACGGTAGGTTTGGTTTGCAAGGATTGTGTTATTCTTGCTGCTGATAAGAGGGCTACGGCTGGTTTTGTGGTTAACAAGCGTACTCAGAAGATTCATAAGATTACTGATTACATGGCTGTTACCATGGCTGGCTTGGTTTCTGATGCCCAGTTGTTGGTTAAGCTTATTCGTGCTGAGGTCAAGTTGAAGGATTTGGCTACTTTGAGAACTTCTAGTGTGAAGGAGACTGCTAATTTGTTGGCAGGCATGTTGTATATGAATTTGCGTAAGATGTCTATGGTGCCTGGTATTGTTAGCTTTTTGCTGGGTGGTTCTGATTCAGAGGGTACTCATTTGTATGATTTGGGAATTGATGGTTCTGTTACTGAGGTTGAGGATTATGTTTCAGATGGTTCTGGAAGTCTTTTTGCTTTGGGTGTTTTGGAAGCCATGTACAAGAAGGGAATGAGTGTTGAGGAAGGTACTAAGGTGGCTGTGAAGGCTATTAGTGCTGCTTTGCAGCGTGATGTTAATACTGGAAACGGTATTGATGTTATGTTGATTGACGGCAAGGGTGCTAGGATGATTTTAGAGAAGGATTTGACTCCTAAAATCGAAGTTTGAATTTTCTAAAAAATGGCAGAGATTATTAAGGAAATAATGAAGTTTTTACCAGCTGATAAAGTCAGCGATGCTGCTTTTGAAGCTGCTAATATAGTTCTTTATACTAAAGATAAGGATTTTTTCTTGAACAATGAAGGCTTGATTAAGCAGGTTGTTAATGAGTTCAAGAAGCGTATTGAGCTTAGGCCTGATCCTTCTATTACTATGAATCGGGAAAAGGCTGAGAAGGAGATTAAGAAGATTATGCCTGAGGAGGCTGGTGTTTCTCAGGTTTTGTTTGATCCTGAGCGTTCTGTTGTTATTATTGAGGCTGAGAAGCCTGGTTTGGCGATTGGCAAGATGGGTTCTTTATTGCATGAAGTGCGTGAGAAGACTTTGTGGGTGCCTTTGATTAGGCGTACTCCTGCTTTGCGTTCGCAGTTGATTGAGAACATTCGTGCTGTTTTGTATGAGCATTCTGATTATAGGAAGAAGTTTTTGGACAAGGTTGGCCATCGTATTTATGATGGTTGGCTGAGAGAAAAGAAGCATGAGTGGATTCGTGTTACTCATCTTGGCGCTGCTCGTCAGGTTGGACGTTCGAGTCTTTTCTTGCAGACTCCTGAGTCCAGGATTTTGATGGATTGCGGTATTAACGTTGCTGAAGAGGGCACTGAGGCGTATCCTATGTTGGACGCTCCTGAGTTTAACATTCAGCAGTTGGATGCTATTATTTTGAGTCACGCTCACGTTGACCATTCTGGTTTTATTCCTTATTTGTACAAGCTTGGCTTTAGGGGTCCTGTTTATTGTACTGAGCCGACTCGTGATGTTGCTGCTTTGCTGATGTTGGATATGGTGAAGATTATGAAATCGGAAAATAAAGAGCCGATTTATGATGTTGATGATGTTAAGGAGTTCGTCAAGCATTGCATTACTTTGAATTGGGAGGAAGTGTCTGATATTACTCCTGATGTCAGATTAACGTTGTATAACGCAGGTCATATTCTTGGTAGCAGTATGGCTCACTTGCATATTGGCAATGGCTTGCATAATCTTCTTTATACTGGTGATATGAAGTTTGGCAGGACTCCTTTGCTTGATCCTGCTTCTGTTATTTTCCCTCGTTTGGAGACTGTGATTATTGAGGGCACTTATGGTGGGAAGATGGATATTGGTGTTCCTGCTCACGAGTCTGACGAGTTGTTGTGTAATTATATTAAGGAGACTTTGAAGCGTGGCGGTAAGGTTTTGATGCCGGTTATTGGTTCTGGTAAGGCGCAGGATATTATGATTATGATTGAGGCTATGGTGCGTCGTGGCGAGCTTGAGCCTATTCCTGTTTACATTGATGGTATGGTTTGGGATATTACTGCTATTCATACTGCTTATCCTGAGTTTTTGAATTCTAATATTCGCAAGGCTATTTTCCATAAGGATCAGAATCCGTTTTTGAATCCTATTTTCAGGCGTGTTGGTTCTCCGAAAGAGAGGACTCAGTTGATTGAGGAGGCTGGTCCTGCGGTTATTATGGCGACTTCTGGCATGCTTGTTGGAGGTCCTAGTCTTGAGTATTTGCGTCATCTTGCTGACAATCCTAAGAATAGTTTGATTTTCACTTGTTATCTTGGCGAGGGCACTCTTGCCAGGCGTATTTTTGGTGGTGAGCACGAGCTTGTTTTCAAGTCTGGCCAGCGTCAGGAGATTGTTAAGGTTAATATGGAGGTTGTGAAGCTTGCTGTTTCTGACCACGCTGACAGGAAGCAGTTGATGAATTTTATTTTCAAGTGCTCGCCTCGTCCTAAGAAGGTCATCATCCAGCATGGTGAAAGTTCTAAAGTTCTTGATTTGGCTTCTGCGATACACAAGCTTGGCCGCATTGAGACTGTCGCTCCCCGTAATTTAGAGACGATTAGGATTAAGTAGTTTTTTCAGGATTCCAGGTTATTATGTTTTCTGCTTGTGCTGCTCTGAGTAAGTGTTCATCTGAACAAATGAATGTTGTTATTAATGAGCGTCGTGATAGCAGGCTGTACAAGTGGAGTGCATCGTTTATTGCGACGTGGTGTGTTAAAATGAGGTCTACGCTGTTTGTGACTGATAGGGAACTTAGCGGGTCTAATATGAGTCCGTCTGCTTCCAGTAATTCATTCAGGTCGTTGAAGAATTGGGAAACGAGTTTGTCGCGCTCCAGTTTGTTTATAGTATTTAATCGGAACCACCGGTCGAACACTGATACTGTTTCTCCAACCAGTAATACTGAGCTTGTCAGTCTTTCTTTTCCGTTTTTTGCATCTTCAACAATTGTTTGTATTTCTGAAGCTCCTTTTTCGAGAGATTCATCTGCGTAATATTTCACGAATGCTGATGTGTCGATGTATTTCATTGTTCGCGGATGCGTCGAACAGCGGTTGCTAAGGTTTCAGAGGTTTTTTGCGTTGTTTTTTTTACTATCGCTCTTGCTTCCTTTGCAGAAGTCTTGACAACTGCGTATTTGTATGACAGTTGTCTGATGGCGTCGCGCACTACTTCTGACTGGGACTTGTACATCCCTTTTTCCACTAATTCCTGTGTCATTTTCCTGATTTCCTCAGTTACGTCAGCTGTTAACGTTACCATAGTGCTCGCCTGAGAACTAACAGCCGGCTGTTATATTTAAAAGTTGCGATTTTTGAGAAGGGATTAAGTAGTCCACTTTGGTAGTCTAAAAACATCTACTTAAGTGGAAAGATATATAAATGAGTTCTTCTTTTTTACACTAAAGTGGAAAATAACGAACTTTGGGAATTGCTGAATGATGTTGAGAAGTCTAATTACTTGGAATTCCACGAATTGAGTTATAGGGATGATCTCAGGCATTCCGAGGAAGTTACATTAAAATTCCCTCGGTGGAGCATTATTTCAGGTTATTACGCAATGCACGATATTACTAAGCTGTTCCTTGCCAGGCAGTTCAGCATTAAGATTGTTAGTCCGAAAATTCACGCCAAGACGATTGCTGCTGTTGAGTATTTCATTGCGGATTCTGCCATTAAGCAGAAGGTTTTGCCGTTGCTTAAAAAGGCACAGCAGACTTTTTACAATGTTGAACGGCTTAGGGAAAAATTGATTCCTGTTTTGCTCAGGAAGGGAAAGCAGGAGCGTGAGCAGTCGCAGTATTATGCTGAGGATTACTCGGAGAAAAGAGCGGTTAGCCCTCAAAAGGCTGTTGCTTTTTTTGAGGAAATTGTTAAGCCTTACGTGAGGCTTATTGAGGGGCTGCTCTGATGTTGTTGGATGTTTGTCTTGGAACAAGGACTGCGTGGAAGATTTTGTTTGTTGTTATGAGCGCGCCTGGAAAGGCGGTTTCGAGAAAGCAAATCAGCGAGATGACGAAAGCAGGGCATAAGTTGGATAAGTATCTCACTGTTCTTGAGAAGTTCGGGCTTGTGCGGAAGGCAAAGCAAGGCAAGAGGTTTCTTTATTCATTTAATATGGAAAATTTGTATGCAGAGCACCTGCTCGCGCTCTATAAGCAGGAGAAATTTGATTATAATGCTGTTGACTTTGAGATTATTAACATCATTCGGGATTTTATTTATGGTTTGACGCAGTTTGATTTCAAGATTATCAGTAAGATAATTCTTTTTGGTTCTTATGTGAAAAGAACTCATCATGCGTCTTCGGATATTGATGTGGCAGTCATAACCCAAACTAAGCTGCCTGCCGGAGAGCAATTGTTGCATACTCATTTGATTGGCCAGCTGGAAAAGCGTTTTGGAAAGACGGTTCAGCCTCATTATTTTACTGAGGAGGAATTTGTTTCGCTCAGAAAAGGCGGAAATAAGCTGGTGAATGAGATAACTGCGGATGGGCTTGTGTTGTTTGGAATTAAGTAGTTAGCTGGTATACTACATAATCGAATTTTGCTTGTCTGGACGGTATTAGTATTCTTTCTTGTATTTTGAATGGTTGGAAGTCTTTTTCCATTCTTTCTCTTGTTCTGTGGACGTATCCTACTTCGGTTGTTTTTCCGTTTTTTCCTGGCAGTTGGACTTTGAATATTTTTCCTTCATCTTGTTCGTAAGTTGTAGCTCTTTTGTTTTCATTTAGCCAGCGCCAATAGCTTTCCGGGTCAAGTGTTGCTATTATTGCGTGCCCTTTTACGATTCTTGCTGCTTGTTTGAAGAGTTTTGAGTGGTCTTCAAGGCTTGTATATTGTGTGGCGAATGCAGAAGTCATCATGTCAAATGTTTCCTGGAATTGTGAGAGGTCTGTCATGTCGCCGATGTGGTATGTGATTCCTGATGGTTTTTCTTGTTCTTTTCTTCTCGCTATTTTTATTAGTTCTTCTGAGATATCTATTCCTGTGACCCTGGCTTCTGTTGCCAGTTTGCGTGATACATATCCTTCTCCGCATCCGAGGTCTAGAATGTTTTTTGGGCTGAGTTTTGTTGCTAGTTCTACTAGTTTTGGTCTTGCGTCAAAGTCGCTCCAGTATGTTGGTTCTTCCCTGTCCCAGTTTTGGGCTGATTCATTGTACATTCTTGCAACGTCTGAGTAGTCAGTCATTTTGCTTCCTCTGCTTTGAATTCCGGCAGTCTTTCTTCGAGCAGTTTCATTACTGCTCTGCCTGCTCGGTCTTCTTTTCTGCATTTGAAGCAGGTTTTTAGTGCTTCGTTTGCAATATCTTCAACATTGTAGAAATTTTTTAGAAGATTGTAGTTTCTTTCTTCTTCTAGTGCTTCCATGCAGTTTGGGCAGTTGCCGTTTTTGCAGGCGTAGTATGCTCGTTCAAAGCTCATTTTGCTTCCTCCAGTAGTTTTGTGTAGAATTCAAAGTGTTTTTTTGCGCGTTCAAGGGTTTCTGGTGTGCATTTTTGTTCTGCTTCTTTGAAATTGATGTTTGATATCTTGGCTAGGTAATGTTTGTATTGCCGGTAGTTTACTGGCAGTTCTTGTGCTAGTTCTTTGTTTTCTTTATCAAAGCGATCTCCTATTGCCAATGCTCCGCCGGTTGTTATTATTGAGATGCCTGCCAGGCAGCACAAGTCATCTATGTTGCCGGTTAGATAGTATAGTGTTATGCATGTAATTATTCCTAATGCAAGTCCGCATTTTGCGTATAGTCTTGTATAGTGTGTTTCTCCGTTGTCTTCTCGCATGGTGCTGGCTGCTTCAGTAGACATCACGATTTGCTGGTATGCTTCAGAGTATGCTTTTGCATCTTCTTTTGAAATAAGTCCTGCTTCTGCTATCTGCTCAAGGTCTTTTTTATGAATGGGAAAATCTGCTCGTTTGAATTCGTCAAAAGCGTAAAAGGCTTTGAATTCGAGGTCTTCGCGTGTTTCTATGCCTGTCATCTTTTCTTCCACGCTTTGTTTATTTCTGCGAATGTTGGCGCGTTGCGTACTCCGCGGACAAAGCCGAAGGTGTCAAAGCCGCCAATGGTGTAGATGTGGCGGATGCCGCAGTCGATGCCGCCAAAACCCACAGGCAGGACCATCGCTTCGCCTTCCTTAACATGCTTTAAGACGTATTTGCGAGAAGGCAATCCCAAATGTCCTTCATTACGGTCTTTGCTTTGTATGAGTTTGGCGTTTACTGGTGCCATGCATCCTTCCACTGCTACAAAGTATGGGTTTGTGCCGTATTCTGCAATGTTTGCCACAACGTGGCCGTCTTCAGGAAGAGGATGTATTCGTTTGTCTTTTTCTGCTCGTTTAAGAATCTCATTTAATGTTTTGCCGTGTATGATAAGTTGTTTGCGAGGGTTTGAAGTCTTCAAATTGTATCCTTCCTGCGCTCTGGCTATGACAATGTTTTTTCTTGCATCTGGAATGTCGTCAAAAGCAACGTAAACTTCTCCTTTGCTAACACCTATGAGTGCTCCAGTGCGGGTTCTCTGGAACTTCCAGGATTTAGGGTCGTCTGAATATTCGCGTACTGCTATTGCTTCGAGAAGGCTTGGCGGAATCATTTCTTGTTTTCTTGTGAACTCAACTGCTTGTGGTTGTTTCAAATAATCGTCAGAACTCGGTCCGAAAACAGTCTTTTCAAAGCCGGGTATATCTTTGCCTTCATTGTCATTCAAATGGTATTCTGCCTTGATTAGTTCGAGTCCCATTAGAACTCCTTCACGATTCCCATGTACAGTCTGTGTTCTGTTTTGAGGTTTTCGTTTATGTCTATTTCGTACCAGATTCTTAGTCCGATTTTTGGTATGTCTGCGCGTAGTCCGAGTGTGACTGTGTTTGTGTTGTTTGCTAGGTTTCTGTTGAATCTGATTGAAGGTGTTACATCGCTTACGAACAGGTAGTCTCCTGCGTTTATTGCAACTTTTCCGTATACTCTGCTGTTGTGCGTGTATCTGACGTCCAGTCCCATGCCTCCTGTTTTGTCGCCTGTGATTGTTTCTGCTCCTGTCAAATCAAAGTTTCCTAGGAAGAATGGGAATGTTACGTCTCCTGTTTTGCTGACTGAGTTGTATCCGTGGTCTATTGCTGAGAATGTTCCTCGTGATTTTTTCGGGGAGACTTTTGGTCCGAGCATTACTCTTGCGTCCAAAAGTTCAGAGTCTCCCAGTCTTAAGTATGTGAATAGTGTTGCGTCTGGGAATTTTTTGTTGTATGATATGTTTGCTTCCCAGTCTTTGTTGAAGTCTGTTTTTCCGCCAAGGCTGAAGAGGTTTCCTAAGAAGTCTACGAATGCAACTCCTGATGCGTTTTTTTCTGAATCAACAGCCGCTTCTAAGTTGAAGCAGTCGCTTATCTTGGCTCCGCCTATCATTGCGATTCTGTGCCCTGTTCCCAAGAGTTGGTATTCTAGTCCTAAGAAGTGTTCTGAGATTTTTGCTATTCCTTCTGCTCTTCCTGTGTCTTTGTCCAGGAGGTGTTTGTATCCGAGGTTTACTCTGAAGTTTTCGTTTTCTATGTTTGCTCCTATGTCTGCTTTGTTGTTTGAGCCTTCCAGGAAGAGTTTGTGCTTGTCGTAAGATAGTATTCCTTGTATTGTCGGGTCTCTGTTGGTTTCTATTGAGATTCTTGCTTCTGTTCTTACTGGCTTTGGCTCTTCTGCGTTTGCTGTTCCTATGTACAGCGCTGCACCCATTATTGCAGTCGCGATTGCGGTTTTTAGTTTTTTTATCATTCCCATCTTCACCACTCTGTGATGGTAATGAATAGAAGCTAATTTATACTTTTTCATTATACTATATAAGTTAGTATAAATGTTTATACTTTTCAGCAAGTTTTAAATACTGGCTCGTCTATGAATGAGTTATGAAGCGTCGTTTGGTTCAGCAGGGTGCTGCTACTTTGATGGTTAGCATTCCTGCAAAGTGGGCTAGGAAGTTCCGCCTGAAGAAGGGTGATGAGGTTGAGGTGGCTGAGACAGAGGACACTTTAGTCTTGAGTTCTGAAGCAAAAGCTCGTCGAACAAGATTGGAGCTTGACGTTACCAATTTTTCCCCTCTTGTGAAGCGTATTGTTGGCAACAAGTATATTCAGGGTTTTGATGAAATAGTTCTGACATCGGCAAAGCCTGAGCTTCTAAAGGACATTCCTGATGTTGTTAAGGCTCATTTGCTTGGTTTTGAGGTTGTTGAGCAGTCAAAGAACAAAATTGTTGTTAAGGAGGTTTCTCATGTTGCTGAGGAGGAGTTTGATGTTATGTTGAGGCGCTTGTTCCTTCTCGTGAAGATGATGGGTAATGATTTAGTCACCGCGTTAAAGAGCAAAGAGGATGTTGATTATGTCATCAGGCAGGATGAGAATGTTAACCGTTTTGCTAATTATTGTTTGAGGACTATTAACAAGCGTGTGAGAAAATCAACTGCTGAGAACTGTGCTGTTTACACTATTGTTTATCTCGCAGAAAATATCGCAGACTGTTACAAAAAGATTGCTGAATTGAAGGTTAGCGATAAACTGATTGCTTCCTTGGCTGACATTAATGCTTTTTATTCTGATTTCCTGGAATTATTCTATGATTTTTCTGTTCAGAAAGCTGCTTCTTTTGGTTCAAGGTTTGAAAAGCTTAGGAGTCAGAAGCCAAAAGTCTCCTCTGCAGAAGATGCTCTTTTTCTGGGCGCTTTGCAGGAACTTCTTAATTACATTATTTTGATGTTTAACAATCAGTTGAATTATCAGGTGTTTTAGAATGGTCCTCCTGTATTCGCTTCTGCTATTGACATCAGTGCTTGTCGTGTGAAGAATTTTAGCGCTTTGTCCATTTGTTTTTCATATCTTGTCAGGCATAATTCTTCTTTTTTGTCGTAGTCGTAGAAGTTAATCCTGCTTCTTTCCTTGATTGTCATTCCAGAGTAACCGTTCATGCTGCCGTATATGTGGTGGTTGTAGTATGCGACTATTGCTTTTGTCATATCGCCTTTTTCCTGTATTATGAGGTCTCCCAGGTATTGGCAGACGAGGTCTATCCACCTGCCGTCTTCAAAGTTTTCTTCTGTCATTTTTTGTTTGTATTTTTCGTATACGTGTTCTGGCAGTAGTGTTAGATTGCTGCAGCCTTTTTTTGTGTATTCTTCTCTTATTGGCGTGTCGAGCAGGTTGCTGAATATTACTGATTTCACTACAGAGCTGAATTGTCCTAGTTCTTCCTGTGAGAATTTTGCTATGTTGTCGTATATTCTTTTTGTCAGCCCGTGATAGACTGGCTCCCTTGTTGAGCAGAACTCGTTATGGCTGATTTCTTTTTCTGTTTTGTTTAGGAATAACTCGTCGAATTGTGCGTTGCTGAGTATTGTTGGGTTTTTTAGCGCGTCTTTCCATCCATATTGGCTGTATCTTTCTGTGCCGTCGAATGGGTGTATTATGTACTTTTCTTCGCCGTTGTATTTTACAGGAACTCCAATATTGTAGATTCCTATTGGTTCTTGTTTTATTCTTTCAAGATCCTCGTTCTGTATCATGCGGATTTGTAATAGTGGTTCGAGGTTGACGATATTTTTCACTTCTGCTGGCGCTTCTGCTTTGTTTCCCATCAGGAACGGCGCTCCTGTGAGTGCTGCTAGAATTCCTGCTGTTATTCCCGCTCTTTTTAGCCATGGTGTTCTTTTTCTTTCTCTTGGGAATCTTAATTGTGCGTTTTCCGAGTCGAGCATTGTGGTGAGTCCTTCTTCAGAAAGGTTGTACGTGGAGGCTATCATCTGGTATTCTTCTCCAGTCAGTGCTTCCAGTCCTGTGTCTGCATCTCTTATTGCTTTTCTTATTTTTGTGCTTAGTTCCTGCATTCTTTGTTCTTCCAGCTGTCTTAGCGCGCTGGTGTAGTATTTTTGTGCTATTTTTTTGAAGGTTTGTTTCTGGTTTTCGTCTTTCAAACTCTTGCTTATGTCAAGAATTCTTACTGCTGTGAAGAAGTCTCCTGTGATTTTGTTTAAGTCGTATGCGTGTCTGAATTGCGTGAATTCTTTGTTGTAGAACCTGCTTCTTGTTAGTTGTTCAAAGACGTTTTTGACTATTTTGTCTTCTTCGTTTGATGTTAATCCTGCTGAGTCGATGAATCTGTATAAATCGTAGTGTATTGTGTCTTTTTTGGTTAATTCCAGGTCAATCAGCCACAGTCTGTCTTCTGGTGTGAGCAAAACGTTCTTTGCTTTTGCGTCTCCGTGGACTAGGCTTTGTGGTTCTTGTGAGAGCGGTTTGGCTATTTGTTCTTCAAATAGCGTCAGTATTTCGTCAAGTCCTTTCGCTCCTGCTTTTTCGAAGAAGTATTTTTTGAATGAGCTTGTGTATTTTGGTGCTGGCATTTTTTCTGCTTCGTTTTTTCCTCTCAAATGCAGTTCTGTGAGCATTTCTGCTGCTCTTTCTGCTAGTGTGAGTTTGTTTTCTGTTCTGAACGCGTCGCATAGTGTTTGTCCTTCTATGAATGGGTATGCCATTATTTTGTTTTTGTCGTCTTTTAGGGCGTATTTTAAAACCAGGTCTGGGAATAATGGTGCGAGTCTGTCTTCTGCAGCAACTGCTGCTTCGTAATCTTTTTTTGACGTGAATGCTTTGACGAAGTTTGTTACTTCTATTGCTCTGTCTGCTGTTGGCAGATAGGTTGTCACTTTTGTGAATGTTCCTCCTTTTGCTGAGGTTTTTGTTTTGTGGTCAAGGCAGGTTTCTTCTGATACATAGCCGAATTTGAGTATGTCTTGTTCGTGTTCTTTCAAGTACTGGTTTATTTCTGTCATTTTCTCCTTGCTTATGCGTGCCAGTGTTGTTGCCGGGAGTAGTTTTGTCATTAGTTTTGCGTATTCTTCTATTCCTATGCGTGATTTCAGGAAGTGTTTTTCGTCTTGTTTTGGTTTGAGGAGCCATCCTTTTCTGAATTGTTTGCATAGTTTCTTGTAAGTGTTAAAGTCTGTCAGCCATTTAGTTACGTTCTCGGGTGTTGTTTTATCTGTTGTTATCATTTTCAAGAAGCTTTTTTACTGCGTGTTCTACTAGGTGGGATTTGTTTCTGTACGCGCTTCCAGGCAGTTTTTGTTCTACCTTTCTGAGCGTTTCTTCGTCTATCGATATTGAGACTTTGACTTTCATAGAACGTCATCTATATACTCTGCTATATAAATCTTGCTACTTTTTACTACTTTATAGTAAAAACGATAATTTCCGATTTTTCCTATTTTTCCGAAAAGTATATAAATTCCGACTTTTTAGTATGTTGTATGGAGCAGGTTCACGATTTTTTCACGGACAAGGTTAAGCTTGGCAAGAAGGGGCAGATTACCATTCCGAAGAAGATTAGGGATGAGGATGAGCTGAAGGAAAATGACGTGTTTATTGTGGTGCACAGGCCTGGAGGGGAGATTGTGTTGCAGAAGAAGAAAATTATAAGTCCTGAGGATCGCATGCTTGAGGTTATTAGAAGCATTCCTCCTTTTGATTGGCGTCAGGCTTGGAAGGAAGTTGTTGAAGAGAGAAAGAGCGAGCGCAGGTGAACAATGCGGTATTGTGCTGATACCTGGTATCTTTTAGGCCTTTTTTCGCAGGAACCAAAAGCCGTTAGAATTCTTGAAAATGCAAAGTCTGGAAAAGATTGGATTTTGATTCCGCTGGTTGTTTTTGCAGAGGCGACAAAGAAATTGTTGCAAAGGGGGGTGTCGCAGCAAAAAATTGATGCTTTTTTTGAAGCAACAGGGGATTCTGAAAAAGTCAGGCTTGTTTTTCCGGAAAAAATGATTGCGAGCGAAGCCGCCCGAGTGTCTTTGACATATAATGTTCCGTTGCTTGATGCTTTTGTTGCTGCCACCGCAAAAATTTCAAATTGTGACGCTCTTTTATCAGGCGATTCTGATTATGATCTTGCAAAGAGGAAATACATTAAAGTGCAGTCGTGGTAACAACAAGAATTCTATATTCCTTCTTGAGGATTAGGCTCATCTTGCGTCATAGGTCTTTTTATATAAGGTCTAAAATACCCCTTTTTCATGCTTAAAACCAAGCTTGAATCTTTGCTGGAAACTGGTTTTTCTGAATTGGGTGTTGAGTTTGGCAGGAGGGAGTATGGTGAGGAGATTGAGTTAGGGGCGACTGTTGATGATACTGTGCGTCCTGTTTCTGTTAATAATATTAAGGAGCGTATATCAAAAGCATCCACTGGGGAAGAGCGTTTTATTGCGGGTTTTTCCAATTATGATCTGAGCGAGTATCAGAATGCTGTTTTGAGGGATGCTGTTCCTTTTTTCAGGCGTTCTGTTTTATGCAATGGTTTTAAAATTGTTTATAATGCTGTTGTGAATAAAAGATATGATGTTTATGAGCCGATTGCTGACTCTTTGATTCCAGAGGTTAGTCTGGAGGTTGTTGAGATCTCCTGGAAGGGCAATTCTGTTGCTGATTTGCATCTTGGCAGGGAGGTTGAAGTTATGGTTTACGTTTCTGATAATCTTGCCAAGTATTCTAGTGATGTGAGCGCGCGCCTGCCTTTTTTGATGAGTGTTGATTTTCATAAGTATGTTCCTGAAGAAGTTAGTGAAGCGGTGATTTCTTTTCTTAGATGAACTCTATATCGACTTCTGTCGCGTCTGCTGTTGGGTATTCTTCTACTATTGCTGGCTTTAGTCCTAGTTGTTTGATTTCCTCTTTTTTATTGCGTGCCTGTTTTTCTGACAGTAACAGCCTGAATTTTTTTTCGTCTATTGTTGCATTTATGCCTTTTTTCTTTAGTTTTTCTTTTAGTTCCAGCAATTTAGGCATTATTTCTTCTTTCTTCACAGTTTTTATTTTTTCGTGGTATCCGAAGCCAGGTGCTAATTCGGGTAAATATGCAACTCCTCTTACTAGAGTTCCTTCATCTGTTATTGCATCAGTGGAAAGCGCAGCGTTTTCTGCTCTTTTTTGTATTCTTGTTCTTAGTTGCACTGCGTCTTTTAGTTTTGCTGTGCAATAGTGTCCTATCAGTCCTTTTGTTTTGGCGTAGTCGAGTAATTCTAGTGCTGTTTCTTCGCTTCCTGCTACGCCGTAGCTTATGTCGTCTCTTGTCTTGAACCCCATTAAGTCCAGCTTGTAGTGCTCTGCTGTCGTGTCTGACCTTTCCAGCTCGTTCAAATTCAGGAATTCAACTTTGTCAGCGATGTAATCTATTAGTTTCTTTGTTTTTTCCAGATACCCCGGCACTGCTGGTATTTCTACTCCTATTGACCAGTCATATTTTTTTGCGAGTTCTATTTTTTGCCACAAACTATCATCATCTAAGTCTGGGTGGAATCTTATTTCGTCCAGGCCTGCGTCATATAATTTTTGTAATCTTTCCTCATTGACCAGTTTCAGTGGCGTGTATAAATGTATGTGGAACTTTTTGCCGTATCTTTGCTTTAGTATCTTGATGTATTGTACGCACCTGTCTACGTTTACGAGTGGGTCTCCTCCTGTTATTCCTGCTCCTTCTGCTTCTGTTAGTCTTGCTTCTTCGAGCATTTCTTTTGGGTTGTTGATGTCTTCCACTTTCCATTCATTCGCATAAACAACATCTTTGCCATACTTGTGTTCTGAAACAGGGCAATAGAAGCATTTTTGTGCGCAGAGTCCTGTGATAAACAATACTAGTTTTTTTCCTTTGACGCACAGCCTGCACCCTTTGGCTAAGTCACCGGTGCAGTAAGAGTGCCATTTTGTTTTTTTGATGTTCATTCAACGCCTGCGTACATTTGCGTTAGTTGTTCTGCTCTTTTTAGTAATGTTTCGAATGGTTCGAGTATTCTTTTGTTTGAGAATTCAGTGCTTTTTTTCATTACTCCTTTGTTTGCTGCTATTTCTTCGTAGAATTCTCTGAGTTTTTCAAGGTATTTTATGATTCCGATGTTTACGCTGTCTTTGTAGTCTTTGTCGCTTATCAGCATCACTATTTCTTTTAGTTCTTGTAATGTGTTTGAGATGAGCACGTATATTCTTCCTGCTGTGACTTGGAGTGCTGTTTCTTTTGCTGAGAATATTATTGCCGGAGTGTTGGATGCATAGGTGCTTGTTTGTGTTTTAACGTTCTCTTCGAGTTCTGCTAATTCTGTTGTGAGGTCTTTTGTATATATTGCCATGTTGGTTATTCTTTTGGATTGATTAATAAAAGTTTCTATAGTGAATAAATTTATAAGTCTGGTTGTCCTTCTTCTTATTATGGAGTTCGCTAAAGAGGTTGAAAGCTGGCTTCAGGATGTTTTGAAGTCAAAGGTTTCTTTGAAGTTTCCCTGGGATGCATTAAAAATATTAGACAAACTGGCTCTTGAGAAGGAGGACATTCAGGGTCAGATTGAGACTGGTGTGAAGTGGGATGTTCCTATTGTTCTTGGCAAAGGTTCCATTATCAAGGCTCCTTCTCGCATTGAGGGTTCTGTGATTGTTGGGGAGAATACGGTTATTGGTCCTTTTGCTTATTTGAGAGGTCCTTGTGTTATCGGCAGTGACTGCAAGATTGGCTCTTCTGAGATAAAAAATTCCATTATTATGGATGGTTCTCATTGTGCTCATTTTAATTATGTTGGTGACAGCGTTATTGGCAGAAAATGTAATCTTGGTGCTGGCGCTAAATTTGCTAATTTGCGTTTTGATGGTGATGTCATTAAAGTTGTGATTGGCAAGGGGAAGAAGAGCACTGGTTTGAGGAAGTTTGGTGCTGTTCTGGAGTCTGGTGCGCAGGCTGGCTGTAATTCTGTTCTCAACCCTGGCACTTACGTGTGCAAAAAGTGCAGTGTTCTGCCTGGCAGTGTTGTTTCAGGATATGTGGAGAGATAACTACTTTTAAGTAGCAAAAGATTTATAAGCCTGTTCTATGCTCTTATTGTCTATGAGAATTGTTAATCCTGGCAGGGAAGACTTTCATATTCATAGCTCAAATTTTTCTGATGGCTTGAATAGTATTGATGAGATTGTTCAGTATGCTGGAAAGCTTGGTTTGGCAAAGATTGCTATTACTGACCATTCTCAGGCAACTCTTGATTCTGATGGGATTGGTAAAAAGACTTTTCGCTCTATTATTTATCGTTGGAAGAATGTTTTTAACAAGGTTGAAGTGATTTTTGGCGTTGAAGCTGATTTGTTGAACAGGGATGGTGATGTTTGTTTTGATATTCAGGGTGTTGAATCTGACTTTGTCGTCTTATCTGCTCATGATCGTGTTTTCCAGAACAAGCCGAAGAGGATTACTGAGGCTTACTTGAATGCTATCAAGCGTTATCATAAAAAGATTGATTGCATTGGCCATCCTGATTTCAAATATTTTGCAAAGGATGTTGATATTTCTCAGGTGATTGGTGCTGCTAATGATTATGGCATTCCGATGGAGTTTAATACTGGCAATTTATTGAGGGGCAAGTCTGATTTGCGTCTTCTTAAAAAGATTCTTGCACGTGCAAATAAGGTTATGGTGAACAGTGATACTCATGTTCTTGCTGATTTAAAGTACAATCGTGCTGCGGGTTTTGAATATCTTGAAAAACAGGGTTTGTATGTTCCTGAGCATTAGAGTATGGAAATCTTTTTTAATGGCTGCTTTTAGCGAATTGTTATGTGTCGTATGATTGCTGCTTCAGGGCTTGTTTCTATTGATTTTATGATTGATAGTCTTCGTTCTATGGCTAAAAAGGGTCATTTTGATGGTTGGGGTGCTGTTTTTCGTTCTAATGGTTATTTGTTTGCTGACCGGTCTGTTTGTTCTTGTCTTGAAGATTCTGGTCTTGATAAGTATCGTGGTTCTTTTTCTGATATTGCTGTTTTTCATGCGAGAAAGGCCAGGACTGGTGCTGATATTGAGATGACTCATCCTTTTAAGCTCAAGTCTTTTCTTGTTTTTTATAATGCCCGTTTTTCTAATGGGCAGTATGACCCTTTGCGTCTTGCCCGGCATTTGGAGGAGCATATGGGTTCTGATGATGCTTCTTTTGCTTCTGCTTTGGCAATGCTTGATGGTTTTTATGGCGCTAATTGTGTTCTGGCGAGTCCTGATAGGGTGCTGGTTGGCGTGCGTTATAAGAAGCCGGGTTATTATCAGATGCATCTTTCTGTTGATAAAAAGGGTGTTCTTGTGAGTTCTGAGCCTTTTGCTGGTCGCGAATGGCGGCCTGTTGAAGATCGTTCTTTGATTTCTTTGTATCCTGATGGCAGTCATGAGCGCATAACTTTTTAAACTGGATATTCTACTATGCATTGAAAGAGAGGTGATTTGTATGCACAATTGTAATTTTAACAAGACTGCTTTATTGGTTGATTTCAGGAGGATTATCTGGCGTTTGGACCAGTATAGGAAGGATGCTAAGACTGCCAATCATCCTTTGTGTGAGAAAATGCTTGATGAAATAGAGGTTGACTTGAAAAAGCATAGCAAGAAGTTGGAAGATGCTATTGTTGGTTTGTCCAAGGAAGGCAAGTTTGGTTTTTGTGATAAGTGTTAAAACTTTACGTATTTTGGGTTTGACATAAGGTTCCATTTTTCATATATTTTTCTTATTTCTTGCGGGTTGTGGAGTTCGCTCATGCTGTGGTCTAGGTTCATTCTTTCGATTGCTTCTGAGACTAGTGGTTCTAATGGTATTGTGCGTACTTTTGGGTGTGTGAGTGCCAAACCTTTTAGTGGGATTGTGTTTCCGAATACTATTTCTTTGACTGTGTCATCGTTGCACACTAGTTCAAGGTCTTTTTCATATCCTTTTGACAGGACTGGGTGGATTTCCATTATGTAGATTTCTTTCGCGCCGTTTTCTTTGATTGCGTGGACTGCTGACCTTATTGTTCCAAGTGTTCCTGCGACATCGTCATATATGAATACTGTTCTGTCTTTTACGTCTCCTATTACTTTGAGTACTTCGGTTTTGTCGTCTCCTGTTCTTGCCTTGTATGCTATTGCTAATTCGATTGGGAGGTTGTACGTTTTTTCTACTATTGTCCTGACTCTTTCCACTCTTTTTGTTCCGCCGACGTCAGGGCTTGCCATGGTGGAATTTTCGATTTTTTGTTGGGTTATCGTATTTGCCGTGTAATTTCCTGCAAGGGGTTCGAATGACAAATGTTCTACTGGTATTCCTCCTTTTTCTCCTACTGCTTGAAATATGCTTGGGACTGCTTCGTTGTGGAGGCCTGTTGTTAGTACTTGGTCTACTCCCATTGCGTATAGTGCTCTTGCTACTACTACTGCTTGTGCTGATTCTCTTGGTCCTGTTACTCTCTCTCCTCTCATTCCATAGCAGTAATTCATTACTACGTTGAGTCTTGCTGCTTTGCCTCCTGACTGGCAGGCTAGCGCTGCATTCATTAATTCGTAGAAGTGTTCTCCGATGTCTGGCTGGTATGTTACGAATACGTATACGTCTTTTCCTCTTACGCTTTGTTCTATTTTGATTTTTGTTTCGCCGTCTGCAAACTTTGTTACTGTTGTCTTGTGCGGCTGTATGCCTAGCATTTTTGCCACGTTTGTTGAGAATTTTTTGTCTTCTGAAATGTCTACTACTGCTATTTGTCCATGATCGCTCATATTACCACCCTTTGTATTTTTTGCAGTTTTTAGGCGGTTTTTATTCTTTTCTATCTTCCAGAAGTTGTTTTATAGTATCTTGTTCTTTGGTGAGTTCTTTTATGAACTCTTTGACGTCTTTCTCTGTTTTTAGGAATGTTTTTTTCATCAGAATAGTGAGTAGCGAGGGGGTTTCGTGGACCCCCGTCGCACACTCGTGGATGGTGGCTTATGCTCTTTATGGTATATTATCCCTTTTAAATAACTCCGTGAAACAGGGTGAAACAAGGTGAAACAACCCGTTTAATTTATTAAGGGGTGCTTTTATCCTCTTATTATGGCGATTGATTCATTGATTTTTGACTGGAGTGGTGTTATTAGCGATGATCGCAGTCCTGTTTATCTGGCTAATAGCAGGGTTCTTGAGGATTATGGAAAACCAACTATGTCTTTTGAGGAATGGCTTCCGAGAACTACTATGACTCCTATTGAGTTTTTTAATAATAATGGCATTCATGACGATTCTGATAAGTTGTTTGCTCTTTACAGGAAGTATTTCACTGAGGTTCATGATTCGGGTGTTAACCCTTTTGTTTATCCTGACGTGGCTAATGTTTTGAGGTTTTTGGAAGATAAAGGCTTGTTTCTTGCTGTTTTGAGCAGTCATCCGGTGGAAAATCTTCTTCGTGAGGCCAGGTTGTATGATATTGATTACTTTTTTGATGTTTTTCAGGGTAATTCAAAGGATAAGGCTGAGGGTTTGGTTTCTTTGTGTGCAAAGAATAATCTTGTTCCTGGTCAGACCTTGTATACTGGGGATACTATTTATGATATTCAGGCTGCGAAAAAGGCAGGTTTATTGTCTGCTGGCATCTGCACGGGTTATCATGTCAGGAGCAGGTTGGAGGCTGAAAAGCCTGATTTCTTGTTTGAGACTTTTTCTGATATAAAGAAAGTTGTTTAATGTTTCAGTGCTATCTTGTTCGTGTTTCCGTAGATTGTTTTGGTTATTACTCCTCTTTCTTCTAAATTCCTGAGTATCCTGCTGACTTTTGCTTTTGAGAAGCTTGTTGCTTGTTGTATTTGTTTTTGCCAGACTTCTCCGTTTTCTTTCAGGAAGTTGACTATTTTTTGTTCGTTGTCTATTAGTGTTGGTATTATTGTTTTCTTTTTTGTAGGTTTTGGCGTTTTTGCCTTTGTTTTGTGTACTACAAACCAGGTTGTTGTTCCTGCTATTAATAGTGCTGCGAGTATTGCCGGCACCCACCATGCTGGCAGTCCTCCTATGACTTGTCTTGCTATTATTGATATTGGGAGTTCTTGTCCTTTTTGTTCCCAATATAGTATTATTCTTTGCCCGTCTGAGTATGTTTCTTTTGTTTTTGGTGTTATGTAGAAGCTTTCGTCTTTGCCTTTTTCTCTTGGTATTATGTATCCTACTGGCAGTTTGATTGTTATCATTTGTTTTTCTGCCGGGTATGGGAGCTTGTCGGTGTATTTTATGATTGTGTTGTCTCCCACGCTTGCTATTGGATAGTGTGTTTTATAGCTCGTGTTTAATGTGTGGGTTCCGTTTGTTACTGTTCCGCATCTTGCGAATTCGAGCTGTAATAAGCAGTTTCTTTTCTCGCCATCTATTGATATTTTCAAGTCTTCAAATTCAGGTGGCATGATAAGTGTTAAATTTCCTATGTCTTCTTTTGATGTCAGAATCATGTGGTTTTCTATGCTTGCAGTGCTTTTTTCCAGTGTTATGATTGTTTCAGATGTTTCAATGTTTGCTGCCAGTACTATTGGTATCAGCAGAAGCACCACCCATAGTTGTTTCATGTTGTTTCACTTTAGAGGATAAAATATTTAAAGGTTGCCTTAATTTGTGTAGTAAGACCGAGGTGGTCTTTATGCGTGTATGGATGTTTTTGTGTATGTTGGTTGTTCTTGCTGCTGCTGTTTTTGCGGCTAATGATACTATTTGCGCTGATACTGATAGTGGCGGTTCTCATAGGAGTGATGCTGCTTTGAAGATTAAGGGTGCTGTTAAATATGGTATTACGACTCTTGATGATACTTGTTTGTCTTCTTCTGATGGTGTTTCTACTAATGCTAGTAAGTGGTTGAAGGAGTATTATTGCCGTTTGGACAAGCGCGAGTCTGATGTTTATGATTGTATTTCTCTTGGTTTTGCTGGTTGTGAGCGTGGTGCTTGTGTTGGTGCAGTTTCAACTACTAATACTACAACTACTACTACAACTACTGCTCAGACTTCTTCTGATTGTGGTGATAAGATTGTTGAGAAGTCCAAAGGTGAGGAGTGCGACCCTCCTGGCAGTATTTGTTTTGGTAAGTCTTCTTCAGAGTATGGTTCTTGTCAGGCTGATTGTACTTGCAAGATTGCTGCTGCTGCTTTGAAGGATATTCAGAGCAAGCCTGCTGTTTGTGGTGATAATTATAGGCATCCTGATGAGGATTGTGAGAAGGATGATGATTGTCCTGATGATTATGTTTGTTCTTCTTGCAAGTGTGTGAAGCAGTTGACTGCTGAGGAGATTGATGCTATGAAGAAGAGTGCTTCTGCCAAGAAAGAAGAAGTTAAGGGTAATGTTTCTGAGGAGATTGATCAGAAGTATGTTACTCCTGAATTGCCTGAGGTTAACTTGACTGCTACCAACTTTAGTGATGCTGCTGCTATCAAGGCTACTTCTGGTATTGCGAATTTCTTTAAGAAGATTTTCGGCTGGATTGGCGCTTTGTTCAGCTGATTTCAATAAATTTAAATAATGCTTGATTTTGGATACTGTTGTGCACCAAAAGGAAAAAGAGGTTAAGGCGAAGGTTAGGTTGGATATCAATCGTACTTTGCTGGCTATTGCTTTTACGGTTTTTGGTATTATTGTTTCAATAAATCCTGGTTTGTTCAGGGAGTCTATTTTGGTTCCTTTGCAGATGACCTTGGCTATTCCTTTGTTTTTGAGTTCTATTTTTGCCAGGTCTAAGCTGGCTTATTCCAGGATGCCGAAAATGTGGGACGATTATGGTTATGTTACTTTCTTGATGGGTTATGCTTTTTTGATGAACGTTTTGGGAATTCTCTTGTCGATGGTGATTAGTCTGAAGTTGTCTTTGATATTTTTCATCTTTAATTTTGTTGCTTCTTTTTCTTATTCTGTCTTAAGTGTTGCAGAATCAAAAGAAGGGATTTTTCCAAGGGTCAAGAAAGATCTTTTGTTTTATGCTATCCTTGTATTTGGCGGTATATTGCCTGTTTTAGGCTTTTATGGCTAGATTGTCCGGATGTTTGAGCAAATTTTATATATGGTCTGGGCATTTTTGTGTTCTATGGCAGATGTGCATTTTTGGCTGATGATTGGTATTGCTGTATTGTTATTGATTCTTCTTGTTATATTTCTTTTCTTTGGCAGGAGAAAGGGGATTGATTACTATACTTTGTTCCTGTCTGGCATGGTGTGGACTGCTGTTGGTATTCCTTTGCATAATTATGTTTTGTCTGCTGTTGGCTTTGTTATGGTGATTATTGGTCTTGTGAATAAGAAGAAGTGGAAGAAGCAGAAGTCCTTGTTGTCCGGGTCTGAGCGCAAGAGGCGTATTCTTGTTTTGGTTGGTCTTGCTGTTCTTGTTATTCTTGTTTTTGTTTACTTATTGCTCAGGCGTTAGGTGTTTGCAACAGTTTAATGTTGCTATTTTTTTTTCTTTTTCAGTTATTTCTAGTATTGTCAGCGCGCAGTTGTGGTGGTGGTATTGTTCGTGTTCTTCCCATTTTTTTTGGAAGAGGTGGAGCAGGAGGTAGAATATTGGTCCGCCGTGTGTTACTAGGAGTATTGTTTTGTTGTGTTCTGTTTCTATTAGTTTTTCAATGAATTCTTTCACTCTTTGTGTTGCTTCTTTTCTTGTTTCTCCTTTTTCCGGCCTGTAATTTTCGTCATTGAAGTCTGCTTCTATCATTTCCTTTCTTGTTTTTCCTTCAAATATTCCCCAGTTTCTTTCTCTTAGTGCTGGCGTGTGAATGACTTCTATTTTCGGGTGGTGTTTTATGATTTCTTGTGCTGTGTCTTTTGTTCTTTGTAAGTCGCTGACGTAGATTTTGTCTATTTTTTCGTTTTTGAGTCTTTCTCCTAGTTTTTTTGCTTGTTCTTTGCCTTTTTCGCTTAGTGTGCCCAGTTTTTGTCCTTGGCATATTCCTTTGGCGTTTTCTTCTGTTTCTCCGTGTCTGACTATTATTAGTTTCATATACGTTCTTTCGTACATTACCTATTTATAATATTTTTTCTTGTGTTTTCTAAAAAGAGGTGATTTTATGTTTGGAACTATTGAAATTTTGGCTTTGATTGCTATTGTTATGATTGCTTTGAAGATGTTTGTGGCGTTTTTCATGCCTAAGGAGGCTTTGAAGCTTGGAAAGAGCATTTTGAAGTATGAGAGTGCTGCGTATTATTCTTGTTTTGTTCTGGCTGTTGTTATTTTGTACTTCTTGTACACTGCGGGCGTAAGGATTTATGAGATTTTGGCTGTTGCATTGTTTTTGCGTATGCTTTACGGTATGGCTTTGATTCCGTTTGCCAAGCCCCTTTATGCAAAGCTTGATTTGAAGAAGGCTGTTTCCAAGCTCTGGCTTGTCTACCTGTTTGCTCTGGTATTATTGGTCTGGGCTCTTAAAGAGCTTTTCTTTTAATTTTT
>Ga0105099_10000062_pt1 | contig 66308 bp, 53 predicted proteins | sample PPLLak3cmMay2015_2_FD_79138 | JGI IMG/M metagenome (GOLD analysis project Ga0105099, IMG submission 79138) | Freshwater sediment microbial communities from Prairie Pothole Lake near Jamestown, North Dakota, USA - PPLs Lake P8 Core (1) Depth... | ecosystem: Environmental > Aquatic > Freshwater >... | reverse complement strand
TTCGGAGCACCTTCAGCTTGTCCGTGCCGGTTAATGCCGCCTCGTTATCCGTAATCTGCTTCCGCTTGTCCTTTCTGATATCAGCGACAAGCAGCATATAGGGACTCTCGACGTTGATGTCGAACCATTCCGAAGCCCTGTCGTTTAAGGCCGACGGCGCAAAGGGCCGGAACGACTCCCTGAATTTAATCTTCAGGTTCATAACAGTCTGCATTTTTTCGGAACGTGCGTCGCCGATGATACTCCGCGCGCCGAGGGCGCGCGGCCCGAACTCCATCCTTCCCTGAAACCAGCCGACAACCTTCTCCTGTGTCAGCAGTTTTGCAACTGCCGGAGCAATCTCACTATCGTCTATTTTTGTATAGGGTATTTTCTTTTTAATAAGGAACGACTCGATTTCGTCGCCGGAAAACTGCGGGCCAAGATAGGAACCCTGCTGTGTATCCCCTGCGCCGGAAACCGTGCGTTTATTACCCAGGTATTGATGCCAGATTGCCAGCGCTGCTCCCAGCGCGCCTCCTGCATCGCCGGAGGCCGGTTGAATCCACAGTTCATCAAAAAGGCCCGAACGCAGAATCTTGCCGTTTGCAACACAGTTTAACGCAACACCGCCCGCAAGGCAGAGGTTTTTTTGCCCCGTTACCTTTTTCACCTGCCGGGCCATGCGCATGACAATCTCTTCGGTAACAGCCTGAATCGAGGCTGCCAGATCCATTTCACGCCGGGTTATTTTTGATTCCGGTTTGCGGGCGGTACCGCCGAATAGTGCGTCGAATTTTTTACCGGTCATTTTCAGTCCGGCGCAATAATCGAAATACTTCATATTCAGCTTGAACGAGCCGTCCTCTTTCAGATCAAGCAGGTTTTCGTAGATGAGATCGACGTATTTCGGCTCTCCGTATGGCGCAAGGCCCATCAGCTTGTATTCTCCGGAGTTTACCTTGAATCCGGTATAATAGGTAAATGCGGAATACAGCAGGCCGAGGGAGTGCGGGAATTGAAGCTCAAAGAGGGTTTCGATGCTGCTGCCTTTTCCTACACCGAAGCTTGCGGTTGCCCATTCGCCCACGCCGTCGAGCGTCATGAATGCCGCCTCATCAAACGGCGACGGATAAAACGCGGATGCGGCGTGAGACTCGTGATGTGTCGGATACAGGATGTCGCCACGATACCCGTCCAGCTCCTTTTGGATCAGATCCGACATGAAAAGCTTCTCTTTCAGCCACACAGGGAAGGATATGAGAAACGACTTCAGGCCCCGCGGCGCATAGGCAAGGCAGGTCTCCACGATCCGCTCGAACTTTACAAACGGTTTGTCATAGAAGGCGACATAGTTGAGCTGTTTTGGTCCGATAGTAGCCTGTTTGAGGCAGTAAGCCACGGCATTTTTCGGGAAGCCGGCGTCGTGCTTTCTGCGCGTGAACCGCTCCTCCTGCGCAGCAGCGACGATCTCGCCATCCCTGATAAGAGCTGCCGCGCTGTCATGATAAAACGCGGATATGCCTAATACCGTAACCATAGAGTCTGACTCACAAGCGGTTTACATGGTGGCTGCCGGCAATACCGGATGGCGTATAGAGAGAGTCCGGGAGACGCCGGGATTTCATGCGAAACAGGCGTCACCTATCCCAGACAAGCTGGATAAGAACCTTCACGAAAAAATTTTCTGCCTCCGTGTACCCTTTAGGGTGAAAAATGTCAGAAAATTTTTTCTAAGGTTCTAATCATCAAGTGCAACTCCCCAGATGATTCCTTCTTTGAGCATCTCGTCGGCAGTCCTTAATCTCTGGCAGAGGATACGGATAATTCTTGTCTGTATGATAAATGCCATGACCAGATTACTTTTCAGTAATTTGCGGAATTTATCATTAGGAAAGAACATCACCTCGGCGTCTTCCATTGCTTCGGCCTCGGCGCTTCTTGGCTGCGAATCGAACAGGCTCAGCTCGCCGAACAGCTCTCCCGGTTTCATGGTGCTCAGAGTCCTTTTTCGCTCCCCGGCGACGTTCTTATTGATTGCAATGCATCCGCTGATAACGATAAAAAATTCGTTCCCTTCGGAGTTCTCCTCAAACACGACGTCTCCCTTCGAATATTTTTTCGCCGTGCCGAGTTCTGCAATTCCCTGTATCTCTTTATCGTTAAGGCCCTTGAAAGGGTCGGCCTCTTTGAGTATTTCCTTGAAATCCAATTAACACCTCCTCAATAGCAGGTTCTCTCCCAGCAGGGGGTTAAGCTCCAGAGCTTTTTCTATATGGTTTTTCGCGAATGCTTTTTCATTACGCTGTTCATAGCAGAGCGAGAGGTAATAGTGGGCAAGGGCATAGTCGCCGTGAAGGTGTATCGACTTGTGGAAAGAGGCAACGGCTTTGGTATACTGCCCCCGTTGACGTCTCACGCAGCCGAGCCAGAAATGCGCCTGCCAGTCATCCGGATTCGCGGAAAGGGCGGCTAAAAATGCTTCCTCCGCATCCTCTTTCCTGCCGAGCGTACCATAGAGGTTTCCCAGGTTTTTATGCGCCAGCGCCGAGTCCGGGCGAAGCTCTGCATATTTTTTCGCATGCTCAAGGGACTCCGCGTTCCTGCCCTGATAGAACAATCCCACGGAGAGGTTGCAGTATGCTGGTGCAAAGGCGCTGTTTGCGGTTATCGCGGTGCGAAAATGCTCCAGTGCCTTTTTCCAGTCCTCTCGTTGCACCTCAAGAAGTCCCAGGCTGTTGTGCGCCTCGGCAAGGGATGGATCAAGCGTTACCGCTCTCTGCAGGTGGCTAAGCGCTTCGTCCGATGGCCCACTGTGGTACAGATGCACATGGCCCAGGCCCCAGTAGGCGGAGGCGGTTCTTTGGTCTTTTGCTATCGCACGCTGAAATTCCTTGATTGCTGGTTCCACCAGTTTCTTTCCGAAATAGAGCGCATAGCCCAGATTGGTGCGGTAGAGGGCGTTGGTGGGGTCGATTTCAAGCGCTTTCTGATAACAGCGGATCGCATCGTCCCACATGCCCCACTCTTTGTAACGCAAACCGCCTGCATGCAATGCGATGCCTTTTTTCCGTTTTGTGGTATACCACAACATTACGGATACGATGATCAGTACACCGATAACGATTGGTATTGTAACAAGAAAGTTCATCTCGCCTTAAACCTGTCTTCATTGGGAACGGTGCGCAGAAACAGCTTCATCGATATTTGCCGGGTTTGTCGGTATTGTATACACAATCGAAAAGCGGAGTTCCGCATAACCCGAGAAAAAGCTGTATGGAATATAAAATACGTTTAGACTGCCGTCAAACAGTTTCGTGGTGTGTTTCAGCACCCGTATAAATTCTTTGGGTAATCGCCCGTGGCTCTTTGACAAATTCAGTGTCCCGTTAGTGTACGGCAAAGGGCGTGCTTTTCGAGGTGGGTTGTCCATGGAATCTTGACAGTGACCATTCCCCGGCACGGTAACATCAGGCGTAAGACAGGGATTAACAATCAGGTGTCTTTGTTTCAAAGGTTTTTAAGGATCGAAAAACCATACCACGATGTTTACGCCCATTTTTAAAGCTGTTTCATGGAGTTTTTCCCCATCATTATGCACCTCGAGATCCTCCATGCCGTCACCGATATCGGAGCTGCAGGAATAGAACACCACCAGGCGGTTATTAAAAAAAATTCCCAGACCCTGCGCCGGTTTGCCGTCGTGCTCATGAATTTTTGGCAGCCCCGGCAGATTGTATTTGCCGGTATAGAGTTTGTGTGAATGCGGGATTTCGACCAGCGGATTTTCGGGAAACAGAGCGGCTATCTCCCTGCGAAACGATTTATCCATGCCGTAATTGTCGTCTGCCCATAAAAAACCGCCGTTTTCCAGGTATTTACGCAGCCGCACACGCTCTGCGCCGCTGAAACGCACATTACCATGCCCGGTCATATAAATAAACGGATAACGGAAGAAGGTGTCGTCCATGATTTTTGTCGTAACCAGAGTGTCGCAAACAGGGATAGCGGTGCGCTCTTTTACTGCTTTTATGAGGTTGGGCAGGGCCGAGGGGTTGGCGTACCAGTCCCCGCCACCGTCATACTGCAAACGGGCAATAGTGAATTCGCACTCACCGGCTGGAAGAAGGGTGCAGAAGAGAATGAGTGGTAACAGGAATTTTTTATACATATTGGTGATATCGTATTACCTTCTCCGCTGCAACTTTGACAGCAAATGCAGTATCTCGATATAGAGCCAGATAAGGGTTACCATCAGGCCGAACGCTGCGTACCACTCCATGTATTTCGGTATGCCTCTCTGGGCGCCCTGTTCGATAAAGTCAAAATCGAGGACCAGATTCATGGCGGCAACAATGACAATCACAACACTGATGCCTATGCCAAGCGGTGAACTGCTGTGCATAAAAGTCATGGGTATGCCGAACAGGCTGAAAATGAAGGTTGCGAAGTATGCAATACAGATTCCTCCGGTTGCGGCTGCCACCCCGAGCTTGAAATTTTCGGTCGGTTTTATGATCCCGGAGCGGTATGCAATCAGCAGGGTTATCAATGTGCCGAATGTCAGCATAACGGCGTTTATGACGATGCCGGGAAAGGAACGTTCATACAGCAGCGAGAGGGTTCCCAGAAACAGGCCTTCGAAAAGCCCGTACAGCGGCGCGGTAATATGCGCCCACTCCTTTTTAAATATCGTTATCAATGCAAAAACAAGACCCCCAATTGCGCCGATGGGGATTAAACCGACCGTTTGAGGATTGGACCAGGAATAGAATGCGGTCAGAAGCACACATCCCAGCAGGAGCGCGGTTTTATTTACCGTTCCGGTTATACTCATTGTGTTGCCCGCAACTGCGGTGCCGAATCCAGCAAAGGTGTTTTTATTAAGCGCAGGATTTGCAGATCTTAATTCCATGACATCTCCTCCTCTAAAAAGGTTCACCGGGATCTTCTGTATATGATAAAAATATAATGTTCAATACATAAATAAAATAAAAAAGCTGCACCGTTTTTTATAGTGCAGCCTGTATTGTCAGGATATTAAAACAAAATCAGTTACGATAGGCCACCAGATTTTTTGTCCGGATGGATCTCTTCAGGCGGAATATCGCTTTTTCCTTGATCTGCCGGGCTCTCTCGCGGGTCAGGCAGAACTGCTCGCCGATCTCTTCGAGCGTATGGGCGACCTGGTCGCCGATGCCGAAGTACATCTCGAGGACCTTTTTCTCCCGTTCAGACAGCGCCTGCAGGGTTTTATCCACCTCATCCTTCAAAGACTGCTCCAGCATCTCGTCGTCGGGCAGCTTCTGCTCGGCATCGACAAAAACATCGATAAGCCGCGAGTCCTGGCCGTCCTGTATCGGCGCGTCGAGCGACAGATGGCTGTTGCCGATTTTTATGGTTTCGGAGACATCTTCCCGCGAGATGTTCAGGACGTTGGCGATCTCTTCGATATTGGGCAGCCTGCGGTACTGCTGTTCCAGCTTGCCCTGCATCTTGCCGATCTTGTGAATGGTTCCGACCCGGTTGAGCGGGAGTTTGATGATGCGTGACTGCTCGGCGAGCGCCTGCAGTATCGCCTGCCTGATCCACCATACGGCGTAGGAGATGAATTTGAAGTTTTTCTTTTCGTCAAATCGCTTGGCCGCGCGTATCAGTCCGAAATTGCCCTCGTTGATCAGGTCGCTGAGCGGCAAACCCTGGTTCTGATAGTTCCGCGCTACGCTTACGACGAAACGAAGGTTCGCCTTCACGAGTTTTTCAAGCGCTTTATTGTCTCCACTATGGATGCAGACGGCGGTTTCGGCCTCTTCTTTCGGCGAGAGGCATCTGCTTCTGCCGATCTCTTTTAAGTAAATGGACAGCGAACTTTCTTCGGTGGTTTCGAACTGGGGTTTATTTGGATGTGTCAATTATTTGTCCTTTCGATGAGGTTCAACCGTATGACGGTTTGGAATATAATATACAATTGGTGCTCCTTTTTTTTGATATAAAAATTATACCATACGGTTTCAATTTTTCAACAAAAATTTTACACTTTTTTTGGCGAAATGTAACTGCAATAACAACAAGAGCTTATACAGTATATTGTTGTTTACACGCTTAACAAATCAATGTATTGTATCCGCCATTTCCTTTAAAAAATGAAGAAAGAGCCGAAAAAACAGCCTGCCGGACGCGCGGTATAAAGCATTTTTTTCTTATGTTAATACCTTGTGTGCAGGTATTTTTGTATATTTGAAGGGTGTTTTTTAACGCTTGAAACGCATTCTTCCAGACAGGACAGCGTACACGATGAAATTTATCGCCGACTTTCATATCCATTCACATCGCTCCGTTGCCACCAGCGGCAATGCCGTGCCAGAATACCTTGCTTATTGGGCAAACCTCAAAGGCATTACGGTTGTCGGCACCGGCGATTTTACCCATCCGGGATGGGTTGCGGAGTTGAAAGAGAAACTAAAGCCCGCAGAGGAGGGTCTTTTCAGGCTTGGGGAATCCTTTAAAAAAAGCCCCCCGCCGGGGTATGATTCCCAATCAACAAACGACACCCGTTTCGTGCTGACCGCAGAGATAAGCTGCATCTATAAAAAAAAGGGGAAGGTGCGCAAGGTTCACAACCTCATCCTTGCTCCGGATTTTGAAGCGGTTGAAAAGATTCAGCAGGCGCTTAAGAGAATCGGCGGCAACATCACGTCCGACGGCAGGCCTATTCTGGGGTTGGACAGCCGTAATCTCCTGGAGATATGCCTTGACGCATCAGAGAATATATTCTTTGTTCCCGCGCATATCTGGACGCCCTGGTTTTCGGTACTCGGCTCAAAATCGGGTTTTGACACGGTTGGCGAGTGCTTCGACGACCTTGCCGGACATATTTACGCCATTGAAACGGGACTCTCCTCCGACCCGGCAATGAACTGGATCTGCAGCTTTCTTGACACCTACACCATTATCTCCAACTCCGACGCCCACTCGCCCGAGAAGCTGGGCAGGGAGGCGAACATCTTCGACACCGAACTCTCCTATGCCGCGATTATCGGCGCGATGAAAACGGGCGACCCGGGCCGGTTTCTCGGTACGATCGAGTTTTTCCCCCAGGAGGGCAAGTATCATTTCGACGGCCATCGGAAATGCAGCGTTGTCTGGGACCCGGTAGAGACGGGAAAGCATGATGCCCGGTGCCCGGTATGTAAAAAACCGGTAACCGTGGGAGTCATGAACCGCGTCGCCCAGCTCTCGGACCGGGAAGATCCGCTTGAAAGGAAAAACCGCCACCCCTTTTATCCGAGCATACCGCTCAAAGAGATCCTGTCCGAAATATACGGGGCCGGCCCTTCGTCCAAAAAGATAGACGGCGTGTACAGGGATGTGCTGAAACGGATCGGCTCTGAGTTCGAAGTGCTTCTCGATGCGCCTGTTGACAAGATACAGAGCGTCGGATATGGGGTCCTGGCCGAGGGGATACGGCGCATGCGCGAAGGCGAGGTTGTCATACAGGAGGGGTATGACGGAGAATACGGGCGGATTACGGCGTTTAAAAAAGGGGAGCTGGCATTATCCAGCTCGCAGGAACAGCTTTTTGATGCGCCGGCCAGCGCCGATACCGGCAGGAAAAAGAGAGCCCTGATACATTTCGATCTGCACGCATACCGCCGCATGAAGGATTCCGCGCATCCGGAAGAGACCGCTTCGCACAAAACGTCTGATGCCGGTATATCCGATGATCAAAAACCCGGTCTCAACCCGGAGCAGCAGGAGGCTGCGGAGCATTTTGAAGGACCTGCGCTCGTCATCGCGGGGCCCGGCACCGGCAAGACACGGGTGCTTACCTGCAGGATAGCACACCTCATCCGCAACCGGGGAGTTTCACCGGAACATATACTGGCCGTTACCTTTACCAATAAAGCGGCAGCGGAAATGAGAGAGCGGCTGCAGGTGCTGTGCGACGATCCTGCTGTTTCTGGAAAAGTGACCGTTGCGACCTTTCACGCTTTCGGCTACAGCGTGCTGAAAAAACACGCCGGGCTGCTGGGCAGGGACAGACAGTTCTCCGTCATTGACGAGGAGGAGCGTGCGCATGTCCTGCAGCGCATTGCCGATGCAAAGGGTTGCACGATAAAGAACGTCGCCGATGCGATCTCGGCAGCAAAGCAAGCCCTCAAAACCCCGCAGGAGCTTTCCGACACACGCACTGCGGACGCCTGGCTGCAATACGAGGATGTGTTGCAAGAGCAAAACGCATTTGATCTGGACGACCTTATTTATCAAACCTGCCGGATATTCAAGCAACATCCGGCGGTCTGCTCCCGGTACCGCGACGCCTGCCGGTGGATCATGATCGATGAGTATCAGGACATCAACTTTTCCCAGTACCACATGATCACCAGCATCTGCGCCCAGCCGGCGCCGAACCTGTATGTGATCGGCGATCCCGACCAGGCAATCTACGGGTTCCGGGGAGCGGACATTGGTTTTATCCGGACGTTTAAGGATAATTACCCGGCAGCAACCCTCTATACGCTGACCCGAAGCTACCGCTGCTCCGACCGTATCCTGCGCGCCTCCGGGCAGGTGATCCGGCAGGGTGACGGCGGCGGTTTTCTGGAGGGTCTTGATAAAGGGGTAAAGATCACCATAGCATCTCATGGCACCGAAAAAAGCGAGGCCGAGTATATCGCACGCTTGATCGAGGATATGATCGGCGGGACAGGTTTCTTTTCCATCGACAGTAAGATCACCAAAGGAGAGGGCGCCGAGGCCATAACCAGCCTTTCCGATTTCGCCGTCCTGTTCCGGCTGAACCGCCAGTCAGCCGCGCTGGAAAAGGCGTTGCAGGATCACTCTGTTCCATATCAGACCGTTGACGAGACTCCTTTTTTCAGGCGCGAGCCGGTTAAAACCATTATCCAGATGCTCAGATTGTCTAAAAATCCGCGTGCCGTCCTGCTTGCGGAACCGGCTGTCGCAACCGGTGTTCCACGAACCATACAAACCGCGGCTATCATCGAGACGATACAGAAAAAGTCTTCGGTGAAAAGCAAGATCGCGGCAATTATCGACCTCTACTCGTTCAACCAGGACGCAGACAGGCTTGCTTTGTGTAAAGAGCTACTTGCGATAAGCTCGGAATACGGCAATAATCTTGAAGAATTCATCGCTTTTACCGACCTGGGCCAGGGCGTCGACACGTATAAACCCGATTTCGAAGCGGTCACGCTCATGAGCCTGCATGCGGCAAAGGGGCTGGAGTTCAACTGCGTGTTTATAGCCGGGTGTGAGGACGGCCTTATACCTTATTCATTGTTTGGAAACCAGAAGAGCGACCCCGAAGAGGAGCGGCGCCTGCTCTATGTGGGCATGACCCGGGCAAAGAGATACCTGTTCCTGTCGCACGCCGAAAAAAGATTTCTATTCGGCAGGGAGCACTCTCTGAAACGAAGCCCCTTTTTAGACGCGATCGAAAAAGAGCTGATCGAGACCGCAACGCCGCGCTACAAAAGAAAACAGAAGGAAGAGAATCTGCAGACGAGCCTGTTTGAATAATCAAAAAAAAGCATGAAAAAAATTCTTAAAAATTCAACACCACAGCTCTTTGTACCATGAGCGCTTCGAACGCATCGGCCATAGACGAAGGAAGAAATCCCTGTCGTAAAAATTGGAGCGCCCGGGGTAATCGGTTTTTAAATTTCACAAACACATTATCAATCTGTCTCTGATTAAGACCAAGGTTGACGCCGAAGCGCTCGAAGTCTTTAATTGCTAATTTCCTTTTTTTTCCGTTCAAGGATAAAGCCATCTCTTCGTTGTCCTCCTTTTCTGAAATGAGCAGGCGTGTTGCAAGCAGATCGTAGAACGGTGACAGCACCATTGTATCAGGCGAATAATATATCAGAGAAAAGTTTTTCAGATGCATATCCGCATTACCGGATAAAAAAGAGAATACTGCGGCCTCATACAGGGATAGCAGGTCAAACCCCGGATTCGAGGAATGGGTTGCGATTATTTTTCCGATCTGCTCCATTGAGCCTTTATACTTATCCTCGGTGAGTCTTTCGCATAATTGACACAGGTCTTCCATGTGAATTTTCCCGCCGCCTTTTTTCCTGTCGATTCTTTTTGTTATATACGCATATTCACCGGATGAATGACGAATGAGGCAATGGGGAACGGTTGCCAGGCTGAAAATTCCGGCCAGGTGCATGGTCATGTCTTCAAGCTCAGGCATGTGCGGCCACGTTGTAGTGGCGGGTTTCAGAATATAATCCCCCAAAACGCCGATAAGCGTTAATTTGTAATGCGCTTTTGTTTCCTTTTGCAATTTAAGGGACATTTTAGCCTGTGCCCCTGGAACGGTAATGCGTTGAGCAATCACCTGGCGTGCAAGCGTATCGATCTCATCCATGCCATAGGGAAATGCCGGCGGAACAGCAGTACCGTAAAATTTTTTACAGCAGTGCACATGCACCTCCTGCTCATATTCCTCTGGCAGGAAGCCGTAGCAATATAAACAGCGATTGGTCATTCTGTACTAATGCCCTCATTTTCCGGAGTAACGCTCACAGCGCCGATACAATCCTTACAACAGGCAAGGCAGAGTCCCATCCGGTCCTTCGGGTCAATCTTCCAGTTTTTTCCGGCGATATATAATAACCAGCCTTCGGGGATCAGACCGTCAAAAAATGGAATCATCGTTTTGCTTACAAACGGTTTTTCCTGCAATGGCAAGGTCAGGCTTATGGGCAACGCCTCCTTAGTGCTGATATAGCCGGGTGCATATCGAAAGGAGTATCCGTTTTCATCCTCAGTAATAGTTCCGCAGAGCGTGTCATGATAATAGACATTACCGCTTCTCATCGAATGTACCTCGTTGTATTTGAACCGGCTCCAATGCATGCCCGAACAGGAACAACACCAGATTAACCTTGTCCACACGAAGTGACGGTTTGCCCTGCTCAAGATCACGGATAAACCGAAGGCCAACCCCGGCTTTCAGTGCAAGGTCTTTCTGGGTAATTCCCAGCGTTTTTCGTTTATGTTTTATAAACCGGGATAATTGGGTTGTCTTTGCTGCCATATACCTGCCTTTACTATAGTATACCTTTGCGGGTATAAACATGCAACAATTGTTTAAATTATACCCTAAAGGGTATATTAATATATTAAAATATATTTTTTATACCAGATAGGGTATATTTTTATATATCAGCAAGGGAATATGTATAAATTTTGGAACTGTTTTTTTCAGCCGCACGCGAGTTCATCTTTATGTTCTGCGACCGTTATATAAAGTGAATGAATCGCTTAGGCCGGGATGAATTGTATCAGTAGGGCAACCTGACCTTGATCCCTCTTTTGTGCAGATACTCCTTGATATCCCTGATAGTATACTCGCCGTAGTGGAGTATCGAGGCCACAAGCGCTGCGTCAGCCTTGCCCTCGGTGAGCACCTCGTACAGATGCTCGGGCCTGCCGCCGCCGCCCGAGGCGATAACCGGTATGGTCAATGCCCCGGCAATTGTTCTGGTGAGGCGTATTTCGTATCCTTCTTTTGTTCCGTCCGCGTCAATGGAATTGACCACAACCTCCCCGGCGCCAAGCTCTTCGCCTCGACGAGCCCACGCTATGGCGTCTATCCCCATGGGCGTTCTGCCGCCGTTAACCACAATCTCGTATCCCGAAGGGATTTTCTGCGTCGGCGTTACCCGTTTTATATCCATTGAAAGCACCACGCACTGGGCGCCGAACGCTTTTGACGCATCAGCGATAAGCTGCGGGTTATTCACCGCAGCGGTATTCACGTTGATTTTTTCCGCGCCGGCAAGCAGCACCTTGCTGCAATCCTCGACCGACCGCAGCCCGCCGCCAACGGAAAACGGGATGAATACCTGCGAGGCCACGCGGCTCACCACGTCCAGCATGATGCCCCTCTTGTCGCTCGACGCGGTTATGTCATAAAAAACCAGCTCGTCCAGCCCCTCTTCGTAATACTTCCGTGCCGTTGATACCGGGTCGCCGATATCTCTGGTATCGACGAATTTAATGCTCTTTGCCAGTTTTCCGTCACGCACATCCAGACATGATATCAACCTCTTGCTCAGCATGACACACCGTCCCATTCCGAGAAGTTTTTCAGTATCTGCAATCCCGCAGCACCGCTCTTTTCCGGATGAAATTGCACCGCAAAAAGATTCCTATGCCCCAGCGCAACAGGAAACTCGATCTCATATTCCGCAGTTGCAAAAACAGTGTCCCTGCTTTTTGGCAACGTATAATACGAATGGACAAAATAGAACTCATCTCCGGCTCGTACATCCTTAAGAACAGCATGCTTTTTTTTAACAACAACTGCATTCCAGCCCATGTGCGGTATCTTTAAATCCGGATTTTTCAGCCTGAACCTGGGGCATGACCCTGAAATCAAACCAAGACATTGCGTATCTCCTTCCTCGGACGCGGAGAGTATTATCTGCGATCCAAGACAGATGCCGAGAACCGGAGTGCCCCTGCTGAAAGCATCAATAAGCGCAAGGTCCAGCTTACGCTCTTTGAGCATTGTCATGGCAGCCTGCGCATGCCCCACCCCGGGAAAAATCACCCGCTCCGCGTTACGAATCCTTTCGCTCTCCTGCGTTATCTCCGATTGTATTCCCAGATAATCCAGGGCGCGTTTTACCGACGTGAGATTGCCTGCATTATAATCGATTATGGTAATCATACGTTATTGTTTCTATATTATAATTATCGTGGTTATTTGTGAAAATGAATTTAATCAGCATTCAAAAATATAATTATTCACTGGGCAATAAAGGTTTTTTGTGGTTATTGAATAGTTTTTCAGCATGATTGCGAGTAAAAGCGTCAGAAAGCTGGACAGAAAGTCTCGATTAATGCATAATTAAAAAAATATCTATCAGTATAAAGAAACCTATCCATTGGCAGTGCGAACATGAAGGAGTAATATGGCTGTGATAACTCGAGTACTTATGGTGGACACTATCTCCCCTCATGTTGAGATCGAAGCACGCTACCCGCACCTTGGGTTAGCGTATCTGGTATCAAGTGTGCGGCAAAAGCTCCCGGAACACAAGATACAGTTCCGCATCGTTAATAGCCATGTGTACCGTTCGGCAGAGCAATTCCAACCGAACCTCGTCGGTATTACATCGGTCTCGCAGAATTTCATGATTGCTAAAGCTTACACTTCGTATTTTGCCAGGCAGGGAATACCGGTGATTCTGGGTGGCGTGCACATATCCGTTTTACCACAAAGCCTTCCTGGCGATGTTGTCGTTGCATGCCTGGACGAAGGAGAGGTAACCTTTGTCGAGATTCTCAAGGCAATTATCAGTGACGATCTGGGGGCGAAAACACTTGCGGGTATTTCAGGTATTGCTTATTGGGAAGACAGCAAGCTAAAGGTGACAGACAAGCGGCCACTTATCACCGACCTCGACGCGCTTCCTCTGCCTGCTCGAGATTTATTGGACATTAGACAACACGCTCATATATTCTCTTCGCGAGGCTGCCCCTACAGATGCAACTTCTGTGTCTCGTCACGTTTCTGGGACAAGGTTCGCTTCTTTTCGGCGGAATACGTTGTTACTGAAATTGATTACCTCGTACGTGAATTTGATGTGAATACTATCACCTTCTACGATGACCTTTTTGCAGCAAACCGGGAACGGTTGGAGCAAATTGTCCGTTTTCTCGAAAATCGCAAACTTCTAGGTAAGGTGCGGTTCAGTGGCTCTTGCCGGGCAAATATCGTGGATACGGAACTGGCAAGACTCCTTTCGCGTATGGGGGTGGTGAGCGTGGGTATGGGGTTGGAATCCGGAGACAAGGATACCTTGCGTTATCTTAAAGGTGAAAATATAAGTCCGGAAGACAATAGGCGGGCTGTACGGGAACTGAAGAAGGTGGGGATTGCAGTAGGTGGCTCCTTTATTATCGGGTCGCCGAATGAGTCGCGTGAGCAAATTCTGAGAACATACGACTTCATCCGGAAAAGCCGCCTAGACACGGTCATTGTCAATCTCCTTACTCCGTTTCCTGGAACACCCATCTGGGATTACGCAAAGAAAAAAGGCCTGGTGTCCGAAGACGGGTTTGATTTCTCCCGGTTGGATGTGAACGTTTATCGCCAACCTGAAAAGGCGATAATTATGTCAGAAGTGTTGACGCAAGATGAGATACTTTTACTTTACCGGATTGGGCGGCGCATGCGGTTCTGGATGAACCTGAAGCGTGTCTGGCGACACCCGATGCGAAGGGATTTTCCCAGGGTTGCATTTGGAATCCTCCGGGAGTTTTTCCATAATTTGATTCGCAACCGGAAAAAAACAATATGAACTTTACACTTTTCAGCCTTACCGGAGATAAACGGAATACTAAACGTCGTAACATCAGTCGTTTCAAATCCGACAGCTTTTCGGGGCAATTATGATAGAATATTGCGGATTGTGTGAGATCGATGCCAACCATGAAATGATCGGCGTTCCGTTCCGGATGGATCACGACTATTTCACAGGAGCACCGACTCGAGATCTCGAATTTATGCTACAGCGTTGTGATAGCTGCGGTGTCGTGAGTGTCCGTCCGGCCATCTCTGATAAGGATCTTGAGGGCTATTACAATCTGGGCTACAACGCACACGACCAGCTTGCCCGGTCAATGAAAGGAACATCCTCGGCCCTTGTTCAGTTGCGGGAGTCATTCACGAAGATGTTCGCAAGGCTCTTTTTCAGCAATCGCAGCAGGATGGGTGGCATTGGAAAAAGACTTCTCATATCACCACTCTTTCCGCGCACCTTTCGAGGATATCCTGTGCTGGTTAAAAGTCCACAAAGTCTCCTTGATATTGGTTGTGGAGACGGATCTTTCCTGATGCAACTTGTAGACACGGCCTGTAATGGCCGAGGGATCGACATTTCCCCTGTGGCTGTCGAGAATGCCCGGTTGGCAGGCGTCGACGTTCGTCTCGGTAATATGGAAGATGACCTGATATATGCTGAAGGGACGCAGTATGATGTGGTGCGTATGGTTGATTTCCTGGAACACACAGCCCATCCGGGAGCCGTCATCAAAAAAGCCTTCGAGTACCTCGCGCCGGGCGGGGAGCTGATTATATGTGTCCCCAATTTTTCAGCTCTGTCAAGGAAAGTCTATGGCGCGCACTGGCCTGCATTGCACGTGCCTTTTCACAGGCACTTCTTTGACCGATCGTCATTGCTTCCGGCTCTGCGCGCCAGAGGATTGAGCGTGGATCTGGTATTTACAAAAAACACGCTTCAGTGGTTGTACGGGTTGGACTATGTGCTTTCTCTACGGATAAAAAACATTAATCTCGTTAATATGTTTACTCGTATTGTATGCACACCGGTTGACATGCTGTTGGATATACTGCTTCCCAATGCCGGTGACAGCCTTGAAGTACACGCCAGGAAAGAGGTGTAAATGCCTCCCGATAAGGCAAGATACTTTCATGGTTCAGAGCTCGTAAAGAAAGCACATGTTAAACGCTCGAGGTTCTCGATATGATTGACATTGCTGTTTCAATTCCGTGCTATAACGCAGAGAAGTTTATATGTGCTGCCATTGAGTCAGTAAAAAATCAGACGGTTCCGAATGTACCGATATACATATTCGATGACCGTTCCAATGATGCGACAACCGCGCTATGTAAGAGACATTCGGGTGTTACTGTGTTCGAGAACCGTGAGAATATGGGGTTTGCAGCAAATTTGCGAAACTGTTTTTATCGCCCCCCCCACACCCATATCGCACTACTCCTGCAAGATGACTGGTTTGATTCACAGCACCTCCAGCGGGCAGTTGAGGCGTTCAGTCAGAAGCCAAGCATAGGATACTACTTTTGCCATGCGAGACTGACATACGAGGATCATCGAGCAGAATCGATCCTTGGGCTTCCAGCAGAACTGAATGGCTATGTGGAAGAGGGCAGTCTTTATCACCGATTCCTTAAAGCCCATGTCACACCGGACTCTTCCATGGTTATCGATCGCAAAGTACTCACGTGTGTCCCTGAATCATGCTGGAAAAACAGGTGCGCAGACTGGGAATTTATCATGCATGTATCAAACCATTATAGTGGTTGGGCAGGTGAGGAAACCAACGTCACTTTTTTACAGAGAAAGGACTCCCTGGGTCAACAGTGGTACAAGGACATCGGATACCTGGAAGATCGTATCGGCCTGCTTTTGCGAATGCATGAATATAGCAGGATTCCGGATGTGGTTCTGCGCATGCTTTTATTGAGGCGCTGGCTTGAGGCGATGCTGATTTCTCTCTATAGAGTTGAGCATACTATTGATAAACATAGAATTATTGCAGAACTACGCAAAGTGCATTCCCTGGTACAGGCGAACATGCCCGGAAATATCTTCCGGGAGATCTCGATGAAAATATTCATTGGTATGTTGGTCAGACTAATCATGCAAGAGTGGTCTGGAACGCGCAGGTTGCTCATTACGCTCACGCGATGGATTGGTCTTGGGCGTTTTATGATGTCCCCGGATTGAGCCATAATGGAATCCAACAACAGGCATTTTTCTTCGATCCCTTTGTTGGCAAACGTCGGTTCAGTTAAAACCTTTGAATGAGGAAAGTTGAATGAAGCCTATTAAAATACTGTTTGTTCACATTTCAAATGCTACAAGCATCAACGATATTTCTGATCCCTCTTTGGGAATCGGCTATCTTATAAGCTACGCACTATCGCAAGGCATAAAAATAGACTACAGAATAGTTTTGAGCTGTCTGGTTGAAAAAGAGTTAGAGACACAAGAAACAGACCTGGTAGCATTATCAGCAATGTCACATGCGTACGGCATTGCCATTGAAATTGCAGGCAAGGCTACGGCAAAAGGCATACCCTGCATTATAGGTGGAATCCACATTACAAACCTGCCAGTAACGTTTTCAGGCCAATTTACGGCAGCAGTTCTTGGTGAGGGTGAAAAAACCTTTGCTGAGTTGCTCGTGAAATTTCAAAAGGGGAAGGGTTGGTCAACCGAAGTACTAGGTGAGATTAATGGAGTCGCATTTTACGATGGCTCAAAGCTTGTTACCAACCCACCCAGAGAATTCGTTGCCAACCTGGACGAGCTACCGTTCCCGGCAGATCAGATATCTTACCGGAAAATGAAGCGTTTGACAATGGTGTCTTCAAGAGGTTGTCCCTTTCGATGCGTGTTTTGCAGCGCATGTAGATTTTGGAAGACGGTAAGATTCCATTCGCCGGAATATATTATCGACTATATTAAAGATAGCATAATTAAGCATCCCGAAGTGAATTATGTGAAGTTCTGGGATGATCTTTTTTCTGTGAAAAAGGATCGGCTGGATTCTATTGCACGCCTCAAAAATAGAGAAAAGTCCCTGGCAAAGATCAAATTATCGGTCTTCTGCAGGGTTGACTCAATCGACGATGATACCATCGAACTTTTTAAAATTCTGAATGTTGTAGATATCGGTATTGGCGTCGAGTCTGGGTGCCAAAAAACACTTGACTACATGAGCAAAAAGTACACGGTAGAACAGGCGGCGATTGCACTTGAAAAACTTGCCAGAAATGGCTTCCACACTGAGGCGAGTTACATAGTGGGGTTCCCCAATGAAACCGTCGAGGATGCCAAAGAAACGTTGGATTTCATTAGAAAATATCAAAAAGGCCTCTACAGGATATATCCTTTGGTTCCTCTTCCCGGTACTCCTATCTGGGACCTAGCTTTGGAGAACGGCGTCGTTTGCGAGGATACCTCGATGAAATGGGAACGAATCGGGGTTACTACTGCCAGCAGGAATCCAAAAATTTTACTGAGCAGCGAATTCCCTGCAATCACCCAAAAGATGAGTCGAAAGGAGCTCTATACTTTATTCTGCGAAGGTGAAGCAAAGCGGCTGAAGTCGAGAAGATTAATATTTATAAAGTTGCTGTTCAAACAGCCATGGCGATTCTACCATTTTATTCTTTCCCGCTTTCGATTTTATTCCACATGGAGAAGTATCAAGTGAAGAACCGCGCGAACCGAAGCACCGGTAAAATACAACGGTCAAACCCGAATATCGTCAGGATATTAGGGAACACCGCAGGTTTGATTTTATTGGTATACTTAGTCATAAGGTATGATCCGCTTGCTATAGGGAAAAGTTTTATTCAAAGTGATATTCCTATTCTGCTGACAGTCATACTCCTGTATATCCTGCAGTGCATCCTCTCTGCAGTTGCGATGCTGGTTCTTTTAGGTTCACCGCCACAAGGCGGCGTGTCTGTTTGGGGCAGACTGCGGGTGCTTCTGGCAATCCAGCCACTGGCTCTGGCTATTCCGGGACGTCTCAGTGATTTGGGCTTGGTTCCTCTTCTGGAAACCCACTACAAACGAGGAAAAATAGTAAGTGCTATCCTTGTTGACAAATTGATCTCGCTGCTGATTCTGGGACTACTCACGCCAATGGTTCTAAACATAGCAACGAGGAAAGAGACCCTCTCGTGGTTCTTCGGCTCTGCAATACTTGTTGCGGGTTCTATTGCAACACCTATAGTGTTGCTGAACCAGCGCATTCGATCCACCGCAAACCATTTTATTCTGAAGAGATACCCTGCACTTCTGGCTGGCTTTGGCGAAAGCCTTGAGGGACTTATTATGGAGTCAAAACAAAAACTGCTGGCAAATTTCGTACTGACAGCAGCAAAAATCCTTCTTAATGGGTTTATTATTGCCCTGTTAGCACGAAACGCCGGTGTCGTAGTAACCATTCCAACGGCTATAGCCATAGTAGTTTCCGGGCAGATCGCGACACTGCTCCCCATTTCAGTAATGGGTATTGGTATCGCCGATGGTTCGGTTGTGCTCCTATTCGCATTGAATGGGTTGTCGGAAGCTGCTGCTATAACCATTTGTCTCATGGGGCGGGTAATAAGTGTCGCCATCCTTGTCGTGATTTACTATTGGATAACTCTGCCGGTTTGGAGTTCACGGCTGGGTGGCAAGCGGCAATAACAGGCATATCACTGTCTTGTATGGCTCTGATTATTATGAGCCGTTATATGAATTGTTGATGATCGAAAAACCATTCGGAAGGGATAAATTCAGGATTGCTTCAGTGTTGCAGCACAGCCGGCATGGCCCGCATTCGTTTCTATGCGCCTTCCCTCGAAATGCTGTAGCACTGGGGGGAAAAAATAATATATAAGGTAATATTCGCTTTGGATTGATATTATTTTACCGCATGGATCATGAGATGCCAGCCAATTTTTTTACCAAGAAAACGATGCAGAAATTTAGGAAAAATATTGTTTATTTTACCCCACCCGGTTCCAAAAAGATAATCAATAGAGGCGGTCGTTGTAGTAAAATTAGTAAATAAATTTAAAACTTCTTTGTGTGTATATGCTTTTTCGAGAGGGCACCTTTCTCCTTTTAATCCTGCATCAAAGGAGGTTCTTGTTAACCAATGCACTAAATAATTCAAGGATAATTTATTATATCACATTATATAGGCAGTGCCATCCGGTTTTAAAACGCGATAAATTTCATTAATAGCTTTTTGTGTATCGGGAGTATGTGCAGAACACCGAAAGAGTATACACAATCAAATGTTGCATCATCAAAAGGCAAAAGCTCAGCATCTGCCACTCTCAAATCAGCGGAGCATTTATACAGGTCAAATCTTTTTTTTGCGAGATTGATACCTTCTTCTGTAAGATCAATTGCTGTGACAGAGATACCTTTTCTTGCAACCAGAAGCGCATCTGTGCCCATCCCACAGCCGACTTCACGAAATTTTCCATCAGGCGAACATTTACTTGTTATCGTTTCGAGCAGGGAAGGTATATGATAATGGTATTTGTATCTAATAGACTCAGCTTCCTAAAAAATTCTAGTGATCCGGGTTGGACCTTGATAAATTTCGCATGACATACATTTCTGTTCCAGAAATCCTTAACAGTTTCTTTTAAATTGATAGTATCCATTTTCTTTAAATGTATCCTGTCGCAATAAATAAGACGTGAATGCTAATCCTGTCCACCCGTCCTTCTTGCGAGTGAATATTTTATCGTATACCATTTGCGTTGATTATAAAAAAAACAGCACACCTGGATTCAATTTGCTCCGGTTTTACATACGTAATTATGCAGTAAGATATAAATTTTCATTGTATAATATTATACAATGAAAAATAATTCGGTACATAATAAAAAGAGGTCAACCTTAAGAAATTATCAAATCCAGCCCGGCTGGAACGGTAAAATTATCTAAAAACAGTTGTTATGATAAGAATCAGGAATAGTGAATACTATTTTTTTGTACTAATTTCAGTTGTATCCGCTTTTGTTATTTTCCTCTTTTCATTTACTTTTGAAATTTTTCAAAACGGCGACAATTGCGGATACATAAGCCTTGGCATGGCATTCGCCGGGGGCAGGGGATTTATAGATCCGGCATTGCCGGGGAGCTTTCATTTTTTATGGTGGCCCCCGGGTTTTCCGCTGTTTATCGCCTTTTTCTATACTATATTCGGGCCGGCGTGGAGTGCTCTAAAACTGCTGATTTTTATTTTTCTGTATGCAGCGCTCACTCTTTTTGCGAATATCATATATAAAAATGACCAAAACAGGATGAAAGCAGCGTTGATTCTTACTGCGCTTTGTTTTAGTTCAGGAATACATCTCTTATCATCGTATCTGTACTCTGAAACTTTTTTTATAGCATGTTCCCTGCTGTTCTTTTTTGTCTGGCACGCATGGAAAGAAGATTACAGGTGGTGGAAAATAGTATTACTCTCAATTATGGCTGTTTATATAAGTTCTGTGCGGATTGTCGGTATATGCCTTCCAGCAGCTTTAGCGGTGTATTTACTTTTTTATGCACAAAATACCGCCAAAAGCAGATGGTATGCGATCATACCCTGCTCTCTGGCGATCGTTTATTTAATCACGTCGCTTTTTGTACCGGCATTGAGTGTCGGCCAGTTGCAGGCAGCATTGGGTCTTGATCCTCAATTTGGCTCGTGTATTTCAGGGAAGAATATCAGTGAGTCGGTGACGGTCTTTCAGCTTGGCGTATTGTATTACCACAAGATGGTGCATTTTCTGCAAGGGTATGGCCTCACGCTTATTCCGCAGGCATTAATCCGCAGCGCGTATGATTTATGTAATATGAATGTGGTAAAAGCGGTTGGCATGTTATTAATCACTACTTTTGTTATTACAGGGTGGGTGGCGACATTTAAAAAATACCGGCTTATGAATATCTATACGTTTCTGTTTATGGTGCTGCTGTTTTTATATGGCCCGCTCTATGTACGGCTGGTTGTGCCGATAATACCGTTTCTTTTCCTATACCTTTATAGCGGTTGCGAGGCGATACTACGGCTCACCATTAGAAAGAAGCGCGTTGGAATAGTTGTTGTGTGCATACTTTGGGCCGGCGTTATTTTTGATAATGCGCTGCGGACATGTACCGATCCCCGCCGGACAATGTACCCGACATTTGGTGATAGTCAATATCAGAAATGCATTGCATGGATCGTAAAAAATGCGGTATCAAACGAGGTTATAGTATCGCAAATTCATTCGTACCTGTTTATCCGGAGAGGCCCCTACTGCATACCGTTTACAAACACAAAAACAGCCAATGAATTTATGTCATACCTGGACGCTTTCGACGTTAAATATATTATTATCTCTCAATTCTCGGTTCAGGCGGGCGAGACCTATATAAAAAGCGCGGAAAGCGCCGCAACTATATATCTAAAAAATTTTAAACAAGTCTTTGGAGATAACCGGAGCAGCGCCTATATTCTTGAATACGTACCGGATTGATTATACTATATAGAAATGAGGTTCCGCGTATTTTATTACAGGATCGGGTATCACCAAAAGAAAACAACAGGCGGTGTCGATGAAGTTGAGCATTGTTATTCCTCTGTATAATGAAAAAAATACCATTCAGGAGCTTCTCAAGCGTGTAAAGTCTGCGCGCCTTCCTCACGGCATGCAGCGCGAGATTATTATGGTCGACGACGGTTCTACCGATGGCGGATTTGGGGATAAAGAGAAGGAGCTGTTCCCCGATGTTGTTTTTCTGAAACATGCTAAAAACCGAGGCAAAGGCGCAGCCATACGAACCGCCATAGAGCAGGTGACCGGCGATGTCATTATTATCCAGGATGCGGATCTTGAGTATGATCCCGATGACTATTCCAAGCTGCTGCAGCCGATTGTATCCGGTAATGCGGACGTCGTATACGGGTCGCGTTTTGTTACCGGGGATTGCCGCAGAATCCATCTTTTCCGGCATTATATGGGCAACAAGTTTCTTACGTTTCTGTCAAATATCGTTTCGAACTATAACCTGTCCGATATTGAGACCTGCTATAAGGCTTTCAAAACCGATATCGTCAAAAAGCTTACGATCAGAGAGAACAGATTTGGATTTGAGGCGGAGATTACCCATAAATTTGCGCGTCTCAGAGCGCGCATGTACGAGGTGGGGATCGCGTATCATGGCAGGGATTTTGATGAGGGGAAGAAGATTCGGCCGGTTAAGGACGGGTTGTGGACGTTGGTGTGTATCCTCAGATATGGACTTGGATTAGGCTAAATACCTGTAGAAAGTAATTCCTGAACAATAGTGTTTCTTACGGCAAAAAGTACTTACTCTTTATGATTATTTTATCGTGAAGATACTACAGTATATAATCAACGGTTGTAAACAGAATATACTTCTCATCGGTATTTTATTATGTTCTGCCGGTTTGCTTTTCCCCGGTATTTTCCATGGATTACCCACCTATCCTGATGCGGATGAGCCGTTTATAATCGCAATTGCTGTTAAAATTATCAAAGGGGACTTGAATCCCCATTTTTTTAATTACCCCAGTCTTTCTCTCTATTTTTATGCTGTCGTAGTTGGATTTACCAATATAGTCTATCACCTGTTGGCTTTGCTTAACCTTACTCATTCAGATTATACGCCGTACTGGCTGTTTTTTGCTGTCGGAAGAGTTTTTACTGCAAGTACAGGTATAGTCATTATCATTCTTGTCTATAAAATTGGCCGGATGATTTTTTCCAGAAGAGCTGCACTTTATGCTGCGGCGATTATGGCAACCTTGCCCATCCAGTTCTCTTATACAACAAGAGTATCGCCGAATGCGCTGTTGTTTCTAATCGCAACCATCAGCATATTTTTCTCAATAAAATATTATAAGGAAAATAGTGTCAGGTTTTTGTATTATTCTGCTATAGCCGCGGGGCTTGCATTGGGGACCAAATATCTTTTTTTATCGCCGGTATCATTTTTAATTGCAAAATATCTTAATGATATAAAGCATAAAAGAAGATTTTTTAACGGGCAATTATTTTACGCCTGCACCCTGGTTGTTGTTGCTTTTTTCATTTCTACGCCGTTTCTTTTTGTCAGCTTACAGGGATTTATACGTGATGTGTTTTTTGAATACAAGCATTACAGCACCGGCCATCCCGGAAACGAATCCCCCAATGCATTTGCCTTTTTCGGCACCTATCTTTTTTACCAGGGGATTTCACCCGTTCTGTTCCTCTGCGCGTGTACGGGTATTTTTTACTGCTTTTTTAAGAAGTTACATGAGTGTTTAATTGTTTTTTCTGTTCCTGTGGTATGGTTTCTATTCTGCAGCCTCTTTACCGTTACTTCTGTTCATAATATCGCAATAATCAGCACTGTTTTTGCACTAGGCGCGGCTATTATTATCAATATGGTGAAGAATCCATGGATTCGCTTCCCCTTGTTTTTATTGATGATTATAATTCCTGTATATAAAGATAGTATAATTATAAGGGACCGCATTAAACCGGACATACGATACGTTGCAGAGGAGTGGATAAATACTAACCTGCCAGAAGGCAGTTTTATTGCACGCGAGGAGTACACGCCTTTTTACAGTTCATCTAAATTTAAGAGTGAATATATCGGTATTTGCGGGCTTGCATATATGCCACTTGATACTGTTCGTCAGAAAGGGTATGATTATATAATCTCGGCCGGGTATAAACGGTTCGATGCAGATACAATAAAATATTCAGAAAACATAAAAAACTTTACGGAAAATTTAAAAAAATTTAAAACGGTGAAAACATTTGATCCCGGATCAAAATATCAGGGAAATAGCATCAAAGTACTGAAAAAGAATTGACCGCGAAACAATAATCCCGCTGTTATCGTCCTTGTGATGGGGATGCAATGAAACAAATTCTTATAACCGGCGTTGCCGGCATGATAGGCTCACATCTGCTGGATGCGTTGCTTGATAGAAAAGTGTACCGGGTCGTGGGCGTCGACAATTTCAGTTTCGGAAAAAAAGAGAATATAGCTCATAACCTGGATAATCCTCTTTTTGAGTTTCACCCGATCAGCGTTACGGATTTTGAGGCGCTGAAAATTCTTGCAGAAAATATTGATATCATCATACACCTTGCAGCGGTAAAAAAGATAGGCGAAGCTGATTCGAGTATGGAGACGCTGCTGGTTAACAACAAAGGCACGGAATATGTATTCGAACTCGCGAGGATGTCGGGTGCAAAGGTACTTTTTGCTTCGACTTCGGACGTATACGGCATGTCGCCCGACCTTCCCTTGCGGGAGGACGGCGACCTGCTGCTTGGTCCCAGCCTGATCAAGCGCTGGAGTTATGCGGTATCCAAGCTCTACTGTGAACAGCTCGCGTATGCCTATTATAAGGATTATCAGGTTCCAACAGTAATACTGCGGTACTTCGGCGGATTCAGTCCGCGGTCGAGTTTTTCGTGGAGCGGCGGGCACATACCGATTTTTATCAATGCGATTTTAAAGGATCGGGAGGTTGTTGTTCACGGCGACGGCACGCAGACGCGCTCAATGGCATTTGTCACGGATCTGGTTGATGGTACTATTATGGCGATGGAAAACGAGAAAGCGATAGGCGAGATAATCAATATTGGAAATAATGAGGAGATGAGCGTGATTGATACGGCACATTTGATTCACAGAATAGCCAACACCGGCAATCAGCTTAAACTGAAGTTTGTGCCTTTTAACGAAGTGTTCGGAGAATATAAAGACATTATGAGAAGGATACCGGATTTGACAAAGGCGCAAACTATCCTTGGGTTCCGGCCGGTTGTTTCAACTGAAAATGCGATCAGAATGACCATTGAAGAAATAAAAAAACATACTGCGGAGTGAGAAGAGATGGCATTACCAGTGTTGTATATGATAATCCCATTGTTCAACGAGGAGCCGAATGTCGGCGCCCTGCTTGAGTCTTTGAAGAGCCTTGTGCGGGATATTTCAAGCGAAGTTACTGTTTTCGTGCTGTTTGTAGACGACGGCAGTTCGGATAACACGGTTTCGCTTCTGGAAAAGCAGGGGCAGGCGGTACCGCATACAATCCTGAAGCATTCCAGAAACAGAGGCCCCGGCTATGCCTTTGGTACAGCGTTTGAATATTTGAGTGACAAGCTTAATCCTGATGACAGGGTGTTAACCATGGAAGGTGACAATACATCAGAAATAAAAACCATCGAGCACATGCTCGTGCGGCGAAAAGAGGGATATGATGTAGTAATGGCAAGCCCCTATCTCTATTCCGGGGGATTTTCCCATGTTACCTTATTCAGGCTGGTCATCAGCCATATCGCCAATGGTCTGGTGAGAATTATACTGGGAATACGCGGCCTTGTAACATTCAGTTGTTTTTTAAGGTTATATACCGGAGAGATCATTATAAAACTGCAAAAGCGATACGGCCCAAGAATCATACGATATGCCGGATTTGAGTCCATGGTTGAGCTGCTTGCCAAACTCACGCTGGTGAAAGCCCGCATTTCAGAGGTTGAGACGAAGGTAGACTGGGGCAAGAGAAAGGGAAAAAGGAAAATGAAGATTATAAAGACGTCTTTCGGATATTTAAAGCTGTTTGTAAACTGGCCGAAATTAAAGCGAACGGTGCTGCAAAGGCATTAACCGTAAAGCTCTGGATTGCTCTACTTACCAGGGAAAAGATGCACGTCTGTTGAGATTGCAATAGAATCAAATAGCTTAAATTAGGCATTTCAATATATAATAAATGCAATGAACATAATTTTAATACAACCCCCGACAGAAAATATTATTGCTAATTTTGCACCCGAAGAGTTTGAAGCACAAAAATTCGGCAGAATGCCCCCGCTGGGTTTACTCTCCATAGCATCGTATTTAAAAGCCAATGCACAAAACGGCCATTCGATAAAGGTTCTGGACTGTATATCTGATGCTGTTGATTATGCACAGTTAAAAAAATATCTTTGGGAGAACAAGCCGGATGTTGCAGGTATATCAGTGAACACATTTACCCTTATAGATGCGCTTAAAACAGCCAGGCTTGTAAAAAGTCTAGACAGTAACATAAAAACAGTAATGGGCGGCTATCACATTAATATCTTTCCAGATGAAACCCTGGTCCATGATGAAGTCGATTTCGTTATTCTTGGAGAGGGCGAAATATGCTTCTCTGCTTTAATAGAAAAACTTAATAATAACAAAGATGATTTTTCCGGTTTTAAGGGGTTTGGTTATAAACATAACGGTAATTTGGTAATTGAAAGAACAATAAATATTGTTGATGACCTCGATAGCCTTCCTCTGCTGGATAGAACAATGGTGAATTACAAAAAGCATTCAAATCTGTTAGGTGAAAAAGGGTTAGGAACACTCATAAGCACTTCAAGGGGGTGCCCCTATAATTGCACTTTCTGTTTTCAGCCAATAAAAAAAGTACGATTCCGCAGTATTGAAAACATTATAGCTGAAATCGAGAATTGCCTATCGCTTGGTATTCATGACGTCTATTTTACCGATGACCTGTTTAATCAGACCGCGGAAAGAGTGCTGGCCTTTTCCAACGAAGTAATAAGGCGAAAATTGAAATTCACCTGGTCTTTCAGGGGCAGGATGAATAAAAAATGCCTGACCGAAGAGGCATTAAGAAAAGCGAAAGAGGCGGGGTGTATCAAAATTAACTTTGGCGTTGAATCCATTAACGATGAAACACTGAAACGAATAAATAAAAATATCACAACAAGTGATATTGAAGAAGCAATAACCATAAGTTCAAAGGCAGGTATTGAAAAAGCGGTAAATATCATCATTGGCCTGCCGGGGCAGAATAAAAAGGAGCTGCTGGAAAACAGTAACTATCTGTGCTCAAAAAAAATCGATTATATAGAGGTCAGTATCCTTGTTCCTTTCCCAAACACAGCCATCTTTCAACAGGCAGTTGAAAAAGGAATTATCGATAAAGACCTTTGGAGGAATTTTGCCTTACATCCAACCAAAGGATTTCAAACCCCCTATTATGAAGAAAATTTTACACGGGAAGAGTTGATCTATTATAGCAGGTTGTTCTATAGAAAATTTTACTTTAGACCGGGTTATATAGTAAAAAGAGTATTAAAAATAAAAGGTTTTAAAGAGCTGCTGGATTCATTGATAGCAGGGATGATGGTATTTAAAGTCGTTATAAAACAATACAGAAAGCCCCCTACCGCAGGATAGTATGTCAAAAATCGTTTTTGTATATCCGCCCTTAACCTTGACCGGAAGGTATAAACAGGTTGCGTCCGGATCTGAAGTGTATCCCTATGGTTTGTGCATGCTGGCTGCTGTGGCAAGAAACAGCGGCATGATACCGGCTATTATTGACTCAAAGGCAAAAGGATACACCGAAGAAGTCACCGTTGAAAAAATACTGGCCTTGCGGCCCGATTATGTGGGGATAACGGCATCGACAATGCTTATCCAGTCTGCTGCGGACATATGCGAAAGAATTAAAAGGAAGAACCCCGGAATAATTACTATGGCAGGAGGCCCGCATATTTCGGCATTACCGTCAGAGACAATGCAGCAATTTTCTTCTATTGATATTGGCGTTATAAAAGAGGGTGAAGAGACTCTGCCGGAATTGTGCAGAGCTATCGAGGATAAAAAGCCATTAGAAACCGTACGCGGCATTATATTTCGTGACAAGGGACGCATAATCCGGACTGAAACGAGGCCGTATATCAAGGACCTGGATACGCTGCCTATGCCGGCATGGGATCTTTTGCCTGATTTGCTGAAGGATTATCAGCAGTCTGTAGTACGAGTGGATAAAATGCCGTCTATCTCGTTGATAACCTCCAGAGGTTGCCCCTGTAAATGCACGTTCTGTGCTCGGAATGTATTCGGTAATGAGTGCAGGTGCTATAGCGCAGACAGGGTCATGGCCATGATACGGCATTTAAAGGAAAAGTATAAAATCAGAAGCATCGCAATCGAAGATGAAAATTTTGTCGTATTCAAAAAAAGACTCACGGAATTATGCCATCGGTTCATCGATGAGAAATTGGATATCTCATGGTCGTGCGCCGGACGGGTAGATCAGGTCGATTTCGACACTTTAACGCTCATGAAACGTGCCGGATGCTGGTCGATTTCATACGGGATAGAGAGCGGTTCTTCTGAAATATTAAATACGGTGAAGAAGAATATCACCAAAAATCAAATTGTCGAGGCATTGAAAAATACCCGAAAGGCCGGTATTGAAACAAAAGGATATTTTATTATCGGGCTTCCCGGAGAAACAATGCAAACTATTAGCGAAACAAGGCAATTTGCTCTTTCGATACCGCTTGATTATCTCCAAATGTCTTTTTTATGCGTTTTCCCTGGAACAGAAATTGTTGAACATGCCGACACTTTTGGTGTCTATGATAACGATTGGAATTCGATGAATATCTGGACTCCCAATTTCATACCTCATGGCCTTACCAGAGAAATTCTTGTGAAAGAGTCCAAAAAGATATTCCGGGCATTTTATTTCAGGCCGAAAATAATTATCAAATTTGTTTTAAAAATGATGACTCCGAAATACTTTCTGTATTATTGCAAGGACGGGTTGAAGATTTTGAGGTTTCTTCTGTCAAGCAGATAGGCGCTGTTTCCGATTGTTCGCGAGGCCGCCGCCACGCTTAAGATATACTGTTTATCGGTACATAATACTTTCTTATACAGAGCTGATTTTGATTTGAAAGCATGTGGTATATGAGAATTATGGCTGTCATAAAGAGCAGAATAAATTATGATATTATCGTAATCCTCTTATTTGGAGCTTTACTCCGTTTCCCGGGTATACTGCATGGGTTACCCACCTATGTTCTGCCCAGTGAATCTGAAATTATTTCCATGTCAGTGGCTGTGCTAAAAGGAGATTTTTTTTACTCATGGACTTTTTATGGAGGGCTCTATTTTTATTTAAATGCGGTTCTTATAGGTATCATCCATATTTTTTATCATTCGCTGTATTATATAGGACTGGTCCAAAATATAGATACGCCCTACATGCTTTTTTACGCGGCGTCGCGCGGTATGAATGTCCTTTTTGGCTTGATACTTATCTCTTCAGTGTATGGTATTGCTAACAGAGTATCAGGCAGAAGAGCCGGAGTTATTGCTGCGCTGATCATGGCGCTGCTGCCGCTGCCACACACCTATTCATTGCAGATTGCCCCAGATCTGCTCTGCACAACCCTCGCCTCTGTTTCAATCTACTTTTCCGTAAAACATCTGTCCGAAAAAGCAGGCAACCGGTGGCTCTGGCTTGCAGCGCTGTTTTCCGGGCTTGCCATCGGCACCAAATACCTGTTTTTTTCCATTGTTCCGTTCTGTGCGGCGAAATATTTCAGGGACAGGGAGAATAAGGTTTCCTTTTTCGATAAACGGCTGATACATGCCATCGGCATTGTAATATTAACATTTTTAATTACTACACCAATATCAGTATTGTATATAAAGCAGTTTTTCATAAACGGTCTTCTCTATGCACACAAGGCATATACCTCTGTTGACCGCCCGGGTGCAGGCGCTCAGAATATTCCGCTTGCATTCATTCAGAGCCTGTTTTTCAATGATCTGACGCCCGGTATTTTTCTGGTGTCTTTTGCCGGATTTATTATTTACGCCGTTACCCAATTCAGGAAATGGATGGTAATCTCCCTTGGCCCGCTGTTGTGGACAATACTCATGTGCTTCTATCAGGTGGATGTTACCAATAATATCATGATCCTGTTAACACCGCTTTGCGTTTGCGCCGGCATAGCGATATATTCTATTCCCAAACGGTTGTTACGGTATGCGGTTATTCTGGTGATAAGTATATATCCATTTATGAAAGAGGCTCTCTATTTAAACACCCTTTTAAAAAAGGATATCCGGTATAGTGCCAGTGAATGGATAGATAAAAATATTCCGCAGGGCAGTTGCGTGGCTTGGGAGGATCACCGTCCGTTCTTCAATAACGAAAAGTTCAAATGCATTCATATCGGAACTTGTGCTCTTGCGTATATGACTCCGGAGAGTGTCAGAAACGCAGGGTACGAATATGTCGTATCTGATTTTTATGAACCGATGAAACATAAACCGGGGCTCTATAAAAAAGAGATCGATAATTATAAAAAGTTGTTGAAAGAATTTGAGATGATACAAGAGTTTGAACCTGGCAATAGTTATTGCGGGAATAGAGTGAGGATTATAAAAATCAGATAGGAATGGGATTTATCAAGAATAGTAGTGTCATGGGTCGTTACTTGGTATCTGTTCAAAATTGACTATCTCGCAAACTTACGCCCCCTAAATCCCCCGAAGGGGGACTTGTAAGGTTTTGATTTTATTATAAATTCATGTTCAATACAAGTCCCCCTTCGGGGGATTTAGGGGGCGTAAATGTCAATTTAGAACAAAAACTACTTAATGTGTTTCTCATGTATTATTAAATCAGACACTTTTACTTCCGGATGATGGTACCGGTTATTATTCTTCATTTCCTGTCCGAATTGAATTGCCGATTGTGCACACACCGGAGAAGAAATAGATGGTTGTGTTCATAATCGTTGTCCGCGTTGTTCGGATTTCAGGTGGGTACTGATTTTCCTGATCTTTCTCGGAAATGTTGTTAAAACGAGGCTGAACGTAATCAGTGCCAGGCCCAGATAAAAATGTGCATTAAGTTGTTCGTGGAGCAGGAGGACTGAAAGTATTGCGGCGATAACCGGTTTGAGGTAGAAGAGCGAGTTGCCTGCTGCAAGTGGCACGCGGCTTAATCCGTAAAAATAGAGTACGTATGCCAGTGTGGTAGCGAAGAGGATAAGGTAGGCGATGACCGCCAGCTGTAGCGGTTCATGCGGCAGGCTCCATGACTGTATGAACGGTATGAGAAAGAGCGATCCTGTAACAAATATGACGCCGTTGGTTATCACCGGGCCGTGTTTTTTAACCAGCAGTTTTGCCGCCGAAATATAAATCCCGAAGCACAGCGAAGATACTGCCATTAAAACCGGACCTTTAACCGAGGTAATAACAGGCAACGAGAATCCGAAGCTCACCAGATACACCCCGGCAAACCCCAGCACAATGCCATACACTATCCTGCCGTGTAATGCCTCATGTAAAATAGCGGCTGCGGCCAGAGCTGTGATAATCGGATTGATGCTGAATATCACTGCCCCGGTAGATGCATTTATATACCGCAGGGAGATATGAAAACACGAAAATCCCGCGGTTACTCCGATAAGAGAGAGTACAAAGGAAAGAAGGAAGTCATTTTTTGAAAAAAGAGGTAATTTTCTGAAATCACAGGCAAGAAGGATGACACCAGCCGGCATAAACCGCAGAAACGCCAGAAATATCGGGTCAATTGCCGCAGTATTGACCAGCTTGACCGCAACTTCGATAGTGCTGAAAAAAACTATGGTTATGAATATCGCTGTATATGCTTTGAACATGTTGGGTTTAAGAAAAATAGAATCTGCCCTGATCGGATATAGGGAAAAACCGCCGACTGTACGAATATAGGGTTATCTCTGCTTTTGCACCTATGTGTTTGAACGGGTCTTTTATTTGTATTTTTTAGAAATTAAGGAAGGTTTATACTTATGCCAACTATGCTGGGATGAATTTATATTATTACCAGAAGATGACCCTCCAAATTTTGCTCAAATAAAAGAATTTTAACGATGCTTTGCATATTGCTATTTCGACCGTAAACAACGTTGATGTTCTTGTAAGTTGGAATTTCAAACATATTGTTAATTTGAATAAAATACGCCAAATCAATGCTGTAAATTTACAGGAAAATTACTCGATTTTAGAAATCAGATCTCCGATGGAGGTGCTCAATGACTACTAAAACAGTTAATTGTGTGGAATTGAAGAATACATTACAGAAAAAATTATACAACAGTATGAATCCGCATAATACGAAGGATTATATTAAAAAATTGAAAGATTCAATTGATAGCAGTAAATGGATAAATGAAATTAAAAAGAGAGCAACAAGTGCTGAAAAAAAACAATATCAGTATAAATCCCAACTGCATAAAAGTAAATTATTCTAAGTGTAGGATAATAAGGCGTAAGAGCGGATGGTTTTAGTACAACCCGTCCGCTTAACGCATTATTACATGCCGGGATATAATATCATAATAGTTAACGTGCTATTTTTAAAGATCCAATTCCTTAAACTCAAACCCCCTCCCATGCCCCGGAAAAACCCTTTTAATACCGAGCTTTTTTATCATAGCAATACTGGCTTCAGCGTCTGTTTTATTATCTATTATTGATCCGATTTTCGGTTTTTTGGTATTTTCAAAAATATCGCCGCAGATGAAATCGCCTTCATTGGTCAATATTCCTATGGATCCTGCAGAGTGGCCTGGAATATGGATTGTTTTTGCATTGATGCCGAATTCATTTAAATTGAACCCGTCCTGAATTTTTAAATCGGGGGTGCATTTTTTAATCCCGAATATGGCATTGAGCACAATTCGCACTATTTTGGCGCCGGATTTCCTATTCCAGAACATATCATTTTTTTCAATCATCCCTGCGTCTTTTTCATGAATGGCAATTCTGATTTTATATTTTTTTTGAAAACAGGCACAATTACCGGTATGGTCAAAGTCTCCGTGTGTAATCAGTATTAATGTAATGTTTTCGATGTTTATTAAATGATGCCTTAAGGTTTGTTCCAGTTGTTTTAATTTTGACTTGCTGCCGGTGTCGACAAGAATAATCGAGTCGTTATTTTGAAGTATATAACAATTTCCTGAAAGGCCCCCCAAATAGACTGGAATAAGTTTTTGCATTGAATTTGTCCTTTTTTAAAATAGTAATATAAATCCAGGCTCTCCCTGGCCGGAGCAGATGGAGCACAAACTTGTATATTTATGACAGGGGGGATGGCATTTTTTTTCTATAATAATTCATCAAAGTTTTCATATACTGCCGGTGGAATATTATTTTAAAACCCGTATTCTATTCGATTAAAATATGATTTTTCGATAATTTTATTATAGTGTTTTTATTCAAAGTATAACGGTAAGGATTTTGTATGCAGAATGAGCTTAAAATAAGGGATCTTTTGAAGGGCAATAAGACGTTTCTTATTGCAGGTCCGTGCAGTGTTGAATCAGAGGAACAGATAGCGAAAACGGTTAATGAGCTGGCGACGTATGAGGTTAATATTGTGCGCGGGGGTGTGTGGAAACCGAGAACCAGGCCGGGGAGTTTTGAAGGTGTCGGCGCTGAAGGTTTGAAGTGGTTGAAACAGGCCGGCACCTCCGTGAATCTGCCCGTGACGGTCGAGGTGGCGACGCCGGAGCATGTGGAAGATGCCCTCAAGTATGAGATCGACTATCTGTGGCTCGGCGCACGGACTACCACCAATCCCTTTTCCGTTCAAAATATCGCGGATGCTTTGAAGGGGGTTGATATTCCCGTGATGCTGAAAAACCCCATGAGCCCGGATCTTGATCTGTGGATCGGAGCGATTGAACGGATAGCCAATGCGGGGATAAAAAAAATGATTGCCATTCACCGGGGTTTTCAGATGCATAAAAAAACAGCGTACCGGAATGTTCCGAACTGGAGGATACCGATTGAGCTGCGAAGGACGTTTCCCGACATTCCGCTTATCTGCGACCCAAGCCATATATGCGGCAATACGCTGCTTTTGCAATCCGTGGCACAGGAGGCGATGGATCTTCTTTACGACGGGCTGATGCTGGAGGTTCATATCAATCCCAATGAAGCACTGAGTGATGCCAAACAGCAGTTAACGCCGAAGGAATATGGGGAGCTTGTTAAAAAGCTTGAGGTTAAGAAGCCGTACAGCGACGACAAGGTGTTTTTTGAAAATATGAACGAGCTGCGCAAGGATATAGACAGCGTTGATACGATGATTCTCGAATTGCTGGCCCAGCGCATGCGCATGTCCCGCAAGATCGGCACGTATAAAAGGGGAGCAGGCGTATCGAATTACCAGCCTGACCGGTGGAACGAGATATTAAAAAGCAGAACCAAGGCTGGCGTTGAGAAAAAATTAAGCGAAGACTTCGTGTACCGTATGTATCAGTATATCCACGAGGAATCATTACGGCAGCAGGAGGATATGCCGGAGTAAAACTGCCCCCCCTATCCGCCTTCGGCACCTTCCCCCGCTTACGGTGGAAGGCATGCGGTATTAAACCTGCATCGTTTAACACGGTCACCTTCCCCCGTTTGCGGGGGAAGGCCGGGATGGGGGCAACTTCAAATTCTTCTCTGCGAATTTATACGCCCCGTTGATTTTTACGGAATCCGGGTACTGCGTGCGGAGTTGTGTCAACTCCTGAAAGAATAGTTCCCGCCTTTTTAAATCGTGTGTTTGAAGCGCGGTAATCACTCCGCTGGACAGGGCGCGTGCCAGTTCCTCCCGGATGCTGATGCAATCCCGGTTTTTTTCGGAGAGTGCGCGGAGCGTTTCGATAACCGAAAACGACGCTTCGTGATAGTTGAGTTCCGACAGGGCTATGGACCAATTTCGAAGCACATAGGAGAGGGCTATGGGAAGCTCCGGAGGCCTGGATTTTTCCAATAAAACATTCATTTTTGCAATCAGTGTTTCAAGTGCCTGCATCTGATGGTGCCTGGAGAAGTCAAGCGATGCGTTTGCATAGGTAAAAGCCAGTTCCGAAACCAGCCATTCATATTCTTTGTTTATAGCGGAGAGTTCTTCCTGGATGCATATCATGTCGATGATTCTGATAACATCATTGTCTTTTCCGAATGCGATAATCAGGGAGCTGATTTTTTCGGCGCACTCCTCCGGGGTTTGGGGACACACCTGCTGCAAGGTATCGGCGGTGCGGATCTTGCCGGTTATGATCCGTTCTTTAAGCTGCTTTATTTCACTGTCAAATACAGCATCCTGAATGACCCATTTGGTGTTCTGATTTTTTTTCGGCTTAAGCAGGGAGTTCCAGATTTTAACAAGGGCACCTTGTTCTTTCAAAAGAATATCAAGAAAAGCCGTTTCGAGCGACAGCATCTCTTCGTCCTTTTCCAGCAGCCACCGGTCAAACCATAAGAGGCGGGTTCCGATGATCAGTGCGTGAAATGTTGCGCAGGATAACGGTGTAAGATCTGCAGTGTCCGCTACTGTCGTGAGAAGCTGGCGGATCCATGAACCGGAAAGATTTGACGGGTCATCCATCCCAATGCATCCGGTTAAAAAAGCGCAGTCGAAGAGGTCGTACGCTATACCGCACAGTTCCCAATCCGATAGATACGGAGTGCCATTCTGTGTCAGCAGAATATTGTCAGGGTGGAGATCGCCATGAGAAAAGCACCGTTCCATATACGGAAGATAGGGTAACAGCTCCTGTTCAATAAACGAGACTGCTTTGTAAACAGGATCGTATACAGAAAGGCCGGCAGTTTTTTCTGCAAGGTTTTTCAGGAAATCATCGGTAAAGAGGGGGCGATGTGCGGCAAGGTGGCTGGGAATTGATTGGTTTGGAATAGTATGCATCAACGCTATTTGCCGGCCTATGGCTTCTGCGGTCTGGCCGTGGTTGCTATTCTCCGGCAGGCATTGCCGCAATGCGCCGGCATACCAGTCATAAAGTTCGTATATGGATTCGTTGAGCTGCTCAGTCAAATTGCCTGCGGATGATTGTTTCGGTGTTATGGTGTGAACGTCGAGTGTTTCGGCAAAAAAAGCGGCAGTGTGCGCGCGCTCTATCTTTCTGCGCTGGGGAAGCGGGGACTGTTTAAGGAAGTATCGCGTTTTGTCTGTTGTAATTTCATAGTATCGCGTACCCTGTGCTTGTGTAGTATGGTGCAGAACTGGAGTGACGACAGCACAAGCGGCATCGGTAATCAGGTTGGACCACCGTGACAGGATTTCCTTGTCTGCAGTATAGTTCATCAGCAGCTGTTTTCGGTTGTGTTCAGAATCCCTGAAGCCCGCAGCAGCGGGTGCATACCGGCATAAGTCCTTTTTTCATTTCGGCCCGGAATTTCTTGAATTTTTCGCCGTTCCAGATTGCATAAAACGTTTCTTCGTTGATATTGCCCGCGGTATAATCCTGGTAGTCCCTGCACGGAGTGACACGGCCGTCAGGCGAGATTTCCGCCACGTGATAGATGCTTTCACACTCCGGGTATCCGCAGTGCCACGTATGATCGGAGTAATAGCGGCGTATGTCGCTTTCGGTGTAAATGTCGGGCAGGAACTGGGGAACGGAAGATCTGCCTTTTGAAATCCGGACTACCTCCTGAATCTGTTCCGCAGTAACTTTGGGATCGACATCGTTGAAGCAGGATTTGAGATAACCGCGGTGGTTCGCCGGTTTAACGCCGAAACGTTCCTCGAATACCTTTTCGTGCAGCTCCGCCCGGTCTTGCGGGATAAACCAGCCGAAATAAAAGGGATGGAGCTGTGTTTTGTCCAAAACGAGCCGGTGAATTTCCGCAAGATGCGTGTAGTTATGGTTCGATATTACGGTAATGGGCATGACCATCGGCAGCTTGATATTTTTTTTCAGCTTTACCTTGTCGACGATATCGATGACCTCCATGGTTTTCTCGAAATTTTTGGAATCCCTGCCTCCTGCGGGCGCGCGCATGATGTTCTGAGAGCCGGAGTCCCAGCCATCGAGGCTTAAAAAAAGAATACTGAGAGCGCCGGTGTCGATGAGATCTTCCAGTATCGGCGCTATTGCCTGGGAGTTCGTCACGATGGACCCATAAAGTTTATATTTGGCAAGCTCCTTGAACAGGGGAAGCAGCGGCTTCCACAACGACGGTTCGCCGCCCCATATATAATAGTTGGGGTGATCGCGGCGAGTCTCGAATACAACCCGTTTGACGACATCAAAGTCCAGCTCGTTGAGCCTTTCCCCGCGCTCAAGTTTTTTACGTAGGTGGCCGTTTTCCCCCCACTGGCCGCAGGAGTCACACCGGAGGTTGCAGACTTCGTTTACACGCAACGATATCTGGCTTACCGGGATATCCTTGTGCGGATCATTTTTGCCGAAGTATCTGCGAACCGGGTGGCGGAGCAGGTGTATATAATTACGGTCGGTGAAAAAGAGCGGCAGAAGATATTTGCCGACAAACCTTGCGGGTAAAAGGGCTTTTCCTTTATATTTTGCCATGATACAGAGTTCCTTCCGGAAAGTTTCAATTGCTGAAAAAACGGTACTTTGTCAGAATAATAGAGATACTCCGCAAAATAATAAACTTTTTGAAAATAGTATCTGCCGGAAATTTTTTACATAGTACCGATACTATTGAGCGCTGAATACAGAAGGATTTATTTTAAACTGATGATTGTATCGTACGACTGAAGCCATTTTAAAAGGTACATACAATGATTATTGATTTCAATAAACGCGCAACTGTTTTGATTATCCTGTCCGTGGTTATATATTACACGGGATGTAATAAAAAGGTCGAGCAGATACCGGCGCAAAAGATACCGGTCGCTGCGAGTATAGCGCCGCAGAAGTATTTCATTGATAAGATCGGCGGTGATTATGTCGACGTGACCGTTATGGTGGCGCCCGGCGCATCGCCCCATGTGTATGAGCCCAGGCCGTCGCAGATCAGAGAGCTGTCGGGTGCAAAGCTCTATTTCGCAATCGGTATCGAATTTGAGCGGGTCTGGCTCCCGCGTTTTGCCGGCGCCACCAGGGGAATGAGTGTTATTCATCTGGATGACGGGGTTGAGAAAATATTCATGGCGGGTTCGTGTGACCTGCACGGGCAGAGCCACGATGACCATGAGCATACCGGCCAGGATCCTCACATCTGGCTTTCGCCGCAGATAGTCAAAGGTATGGCCGGGAAGATCGCTGCCGGCTTGTGCTCCGTTGATTCTTTGCATTGCGCGGAGTATATGGCAAATAAGGATCGTTTTATCCGGGAAATAGACACGCTTCAGAAACAGGTCGGTGAGGTTCTGACACAGAGCGGCATAACGAAGATAATGGTGTTCCATCCTTCGTGGGGGTATTTTGCACGGGAGTTTAATCTAGTCCAGATACCGATAGAGCTTGAAGGAAAAGAGCCGCATTCGCGGGAACTTGCGAGCCTGATACAGAGCGCTCGTGCACAAAATATTAAAATTATATTTACCCAGCCCCAGTTTTCGGATAAGATAGCGCGGACAATAGCCTCTCAAATCAAAGGAACGGTTGTACCGATAGATCCGCTTGCGTATGACTGGGAAAACAACCTGCGAACCGTTGCCGGTTTGATGGCGGGAGAATAACCATGTCAGGCCCAGCGATTGAAATAAAAAATCTATCTTTTTCATTCGGCAGCAACCGCGTGCTTGAGGATGTCAATGTCCGGATAGAGCGGGGCGATTTTTTCGGGCTTATCGGCCCCAATGGCGGGGGAAAGACGACGCTCATCCGGTTGATTCTGGGCGTGCTCGAACCGGCAGGGGGGGAGGTGCTTCTTCTGGGCGGCAAACCGGGGGTAATGCGCTGCCGCGCAGGATATATTCCCCAGGAGGTCTCCTCGAATATTTCCTTTCCGATTTCGGTCATGGATGTGGTTCTTATGGGGCTCTCCTTTCAGAGGGGGATGTTCAGGTATTTTACCAAAGAGGATAAAGAGAAGGCTTCACGGATTATCCGGGAGCTCCGCCTGACGGATCTTGTCCAGCGGCATATCGGCGAGCTTTCGGGCGGTCAGCGTCAGAAAGTCCTTCTCGCACGTGCCCTGGTTTCAAATCCGGACATACTGTTTCTTGATGAGCCGACCGCCAGCATAGACGCCTCGGGCCAGAACGAGATCTATGAATACCTGAAAACGCTTAATCAGGCAGGAACCACCATTGTCCTGACGACCCACAATGTCGGCGCAATCTCGACCTATATAAAATCCATAGCGTGTGTTAACCGGCAGCTTCATTTCCACCCGGACGGCAAACTGGATGAACAGATTTTAATGGATACTTACGGGTGCCCGGTTGATATCATCGCCCACGGCATCCCGCACAGGGTTTTGCAGAAGCATTAAGCAGCGGCGGTTAACCCCTCGGCCGGGTGATTGCGGGGGCGTAATAGTCCATAAATGTCAATCAGACGCTGAATGTGTTTTTGAAAATGATCCCGCAGACAAGATACACCAGGACGGTGACAAGAGCCGTATACAAATATACGGTTGAAGTGTCATAGCCAGGGTTTATGATGCCGTCCCTTTTTAATTGAAGAGAAACATTCCACAGGATGACCGCTGTTGCGACCAAAAACCCCGAGCAGGGAAAAATAATACCGCATACTATCCAGATAAGGGCTGCCGGCAGCGGCACGGTCCAGATAAAGAGAGCGGGTAACGAGCCGATAAAGAGCCAGAGAACGATTGTATAGTATAAAGGCATAATAATACGGGTGCTGTGATTCAGGTGAAATCCCGCGATATGCGCATACCTTTTGAAAGCGTCGATCTCCTTTTTATCGAAGGAATCGGCCCGCTGTGCATTTTCCAGACAACGCTCCATTGATTCAAGCAGTTCCGGCAGGTTATCTATGATGAGAGAGAGATGCATGGTTTGTGTCGGTGTTTTCACTCTTCCTGTGCCGAAAAAAGGTAAAAACCGGAACGAGGTGATCTCCGAAAAATTAATCGTTTTTATTTTAACGGGAGTTCGTTTTATAAGCTGGTTTTCGGTTATGCCATAGACGGTGTTTCTGAACTGGAAGAAAACCATCTGAACAAGGTATGCGCCGATCAGCACGGTAAAGGTAAAATAGGTTGAGAACCGCATGAGCTGGGAACGGTAGAGGAGCAGCGGACTTTCAAAAACGTGAGGAATAAGCCAGCAAAGGATGATCATCAGGTATGCGGAATAGACAACAATGGTTTTTACCTGGGATATCGAAGAATGAAAGAAAAATTTTCTGGTCATGTACAGTAATGATCCTGTATTTAATCGCAGTAATACTATAAAGATACACGTTATCGCGGTTTCCTGCAATAATAATTGCTATTCATATTGATTTCGGGCTTTAGCGCATATATTTTTAATAGATTTGACTGTTTAAATACTCGTATATATTTTAAAGCGCGTTTCCAGCAGGATTGTATATGCCATTGTGCAGCATGACCGGTTTTGGCCAGGCCGAATCGTCGACTCCAACGGGCAACTATCATATAGAGATACGCGGTGTTAATAACCGTTTTCTCGAAATACAGATTCGAATGCCCAGGACTTTTGCCAATCTTGAGCAGAGGGTTAAAAAATTTCTCACGGAAAGGATTGCCCGCGGCAGCATATCCGTATCTATTGCATGGAATCACGAAGAGAGCGATGGCAGGCTGACCTGGGACAGGGAGGCGGTTAAAAATTACCTGGCTATTTTTAATGAGATAAAGAAAGAGTACGGCATCAGCGAGGATATACAATTATCTCACCTGCTGACATTCAGCGATTTTATTAAAAAAGAGTCGCTTCGTTTTGATGAAGATGTAATCTGGAGCCATATCAAGCCGATTCTGGAGAGCGCAATAGAAAGTTTCAATCAGGCTCGCCGGAAAGAAGCGGCATTTATATTGACTGATCTGCGGAAGATAGTCAGGGTTATGGTTAAGGCGCTCGATCAGATTGAGAAGAGGGCGCCGGCAAGGATCATAAGCTATTCAGCAGAACTGAAGAAGAAGATCAAGGCGCTTATTAACAAGGATATGGATTCTTCCCGGTTTGATACCGAGGTGGCAATCATGGCTGAAAAGCAGGATATTGCCGAAGAGTGTACGCGCCTGCGCGCTCACCTGGAAAAGATGGAGGCTGAATTTACCGGTGATGAGCCGGCGGGCAAGCGGCTCGGGTTTATACTTCAGGAGATGAACCGCGAGGCGAATACGATAGGATCAAAGGCGAACGACATCAAGATATCCCACTGGTCTATTGTCCTGAAGGAAAATATCGAGAAGATCCGGGAGCAGTCGCTCAATATAGAGTAGCGCGGCCCGGTACGATAACGGAAAAAAACGTCGTGTTTTCATATACTTAATCTCCTTAAGGAGGGAACCATGTCAGATTCTATGATAGAGCTTGATCTCGACCAGTTGGAAAAAAGAGGAATAGACCGGTATAAGGCGGTTATCATGGCGGCGCAGGAAGCGCGGTTTATCAATGATCAGATCAGGCTGGATATCATTGAAGCGCAGGATAAGCCCACCACCATGGCTCTTAAACGTTTATATGAAGGGCGCGTCGTCGAGAATGCCGATCTTGAAGTTACTGAATAATGAACAGAGAGGTTCGACATCTTTTACTGGGGATTACCGGAGGCATCGCTGCCTATAAGACTCCCCTGCTTATCCGCCAGCTTGCAAAAGATTCCGTAGATGTAAAGGTTGTCCTCACGCGGTCCGCCGGATCGCTGGTTGGAGTAGACGCATTAAGAACCGTTTCCGGAAACCCTGTTTTTACCGATGAAACGCCCGCAGTCTATGATCTGGACCACATACGTCTCGCGGAGTGGGCGGATCTGTTTTTAATCTGCCCGGCAACGGCCAATACCATTGCCAGGATAGCCCGCGGTATCGCCGATAACCTGCTGACAACCCTCGCGCTCTCTTTCAAGGGACCGAAACTGATCGCGCCCGCCATGAATACCGTGATGTGGAGAAATCCCGCCACCGTTGATGCCGTCGCCGTGCTGAAAAAGCGGGGGATCAGGGTCCTGCCGGTAGCAAGCGGCCCGCTTGCCTGCGGCGATGACGGCGAAGGCAGGATGCTTGCGGTCGAGACCGTTGCGGAATATGTTCTGGGCGCAAACCTGCCACGCTGTTTGGAGGGAAAAAAGGTGCTCGTCGCCTCCGGCCCTACCGCCGAACCCCTTGACCCGGTGCGGGTTATAACCAATCGCTCTTCCGGAAGGATGGGGGCGGCGCTTGCCGCTGCCGCTCTGTGCATGGGAGCCGACGTTACCGTGGTGTCGGGCCCTGCCGAGGCCGGTCTGCCGGAGGGCGTTACTGTTAAGCGGGTAACGACGGCGGACGAGATGGCGGATGCTCTTGCCGCGGAGTTCGGCAGCTCCGATATGTGCATCATGGCCGCAGCTATCAGCGATTTCCGTCCCCGCACCTGTTCGCAGGAGAAGATCAGGCGGCTTGAAAAGGGCAGCCTCTCGATTGAGCTTGTTCCCAACCAGGATGTGGCGTCAAACCTCGCCCGTAAAAAAACAAAACAGTTCATGATATGTTTTTCGCTTGAAACCGGTGACGGTGAAAAGCGCGCGGCCGAAAAGATGAAGAGAAAAGGCTGCGATATGATGGTATATAACAGCGTGGAATCCGCTCTGGGAAAAGAGACGAGCAGGATATCGTTATTGTATCCGCAGGAAGCGGTACAGAGGCTTGAGTCGATGAGCAAACGGGAGAGCGCCCGCATTATTCTGCTGCATGCAGCGAAAAGAATGGGTCTGTATAATGAATGATACTCTTCAGAGCCGGGTATTTGCCTATTTCAGGCAACAGTCTGAGCTGGGCATGCCGGACTATATCCTGCCGCAGAAAAGGCCCATCGCAGCGCCCGCTTCAGCGGAAAACAGTCCGCCGCCTCCCCTGGCACGGGAAGAATCGTATGAGGTAAAAAGGGCCGCGCTTATCGATCTGTATCGAGAGGTTGAAAACTGCCGCGGCTGCACCCTGGGAAGTTTGCGCACGAAAATGGTATTCGGGGCGGGAAAGGTTTCCGCGCCCCTTATGGTAGTCGGCGAAGCGCCCGGGTATGAGGAGGACCGGCAGGGAAGACCTTTTGTGGGCAAGGCAGGCGCGTTATTGACAAAAATGCTTGCAGCCATCAATATCGACCGGGAGTGCGATGCATTCATCACCAACGTTCTCAAATGCAGGCCGCCCGAGAACAGGGACCCCCAACAGGCGGAGACGCTGGCCTGCATACCGATACTCAAGCGGCAGATAACCATACTCAATCCCCGTGCGATACTTGCTTTGGGGAGAATTGCGGCGCACGGGCTGTTCAATACCGCAGACAGTATCAGCACCTTGCGCACCGGAATACATGCGTATAATGGTATACCGGTGGTGATAACCTACCATCCCGCGGCCCTGCTCAGAAACGAGCAGTACAAGCGTCCGGCGTGGGAAGATCTCAAAAGGCTTCAAACGGTTTTAAAGGAAAAAGGCGTCTATGGCAGCAAGTGTTGATAAAACAGCAGGCTCTCTTAAGATACCGCCGCAGGCGCTTGATATCGAGCGTACGGTTCTGGGTTCCATGCTTATCGATATCAATGCCCTGGACACGGCCATGGGTATGATAACCGAAAACTGTTTCTACGCAACCGCGCATCAGAAAATTTTTATCTGCATCAAGGATATGAGCATGCACGGGGTTGAGGTTGATATACTTACCATTACCGAGGAACTGAAAAAAAAAGGATGGCTCGAAGCGGTCGGCGCGGAAACCTATTTGAGTGAACTGGTGGAAAATGTCGCGACTTCGGCCAATATCGAATCACACTGCAACATATTGCTGTCAAAGGCCACCCTGCGCGATCTGATCACGACGGCGGGGGAGATTACCACCAGCTGCTTTAATCCCGACGCGAACGATAAACAGGTGCTGGATAAGGCGGAGCAGCAGATCTTCGAAATCGCCGATGCGAAAATCAAGGGACGGCCGATTCAGATTCGCGACCTTCTCTCCGCCACGTTCGAAGATATTGAGCGGTATTCCAAAGAAGGCGGCATGACGGGGGTGCGGACGGGTTTTGATAAACTTGATGAAATAACAACCGGTTTCCATCCCAGCGACCTGATCATTATCGCCGCCCGTCCGGGTATGGGAAAAACGGCGCTTGCCCTTTCGATGGCCCTCAACACCTCGATCCGGGTGCCGAAACCGGTGCCCGTCGTCATATTTTCCCTTGAAATGTCAAAAGCGCAGCTGGTGCAGCGCATGCTCTGCTCCGAGGCGGAGATAGACATCCATCGCCTGCGCGGCGGCAGGTTGAGCCCCAAAGAGATTACCAAGCTGGGCATGGCAGCCGGGCCGCTGCACGAAGCCAAAATATTCATCGACGACACTCCCGGCATCAATGTCATGGAGATCCGGGCAAAGTGCCGGCGCCTGAAGATAAAGGAGAATATCGGCCTGGTTGTCATCGATTACCTGCAGCTCATGGGCATTGTCGACCGGGCCGAGAACCGTCAGCAGGAGATTTCGCAGATATCACGTTCTTTAAAAGGCGTGGCCAAGGAGCTCAATATTCCGGTCATCGCCCTGTCCCAGCTTTCCCGAGCGGTCGAGCAGCGCACGGGCAATCACAAACCGCAGCTTTCCGACCTGCGCGAATCTGGCGCCATCGAGCAGGACGCCGACCTTGTTCTTTTCATCTATCGTGAGTACAAATATACCGACCCGCCGGACGAAAACATTCGGAATCTTGCGGAGATTATCATCGGCAAACAGAGAAACGGGCCGGTGGGCAGCGTCATGCTCTCATTTGTCGACCAGCATGCGAGCTTCAAAAATCTCGACATGATGCATCAGGAAGAGAGGGCGGAATTCTGATGCGTATAACCGGCATACTCATCGGCCCCGGGAAGCTGTTTTACGGCATTGTTGACGTAATGACTATATTTTTACAAAACGTTACCTCCCTGTCCGACCTTATCTACCAGACCGTGCGCCGCGTACCGCTGTTTATACGCAATATCAATTTGACCATCAATCAGATGTATGTCATCGGCGTAGAGTCCCTGCCGCTGGTTGCCGTCACGTCGGTGTTTGTGGGCGGCGAAGCGGTGATTCAGGCGAATTTCCAGTTTGCCGGCATGGTGCCGATGCGGTATCTGGGGCTTGCGGTCAGCAAGTCTCTGGTGACCGAGCTCTGCCCCGTACTGATAAGTTTCGTGGTTTCAAGCCGGATATCGACGGCAATCGCCGCAGAGATCGGGTCGATGAAAACCAGCGAGCAGCTCGACGCCATGACCTGCCTGAGCCTTGATGCGCTGCGCTACCTGATCGTTCCCAAGTTCATCGCCTGCGTGATCATGCTTCCGGTACTGGTTATTTTTTCCGAACTGATCGCGTTTATCGCCTCGTATATCGCCGCCATGTCGTTCATCGATGTTACCTCGTATGTGTATCTGAGCGGATTGCGTCTTTTTTTCTCTCTGAAGGATATGGTTGTCAGCCTTATAAAAACAACAGTGTTCGGCGCGATAATCGCCTTTTCCGGGTCGCACTTCGGGTTCCAGGCGCGCAAGGGAGCGCAGGGCGTGGGTGAAGCGACGACACGGTCGGTCATGGTGTCGTCGGTGCTGATACTGATATTTGATTTCCTTATCGCCTTTTTATTGCTGCGGTCGAAGCTGTAACCGGGAATTTCCGGATTGAGCGGATACCCAATAAAGTGTTGGCCGGAAGCCATACAGTAAATATTTTAATAGAAAAGCACAGGAGCGTCTTGTGGCGGAACCGATTCTGAAAATCGAGCACCTGAAAAAGCATTTCGGCACCAAACAGGTGCTGGTTGACGTCACCCTCGATGTGTATAAGGGCGAGGTTGTCTGTATTATCGGTCAATCAGGGCACGGGAAAAGCGTGATACTCAAGAATATCATGGGGCTCATGCTTCCCGACGGCGGGCAGATATTTTTCGAGGGAGAGGTTATCTCGTCGCCGACCAAGCGGACAAACGAGTTTGAAAGGGTGCGAAAGCGTTTCGGCATGCTGTTTCAGGGTGCAGCGTTGTTCGATTCCATGACCGTGGGAGAGAACATCGCGTTCCCCCTCCGCGAGCGTACCAGCCTGCCCGATGAGGAGATCAAAAAAACGATCGTGAGCGTGCTTGAAATGGTCGGGCTGCACGGCATCGAGCATGTCATGCCGGCCGAGCTTTCCGGGGGTATGCGCAGCAGGGTGGGCCTTGCCCGCGCCATTGCCATGAAGCCCGAGGTCATGCTGTATGACGAGCCGACGTCGGCGCTGGATCCCATCATGTCGGACAAGATAAACGACCTGATCGTGGACCTGCGCAATAAACTGAACATGACATCAATTGTCGTAACACATGATATTGCCTCCGCGTACAAAATTTCCGATAAAATTGCCATGCTTCACGACGGAAAGGTTATATTCCACGGCTCCCCGGCGGAAATCAGGGCTTCCCGCAACCCCTATATCCAGCAGTTTATTCGCGGTCAGAGGAAGATGTACTACGCCGTCGAGGAAGAGAAAGCCTATGACAATCAGTTTGATCTTGATAAAGTCCGCGCAGCCACGCCCAAAAGACAGGCGCGGGGTACAAACGACGAATGATACAAAACGATACAGAGCGTAATCCCAATAACCGGGCATAGCAATCTCCAATGCCAGCAAAAACAAAAACAGTATTTGTCTGCAGTAACTGCGGGGATGATTTCCCGCACTGGTATGGGCGCTGTACTTCATGCGGCGAATGGGGAACCATTTCAGAATTCCGCCAGCCGAAAAAGAGGGTCTCGTCCGACGGCTCTTGCAGAGAGGCAAGCGAAGTACAGAACGAAGTGGTTAAGCTCTCCTCGTGCAAACCCAGAGAGATTGTGCGCAGCACCACGGGGGTCCCCGAGATTGACCGCGTGCTGGGCGGCGGCCTGGTGCCGGGGTCGGTGATTCTTGTGGGCGGCAGCCCGGGAATCGGCAAATCGACCCTGATGCTGCATATCGCAGCGTATTTCGCAAAGAGTAACACCTGTGTTTTGTATATATCCGGAGAGGAGTCGGTGCAGCAGTTGACATTGCGCTCCACGCGGCTGAAAATCAATGAAACCGCAATTAACATTTTCACCGAGACATCGCTGGAGCGGATACTCGGCGCGTTGGACCAGCTCAAACCGCAAGTCATGATCGTGGACTCGGTGCAGACCGTGTTTTCCGAGGAGCTGGAGAGCTCACCCGGATCGGTTTCCCAGGTGCGCGAGAGCACTGCGCTGCTTATGCGGCATGCCAAAAACACCCAAACGGCACTTTTTCTTGTGGGGCATGTCACCAAAGAGGGGGCGATTGCCGGCCCGAAGGTCATCGAGCACATGGTGGATACGGTGCTCTATTTTGAAGGAGATTCCACCTACCAGTATCGCCTGCTTCGGGCCATAAAAAACCGGTTCGGCCCATCGGACGAAATAGCGCTTCTTTCCATGTCGGATACCGGCCTTGCGGAGGTTCCCAATGCCTCGGAATTTTTTCTCATGCACCGGGACACGCCGCAGGTGGGAACCGCGGTAGTGCCGGTTCTTGAAGGAACCCGCACCCTGGTAGTTGAGCTGCAGGCGCTGGTCAATCCAACCCACTTCGGGCTTCCCCAGCGTGTCGCTTCCGGCATCAATCCGAAAAAACTCTCCCTGATTGTCGCGGTCCTTGAACGCTACAGCGGCATAATTCTGGGCGATCACGATATCTTTTTCAATATCACCGGCGGCCTCAGCGTTTCAGAGCCTGCCATAGATCTGGGCATTGCTGCAGCAATACTCTCGTCGTTCCGTAATATCCCCATAAAAAGCGGCACTGCGTTTCTTGCGGAGATCGGTCTTGGGGGAGAACTGCGGCCTGTTAACAATATGACGGCACGGCTCAAGGAGCTTGCAGGCATGGGGTTCACCTACTGCGTCGTTCCCCACCCCAATACTAAAGCGGATTGGACCGAAAAAAAGACCGGCATTGCGTTTATCAAATGCCGGTCGGTGAGGGAGATTATGGAGTTTGTGTTTTAATACATTTGAAATAAAATCCTCACCATTAGCAAGTCATGTTTTTCCGGGTTGTTCAATACTAGGGGAGGGAGGCAACCTGGAGGTATGAAACAGAGAGGCTTGCTAAGGTGAGGATGTAAGTAATTCATATTTGATAAACCATAAAATGTTTCAGGTATAGTGTATCTGCTCTTAAGGCCGCCAGCGGCGAATTCCTGGAACAGTACAAAAAATGTAACGGGTGATGTGTCGTACACCGTTCAGTGAATAAAAATGACTCCTTTAGCGCTTTGAATTTCTGGTCCATTAAGCATAACGTAATATGCTCCTTTGGAAACGGCAGAATCAGCGGATATGGTTATTTCCTTTGTATAAGGCTTGATTTTCTTTTCAGTAACCAGTTTGCCTCCAATAGTATAGATTGAAAGAGAGAGCTCGTGAGCAAACGGCTTGTTCAAGCGGAGTTGTATGCAACCGGATATCGGATTGTATGTACAGAAAAAATCCCAGGCTTTTTGTGAGAGCGTATTTTCAGTGTGTTTGATTTTTGTCGGGCCTTCATTGCGGCACAGCAGCATAAGGTGCGCTGCGGACCAGCTGAAGTTCTCTGCATTGAGTCCTGCGCCGGTCAGAGGGTTATAGTTTTCCCGAACCGGTTTATTGGAATTTTTCACATTCTGGAGAGTCGTGAGCAATTTGTTTTTCATCGTCGTTGCGTCGGATGTAAAACCGTAACGCTCGAGTGCTTTTACGCCGAAATATGCCTGATCAAGCCATATCGGGCCTCGCCAGTAGGCAGTGGCGCTGAAGCCGGTCGCGTCTTTTGCGCAGGTTGGAAACGGGGCAAAGGTGTTGAATTTGTTCGCATCGAGCATAGCCGACTTTACCTTTTCAGCCTGTGCCTGGGTAGCTACACCGGTAAACAGGGGCGTCCAGCCTTCGGGGCCCTGTACCTTGACAAGGGTGCTTGCCGCTACTTTTTTGTCATAAAAATAGCCGGAGCTGTTATCATAAAAAGAGGTTTGAATCTTCTGCTTCAACGCCTCTGCATCGGTCTTGAATTTAGCAGCATCGCTTGCCAGGTTGAGTTTTTCCGCGATGAGGCCTAAAAACAGTTTCTCCTCGTATAAATAGCAGTTATTGTCAACGGACTCCTGATTCATGGACCATCCGCCGTTGCCGTTGTTGAGCATCTGGGTGTTGTCATAACGCACCGCATTTTCCATACCGCTCTCCCATGCAGCAGCCTCCAGCGTGCCGTCTGTTGCTCCGTATTCGCTCAAGCCATTTTTATCGTTGTCGCGGTAGGTGTACCACCATTCATGATATTTTTTCAATTTCGGATACATCTCCTGCAGGAAAGTCTGATCGTCGGTGTGCTTGAAAATCTCCCACACTGCCCAGGTTGTTAAGGCTGGTTTTGAGTTCCGGTAGTTGTTACCGCTTTTTGTAATATAGATGCAGTCAGGAATCATGCCCTTGCTGTCCTGATAATCAAACATCGACCGAATGCCGTTTTTTGCCAGGTCAGGAATGATCGAAGCCAGAGCAAACGAGTGTTTCCAGGTGTCCCATGCCCAGAATCCGTTGAAATAGGAGACGGAGTGTGAAGGATAGATGCCGTCGTGAAGAAAGTCGCCGGCTGGTGATCGCCAGTTGGTTACCAATGTAGCAAGGCATTTAATCGCCGTGGCTTGCAGATCCTGGTCCACGATGAATTGGCCCTGTTTGTTTTTAAGAAGTCTGATGAGATACTCATTCCACCGGGCTATATTATCATTGTAACTTTTATCGATATTGGAAAAAACCTGCGTTGTTATAAAATTCTTTTCCGTATCAAATTCGCTCTCTTTAAATAACAGGGATATTGCGACAAAGCTGGAGATGGATTTGCCTGCTTCGATTGAATAGACCTTATCGGTTGCGGTGCGGTAATTATGCTGATCGCCAGTTGCGCTCTTGAAGTTATTATCACCAACCTGCACCCGGAACCAGAAATCGTCAATAAAGTGCCGGACACCGTCGCTTAAGGCCTCGTAGGTGTATTGGCTGACAGTAAAGAACTTGCCTTTCCATTCAACTTTGATTTTTTTCGTCGCGTTTGAGGTGTTTGTTACTTTTGCCCGGACAACCGATGATCTGCCCGAGACATACCACATCTCAAGCTCCAGGGTAATGCCCTGGGTAGTGAATTTCTGTTTCAGCAGGCCGGGGTAAAATGTTATTTCGTCTGGTTGCAGCGAGGAGAGGCGGATCTCTTGGCCTGCATCAGCATCGGTCAGAATGACCTGTACGTACGATTCGCCCATCCACCCGTTCCAGACCATTTCGTACGGACCGATAAATCCGCCGTAGTATTGGGTGGCTGTGCTTGGCGGCAGTGCGAACCCATGCCATGCTCCCATGTCGGAAAAACAGTAGCAGGTCCTGTCTTCCCAGCGGGTCGGGATTTTTTTCAGATCCAGAGTATTGGGAAAATCCAAGACCTGACTGAAACTGCTTGTGAAGGTTAACGCAATGTAAAACAGAACAGCGCCAAAAACCTTTGAATACATACAGGCAATCCTTTCTCAATAAAACCAAAAATTCTTTGTGTTAATATCGCCGGGGTGCTCCCTGATGGTCTCTATATCACCTCAAACCCGGCAAAGCCGGAAATTAAGGAATAAGATTTATATGCTTTGCGGCATAAGTGTCTGTACGCTGACTTATCTACGCTTTGATTTTATCTATTCGTATTGCGTAGATAAGTCAGCTACAGACACTAATCGGGAGGGGCGAGGTCATATAGGGTTATCTTCAAAGAGACCTCCCCGGCAATTAGAATTCCGTGTGTTTTGACAAAAGCAATTTGCGATTAATCATAAAATCCCTGCCTTTAACACTGATCAGGTAAAAACCGGATGCTGCCGGATTCCCTTGCTGGTCTTTTCCGGGCCAGACAAAACAGGTATTGCTTTTGATATGCATTCGGGCAAATAATTTGCCCGAAATGTCGAATATTGAGACAATACAGGGTAGCTGGTTGTTTGTCGGGGCATAGAGATAAATATTCGATCCTGGAACATAGGGATTCCTGAAGCTGATCTTCAGCGGCGACCGGTTATCAGGGAGAATGGTGTGAATAATCGGCAATTGAATCCCCTGTTTGAGAATTCCCCGGAAAACAACGGTATACTGAAAACTGCTTGCATTGTTTTTATAATCGGTGAAATAGGCGGTGACTGTTTTATATCCAGGCCATGACAGATCGTCCAGTTTATCAATAAAGGTATCGGCGAGGCTGTCCATATAATTCCATGATACCTCCTGACTGACCGATTGGTTCAAGGTACAGGTGCCGCGCATCAGATACGTATGGCAATAGGTGGACGAGTCGACAGCCGTGGATATATTTGACATTGCAGTGATATTTTTAATCGCGGCAGTTATATCGTTCAGGTTGCCCTCGGGGATATTTGCCAGATAATCGGCTGAGGTGACAGGGTCAACGAAAGTATTCGCGTTATTAACCAATTGCTGCATATAGTTATTATAGGCCGTGCCGAGTGCAGCGTCTGATTTTAGTTGTGCAATGTAGCCGTCATATCCTTTGGCGTCATTTGCCTGCACAAAACCGATAAGTTTGTTCAGGATATCCCTCCTGTATTCATGCATATAGCTGAAAAAGACACACGCATAATCATAGAAGGTGAATCCGCTGGAATAGGTCGCTGCAAGCACCTGCGGCAAGGTCATGCGGTTCTGTGCATCGGCGTCGATATTTTTTGCCAGTGTTTTACGGTAGCGTATACCCTGGTTTCGGGAGCTGCCCGCAGTGAATTCTGCGCCGCCCTCTTCGAACCATGTCAGGCGGTCGGAAGACCACAAAGCGCTTCCCCACATACCGGGAGCGATATACCTGCTCTGCAGAAAATGCGTGTACTCATGCCTGAACAGGTCTTCCAGCGTATAAATACTCTCGCTCGGTTTTCTTTCAAAAGTAAAAAAGGTACCCCACATTTCGATGTACATGCCGCCGTTGTTCGTGCCCAGGCCATAGAGAAAATTGTTATACACATACTCAGCCGGCGTGCTGTACACTATTGCGGTGAGTGAGTCGTCGGGATGTCCCGTCTCCAGCGGCTTGTCGCTTCCCCGGTAACGGTGAAACTGGGCTTTGACCTCTTTTATGGCCCAATAAAGAGTTTTCACTTTCTGCAGAGACACCGAATCGCCGACATTGAAAATAATGGTGCCATTGTCAAAACGGTAATAGTTGGGGAGCAGCTTGGCGTGGACCTCTTTTTTAATTTCAGTCATGTTGAAAGGATTATCATTGGGGTAATACAGATCAAGCATTTTAACCGCTTCAAGGGAGGGGGGCGGCCATTTACCATACAAATCAACCACATCCGTAAGCAGTTTAATCTGTTTCGGTTTAACGACAAACTGCCCGATCCTGCCCGACCACCATACGGAATTGGTAATAATCCAGGTGTAATCTTCATTTAGTTTTCCATATAACGCAAGCCTGGCAATCTCTTCCCAGAAGGGATCTATGGTATTGTAATACGGGTGGTTTTGAGGCCCGGGTTTGTAATACAACTGTACGCTTATAAGAGCATAATCGACACCGCCGAGGATCTGGTATAAGGCGGCAGATTTATCATAATCGGACAGCCAGGAATTTGTGTTTTTGTTAAAGGTAACCAACAGCGGCGTTATTCTATTTACGATAGTCACATTTGCCGCGCCAGCACCCATAAGAGCGCCGAACGCGCTCAGTACCTCCGTTTGCGGCTCTGAATTCCAGCCGAGATTCGGATTGCCTGCAATGCTTTCAAGCGCAGGCAGGAGGTTATTGATAAACGGGTTGCTGTTTTTCAGGTAACTGAGCTCGGTATGATAGAATCCCAGGAAGAATCCTGACCTGACAACCTCCACCAGTGTCGGTATGCCCAGGTGGCTGGTTGCCGAAAAGCTGGCGCCTCTCTCTTTTATTGCATTAATAAGATAGAGCATTCTGTTCTGATCGTTATAGAATGCATAGGAGTCGGGAGAAAATCCGAAAAGTCCCGGTATATCGGACCACTCGATTGTTACAAGCAGGTCTACCAGTTCTTTAAACGATAATTTATTTAATTCTGAAAAAGGATACTGCGCCCTCTGTTTCGTCTGGTTTAAAAGGGAGACTCTTTTTTCGGCCAGATTTTCCGGGTATGCAGGGGGCATTGCCGGCTGTTTGGAAACGCCGTGCTGCAAGGCGCTGCGCTGCGACTGGATGACCTCCTGTAGAATGCTGCCCCGGGGAGCGTTCTCTGGGGAAGAAGAAAAGGAAAAAGAAGATATCTGTGTGATAATGATGAGGAAAACAGCGAAACAATATACGTTTTTACTCATGCTGCACCCCTCACCTGAAAATGTGATAGTATACATTGCCTACGATAAATATATCCCAATTTCTGTAGGGGTTATCGCTTTTCATACGCGGGAGTGTGCCTTTTTTTGAGAACAAAATCATTGCCGGTGGTCTGTGCTGAGAAAGCAATAGAGAAGAAACGGCCTGGCAAGGCAGTGGTTCCTGTTATAGTACATTTCCCCCAGATCAGAATCTCCCTATCGGAGAATACTGAATTTTCCGCTCGCAATCGTTTTTCCGGTCACGCCAGTTACCTTATAGAGATAGACCCCTTTTGCGAACGGGCGCTTATCGATACTGACAATGCCATTACTATCCCGTATGATTTTCAGTAGTTTACCGTTGATATCATGCAGGGTAATTTCTTGTGCGCGCATCTTTCCCAGATTAAACACCAGCTCGTTTGTATGGACAGGCTGGCATACCATTACGCCGTGCTGCTGATGTGCGACCTTTTTTATTGCGGTCGATTTTGATCCATTCAGGGTAAACCACACGGAGTGTGTTTCTCCCGACGCGGTAAACCAGACAGGCCACCAGGGTGTCGGTATGTTTGCCGCACCATAAAACAAACCGAGACTGTCGGAGCAATTTACGGTGAAGTCGCCGATCGCGATCTCTTTTCGTAACCATGCTGTTGCGCACGTGTCGGCGTCAAGCGTGGCATTTTCGTAGACACTGGTCATGCTCAACCAGAACTGTCCGGGAGAAAGGGAGATGTTTGATTGCTGGACATTGATATCGATTCTATAAATCGTCAACTCATTCGGCATGCCTGCGGTAAACTGGAATTCATGGATCGGCGAATCCCCGGGTGACCAGGTGGCATTTTCGTAGATTCTCCCGATGAAAGAGTCCGGCGTACGGCCATACCTATACAGGGAAACCGATATCTGGTCAATCTGCCATATCTCATTCTCCGGCACACTGAAATCGTCGGCGTGCAGGCACATCTGCTGTCCTTGGGGCATGCCCGTATATTTGACGGCATACCACATACCCAGGTTGGCCCCGGTGAAGCTGTTATCCCATAACGTTTCCGTAGCGCAGGCATGTTTGTGCCCCTTTTGCTGCGAAATAACAGTTGCGCCGACCGCTGTCTCGATACTGCCGGCTCTTGCTTTGAGGTCTGTGTTGCCGGCTGCAATGGAAATAGATATGCCGGCGATTAAAAAAGTGAACGGTTTAACGGTGTTTCTGAATGACATGAAACAATCTCCTTTCAAGTTTTATAAACATCGATGCTTTGTATACGATCAGTGTTTTATTAAAACAGGTCTACCGCATCGTGTAAGCCTATTCTTCGTTATTATTCTGTTTCAGTTTGTCCAGTTCCTCCTGATATTTTTTAATCTCATCTTCAATTTTATCTATTTTCTCGCCTGCGTTTTCTTTGATTTTTATTGTGCGACCCATTCCGGCCATTTTCGACGCTTTGGCCAGGGCATACTCTATATCGTTACGCAGCGATTCAAGATTTTTACTGAAGAACGAGAGCCTGCCGAATTCATCACTGTATGTATAGTAATCGCGTAATTTTTTCTCCAATGCCATCTGCGGCGCATGAAGGCTGTCGATCTGTTTTGTGATATAGACGGATTGCCCGGTAAACGCCAGTTCATCCATCATGGTGGCTATTGAATAATAGGTGTCCCGGTTATTATAAAACTCCTGGGTTGCGGTCTCCTTTTCCGCCAGCGAGGGTGTTTTTGCTCTGCTTACCAGTTCATACGCAGGGCTGAGAATATCTACCGCTTCCTGGTACCTGTTTGTAATCATGTAACAGTATGCTTTAAGCAGCATGGCCTCGGATTGAAGGACTGTTTTCCGGCTTGCTCTGATTATCTCGTCGCATGCTTTTATGCAGTCTTCCCAGATTCCCGCTTTAAGCGCAGCCCAGGCAAGGCCAAGCTGTGCGTCCTCATAGTAATAGCTGGTGAGTGGTACTTTCCGCAGAACTGCTACTGCCTGCGACAGGGAGGGCTCGACATTTTTGATACCTTCAAAGTATATATAGCCGACCAGGGTCAGGGATTTATTGATGATCTCCGCTTGAGCCCTGGTTGCAGGCACTGCCTGGGAAACCTTGTGGAAAGCGGCAATGGCGCTGTTCATATCATTAATCGCCGCATACGCGATACCGGATGAGAATCGGGCAAAAACATATTCAGGATGAGTAGCGGGAACTAATTCAAATAATTGAACGGCTTTCCGGTTGTCGTTGTTTCGCATGTGCTGGAGGCCCATGAAATAATAGGCGCAGAATTTGATCGAGTCCGGAACCGACGGGAGATTCAGCCTGGCGAACTGATTGGCAACACCCATGGTGTTATTGTCACGGTAATGCATGCGGAGCAGGCCCAGGTCTGCATAAAAGACAACTTCGCTTCTGGGAAACGCCTGTTTGGTTTTCAGAAGGTTTTCGGTAGCGTACTCTTTCATATCAAGAGCCTCCTGGCACAGGCCCAGATGAAGATGTACCCAGTCGTTTTTAAAGAAATTGGGATACTCCATAAGGATTTTGGAGAAGAGAAAGAAAGCATCCCAATATTTTCCCTGCGAAAAGAGTGTTCTGCCTTTGTTGTAAAGGTCGGTTGGAGCAAGGTTTGCCATTCTGGCCATTTTGCGGGCATATATCTCTTCACGGTGTTTGCCGAAATCCCCCCGGAAATAGAAGGTGTGCGTAGCGGTTAAATCCAGGCCGTCGACAATGGACATATATTGATAGGCAATTTGAAAGTCCCGGCCGAAATTAATGGTAGGAACGTTCAGGCCGGGGGTGATTCCCCAGTAATTTGAGCCTGCCTGAAGATATACATTAATAATATTGAAAATCCAGAAGCCGATTCGTGAGTTGAAATCAACCTCTGCTTTTTTAGGCGATCCGCCGGAAACCGCTGTTTGTGCGAAATCCGCTGCCTGCGACATGAAGTCCTTGATATCGAGGTCAATGCCTACGTCAATGCGGTTTTCCAGGATTTTTCCGATCCAGGAGAGTTTCAAATTGGCTGCGTCATTGGTCCATCGCTTAAAACTGAAGTCCGGGGAGAGGATGTTTTGAAAATTGATGCCTATGACATGGTCGCCAAGAATCTCGTGGCGGATTACACGGTAACTTACCGCAAGATCAAGACCCAGACGGGTGAAAGAGGAGTAGTAATTTGCATTATGCATAAGGTTAAGGTTGGTGCCGAAGCTCATCCTGTTCCATGGATTAACCGCATACGAGAGAATAAACTGGTGCTGGTTATCGTTTAAGGATTCGTCGGTTACAACAATCTCATTGTCATTGTAGTTAAAATAGGACTTTTTCAGGTCATTGTTCGGACTGAAACCGATATAGCTGATACCTGCGGTCTGGAACAGCCCGATGGGAACGACCGCGCCGAACTCCATAAGAATAAAAGAGTTCTGCAAAGTCGGGCAAATGGCCAGCCGTAACGCGGAATAATTTTCTTCGGTCATGAACGCCGGATTCAAGGTGGGCGAGTGGCCGGACAGAATATCGCGCCAGCGCTGCGTCACATACTGCTCGCCGGGAAGACCGTCGGCAAAACACGGCAACAGGTATCCAATAAGAAGAGTGACCAATAAAGTGCCCTTGATCGCCTGGGTGGTTTTGGGTTTCAGCATACTTCTCATTCCTTTGTTTATTTGACTATAGTAACGGGCTTGATATGTACCGTATTGTCTATTTGCACCCTGCAATAATACATGCCGGTTGAAACAGCGTTGGCTGCCTGATAGTCCCACAGCACAGAATGCTCTCCGCTGTTTTCATCGCGATGAGCCAGTTGCGCCACTTTTTTTCCGGTAATTGAATACAGTTCTATTATTACCCTGCAGCGTTTATCGAGATGGTACAGTATCGAAACCCCGCCGGATAATGGACGAAATGATATTTTCTGTCCATGCATGGGGTTGTCGAGCGGCATGATGATCGGGGTCTTTTTGGTTGAAAACTGGATTGTTTTCGTCTCTGTGAACGTGTACTTGTCAGTGACCACAAAATTAATATCCCACGTTTTTTCGGCTTCGGTCGGTTTCCCACTGAAAATGCCTTCCTTGCTGATGGTCATCCCCGCCGGAGATTTTGCCGGGCACAGCTTGAAGGAGTAATTGTCCGGGATATCGGAAGTGGTCTTGATCGGCGAAACATAATACCCGTCATCTTTGTCTGAAATCCCGATAACCATACCGGTAATGTTGTCGGTAAGAGCTTTTCCGTAATAGAATTCAATGTCCCCCGAAGGATAGAGGGTAACGGCAAAATCGAAATTGACTTCGGTGCTGATATTGACCATGTGCTTTGTCTGCCAGCGGAACGTGGCTTTTGTCTGGTCCCCGGCGTAGTATATATAATCTTCGAATGTGTTGAAGAAATAATCGGCTCCAAGAACAGCAATCGTCCTGTTTGCGGACAGCTCTTTTTCTCCGAGTATGGAGACGAATTTCGGTTCGAATACAATCGCTCCGCCCGTTGTCACGTATATTTGATTGTATTTCTGGCCGTAGAAGGGGAATTCAAACGCCAGCGCCTGTTGTGCTATCCCGTTATAGATGTTATCTGGCGCCAGTTCGTTTGTAGTAATGGTGGGAAAGTTGCCGGAAGCAGTGCCTGTCGTATACGGTCCCGGTTTGATCCTCCATGCGTAGGGCTTGTATCCGCCGGAAGCTTCCAGCGTAGCGCTGTATTGGGTATTAACGGTCGCATTCGGCATGGAGCCGGTTGTTATCTGGAGCGGTTTATATGCAGGATCGAGGATGATCGGTATATAGGTTCTTCCGTATTTTATCGGCATGTTTGTTTTCGTATACACCATTTCCAGCGGTGTGCCGCTGCGGTAATCGATAGCCGACAGGGAGACAATCTTTGCGTCGCCTGTCTCCTTTTTACAGTCAATCATCAGGAAGGCTTTCAGCAGTGATCCGGGCGCGGAATCAAGAACCGGGGTCAGATCCAGGCCGAATTCCAACTGGCCGGGCCGGTTGAACCCCTGCATGGGAAAATTACCGCCGGCAAAGGAGAAGCCATGGTACGATATGACCGCTCCGGGAAGCGGGACGGTATCTTTGATGTTATTTGTTAAGCCGGAGCACATCCCGATGTACGATCGTATGTTCGTGCTGATTACCGCTTTGAGCGTAAGCCTGGGAGGCGCTATAGCCACCTCCATCACCGTTACGCTATTGTTCTCGCCGATGCCCCCCTCGTCTTCCCCTAAAGCGCAGAGGCGGTATTGCATATAGATGCATCCGTTGTCCTGCCAGGTGGGGCCCCAGGTGTTTGCTATTTTCAACACGCCTTTTTCGTAGTCGCGCAGATCAACAACCCCGTCTCTGGTTATATCCACGGTATTGGTAATCTGGCCGTCGCCGTTGACATCATACCCGATGTTATCGTCATACCCGACAAAGGTCATGGCATGGCCTGTCCCGGCACCCCAGCTGGTGACGACCGGTTTGCCATCAATCGTCGGCATGGTAATGCCGCCGAAATACACCGAGAAGTTTGCCAGGCCTCCGGCAGGGGAGCCGTTCCCGTGATCAAACAGCCACTGCTTCAGCGTTGCCAGCCCTTCGATCGTTTTGATGTTGATGCGGTACGAGCGGGTGATGCGGTAGTGCATGCCACGGTAATATTTCTCGTAGCCGGTAGCCCAGTACGTGCTGTCGTCGCCGATGCCGCCCCAATCAGCCACAGTAATGCATCCGTGATCTTTAACAATAGCTATCCCCTGGAATGACCAGGAGCCCTGATCTTTTCCATCATTGACAAAGTTCCACGTGAAATGCGACGGGAAACGGTTCCCGTCCGGTTTCGCTTCGGTGTTCCGCAGGCAGTTGATTTCGTAGGTGAACTGTATGCCGATTGCCGAGGCCTGAGCGCAGCAGTTTCCAACCTGGTTGAAGATAGGCGGGAAGAATTTCCACACGGTGTTATCAACACTGCCGGGCGGCCTGATTCGCCGTTTGGATAAGTCCAGAAGGGGCATTTTATTAAATTCCGCTTCCGCCTCGGGTGTAAACGGGAGCACGCCACCGGCTATCCAGGGCTGACCGTTGGGGTCGGGGTTCATATTAACCGGACCCTGTGCAAAGCAACTGTTCGCATAAACGAAGAAGCACACTGCTGCCATACTGGCGCGTAGTAAAAATGTATTCATCGTCGTACCCTCACTGTAACCTGTATAGTTGTTATTTACTCTGTTCCACCCCGATAAACAGTTTCAAGGAATTCTGACCCTTGACCGGCGTCAGTTCCGGCCCCATTTTTGCCGACACATTGAAAACAACAAGGTATGTTCCCGGGCCCACATACCGTCCGTTGGAATTTCTGCAATCCCACACATAGAACAGGCTCTTTTTATTGCTGTCATACCCCAGTATCTGTTCCGCAATAATCCGGTTGCCCACGCCGTCGAATATGGTCAGTGTCCCATCAAGCAGGAATTCGGGTGCGAAAATTTTATCCGGCTCTTCGGGCCCGACCTGCAGCAGCATGCCGCATCTGTTGTTGCCGATAGTCGTCTGTTTGTTTTTGCTGTCAAGTTTATCGATTATGATATCCGGTATTTTCGGCCCCTCTTTTCGCTGAAACTGCGGCAGGTTGATCGGTGTAACACCTTTTGCAATAAGGTGGAAGGGCGCGAATATCCGTTTGACCGTAACAATGGCCCTTCGGTTGTCCGGGTGATCCTGAAGGTTATTCTTATCGTCAAACACTATCTGGCCGTCGGTGGAGATCCATATTGAATCACCGCTGATGATATAATCGACCTGTTGCCCAACCCCTTTTATCAGCGTAACCTTGAATGACATTTGAGAAGCGGCATGGGCTGCCGGCGTTAATTCCGCATAATACACGGCCCGGTTATATTTCATGCTTCTGAAGTAGAACGGTCTGATGTTATTTATTGAAAGAATGTTTTCCGAAAATGTTACGGTTAACGTGTCTCCTTTGGTGCCGTCCATATAATCGACCAGGCTCGCTTTTTCGATAAGCGGCGGGATTTTGTCGCCTATGGGTATTGTCTGGCCGGCAATTGATATGTTCCATGAAATACCCACCAGCAGCTTTTCTTTGACCTGCAGGGTGTCTTCGGCTGTGACAAAGGTGACCGGCCTGGTTCCTGCTGCCTGCGCGACACGTAACGATATGGTTTTGCCGGAAAAAGAATACGATAGAATGGCGATCTTCCGCCATGCAGGGAGAACTATCTGGCCGACAATATCTTTCAGGTTATCCTGCGTAATATCGACGCTGCAGTCGAAGACAATCGCCATGCTGTCGATCAGGCCGTCGCCATTTTTTTCATCGTAATACGCAGCACTCAACAGTGTGAAAGGTACCGGCTCGCGTTCAACCGTAAGCACTCTTCTGCGGTTGTTTGGATGATCCTGACGATTATTGAGCATGTCGCCGACCAGAGAATCTTTCGTGGAAATCCAGATAGAGTCGCCTGCCATCATCGCGGTCACAGAACCGGAAACGCCGGTGATTGATGCGACCGTGAATACCATGACCGAATCGGTGCTGCTTTGGGCATTTACTGTCGCATAATACACGACGCCACCAGGCATGCTCTTGAGGAAAAACGGCTCCCGGTGCCCTATTTTGCCGGTTTTTTCCGAAAACGCGACTGTCAACAGGTCGTTTTTGGCAACATCCCAGTAATCAACCAGATGCGCAGCTTCAATGAGGGGAGGAATTTTGTCGCCGATAGGGAGAGTCCCTTTGAACAATATGCCGCCGCCGGTCAACACCTTTTCTGAAATCCGCAGGGAGTCCTGATCCGTCACAAACGTTACGGCGGTTGCGGATTGGTCCTGTATAACCGTAAGGGAAATCGAGTTTTGTGTAAACGCATGGGATACTATCGAAAGCTTTCTCCATGCCGGCAAAGCCATCTGGCCGACAATCTCTTTTATCTGATCACCGGTGAGTACTTTGTCGCTCTCGTATGAGATAAAAATGCTGTCGATCAGGCCGTCGCCGAGTTGTTCGTCGTAATAATCGGCGCTTTTGATGAGTATCTTGTTGTCTTTGACAAAGGTGATTGCTGTATATACCGTATCCAGGGGCAGGTCCTTGTTCCGGAATATAGCGATGATGCTGTCGACAAAATTAAGCTCCAGGGTACCGTTCCCCAAAACAGGGCTCTGTCCCGCATCGAGCCCCTTTATTTTAAAGGTATTGGAGAGATACGCGCCTTGGTTATTCAAGACGAGAGTCTCCTTATCGCTCCTGTTTGAATTGGTCAGTTCCAGCGAAACGTTCGTATATCCATAAAGAATATCTATCATAAATTCCTGAAAACGGGCCTCCAGAGTGCCCATGTTTTCATACGCGCTGGTTATCAGAGCAGTGTTGTAATAAAACCCCAGGGTTCTGTCCCAGCATCGGGTGACAAATTTTTTTGGCAGCGAATCAACGGTTGTATCGAGTTTTACCTTGAATTTCACGGTTATGGTAGTATCGTATTCCGTGGTTATAAAGCCGCCGGTATCATTTACCGAGTCCTTTTTCACATGATAGAAAATGTCATATTTAAAGGGAGTCTCCCAGCCGAGTAACGGGAACATCTTTGTAAAGGTAAACGCCTGATTATTCCAGTTATTTCCTATAACGGTGTTGTTTATGGTGATGGTTAACGGCTTGCCGCCGATAAGGGATGTAATTTTACTGATTATATTGGTGAACAGGAAATTCATCAGCGAGTCGTAGCTGGTGTTATGAAATCCCCAGATTTCGCTGGCATAGTTGGTGCTCGAATATTTGTTGATTTTTATGTTCTGTGTCATGGTCATAAGGTTTCCGGGCGGAAGGCTGTCCTTGGTAAAAAAAACCGTAAATGTGGTGGGGACCCCTTTCCCTTCGACATATTTGTTGCACTCCTCGCCCTGCGGAATGTTTGCCTCGCCATCGGAAAGAAATACCACGAACTGATGCGACGGAGGGTATTTTGACTTCAGCATTGCATGTTTGGCGCAATCAAATCCGGCATTGATATTGGTGGAAGCCGACATGTATCTGCTCCAGTTATCATAGTCTGGATCATACTCCAGATCTGTATATATTAAATTTCCGTTTTGATCGATCCTGTCCCATGTTTCAAGGTATTTTTGAAGGATTTCGTATCCTTTCAGGTTTTTCGGGCCGTACACCTTGTCTAGTATGAAAAGAGGAATATACGCGCCCAGGGGTTGCGGCGGAGTGCCGTTGGTCCATTGATTCGGCAGTACGGTGAAATAATCGGGATCGTCCGGGCCGTAAAAATAGAGGTGCTCCATGAAAATTGATAACCCGACTTCAGCCTTCGGAAACTGGCGATACAGGGAATCGATCAAATCGTGGGTCACTCTGAAACGGTTGCCTTTCTTGTCGGTAGCCTCGTCTCCAACAACCATGCTTCCGGAATTATCTATAATGAAAAATATCGTCGGTGTTGTGATGGTATCCGCATTTACCTGGTACGGGGTGCCCACATATAAGGTTTCGGACATCGCCACCATGTTATCCGGCACATACATGATGCTGTCCATAAAGTCCTCGGGCCTGCCTTTGTAAGAAAATTTGCAGACATCCGCATCTGCCAGCTCATACGACACAATGGCAAACAGACAGCACAGAACGGTACTGTTCAAACAGTTCATCAATTGTTTTACCAGCAATCCTCCGCGCATACAATTCCCCCTGTTCATGGAAGGCTTGAGACACTATCGGGTCGGTGATTTTTTTTATTTGATATATATCGGCGCCAGCAATACGCTGTGGTGCGATTATAGTATACTCCTCACGTCTAAATATATTCATTTCAGACGAAGAATTGTTCTTAAATGTGAGCATTCTTGTGCATTTATTTGAGAACAAAAATACCATTATGTGAACTTGTCCATTTTCTGGGTTTATGGATTGTGAAACATTAAATAGCGTATTTTTATTATTTTTAAAGAGTTTTTGGGGAGATATGGCTGGTTCGAATTAGAAATTTATTGTATAGGCGGTATAAGATAAGAAACAGGGAAAGGGATGAATGAATTAATATTTTAAGAACATTTTAGACGGGTAGATGAATGGCTTTGAACACTGGATTCTTTAATTTTTGCTGGATGGTTTGGCGGAGGGGATATAGTAACTTACTTAAAAACTTTCGTCCTTGGTAGCTTACGCCCATGATAACAACAGAAAAGTGCTGACGGGTCGTATTCCTCCGGATTTCCGAGATAATGTCTCGGATTTTACCAATACTGCACTGTCGGTGAATGCATTACCCACGGGCACACTAACACTCTCTCACCCACAGGCACTCTGGGATGGATTTTTTTCATTGTTGCCTTTCATAATCTTATTGATATGAGAAATTGTTATGATCCCTCATACTTTCTACCGGTTAGTTTTTTAAACGTAGCCTTTACCTTATCGGGTTGAGGATGTTCTCTATTTTCAGACCAATCTGAAAGATACTTCTGTTTTGTATCATCCCATATTATCAGTCCTTGTTCTATCCAATGAATGATAATTCCCAATGGTGAAACAGCTCCATTAAACTCTTTTGGAAATTCCTGCCTGCAAAATGTCACAAGATCCTTATCGCCGGAAGAAATTTTACAACCAAGAACCAAGGTATTTGCCGCTATTTTTCTGTCGGGAAAACTAAGGTCGAAAAGTCTTCCGGTTGTTTTATTTATTATTCCATAGTTTATAAGTGCAGAAATGGTGGAAAAGTAATGCTCAATTTCATCTTTTTTAGATTGAGGCACCGATAGAGGTTTAATCTTATTTTTTAAATCTCTTGTCCACGGATATTTACTCTTGAATTTAGTAGTTTGTACAATTTCATCATGAACTTCTTTTACGGTTACGCATTCAAACCGTTCATCGATAAACATTTCCGGAGCAATACGAAGCAGCATCAGCACACTTGATGTATCGCACAAGATAAACACAAAGAATCCTTTCGCATAATCTCATTCCTTTGCCCGCTGCAATTCTTCCATAACAGCCTTTGCGTCTATACTTGTGCCAAGACCCAGCCATTCGGCGAATTTTTTTTCAGAGCAATCCGGGAGTTGTTTTGAGATAAGATTTATAAATAGAGGAGATAACTCTTTAAGCATTTTTATATATTGACGAGGATCATTGTTTTCAAAAAGAATTTCTTCAATTGTATGAAATCCTCTTTTAAGATTTGTGTCAGCACCACCAATAGAAATATTCGGATATTTCCCAATTGCTTTCAATCTGGCACAAATACCGAATATGGAGTGTGCGTTCTTTGATGATACATCTTTAAGTTTGTTAATAATCATTCCTGGCCCGCACCCATCAATACATAAAGAAACATTCGTTACATACTCGCCGGGAAATTGTGTATAATTAGCAACTAAATCACAAAAATTTTCTTCTTCTTCATCATAAACCAAGGTGGTCTGCTCATCTCTAATTGCATGAACGGTTTCGTGGAGTAATTGGAAGATCAGGTCTAATATATTAGTGTCAGAATTAATAAAGACAACTCGCTGATCACAGATTTTAGAGTAAAAGGCATAGATGTTTTTTTTAAAAGAATCAGGGAATGAACGAAAAATCGCATAGATACCAAGCTCATAAAGAAGTTTAAAGGCAAATTTAAAATCAAAGGGTTTTCCCTGTGGTATTTTTGCAATAAAGCGAAGTTGTTCAGCTAGTTTTTGAGCATTTTCATTATTCCGTTCCTTAATCCTGACAACCGGAATCATAATAGGCGAAGGCGCCTGCCTGAAAAGATTGAGATATTGCTCTGCCAGTTCATAAGAGGCATTCTTCATCTCCAGCGTCTCTCTCTTTTTACGAACCGTCCTGTGCTGCGGAACTGATATTAAGCTGTCAGCCACCGGTGAAAAAAAATAATCGGGTTTTGTATCCAGAATCCTGCAAAGGCTAACCAAATGCTGGCCACGGGGAACTTGACCACCTATCCACTTATTCACCGTTTGCCGGGTTACTTCCAGTTTTTCTGCAACCTTTAACAAAGTTAACCCCAATTCTTTCGTGCGACTTTTAATTTTTGAGCCGTTCCAGCTCATATAATTATGACCTCCTGTTTTTTATAATATACCACAAAATACAATGAAAGGTTACATTCTGTGATAAATTATACTATAAATATAATAAATTGTAAATATAAGGTTACATTTTTTACATAATAATTTTTCGAGAGGTGTTTTTGATTACTTTTTTGAAATACGAGTAAAGTTTTTTTATATGGCTAAACTGTATCAACTCATAGCAACATCTGTACTTACTTGTATCCCATATTTTTTAAGTTTGTCGTATAGTGTTGGTCGGGATATCCCGAGGAATTTGGAGGATTCGGCAACGTTGTATTTGAAAATATTCAATACTGCAGCAATGACATTTTTTTCACACTTCTCAATATATTCCCTAAAAAAATCAGTTTTTAAACCAACGGGCATTTCCGAATATAAGGAAATTATCTGCTCTGTGTATTCTTTCATTTTACCGTAAATATCTTCTACGCTCTTTTCCATTAAAACAGGTTTTTCTCTCTCGATTTCTTCTTCAGTTTTTAACCACTCCATGCAAAATCTGCACTTTTTTGCTTCGTCTTGTATTTCCTCTGCGCAAACGGGGCATTTTTTCATAAAAGTATATTACAGTTTTTGCTTATGGAGAACCGGTGAAGGCAAAACTATTGCCCTAGCCTGAATTTTCACCGATAGGATATTCCCGCACTCTTTTTTTCTTATTTAAAAAAAATACATCTCCGTAATTTCTCCATTCCACGGAAAAACACAGGGAAGGCAGGTGGTTACAACAAAAATTA
>Ga0105099_10000061_pt1 | contig 67946 bp, 62 predicted proteins | sample PPLLak3cmMay2015_2_FD_79138 | JGI IMG/M metagenome (GOLD analysis project Ga0105099, IMG submission 79138) | Freshwater sediment microbial communities from Prairie Pothole Lake near Jamestown, North Dakota, USA - PPLs Lake P8 Core (1) Depth... | ecosystem: Environmental > Aquatic > Freshwater >... | reverse complement strand
TACGCCACCTATGTAAAAAATCACCGCGTAACCGAAAGTAATAAGATCGAGGCTGGCAAAGATGTGTTCATGGTGGCCTGTTCGCGCTGCCATACAACACGGGGGCTTAACAGCGTGGTTACGAAGTTTACCCTGTTGTACGGAAACGAACCATGGGACGCCGCTGCTATGATGGCTTTCATCAAGACCATGCATACGTCGCGAACCTACATGCCGCCGTTTCCCGGAAGCGACAAAGAGGCCGAGGCCTTGATTGCGTTCCTGCGCCAGATGCAATTCAACCATGAATATATACTGGATGGCCCGACTGGCTGGACAATCCGCCCCGGCGTCAATGCTGCTGGAACCGGGATGCCGTAAGATGACAAGTACAATATTGAATACATTACTTTCACAGCCTGTTCCGCTTCCGCGGGATTTGGGATTGCCGCTGCCGCTTGATGAATGGGATTTAAAGATCCTCCTCGTTATACTATTTCTGGCTCATATTTTTTTCGTGAATCTTATGCTGGGGGGATCGGTCTTTGCCCTGCTTTTCGAGATCATCGGATTGCACTTTCCCAGATATGGTAAGCTGGCCAAAAAGATTGCCGAAACGATTACGGTCAATAAGAGCATTGCGGTGGTTTTGGGAGTCGGACCGCTTTTATGCATCAACCTCGCTTACACTTTGCATTTCTATTCGGCCAATGCTATTACCGGATATGTCTGGGGGATGATAATCCCGCTGGTGACGGCAGCGTTTCTTTTGGCCTATCTCCATAAGTACACCTGGGATACCTGGCGGGAATCGAAAAAAACCCTGCATATGGTAGTCGGAGGAAGCGCCACTTTCCTATTCTTGACCATTCCGTTTATTTTTCTTTCCAACATAAATCTGATGTTATTTCCGGGAGAGTGGGTAAACGTCAGCGGATTTTTTTCCTCGCTGCGAATTGGAAATGTTTTCCCGAGGTATTTTCATTTTCTGGCGGCCTCGCTGGCCTTGACCGGATTATTCCTGGCCTGGTGGTTCGGAAGAAAGAAATTCCCCATCGAGCAGTACCTTCCGGAATTCGAACGGGCGGAATTGAGACGGTTGTTTTATCGAATCGCTTTCTATCTAACCGCCGCCCAACTGATTTTCGGACCGCTTTTGCTGTTTACGCTTCCCTTCGGAGGAATTACTTCGACAATGCTGATACTTGTCGGCATCGGGGTAGTGCTGGCGGCAGTAGTGCTGTTTATTCTCTATAAAGATATCATTTCCGATAATGCCAGAATCGGGAAGTATCTGGTCGCAGCCGTTATAGTTTTTGCCATTCTTGTCGGAGTGATGGGAACGGTTCGCCACGTTTATCGTGAAGCCAGTATCGAACCGCACAAGCAGCAGATTGCCGATCAGGACGCCAAATTCCGGGCCATCATGCTGGCGACTCATATGCGTCTCGACGCCGGATTGTCGGCCGGTGATGCTGTGGGAGGCGGGCCTACTGGTGAGCAGGTATTCATCAACTGCGCGGCCTGTCATGCCGCAAATAAGGTCCTGGCGGCTCCGCCATTGACCGAGATTTATTCGATTTACAAGGATAATCCCGCAGGGATTATCACCTGGGCTAAAAATCCGGGAAAAAAGCGGCCGGAATTCGCTCCCATGCCGCCATTCGCTCATCTCGGTGAAGAACGTTTGGAGCTGGTGGCGGAATACATGTTGAAGACTGGTCTGGAAGCCACTTCGGAAGAATAATCCGCCAACTAACCCATTTCACCTTCCCGTTCGGCCCTTTTTGACGCCCGCTTCTTGGCGAGTAAAAGCCGCGCGATTTCGTCTTCTCCCAGCGGTTTTTGACCTTTAACTTTAAAAGATTGATTCCATTCCACGGCAAAGTCGCGTTGAATGTAATAATTGATAAGTGCCGTAACGGTCATGGTAATAATCGCTCCGCAGGTGGCCAGTCCCATATCTTTGTGGGCGTCCCAGACATCCCCCTGAGTTCCCAGGTAAGCCATCCCGAGTTCACCCCCCACTATCATAACCGCTCCCCATTCGAATAGTTCGAAGATCATCGAGGTGGACATTGTCACGTCCAGCGGAAGGAAATATCCCCAGAACCCTTTGACATTCACCACCCGGTGGAAAATCTCCCGTATCGGATATGACAGGAGCAATCCATAAGAAAAATGCACCAGGCGATCGAAGTGGTTTCGCTGCCACCCCATCAATTCGTTGAAGGTGGTTCCGAAAATAGATTTGAAAAAAGCATCATAGGGGACTTCGGCATAGGTATAATGCGCTCCGATTTCGTGAAGACAGAGAAAAACGAAAATCAGGGTATACGAAATGCGGGAAAGAGGGAACGATCTGTAAGTCAATAATAAATATCCCACCAGAATTATCGCCAGAGTATTTTCGAGGGTCCAATCCTGCCGGTCGGTTGGTCCGATGGCAAGGATGGCAAAAACTACCGCGAACAGAGCCAGCAATATTGAAACATATCTTCGATTCTGAAGCGGGAATTTCATATAGTAATTCCTTAAATGAAATCTTACTAATATAGATTTCTAATCGGCAAAATGACACCTTTTCTTATTCCAGCATCCGTTTGAGAGTCAGGGCATTTTTCGCCGCGTAGGCTTTTTCGTCGTTGTCGAAATAACAATAAACATCGAGCCCTTTGCGGCTCCATTTCTTGATTTTATCGGCCCATTCCGCCAATTCGCTATCATCATAGCTTCCCTCGTACGATCCTTTCGGGCCGTGCATCCGCAAATAGATAAAATCGGCGGTGATTTCGACCGGAGAATTTACGCCGTCGAGTTCATAGATACAAAATGCGGCGTTATGCTTTTTCAGGATATCGAGGATATTATCTTTCCACCAGGTGTCGTCGCGGAATTCGAACGCGACCCGGAGTTTTTTCGGAATCAGTTTCATGAACGCCGCCAGCCTATCCGGATCGGCGTGCCATCTCGGAGGAAGCTGAAACAGGGCAGGCCCGAGTTTTTTACCAAGCATCTTTATTCGGTCGAAAAACTTAGAAAAGGCGTCTTCCGGCTCTTTCAGCTTTTTCATGTGTGTGATATATCGGCTGGCCTTAACGGCGAAAGTGAAGTTGCCGGGAGTGGTTTCCATCCAGTTCTTGATGGCATTCTCTTTGGGAAGTTGATAGAAGGAGTTATTAATTTCGACCGTGTCGAAATTCTCGGTATAGTACTCAAGCCAACTTCTAACCGGAAGCTTTTCAGGATAAAAGTGTTTTCGCCAGTGATTATAATTCCAGCCGGAAGTCCCGATAAAGATCCGGGATTTTTCGGTCATATTCGCCCCCGAATACGCGATTACTTCACAACGGTATCTCCGGATACCGCCTGTCCCCGGGCGACTTCATGGTAGGTGATAAAGACGTTTCCGGGCATCCCAAGAGATTCGCCCACGGTTTCCGAAGCCACCGCCAGCAAGCGTTCGATTTCTTCGGGGCTTTTGCCTTCCAGACATAGTAATTGTCCCAGGATTGGGTGCGATTTCTTGGGCTGTTTTTTGTACGATACATCCCCTTCGATGTACATCCCCGGCTTTATCTCTTCCCAAGTGGCCCAGACATGTTTAACCGGGCTGCCGTACTCCTTCGCAATGGCGGCGCAGGCATTTTTAAGGGCCTTTCGGATTTTGGAAGGTTTCTTCTGCGGCAGGCCTTTAAGGATGAGAACCGGCATATTACCTCTTTTCATTGAGAATAAAAATCGGGGTGAGAGGATTCGAACCTCCGACATCTTGCTCCCAAAGCAAGTGCGCTAACCGGACTGCGCCACACCCCGAATCGGTGTCGCGATAATATACGGACAGGGGACGGGATTCGCAACCGGTCCCTTCAGATTCTAATTTTCAGCTTTTTGGCCAAAAGGTCCCGGGCCTTGCGAAGTGCCTTTCCCCTATGGGATATACGATTTTTTTCGTCGAGGGTCATTTCGGCGAAAGTCATTCCGGCCGGTTCATAGAAGAAAACCGGATCGTAGCCGAAACCGTTGTCCCCGATTCGTTTCGAAGTTATTATCCCCTCGACCGTTCCATCGGCTGTTTCGACATTATCTTTATCCCAGGCAACGGCGATGACCGTTCGGAACCTGGCCCCCCGCTTATTATCGGGAACGCTTTTCAATTCCTCGAGCAGTTTGCGGTTATTGTCCGCGTAGGTACAGCCGGGGCCGGCGTAACGGGAGGAATAGACTCCGGGCTTTCCTCCGAGGAAATCGACTTCCAGCCCCGAATCATCGGCCAGGGCGGCTAGCCCGGTGAATTCTGCGATACCGCGAGCTTTCAGGATGGCGTTTTCTTCGAGGGTTTCGCCGGTTTCTTCGATATCGGGGAAATCTTCGAAATCATCGACGGTCCTGATTTCGACAGGAAGGTCTTTCAAGAGATTTCTAATCTCCCGAATTTTATCTCTATTTTGTGTTGCAAGGACGAGTTGCATGGTGCTATTTAAGATATCTTCCTCTCCTCCGGGCCGTCGTAGACGAAATTGCGGTTGCCAAGCTGCCGCATCGGTTTTTCGCGGGTCATTTCTTCGTAGGCATGAGCGATCAAGCCGGGTACGCGGGAAATGATAAAGAAGCCTTTCCCCAGTCTCCAATCGAAACCCATGTCGGAAATGACCGCCGCGATGGCACCATCAACGTTGATAGGAAGAGCCTTGCCAAGTTTTTCGGCGAGGGCTTTTTCAATCTCTTTGCACAGCTCGATATGCCGTCCGGAGAAATTGTTCTTCGCAGCGATTTCAAACAGCTTGAGAGTACGCGGATCGATATTATGCAGGCGATGTCCGAATCCGGGCATACGGATTCCCTTCTCTTTCAGCCAGTCGGTCAGCTTGCCGGCCAGTTCCGATGGACTCCCTTCTTTGGCGGCCCATTCCTGCATGATCTTCGCGGATTTTTCGATGGCTCCGCCATGGCTATCACCGATCACCAGCACTCCGCCGGCCACGGCGGCATTGAGCGGGTTGCCTCCGGAGATGACATTGCGTGTCCCCAAAACCGACGGCGGCGAACAGCCGTGATCCACCGACGACACCAGAATCGCGTTCATCATTTCCGCTTCGCTTTTGGTCGGAAGTTCCCCTTTCAGAATCAGGAACACGGTCTCGGCGAACGAGAGTTTGTCCATAATTTCGGCGATATCGTATCCCCGGACCTGGATTTTCCCCGGCCCGATATTGGTTATTGCTGATTTCCATTCCTGGTCGGCCATATAACCTCCAGTTATTTGTTTTCCTGAGCTTTTTGATACTCTTGTATTGCGTACTGATTCCAGAGATGTTCGAATTGATGAAGATCGATCCGGGCATATTCCCTGATACTTTCGGCAAAGGGTTTATCGGAATCCCAGATTTTAAGGAAATTGTCGACTCCGAAATTAAGGGTCATGAACGCCACCAGCGAAGCCGCTTCCCACGACCGCAACTGCGATTCGTGCTGCAGATAGGCATTGTTGTCGATTAACGTGTCGAGAGGAAGATAAAATCCTTCGTTAATAAATCTCCCGGTCTGTTCATGGTAATCTCTCCTGGAATAATCCCGAAGCGCGATCATCCCCTCTTTCATAAAAATATATTTGGGATCGTCCATCCCCCAGTACTCAAGTAAATACATCATAATCCCGGCACCGTAAGCCACGGTAATTCGTTCCCAGTGAATCTGGTTGTCGGTGACATACGGCAACGGCTTTCCGATAAGGGTTTTAGCTTCATCGGGGGTATTGTAAATAAAGACGTGAATCGGCTCGGCCGGAGCAGGCTTATTGAAAAATCCGCAGTCCTGTTTCAGGGCGTTTTCGAATGCTCCGGAAAGCTGATCCATCTTGTCCCGCCACGAGGCATCCCGACGGAAATGATAGACAAAACTGCGGTAAGTATAAGTGGTCCAGTTGGGGTATTCCGGCAGCTGATTCTCGGTGTTTTCTTCGGTCTTTTCTTCTCCGGAGCAGCCGGTAATTATCAGGGGGATTAAAATCAATATTGCAAGCGAGATAGTCAGTAAAACTTTTTTGTACATCTTCAATCCTTTTGAGTTACCAGAGTTTGAAAATATGGAAGGCGGGGCGAGAAGTCAATTGCTTTGCAAAAAAAGGGCGGGACGACAGAATCATCCCGCCTGGATTAACTACCTGAGAATCAAAGTCTTAGGCCGTCTCAATCTTTACATATCGCAGAGCCGATTCCGGGCAGAACCGGGCACAGGCGGGGCTTCCTCCGCAGAGGTCGCACTTGACGATTTCATCCTGTTCCTCGTCGACCAGGGCGCATCCAAACGGACAGGCCGCGACACAGGCCTGGCATTTCACACAGCGGCCGTAGTCGATTTCGATGGCGCCGGTTTCTTCGTTGCGGCGAAGAGCATTAAACATGCAGGATTTGACACAGGCGGCATCGTCGCACTGAAGACAGGTCACCGGGACAAACTGGTCTTTGGCGTGAGCCAACGGATAAATGCGAGACCTCCCCGGTTTGCCGTTCTTGGCATGAGCGAAGGCGCAGGCGACTTCGCAGGTTTTGCATCCGGTGCAGAGGTCCGGGATTACCTGAAATCTGTATTCCATCATATCGCCGCCTCCCTTACCTTAATCGCCAGCGTGCCGAACTTTTTGGCGGTTTCCTTCCGCTTGCAGTCGTCGCAGATTTCGAAATATTCTTTCGGAAGTTCCCGCTCCTTAATCAGGAAATCGGCGAATTCGCGGGTGATGGTCCGTTTCCCGCACTTACTGCATTCGATTAGTTCGAATTTCTTTTCCCAGATTACCCGGACGCCGTGGTCGTCGTGCCAGGTGATATGATCGGTGGGGCAGATATGAGCACAGCTGAGACAGCCGATGCAATCGGGCGGCTCGACTCCGAACGGCGGAGCGATCACCTTGTTGTGTCCCCGCTGGGTCGGAGAAATGGCGTTACGTCCCAGGACCTCGCAGATACGGGTGCAGGCGTAACACATGATGCAGTTATCCCCTTCCGGCTGAACCTGGAAGCTGGTCTTATAGACGCCATACTCCGCTGCCAGTTTCTGGATGACGTCGGAATTGGGGCAGTTCGCCAGCTGCAGGTCTAGGATGGTTTTACGGATTTCGTGCAATTCTTCGGTATGGGTTTGCACGATCAGGCCTTCTTCGACCGGATAGAGACAGGATGTAACCGATTTCTTCCAGCCGTCCCATTCCTTCTTGGTGATTTCGACCATGCAGAGGCGGCAATTTCCGGCCGGTTCGATGGCGGCATGATCGCACAATGCCGGGACATCTATTCCCATTCGCCGGATAACCGCAAGGAGCATTTCCCCTTCGGAGGCCTTGACCGGTTTGCCATTTATCGTTAAATTAACCATAATGTCCCTTTATCACACAATATCGATAGCTTCAAAGTTACAAACCGCGTAACAGGCACCGCAGCGATCGCACTTGACTTCGTCGATCACATGTTTTTGCTTTTTCACGCCCGTTATGGCGTTGGAGTTACAGACCCGGATACAGGCCATGCAGCCGTTGCATTCATCGTTCACTCTATAAGTAATCAATTTCTTGCAGACGCCTCCGGGGCATTTATGATCCTTGATATGGGCCATATACTCGTCCCGGAAATACATCGCAGTGCTGGTGAATGGGTTCGGACCCGACTGCCCCAGCCCGCATAAAGAGGCTTTGACGATGGTTTTTGACAGCCGCTCCATCAGGGCCAAATCTTCCTCAGTCGCTTCGCCGTTGCAGACTTTCAGGCAGAGCTGGTGGAGTTGGAAGAGCCCTTCTCTGCAGGGCACGCATTTCCCGCACGATTCTTCCACCAGAAAATTCAGGAAGTAGCGGGCGACATCGACCATACAGGTGCGGTCATCCATAATAATCATTCCGCCGGAACCCATCATGGAACCGTTTTCGGTGAGGGTGTCGAAATCCACCGGCAAATCGAGCTTTGAAGCGGGGAGGCATCCGCCGGATGGTCCCCCGGTCTGCACCGCCTTGAATTCACGGCCGTCAAGGACTCCTCCGCCGATTTCGAAAATAATCTCACGAAGAGTTACTCCCATGGGGACTTCGATCAAGCCGGTGTTGCGGACTTTCCCGGCCAGCGAGAATGCTTTGGTGCCGGTGCTTTTCTTCGTCCCGATCGAGGCGAACCAGTCCGCCCCTTTATTGATAATTTCGGGGATATTGGCGTACGATTCGACATTGTTCAAAACGGTCGGTTTATCGTACAATCCCTTTTGCACCGAACGGACATACTTGGCGCGTGGTTCGCCGATTTCGCCGGCGATCGATTTCATCAGCGCCGAACTTTCGCCGCAAACGAAAGCTCCGCCGCCCCGGGATATCTTGATATCGAACGAATGGTCCGTCCCCAAGATATTCTTGCCAAGCAGGCCATGTTCGTAAGCATCTTCGATGGCTTTTTGCAGGTTCACCACCGCCAGAGGATATTCTTCACGGACATACATGTACCCTTCGGTCGAGCCGACCGCATAAGCGCAGATAATCATTCCTTCCAGAACGGTGTGCGGGTCTCCCTCCATGATGCAACGATCCATGAACGCTCCGGGGTCTCCCTCATCGCCGTTGCAGAGGACATAACGGATATCGGATACCTCGCGAGCACAGGTTGCCCATTTTTTTCCAGTCGGGAAACCGGCGCCGCCGCGACCCCGAAGTCCCGATTTGGTTACTTCTTCGATAACCTGGCGTGGCTTCATAGTGCCGAGCACTTTCGCCAGTGCGGAATATCCTCCGTTGGCGATATAGTCGGTGATTTCATCGGGATCGATCTGCCCGACATTCCGCAAGGCAATTCTTTGCTGGCGGGCATAAAACGGTATCTTGCGCCAGTCTTTGTAGATTTCTTCGGTGTCAGGATTCTTATAAAGGAGCCTTTCGATTATCTCGCCCTTCATCAGGGTCTTTTCGATGATATCTTTGACATCGGTCTTCTTGACTTTGGTATAAAAGATACCCGCCGGTTCGATCACGACCATCGGGCCACGAGCGCAGAATCCGTGACACCCGGTCTTCTTGACCGCTTCCAGAGTAATTCCGGGGATTTTTTTAGTTTTGAGGATGTTCTCGAATTCCTTGAGGATTATATCCGAACCTCCGGCCAGACATCCGGGACCAAGACAAACCAGGACTTTAGTCTTCTGCGAATCGAGCTTCTTGCGGCATTCTTTCTGCCAGGCATCCAGTTTTTTAATGCTGTCTAGCTTCATATCAGCCCTTCTCCGCTATCCGGACTGCCCGGCTGCATTTCACTTCGCCGAAGTATTTATCGTTGACGATCATCACCGGAGCCATGGCGCAGGCTCCGACACAGTTGACCACTTCGACGGTATATTTCAAATCGGGCGAAGTTTCACCGGCGCCGACTCCGATTCCCGCCTTCAACTGGTCGAGAATCAAATCGGCTCCCTTGATATGGCAGGCCGTTCCCTTGCAGACACGAATGGTGATTTCACCTCGCGGAACGAGGCTGAACGATTTATAGAAAGTCGCCGCACTGTAAACGTGGCTGTACGATAAACCGAGATAAGCCGCCACTTCCTGCAGGGCCTCGATCGGAAGATAATGCAGTTCCCGCTGGATATCCTGCAGGATCATGATCAACTGCTTTTTGTCCTGCGGCGAATTTTCGATGATCTTCTTGATCTTCTTTATATCAGGTTTTTTAACCGCGGTTGCTTGCGCCATAGTCCTTAACCCTTTTGCGCCATCTTTTTACCGATCTTGCGGCCTTCTTCGAAAGCCCGGTAATTTATTTCCATCATCTCTTTTTTGCGTGTTCCCAGTTTTTCCTGCAGCATTTTCTTGAGGGCGGCAAAACTGACCACCCCGGTCGCCTCGACAAAAGCCGCCAGCATGACCATGTTGGCCACTTTCGGAGAACCGACCTTTATCGCGATATCGTTGCAGGGAACCAGGATTTCGTCGACATCGTTCCGTCCGGAAGCGACGTCGATCAGGGAGCTGTTAATCAACAGCAACCCTCCGGATTTAATCAGCGGTCCGAACTTGTCGAGCGAAGGACGGTTGAATACGCAGGCCGATTTCGGATTGTTGATAATCGGCGAACCGATGCGCTTATCGCTGACCACCACGGTACAGTTGGCGGTTCCTCCGCGCATTTCCGGACCGTACGACGGTATCCAGACCACCTGCTTGCCTTCGCCCATAGCGGTGTAGGCCAATAGCTGCCCCGCGGTCATGACTCCCTGCCCTCCGAATCCGGCAAAGACTACTTCAAGCTGCTCAGTCATGCCGTTCCTCCTTTTCAGGATCCTTGTAGACCCCGAGCGGATAGTACGGCACCATATTTCCTGCCAGCCATTCGGTCGACTTGCAGGGATCGATACCCCAGTTAGTGGGGCAGGTCGAGAGGACTTCGACCAGCGAGAAGCATTTTTCTTCTTTCTGAAGACGGAAGGCCTTTTTAATCAGCTTCTTGGTATTTATAACGTGCATCGGAGTATGGACCGCTCCGCGCGCGATAAACGACGGAGTCCTCAAAGTCGACAATAGTTCCGACATCCGTATGGGATACCCGGCCTGGTTAACATCGCGTCCGGCCGGAGAGGTGGTCGTTTTCTGCATCGGCATGGTGGTCGGAGCCATCTGTCCGCCGGTCATACCGTAAATGGCGTTGTTGACAAAGATAGTCGTAAACTTCTCTCCGCGATTGGCGGCGTGCACGATTTCCCCCATTCCGATCGAGGCCAGGTCGCCGTCCCCTTGATAAGTAAACACAATCATATCGGGACGGACCCGCTTGAAACCGGTCGCCAAAGCCGGAGCCCGCCCGTGCGGGGCTTCAAGAAAATCGACATTGAAATAATTGTATATCAGGACGGAACAGCCCACCGGGGCCACCCCGACGGCACGGTCTTTCAGCCCAAGCTCATCGAGCGCTTCGGCCACGAGACGGTGAATGATGCCGTGGGTGCATCCCGGACAATAGTGAGTAATATTGGTACTGAGCGATTCCGGCCTTTTAAATATAGTTGATGCTGAATATGACATTCTATCCTCACATGATCATGCGATCACTTCTTTTTCCTCGTCTTTTTGGGAGCCGGTTTCTCACCTTTCAGGATTTCCCGGACTTTATCTTTTACTTCATTCGGAGTCGGCACGATACCGCCGGTTCTACCATAAAATTCAATCGGCTTAATCCCTTTCAGACAGCGTTCAACATCCTCGATCATCTGTCCGGTCGACATTTCGATATCGAGAACGGCTTTGATATTGGTTTTGGCCGCTTCTTTATAGATTTCTTTTTCGGGGTAAGGGAAAAGCGAAATCGGGCGGAACAGCCCGACGCTGATACCTTCACCGTCCAGTTCATCAATAGCAGTCTGGCAGATCCGCGCCATAGTGCCATAGGCCGTAATCAATATTTTATTTTTCGGAGAGACCTTGTAAAGTTCGAAACGGACTTCGGCCTTTTTGATTATTTCATATCTCTTTGCCAATTCGAAGCTGTTGATTTCCAGTTTTTCCGGATCGAGGAACAACGACTTGGTAATGCGAGCCTTGCGGCCTTTCGCTCCGGTCAAGGCCCAGTCGATTTTATCGGGCACATTCTGCTCGCGATATTTTTCCGGGAATTCGACCGATTCCATCATCTGGCCGATCATGCCATCCCCGATAATCATTACAGGAGTACGATACTTGTCGGCCAGATCGAAAGCCAGGATAGTCAGGTCGACCGCCTCCTGAACCGAAGACGGAGCCAGCACGATAACGTGATAATCGCCATGTCCGCCTCCCTTGGTTGCCTGGAAATAGTCGGACTGCGCCGGGAGGATACCTCCGAGCCCCGGACCGCCCCGCATGATATTCACCAGCACCACCGGAAGATGCGCTCCCGCCATGTACGAAATCGCTTCCTGCATCAGGCTGATGCCGGGACTGGATGACGTCGTAAAAACTCTTTTCCCCGAAGCTGCGGCGCCGAACAGCATATTCCCGACGGCCACTTCCGATTCGGCCTGGACGAATACCCCGCCGACTTCGGGAAGCCGCCAGCAGAGGTATTCGGCGACTTCCGACTGCGGAGTAATCGGGTATGCGAAATAATTAATGGCGCCGGCCGCTATGGCGGCTTCGCCGATCGCCTCGTTGCCTTTCATCAATTTCTTTGCCATAATCTATTTCCATCCTCAATATTCAAAGGGGAGGAATTGCGTTCCGTGCGTGCGAACTTCGATGGCCACATCGGGACAGGTGATGGCACATATCATGCAGCCGATACATTTGGTCGGTTCGTGCACCTGGGCGTAAAAGTAACCCTTGAGGTTGATATCTTTCGACATCGAAAGTATCCCCATGGGGCAATTCATCACGCAAAGCTCGCATCCCTTGCAGTAATTTTTGTCTATTCGTACTCCGGGCATAATCTATTTCCCCAAAAAAGTCATTATCTTCAATTCTCGGGCCTCTCCCACGGCTTCAGCATCAGCCGGGTCAGCGGCAAAACGGCGCATTTGAACGCCGACGGTTTTATTTCGTCAAGAAATTTCCTTTTCGCGCTGACGAAATTGACGGGTATCCCCTTCATCCTTCCCACTTGCACCGCCAGATCGTACCCCTCCTTGATGACTTCGTAATCGGTTTCGTCGATCAGGTGGCTGTTTGAAATCAAGCCGGTGAATTCCAGATGTGCGGTCATTTCAATCCGTGACATGGTATTCAGAGTAGTGTTGAGATTCGACGTCGCTGGCCTCCTGGAATTAATGACCATCAGCATCTCGTATGTTCCGGGTTTGAATTCCGCCGATAGCGACCCCAAAGCTCTGGTCCCCTGGGCATCCCCGCCAACATCGAGGATCAATATCCCCTGCGGGTTGTCGATTACTCCCTTCACTTCCGGTAAAAGAATGGGCAGATCGGCGTAGAATTGCCCCCCTCTCGGCGCTACGGCACGAACTCCCAGTTTTTCCAGTTCCACTATTGCTTCCCTGGATCTGAAATAGGGATTGACCAGGTCGAGATCGACGATAGTCACGGGAGATTGTTGGGCGGTGGCCAGAAATTTAGCCAGGTTGACTGCAACTTCAGTTTTGCCGCTTCCGAAACCTCCCACAATAGCTATAATCTGTTTGGAGAATTCGGGATAGCGATAACCTTTCGAGGCGTTCATCGGTTCGGGTTCCTTTGTTGCTTCCACGGTCAGCATTGCCACCTGCCTGCTATTCCTCCATCCGGATACCCCAGTTGAACGGGCCGGTTGAAATCCGGTGCGGCTATCTTTAACTGAATATTGGCAAAATGCTTAGCAAAGTCAAGGTATAGTTGTGAAAAAAATCACTAATAGAAGCAATATGTAACAAAATAGACCAATATTGGCGAGTTTTGACGCTCTAATGTTTGAGTTATCTAAGAATTGGGATAGTACAAAATTGACAGCGAATTACGGGAATATCACATCTTCCCCGGGTCCCAGCCTTCCAGAGAACGGAAATCTTTATACTGTGCCGAATCGATAAAGGTCCCCGGCGATTTCATGTACATAATCACGCCCGATACCATATGCTTGTGATTATTCTCTTCGTCGGCGATTTTCAACAGCAGTTTTTTACGCTTTTCATCAGGTTCTTTTTCGGCCTTTTCCTTATAAAAGGCCTCGGATTTTTCTTCGTTGCGCAAGGCATGGGTCCAGGCCGAAACGATATCCTCTTCGAACGGCTCTTCCCGTTTCAGCGCCGCCAGTTGTTCGAATATATTCCGCGCTTTATCGAGCGTCTTGCTTCCGCGCAAATCGCTGCCACCCGACATATCATGCGGATCGCTTTTCAAGCGGCGGAAATATTCGTAATGCCGATTTTCCTCTTCGGCCAGTTCATTGAGGATTTTCTTCAATTCCTTGTTTGCCGTCGATGATGATAATTTTTCGTAATATGCCTTGCCATCCAGTTCCATTTTCATGGCGAATTCGATTATGTCCACGATATCACTCCCGGTTATCCATTCCTGAATTTTGAACCAAAATATCAAATTTGGGACAATCAGGCAAGTACAGATATATAGAAAATCATTCGGAATATTTAAGGCGTTCGAGGTAGGAAATACCCGTGGAGCCGTAATAAAAATCTTCTTCCTGATAAACGTAATCACTCAGGGCATGGGGAAGACTGACGAATTCATACCCTTTATCTTGAAGTTCCGCGAGAATATCTCCAAGGAATACGGCATTGAGTCGGTTGACCCGGAGCTGCATAATCTGCCGCACCTGTCTTCCCACAATTTCCTGCGCCACGGTTTCGAAATGCCCCATGCGTTCGAGGATATGATCGATGTATTCCTGCCGGAATTGGGCCAGGTCGGCGCTGTCGGCGCCGTGGTACATCTTTTCGAAACTCATGTTGTAGACGAAATCTTCCGTGACCACCGAGGCGTGCGCCACTTTTATACCGGCCTGGCCAAATTCGTCGTCGAGAACAACGCGCGTGTTTTCATCGGTCGGATATTGTAGGAAAGGAAAGCGAAAATAGCGCTCCTTCTGCTTGTAAGTCGCGACCAGATCTTCGACCGACTGTCTTCCCCGCTTGACATCTTCGATGAAAATCGCCAGTGGAGCATCGTACAGTGACTGCCCGGAATAAGTATGAAAGCCGATTATATGACCGGCATCGAGCCATTTTATGACGATTTCCCAGGCCTCCCCTTCGAGATACTCCCCGACCACGAAGGCCGCGGCGGGAGCCTTGTATTCGGCCAGTTTGGCCAGGATGGAGGCGTTGATTTCCTGCAAATCCTTCAGAGAATAGATAGGATCGCCGGGGAAATTATCGAAAGTAAACGCGATTTTTTTGTCCGGCTTTTTCTTCGGAGTCTTCTGCTCCTGAGATTTTTTGTCGGTGCTTACCGGCTTTCCTATTTTGACGGAATCGGCCGGAGCTTTTTCCTGGGCTCCGGCAAAAACCGCCAGCATGGCCGAAAACAGTGCAATTATAATGGTTTTGCGAAGCATGACTATCTAATTAGAGCGGTTTCTAAGAGCGGTCAACAAAAATATACGGCTGCATTGAATCGGAAATAAGAAACCTGGCCATCGAATTACCGTATCTAATCTTAGATTTACCGCAGCGCCATCTTTATAAGAAGCGAACTTCCGGCGGTTTTCGACATTCAACCCCTCACAGACGCGAAACAAATACGGGCGCCGGGGAATAATAACTCATATTCCCCCCTTCATCCATCCTCTCGCCTGAAAGCGCCCTGCGGGCCTTATGGCTTGTGGGGCGCAAAATATTTATATATTTCCGCACCCTATTATCAATATTCCGGAAGCATTTTGCCGAACAAGGTTGCGTACATAATGCGATAGATATCGGTATTGTCGACATTGTTTTTAAGCAGGTGGGAATTGAGCCCGTGTGCGCGTGCTATGACATCTCCAGCAACATCCTCAAAACTAGCCCAGCCGACTCCAAAACGAAGGACAACGCCGTTTTTATCCGGAGCAGCCTTAAAGGGAACGGTCCCGGTTCCCTCGATTCCATCGAGAGGCGCCCCGTTGTCGGTAGTATCGGGAAGAGGCTTATCAAAATCCGTACTGTCCCGTATGGCCAGGAGCTGAAATCCCCCTGCTTCACTATCGGCGGCGGTTATCAACAGAGTCCGGGGATTGTCTTTTATATAATCGACGGCCACTCCGATAGCGTCATCGGCTCTCTTCAGGGCAGTTAATTCACCCATAGCATTATTGTAATTGCCGAAATTGTCGGTCCCTTCTTCTTCCACGATCATCAAAAACCGGCGGCCATCCTGTTTTAATATCTTTAACGCGACCGAGGTCATTTCGGCCAGGGTCGGAGCATCGTCATAATATAGTGGCAGGTTATGTTCCTTTAGATATTCTTCGGAATTGTCGTTGAACGTATGTTTCGCGGCGAATACTCCGAGGACTTTTTTCACCCCGGCCGGGAGATTCAAAAGTTCCTCACGATTGTAAACCACGGTATAACCGTTTTCTTTCGCCTGCTGGATCAGGTTCCTGCCATCTTTTCTTTTCCCCTCCTTACCGTGCCGGCCTGCGATTCCTTTTGGTAGAAGCAGAACCTCGCCCCCGGAGAGGATTATATCGGTTCCGCTGTTTATGATCTGCTCGGATATAACATCGGTACTATCGCGATCGACGGTACCTGCCGCGAACACGCCGGTTCCCGGTTCGCAGATATGGCCGCTGTTAATCAAAGCCGTAGCCAAACCGGCATCGCGGGCTTCCATCAGAATACTGGTACCCTTTCCGGAAAGGGACTTCACCGGTTTTTCCGGGACATTGCCGTAGGTGTCGAAATTGACTTTGACTCCGTAAGAGTGAATAGTCGCGCCCCCATGCGAACTGCTGTTGGTGGAATTGAGAACATGCGAGCGATACATTCCCATCCTTTCCAGTCTGTCCCAGTTCGAAATGCTGTCCGGTCCATAATAATAATTGCGAAGAGCGTGCCACATGGAGGCCCCGGTTCCATCAGGATGAATGAAAATTACACTTCCGGTATCGATAACATCATCGGCATGCAATGTTGGGCCAATTGCCAATAGAAAAATAATGATAGGTATGGAGGTTTTAATGACTTTTCCGATTCGATTTGATTTAAACATATGATCCCCACAACATGATTGTTTATCCATAAACATTCAATAATCCTCCCGGATTTAAAATATGGGTGTTTTTTATTCGATTTTTATGAATTTTGGAATATCACCGGCGAATATGGTAAAATAAAAACCCTCGGGCTATTCGCTCGAGGGTTGCATATTTCATGCGGAAGGGGGGATTTGAACCCCCACAGCTCGCGCCGCTACCCCCTCAAGATAGTGTGTCTACCAATTCCACCACTTCCGCAGATAATTTCGAAAAACTTAATTGCCGGATGTATCCTGCGGTGTCCCCTCCGTTTCGGATGGAATTCCGGTATCGAACAGGTCGCCACCGGTTGTATCCGTCGGCGTCATTTGCTGCTGGGCCTGCTGCTCTTCCAGTTCCCTTTGAGCCTGTTCGGTTACTACTGAACGGGCCTCAGTGCTCGATGAACCGGGGCCGCTGCGATTACTCGACATAAATGCCAGGACTCCGCAGTTGACAAAGAAGACAATAGCCAGGATAGTGGTGGCTTTCGAAAGAAAAGTCGCTGCGCCGCGTCCGCCGAATACCGCCCCGGAAAGACCGCCGCCCCCGCCGAAAGCCCCCGCGAGTCCTTCACCTTTGGCGGATTGCATGAGGATGACGATCATCAAAATGATACAAACCGCCGTGTGGAAAATAATCATCAACGTAAATAACAAGCGAAACCTCCGTTATGCCGAGTTAATAATCTTAATAAACTCTTCTGCCTTCAAACTCGCTCCGCCGACCAATCCCCCGTCAATATCGGGCTGGTTCAGCAATTCCGCGGCGTTGCTCCCTTTCATGGAGCCGCCGTACAGAATCGAAACCTCGTCGGCGGTGTTGCCATATTTCGCGCGAAGTCGTCCCCGAATGAAGGCATGTACCTCCTCCGCCATTTCCGGCGAAGCGGTCTTGCCGGTCCCGATCGCCCAGACCGGTTCATACGCGATCACGGTCTGCTTCAGGTCGTCATCGCTGAGGCCGGCCAGCGAACCGTCAATCTGCCCGCCGACAACCTCCTCGGTGCGCCCGGCTTCGCGTTCCGCGATTTTTTCGCCGACACAGACTATCGGGATAAGCCCCGAATCCAGGGCCATCCGGACTTTCCGGTTGACGAATTCATCGCTCTCGGAGAGGTATTCTCTTCTTTCCGAGTGTCCCAAAATAACATAGGTCACCCCGATTGTCAATAGCATATCGGGCGAGATTTCGCCGGTAAAAGCACCGGAATTTTCGGGATACATATTCTGTGCCCCGAGATAAAGCTGCGTTCCGGTGGTCGCCCGCGAAACATCCGAAAGAGCCGTAAACGGCGGACAAATAACCACTCTTTTCCGGCCGCCGTCTCCTCCGTGCCGCATCAGCCCTTTGGCGAGATCGACCGCTTCGGAGTTGGTCATGTTCATCTTCCAGTTGCCCGCAATAATAATTCGTCGCATCATCTGCTCCTCATCAAGCGTCAGTCAAAGCCGCCACTCCCGGCAGCACTTTCCCTTCCAGAAATTCCAGCGAGGCTCCGCCTCCGGTCGATACATGGCTCAGCTTATCCTTCAGTCCCGATTTTTTCACCGCCGAGGCCGAATCCCCTCCGCCGACCACCGTAATCGCTCCCTTTCCGGTAATATCGGCCAGCAAACGGGCGATTGCAAACGTCCCCTCGGCGAATTTCTTCACTTCGAAAACTCCCATAGGGCCGTTCCAAAGCACGGTTTTGCTGTCCATCAATTCGGATTTAAAAAGTTCGATAGTCTTCGGACCGATATCGAGCCCTTTCATATTATCGGGGATGTTGTCCACCGAAACCACTTTCGCTTCGGCGTTTTCGTCAATTTCACCGGCAACCACGACATCGATCGGAAGGATTATCTTTAGATTTTTCTTAGTTGCCCGTTCCAGTAAATCGGCGGCCATGTGGACACGGTCCTCTTCCAGCAGTGATTGTCCGATATTCTTTCCCATCGCCTTGAAAAATGTGAAGATCATGCCACCGCCGATAAAAATCTTGTTCACCTTCCCCATCAGGTTTTCAATGACATCGATCTTGCCGGAAATTTTGGCTCCTCCCAGAATCGCCGAAAAAGGCCTTTGCGGATTCGACAGCGCCATATCGAGAAATTTCAGTTCTTTTTCCATCAGGTACCCGGCCGCACAAGTCTTAATATATTTCGTCACCCCTTCGGTCGAGGCATGAGCACGGTGAGCCGAACCGAAAGCATCATTGACATAAATATCGGCCAGGCCGGCCAGGAGATTGGCGAAACCGGGATCATTGTCGGTTTCTTCCTTGTGGAAACGGAGGTTCTCCAGAAGAATAACATCGCCGTCGTCCATGGCTCCGACCATATTCGCGACCTTGGGCCCGATACAATCGGGTGCGAAACGGACATCCACGCCCAACAGCTCCTTCAGCCGTTGTGCCACCGGTTTCAGCGACATTTCCGGAACGATCTTTCCTTTGGGACGACCGAGGTGACTGCATAAAATCACCCGGCCGCCATCGTCCATCAGCTTTTTGATAGTCGGAAGCGCCGCCGTGATACGGCGGTCGTCGGTGATTTGCTGCTTGTCATCAAGCGGGACATTAAAATCGACCCGAACCAGGACTTTTTTTCCGGCTACCTTAATATTTTCGATTGAAAGCTTGTTCATATCATTCTCCATAAAGAGAAAAAGCCCCCAAACGCGGGGGCTTTGGTAATATATGAATTACATCATTTTGCGAACCATATCGACCATGCGGCAGGAGAAGCCCCATTCGTTGTCGTACCAGGAGAATATCTTTACGAACTTGCCATTCGCCATGGTCGAAAGGGAATCGAATACCGAGCTGTGCGAATTGCCGATAACATCCGAAGAGACAATCGGATCCTCGCAGTATTCCAGAATTCCCTTCATCGGGCCTTCGGCGGCCTTCTTCATCGCAGCGTTAATCTGATCGACCGAAGCCTCTTTTTCGAGGATGGCCACCAGGTCGACGATAGAGCCGTCAGGGGTCGGGACCCGCATGGAACCGCCGTCGAGGCGACCCTTCAACTGCGGTATGACCAGAGCGATAGCGCGAGCGGCGCCGGTGGTAGTCGGTATCATCGACATCGCGGCGGCCCGGGCACGGCGCAGATCCTTGTGCGGAAGATCCAGAATACGCTGATCGTTGGTATAGGAATGGATCGTGGTCATAAAGCCCTTTTCGATACCGAATGTATCGACCAGGACCTTGGCGACCGGCGCCAGGCAGTTGGTCGTGCAGCTTCCGATAGAAATGATATTATGTTTTTTCTTATCGTAGTCCTTATCGTTCACACCGATCACGAATGTTCCATCGGGCTCCTTGGCTGGGGCCGATATCAATACCTTCTTGGCCCCGGCGGAAATATGCTTGCCGGCCTTCTCCTTGTCTTTGAAAAGACCGGTCGATTCGACGATTACTTCCGCTCCGAGTTTACCCCACGGCAGTTTGGCAGGGTCCTTTTCCGCGGTAATGGGAATTTTCACCCCGTCAACAATAAGGTTGTTGCCGTCCGCTCCGACCTTCCCCGAATACTTGCGATGAATGGAATCATATTTAAGCAGGTGAGCCAGCGTGGCGGCATCGGTTATATCATTTATGCCGACAATCTGGATATCTTTACCGTGGGCGGCCCGAAAGACCAGTCGTCCTATTCGTCCAAATCCGTTTATACCGACTTTAACAGCCATACATCATCCTCCTCGGGTATTGGCTATTCCGTATTAATGTTTCTTTGACTGAAAAATATATCCTACTCCAAAGACCAGCTGCCAGCCGGAATAATCCTTGAACCCGGCCAGCGGCTTTCCAAACTTTATCGGAACATACTTAAAATCGAGATTCAATCCAATCTGCGAGGCGACCGCCCAGTCCACCCCGGCCCCGACCGCATAGGTGAATTTGGTCTCGGTATCCTCGATGAAATAATCATATCCATAATAATAAGGATCGATCGCATCCCTGGTACCGTAGGCCACACCTCCTCCGGCCCGAAGATACGGGTGCATGGAATGGCCCGTATTGGCACTGAAAGGATAAAACTTGGCGCTTATCAAAATCGGATACACCTTCGCACCATAGTAGTAAACCGCCGAACCGGCGTCATAAGTGATGTCCCCCTGACTGAATACCCCGATCGAAATCTCGGCCGAAATCATCGGGTGGACGCGGTGGGCATAGAAAAATTCGCCGTACAACGCCCCCGCTGATAATTCGACAGGCTGCGATACTCCATCCGTCACGGTCTCATCACCAAGCATGGCCCACGCGCCGAAGCGAGCCCCGGCAAAATGGCTGTAACCGAAACCGGTTTTGGTGATTTCGATGGCCTCCGCAAAGGCCGGAAATACCGAAAGCGCGACAAACAGGAATAATCCCGCAACAACTGCATTTGCTTGTCTTTTCACTACATTCCTCCTGATAAAATGCCAATCCTGAGCGCTTCCGGCGATAACAACTCCTGCAATCTTTCTTAAGGGTATTGCTGTTTCCTCAATCGATTCAACGCCTTAAGTCGATATTTGTTCCAATGCGACTTATTGACCGCATTCTCGGCATTTACAGGGCTTTAATATAGATTTTTTTTGATTTATAATCCATGATAATCGAGAATTTTTCCAGGAAGCGGTTCCCGATATTGCCGTCTATTTCATTCGAACCGGATATGCCGCTTTCCCCTTCGGCAATCCAGATCCCCTGGTCTGCGATCGACATGCCGGCGATTCGAAACTCCCTGACGGCGGCCTTCGAAACCTTGGTCAAACCGCCGATTCCACCTATGGCGAAATCGGAATCCTCTACATTTAAAAGACTGTCCTGAATATCATTTTTATCGATAAACGAATTATGTAGAATAATACTGTAGGCATTCCCCAGATCGAGCAGGAATTTCCCCGGAATACCGACAAAACCGCATTCTATCAGCGGGATTTTCATGAAATAATCGAACTTCAGTTCGTGGTAAGCGCCCGGTGTTATGAATGTCCGAGGATTATAGAAAATCAGTCTCTGACCGCCATAATCGATCCTGACCGGCATTCTTGACAGGATATCATAGCCCAAAATACCGCCGAGGCTGTTGCCCTCAATGTCGTGCAGCATTTCATCGAAACCGGTAACGGCTACCGTCTGATCGAAGAGCGTAATTTCCCCGATATTAACGGAATCTATCTGCCCGATTGACGCTTCCCCGTAGCCGGACACCCCCTTGGCCGCGAACCCTCCCCTGGCTTCGATGCCAATTTCGTCGGCGTAGCTTTTATTCAGAATATTCAACCCGGCCCCGGAATCGAGGATGAAATAGCGGGAGCTGTCTCCATCCACCGCCGCCCTGAAATAAATATGCCCGTTGTGATAGTTCATCGGAACCACCACCGAATCTTCGTTATCGGGAAACCGATAATCGACCAAATCGCCGCCGCCCATCACAAAGAGCGAATCGGGCAGGACCGGGTTTACATTAAATTCGGTAAAGGTAATGGTCGAATTGAGCGCCGGTATCGGGGATACGATTTTCGAAGCAAAGGGTATTTCGAAACCCTCGACGTCGCGGAAATCCGACTGATAGGTGGTAATACCGATTTCATCGAGCCGTTCCTGAAGGATTTCGATACGAGCGGATACGGTGTTGCAGAATATCCACAGGGAATCCCCTCCGTTCGGGAGAACTCGGTAAATTTTATAAGCAGAATCTCCGATGACAGTATCGCGAACAAAATTCACCTTTCCCGGAAGACCGTCGTTACGCATAAACGAAAAGCCGGCCATGTAAGCGGAATTGATGATTTTGGCTTTTTCATGACCGGTCAACTCCATCATCTGGTTATTCTGATCGATCATCCAGGCTCGCTCCCCGTCGAATACCTGGGTAATGCTGAGGATACTGAGATTAACCATCATTCGATACCTGCCGGGATGTTTATAGTACATCTCAGCCGTTCCCGGTATCCCTCCGAGCGTAATTTCCCCGACGGCATAGTACGATTGCAATGAATCCGTTTTTGGGGCCGTGCCGCGTCCGCACAATTCCATCAGGGCATTCGGTTCCGCACCGGTATTGGTAAAAGGAAGCGCCAGGAAAGCGGCGCATAAAATCGTTTTGAACGCATTCATATTATCCTCGGATTAATATTCCGTCCAGTAATAATCGGCCAATATCAGGAAGCCGAGGAGAGTCCAGGAGAGGATCATCGAAGTCCCGCCGTAGCTTAAAAAAGGCAAGGGCAATCCGGTTACGGGCGCCAGCCCGAATGTCATCCCGACATTGATGAAAAACTGAAAGAACAGTATGGTAACCGCTCCCCAGGCCATATTTGAAATGAACCGCGAACGGCATCGGGACGCTATTAATATCCCTCGATAGAAAATATAACCGAAAATCATGACCACGATGGTTGTTCCCAAAAATCCGAATTCCTCGCCCAACACTGAAAAAATAAAATCGGTATGCCGCTCCGGAAGAAATTCTAACTGGCTCTGCGATCCCCCCAAGTATCCCTTCCCTATTAATCCCCCGGAACCAACCGCAATTTTTGATTGAATAATCTGGTATCCCGCCTGGCGCGGGTCGCGCCCGGGATCGAGGAAGGTCAGAATGCGAAGTTTCTGGTATTCCGCAAGGCTGTTCCAGATAAACGGGGTAATCGTTCCGAAAGCCAGGTTGGCAATGACGGTTAAGGTTCCGAATAACACTCCCGGCCTGAAAATCAACAACGCTATTATCAATAGCGCCAGATAGATAACCCAGGTAATCCAGTGAAATGCAGCCAATAGCGATATTAATGGCGATACGATTAAGATCAGGTAAAAAGGAGACAATCCCGACCAGTACCAGAGACTGAACAAGAGCACCACGAAAACCAGCGATGTTCCCAGGTCCGGCTGTCGCATTACCAGGACAAACGGAATAAACGCCAGTGAGCCTGAAATGAATATCCTCATGACAGACGCAGGAGGACGTTTGGAGTAAGCCAGGAATCGCGATAAGGTGATCAATAACGCCATCTTGGCGATATCGGAGGGAGTCAGGTGCATCGGCCCGAGATAAAAGGAACGGGCCGCTCCGGTTTTGGAGACTCCGACAAATAGTACCAAGATTAATAATATCAGAGACAGCCCATAGAGTGGATACGAAAAGAAATCGATAATCCGAACGGGAAGGTGTATCAAGACTGCGAAAAGCGCCAAGGCTCCAATCAGCCAGACAACCTGCCTCGAATAGTAATCTGCCGAAGTTCCCGAGATTGCGTCATAGCGCGCCGAATAAATGAGAAAAATACCGATGACAGACAACGCCAGGGCGGCCATAATGAGACGCCAGTTTATTTGCCGATATTCCAGCATTACATTTTCTCCGACGCCCGGCGGGAAACCATCTCGGCAAAACCGGGGACTTTATTCATCAGGTAATAATGTATTATTTTGCCCACCAGAGGAGCTGCCGCTTCGGAACCGTGCCCTCCCAATTCGACAATCGCGACACAAACAATCCGGGGATTATCCGACGGAGCAAAGGCTACAAACCAGGCATGTTCATTACCGTGCGGATTTTGAGCGGTCCCGGTCTTTCCCGAAATATCGTACTCTTTTCGTTTTCTTCCCCGGGCCGTTCCATGCTCTCCCTGCACGACCAGTTCCAGTGCGTCATTGAGTATCTTAAGGGTATTCTGAGAAAACGGCAGTCGGAAGGCCGGTGACGGAGCAATTTTAATAGTACCGCCGTCGGGATTCCGGATTTCACGCAGCAGGTGCGGTTTATATACGAGCCCGTTGTTGGCCAGTCCGCCGAAAAATTGCGCCAGTTGCAGCGGTGTAATGGTAAATTCCCCCTGCCCTATAGCCATATTCAAAATCAAAAGCGGCGACCATTTTTTCGCTCCGTACAATTTATCTAGGTAGGCCGTATTTGGCGCTATTCCGTCGAATTCACCGACAATGTCGATGCCGGTTTTCTTTCCGAAGCCGCTTTTTACGGCATATTCATAAAACGGATCGACTCCTATCAGTTGCCCGACCTGGTAAAAGTACACGTCGCATGATTGTTCGATCGCGCCGTACACGTTAAGGCGCCCGTGTCCGCGCGGTTCCCAGCAGCGGAAAAGCCGGTTACCGAACTGCATTCCGCCAAGGCAGGGACGAAGCAGAGTATGCTCGGTGATTTTATTCAGTTCCAGGGCGGCTCCGGCAGTCAGTAACTTGGTCGTCGAACCCGGAGGATACAGCCCCGCGATCGGGCGATTCAACAAGGGGTGATTGCTGTCGGTGATGATTCCCTGCCAGATATCGGGCGGAATCGGTCGCGAAAAAATATTGGGATCCAGCTCCGGGAATGAGGCCAGGGCAAGGATTTCTCCGTTGCGGGGATCCATACAGACCACCGCGCCGCAGCATGATTCACTGTCGAAATTCGCGACGATAAACCGCTGCAGGTCGACATCGATGGTAAGACTGATATCGGACCCGGGAACCGCCGGAATGGGCGCCTTTCCCTGGTAAGGTCCCACGATTTTGCCCTTCGCGGAGACTTCGATATAATCGGTCCCTTCGATGCCCCGCAGCATCTGGTCATACGCCTTTTCGATGCCTTTTTTCCCCACGAGACTGCCGGGGCGGTATTCCTTGTCCGCTTCGGCCTTGATTTCCTCTTCCGAGACTTCGCCGACATACCCGATAAACGATTCCGCCGAAATATCCTTCTCGTATCGCCGGACCGATTCCGCGCTGTACGTCACGCCGGGAAATTTATCCCCCTGCTCTTCGAGAATCGAGACCACATCGATGCCGAGTCCCCGTTTTATCGGGGTCGGCATGAAATTACTGACAAAGTTGGCTCTCGCCCGCTTTTCGACCGTGGCCGAATCCATCCCCAAAAGCGTTGACAGGCGGTTGTAAGTAACACCCTTTTCGACTTCGAAGGGAACCACCGACACGGTGAACGACAGCATGTTTTCGCCGATTACCTGGTAATTTCGATCATAGATGACCCCTCTTTTCGGGATAACCGGCTGCACCCGGATGCGATTGCTTTCCGATTGAATCAGGTATTCGTTATGCTTTATGACCTGATGATAAAACAAACCGCCGATAATAATCAGCAGAGCAAGTATCAGGACAACATAACCGATGTTCGCCCGAAGGGCTTTGTCGACTCGAAATTGATCCATTTTTTTAGAATAGTGCTTTTATTCTCTGCCAGGTTATACGCCCGTCTTTGATCATGAAAAATATCAAACCTATCAGCATGGTATAGATTGCGGCAGGGATAATGTTGCGTACGAACATATAGAAGAATTCCGTGGACGATACCATAATCGTGACTATAATGCGGTGTACGATTACCGCCGAGGTAAGAATTATAACTCTGGAGGCGATCGATTCGAGGTTGATCCGCGCCGCCATTTGATTGGAAGCTATCGCCAGTAATACCACCGTCAGGATTTCATAAGGCATCATCGCCATGTCCCCCACCCCCGTAATCATCCCGGCGAAGAATGCGAACCAGACCGCTTCCTCCTCAGACTTATACAACGCCACCAGGACTACCAGGAGGATAGTGAAATCGATTGCAACGTCGTAAACAGATATCAATTCACGCAGGATGATATCATGAAAAGTAAGCAGGAACAGGTATATGATGTATGGTATCACCTTCATGGGGTCCCCCGCTTCAATACGTACAGCTCCTCGATCTCGAGGAATTCCACGCTCGGCCTCAACCATACCGATTTCCTGATTTCTCCCTTGGGAGTCGCCGCCGAATCCACCACGGCCACGGAAAGCCCCGATGGATACACTCCGCCCAAACCGGAAGTAATGATGATATCGCCGGGATTAACCACGGCATCCGCCGGGAGATTATCGAATATCATTCCTTCTCCCGGAACATAACGGACAATTCCGATCTGACGGCTTTCGGCGATACGGGCGGATACGGCATTGGAGGGATCGGTCAACAATTGCACCGTGGCGTAATCCGGCATCACCTCGCGGACTTTCCCCACCAGCCCGAAACGGTTGATGACCGGCTGGTTTACCATGATGGAATCGCGCTGTCCCTTGTTGATGACTGCGGCTACCGGATGCTGATTGTATATCAGGGAGATAATTTTCACCGGCACCACCTGGTAATCCTCGGCAGGTTCGAAACCGAGGAACTCCCGCAGACGCTGGTTTTCCCGGCGAGCCTCGGCCATGGCGCTGAGCTGCAGCGAGGCCTCGGTAAGGGAGTTTTTCAGGCGCCGGTTGGTTTCCGAAACTTCCATCAGGCTTTTGACATTGTCACGGATTTCCACAAACGGATAATAAAAGATGGTCATGCAGGCATTCGCAACTGCCGGTCGAATGCTGCTTTTCCCGACCAGGATAATGAAAAAGAGGACGGCGATAACGCCGTAGCTGAAGGCGCGACGATTTCGGCTGATAATCGTCGTGAACCAGTTCATAGATTAAGTGCCTCCCTGCACCTTAAATGCGACCATCAATCGACCGAATCGATCAATTGCAGCAATTCTCCGGGCGACGTTACTTCCATCATTTTCTGACGATTTTCTTCGGATTTCATAATGTACGACAGCCGGGCCATGACATTAAGATGTGCTCCGATGGCATCTTCAGGAGCCGCAATCAGGAAAAATAAATTCACCGGCTTATGATCCATAGCATCGAAATCGATTCCGTCGTTGGACCTCCCAAAAGCAATTACAATACCCTTGGTGGCTTTCGTTTTGGCGTGTGGAAAGGCCACCCCGTAACCGACCCCGGTAGTAACCAGTTCTTCGCGCTCCCGGACATCATTCAAAAGCTGCTCGGCATCCTTGACCAGATTCGATTTCCCGACCAGTTGAACCAGTTCCTTTAAAGCGGCATCCTTTTCTTTTGCTTTCAGGTTGAAGGTTATCAAATCCTCGGAACAAAATTTCGACAGTTTCATATATCTTCTCCTTAATCGAGAGATTCCGCTTCATCAATAAGTAGAACCGGGATATCATCTTCCACCCGGAAGACCAGCCGGCAGTTGTCACAGGCAAGCCTATTTTTATTGCGTTCGTACTGCAATTCCCCCTTGCACTGGGGACATACGATTATGCTCAGGATTTCTTCGGAAAGTGCCATAGGTTTCCCCCTATTCCTTATATACACCCATCACCCGGAACTTTTCCAGCCGCTTCTTCAGCAATTCCTCCGGGGGTAGCTGTCCGAGTTCATCCAGGGTAGAAATTATTTCATTTTTTAAGTTTTCGGCCATTTGCTTGTGATTATTATGCGCTCCGCCCGGCGGTTCCGGGATTATTTTATCGATCAGACCCAGATCCATTAAATCCCCGGCCGTCAGTTTCAATGCTTCGGCCGCTTCCGGGGCGTGAGCGTTGCTCCTCCAAAGTATCGCGGCACAGCCTTCGGGAGAAATAACCGAATACCACGAAAATTCCAGCATATAAACCCGGTCGCCGACTCCGATTCCGAGCGCTCCCCCTGAGGCCCCTTCGCCGATAATTATGATTATTACCGGGACCTTTAAAATCGACATTTCGCGAATATTCTTCGCAATCGCTTCGGCCTGCCCGCGTTCCTCGGCGCCGATTCCGGGATATGCCCCCGGCGTATCAATCAGGACCACAATCGGCTTGCGGAATTTTTCGGCCATCTTAAAGAGCCGTAATGCCTTACGATACCCCTCGGGATGCATCATTCCGAAATTCCGGAATAGCTTCTGTTTGGTATCGCGCCCTTTTTGCTGGCCGATAATCATAATCGGGCGCCCCCCAATCCGGGCGAATCCCCCGACTACGGCATGGTCGTCGGCAAATCCGCGATCTCCGTGCAACTCCATAAAATCGGTGGTCATCAGGTTTATATAATCAAGGGTATAGGGACGGCGGGGATGCCGGGCCAGAAGAACTTTTTGCCACCGGGTCAGGCCGGAATATATTTCGTCGCGCATCCGGTCGACCTTCTTTTGAAGTGACTGAATTTCCCCTTCGAGCTCGATATTCGCCCCGGCGGCAAAATCCTTCATGTCGGAGATCTTCTTCTCAAGCTCGGCAATCGGCTTTTCAAAATCGAGTATTTGTCTGTCATCCATAGCGGAATTTTCGTCTCTTCGAAATTACCCTGTTTTCGTACAAGAACCAAAGATAATAAAATCCTATAAATTAACAACCTCAAAATATACCGTAATTTAGTCTCAGGTCGGGTCGTAACCGGTGATGGCCCGTATGACAAAATTTATTCCCAGGGCCACCGGAAGCAAAAAGAGCGAAAAGCCGTTGGGATAATGCTTGAGATAATATTTCCAGACCGAAACATGGTGATACCAGGTTCGTCGCGACCGGGAAATCTTCGACCCTTTTCCCCAATAATGAATCGCCTCGGCTTCCGGTATGAAATATATCTTCCGTTTGGCCTGACAGATACGAAGCGACAAATCGGTATCTTCCATGAACAGGAAAAAGCGGGGGTCAAACCCGCCGATCTTCAGGAAAAAATCCCGCTCCATCAGCATGCAGGCCGCCGAGGCCGCCGGAACCGAGGTTACCCGCCCGAATTCGCCAATAGTATAATTATTCTTCCCTCCCCAGCGGTCGGGATTCAACACCGAACCTCGCGAAAAAAAGATATTGTAAAAATTAGGGAAATTACGGCAGGTAGGCTGGAAAGAACCGTCGGAATTGCGTAATCGCGCCACGGCCGCGCCGCTGTCCTCGTAGCCATTTATATTATCCAGGAGTATTTTCAGGGCTCCATCATCGAGCACCAGATCCGGATTTGCCATCAGGATGTACTTGCCCTTCCCTTTTTCCGCAGCAAGGTTATTGGCCGAACCGAACCCAAGATTTTTCGGCGGGACAATTAATTCCAGATCGGGAAATACCTCTCTTACGATTTCGGCGGTGCTGTCTTTCGAACAATTATCCACCACGAGGATTTCGCCCCCGACCGTCTCGATTTCCCGATGCAATGCTTTCAGGCATTGCACGATATTCTCGGAAGAATTGTACGTCACCACGATTGCGGTGACACTTATTTCGTTATTAGGGGAATTCACTACTTTAATTTACCGAATATTGCCATCAGACGTAGCCGCCAGACCATCCAGATCGCCTCGCGGACAATTTTCTTGGACATTTTCGATGCCCCTTCCTGACGGTCGGTGAAGACAATCGGAATTTCCCTGATTCGAAATCCCTTTTTCCAGGCCCGCATCGATACTTCGATCTGGAAAGCATATCCGTTCGATTTCAGGGCATCGAGATTGATCGCCTCCAGCACCTCCCGCCGGAAACACTTGAAGCCTCCGGTGGCGTCGCAAACCGGAAGACCCGTCACGACACGGGTATAGACATTGGCGAAGTACGAAAGCAGCAGCCGGCTCATCGGCCAGTTAATCACGTTGACCCCAGAAATATAACGGGAACCAAGGACGATATCGGCCTCTTCGATGGCAATCAGAAAATTCTTAATGTAAGCGGGATCATGGGAAAAATCGGCATCCATTTCGAAAATGTAATCGTACTTCTGCTCGATTCCCCACCTGAAGCCCGCGACGTAAGCCCGTCCCAGACCATCTTTTTTCTGCCGGTGCAGGACATGGACCTTGTCGCTTTCCTTCGCCAGATTATCCGCGATCTGCCCGGTGCCATCCGGAGAATTATCATCTACAATCAGGACATTGATCCGCGAATCAAGCGGAAGAACCGCCCGGACTATCTTCTCGATATTTTCTTTCTCGTTGTAGGTCGGGAATATTATCAGTACCCGTTTATCTTCGCTCATGATGCTTCCGTAAATCTCTCATACTTATAATAACGATACAGGTAAAACAGCAGGATCAGCCCCACCAGTATCAGGGCGAAAATCGTGGTATAGAGGTAAGGATCGTTGGCGGAATGGTCGTACCTGAACAGGACCTGTTTCGTCCCCGCTTTAACCGCGACCGCCCGGAATGCACCGTCGGCGCGGTACATGGTTGTCTCGACGCCGTCGACATAAGCGTGCCATTTCGGATACCAGGTGTCGGTCAGAACCAGCAGGGCCTCATGGTCGGTTTCGATATTTATAAGAACCGAATCTACAGCATATGAAACGATTTCGGCTTTCATGACCCCGCTGTCGACAGGAACGATATCCGGAGGCGGTTTTTCTTCCAGATAGACCATTTTACTCAAATCTTCATTTTCGTTGTAAATCCTGGGGTAGATATCCTTGCGTTCGGGAATTACCTGGTAACGATTCACCAGGAACGCCCGCGGTACGGCGTTGTCGTTCTGGAATATTTTGGCCCCTCCGAAATCCCGCACGGTTTTGACCGGGATCGGCCCGAAATAATTTTCCGGTAACTGCCCGTTAACGATACCGTATTTCGCTCCTGCCAGATTCAAAAAGCGGGGATTGTACTGATTGGAAGCCCCCGGCCCGCCCAGCAAATCGTCATACCAGCGCAACTGGTTTCCATGATATCCGACCGGCACCGGAATTCCGAAATAGGGGAAATAATCGGGGGGAGCCGCCTGTAAATTGGCCATGCGGAAATGCCCCGGCAATTGATGTACGAACTCCGTCAGCTGGTTTTCGCTGTACTGCCGTTTATAATCGAATGTTTTGATAAACTTGCCGTTAAACCGGATGCCGTCGATCATCGCAAGGAGCGGGATCAAAAGTAAAATGACCACTCCGGCCTTACGGTTCAAATACATAAATACCGCCAATGCCGTCCCGGCAAGCAGGAAAGTCACGACCCAAAATCCTGAAACGATATTCGGCAGTTGCATGAGCGCGATTTGCCAGCGGGTAATCCCCTGCTGATTCGCCACGGTTTTGGCACTTCCGTAAAATATCGAAGTGTAGATCGACAGCATCGTCTCGCCGGCCGCCGAAAAGAGAAGGGCTAAGAATAACAGAAATCCCGGTATCCCGAACAAGTATAGAAGGAATCGCTTACGCGTGACCGGGTCCATCTGCCGCCCCTTGTCGATGATGTACTGCAATCCAAATCCACCCAGGAGACATATCGAGAAGAGGAAAATGAACATAATCGTCGAAGGCGCCCGCAGCGATTTAACCTTCGGAATGATATGGAAAAATATTTTAAAGAGCGGTGTGGTATCTCCGAGGGCATAGATAAAGGCGAATAGGGCCAGCCCGCCGAAAAACCAGGTCTCCTTTTTCCGCAGGAAAAACACCGCAATTATCGCCAGAAACAGCGGAATCACTCCGGCGTATTCGGAATTATCCTTGAAAGCATTCTTGCCCCAGTAATGGCTGTCCTGCCCGGCATCGACACCTGAAAACTCCGGAACTATCTGAGAAAACGCCTCTTCCTGATGCAGCGACCAGGAAGTCGCCCATTCGTACCCGCTTTTGGTATCGGCCCGGGGAGAATATTCGGAAGTATAAACATAACCGGGGAAAAATTGCACCGCCGAAATGGCCAGCCCCAGGACCACCGCAAAAGCCAGTAACACGCCCGGTTTTATCACCGAGCCTATCGCCTTGGTTTCGCGGAACCGATTTACCATTTTAAATATACCGTAAAAAGCAAGGGCCCAGAGCGAATAGTACGACAACTGCGGATGCGGGCTGAGGATAATGACGCCTATCACCAACCCCAATAGTGTGAAATTCAACAGCGCTTTTTTCTCGAAAGCCCGGTCGAGAAAAAGTATGCTCAATGGGAATAATGTCGTAACGAATATTTTGCCGTCGTGTCCCGGAGCGACCCATGATACCAGCAGCCCCGAAAAGCCATACGCGACTCCGGCCAGAGCAGAAGCCACCCGCGACAACCGAAACTGCCGCGCCGTGAAATACATGAACAATCCGGCCAGGAAAATATGGAAAACAAGATTCAGCCCCAGCGCCCGGTAGAAATTTCCGAAAAACTTATAGATCGACAGCGGGTAATAGGTATCGCCGTGGAAAGCGTCGACAAACGGCAACCCTCCGAATATGTACGGATTCCAGACCGGCACCGAACCGTGCGCCTTGAAATATTCGACATAGAAATGGCGGAAAAATATCCCGGCGTTCAAAGTATCGGAACCGGACAACATCTGGTCGGAAAAGATAAAATCGGAAAAAAGAAAGGTTACCCCTAAAAGCAGCACCAGCGCCAGGACCGGTACAAAATATTTGAATGTTTCGGGATTAAAGCTGGCCGACGACATCGCCGGCGAATCCGGATTTTTGCCAGGTTTATTTTTCGCCAAAGTAGAACTCCGTTATCGCTTGACTGCTACGATTTTTCTCTCATCTTCGGAATATCCAGGCTGTCCAGTTTTTTCCGAACCGCCCCCAGCTCCTCTTTCAGAGCGGCCAGTCCTTCCGCCAGGAACCCCAGGATAAACAGCCCCAGGCCGAATCCCACCATCAAAATGACCAGGTAAAGAAGCGGACGGAAACCGTCGCCGAGGACAAAGCGAAAATAGAGCGCCGTCAGGCCGACCAGGAACCCGAAGAAGAAAAAGATTGAACCGAGCAATCCGAAAAACAACAACGGCTTTTTGAGAAACGATATTTGAGTTTTTACCGCCACCATATCGAGCACTCCCACCGGAATCCTCCAGACCGAAAATTTCGATTTTCCCCAATTACGGTCATACAGCGGAATCTTGACCTCCTCGACGCGGTAACCCTGATCGGCGGCCAGGACCACCAGGTAACGATGCCAGTCTTTCCGGAGGAAAACATCCCGGATTACTTCGGCGCGAAAGGCCTTGACCGAATTGAGATCATGCACATTCAGCCCGAAAATTTTCCGGCTCAAATAGTTATACACCGAAGAAACGAAACGCTTCTTATATTTCCCCTGTTTCCACCCGGTGGTGACATCGGCCCCCTGGAATATCGGTTCAACCAGCGTTGGAATGTCTGCCGGTTTATACTGCAGGTCGGCCGGGTAGAAAACATAGATTCCCCCGCGCGCTGCGGCGAATCCCGTTTTCAAAGCCTCGGTCAAACCGAGATTGAAAGGATGTCTTTTCGCCCGGACAAATCCGTACTTCTGCCGGGCCGCTTCGATTTTTTCCCAGGTGCCGTCGGTGGAGCCGTCGTCGATATAGACCAGCTCGTACTGCCGCTGGCTTCTTTTGAACATCTCGTCGAATTGCCGGCAGAATTCTTCGATATTGCCTTCTTCGTTGCAGGCCGGGACAATAACCGATATCAGTGTTTCCAAATTTCCTAAATCCGCCAATTACAGCCGTTTATAACCGAAATGGGAATGATGGTTCCCCTTTATTTAATCGGCTTTACCAATATCCATGTGACCGCTAATATAGTCCCGTAAACTATTCGTAGGCAAGGAAAAATGCGAGCCTAATAATTCAATGACAAACATAAAAAAAGCGGAAGGGGTGGGAATCGAACCCACCGGAGACAGCCTAACCGCCTCCCCACGGTTTTGAAGACCGCAAGGGCCACCAGACCCTATCCGCTTCCGAAAACGAATATAATAAAACCGGGCCGACCGAACAAGCCCCGCCGGAAAATTATGTTGTTGAATTCGGCCCTAAAACCTATGATGGGAGTATCCGATTTGAATCGAAGGGAGTTCTATGCCAATGGTCTTCAAATGCCGTAACTGCGGATCTGAAATTACGGTCAACATTCTCGAACCCGGAGAAAACGCCCTTTGCAAACAATGCGGAAGCTATAATATGGTTCCGGAACCCGGAAGGTTCGGAACGGAAGTTCTTGTCGGCGGAATTCCAAAAGATCCCAAATTGGTTGACATCCGCACCGGACCGGATATCATCGGGAGTATCCTCGGGCCGAGAAACATCGGCGATATTATCGGAGAAATTTTCACCGTCTATTTCAAGAATTTTCTGAAAATAATTTTGCTTTACGGAATCGCTTATCTTCCGAATATCGGTTTAGCCTACATGATGTTTCAATTATTCGGCGATCCTCCGGAAATAACGCCGGATAAACTCCTGCCATTAATATTATCCGCCTTGCTTGTAATACTTTATAACACCATCGTCGTTCCGATCGTTGAGGCGGCATTTTTGATTATAATCTGCAATCACTATCTCGAAGAAGAAAGAAGTATTATCTCTGCACTACGATTGGTGATCGGTAAATCACTATATCTAATAGCAACTTCCCTGCTTGTAGGAATCGCCGTTCTATTCTTAATAATCACATTAATCGGGATACCATTTGCGATTTATCTGCTTATATGCTGGTCTTTATACACACAAGCAATTGTCCTTGAGAATCTTGGGATAACCGATGGAATTTCACGAAGCAAGCGCCTAGTTGACGGATATTGGTGGCATTGCTTCGGGACTTTATTTTTTATCTTGATTATTCTAATGATGCCCTATATCGGCAGCCTTTTTCTACCATGGTATCTCAGGATACCCATAAGAATTCTTTTGGACAGCATACCTTTAGTGGCAATACCAATCCTCTATTTCGATCTCCGTGCCCGTAAGGAAGGGTATAACCACAATATGCTGCGTGAAGATATAAGAAGAATGGAAATAGCAGAGGAAACTAAATCGACTTGACCGGCATTTCCGAGGGATCATCAATCAGGATATTCTCTTTGATACAGAAAGCCTCGGCGTATTTTACCCCCACCCGGTGGCCGTAGTACCGCGCCGTAATTTCCATATATTCGAAAATATCCACCCCCGGCTTATAAATCATTTTCGCTTCCGGAGTCCCGTCGAACTGCGATTTATACGCCCGGACCGCCTCGAGTTTTCGTTCCATCTGATTGGTGATATCGACAAAAAACGAGTGCTGCACATCGCGGAACGACGAAGCATAAATGATTTTACGGGGGCGATGCGCTTCGCCCGGTATATCGAGCTTTTTCAATCCGGCCAGGTAACAGGCGTCATAACCGAGCTGCATGGCATACAAATGATCGGGATGCCGCTGCACCCAGAATGGCAATATCACCAGTTCCGGCCGGGTTTGGCGTATGATCGATGCAATCAATAATTTATTTTCGCGGTTGACTTCGACGTCGGAATCGGGAAGCTGCAAATTATCCCGCCAGGCCAGCCCCATAATTTTCGAGGCGTTTTCGGCATCGCGGGCCCGTTCCTCGGCGGTCCCCTTCGTCCCCATCTCCCCTTCGGTCAGATCGAGCACCCCGACTTTCTTCCCTTTTTCGGTCAGCTTGATAATGGTCCCGCCGGCCGTGATTTCGATATCGTCGCGGTGCGCGACAATCGCCAGGACATCCAGTTTTGGTTCAGCCATTCAATATTTTCCGGTAATAATTCTCGTATTGCGTAATGACATTGTCGGAATCGAATTTCTGAAGCGAAATCCTGGCGGCGTTTTCCTTGAACTGCTTAAGTCGCGGTTTATCGCTTAATAGTGCAATCGCAGCTTCCGCCATCAATTTGGTTTCGCCGATCGGGAACAGAAAGCCGTCGATTTCGTGATCGATAACTTCCACCAGCCCGGTTTTGAGTGTCCCGATCACCGGGACTCCGCAGGCCAGAGCCTCCAGCGCCGCCAGCCCGAATGATTCTTCTTCCGACGGCAGCAAAAACAAATCCGACAGCGGCAGGATTGCTTCGGGGCGGCTCTGGTTGCCCAGAAAGATCACCTTATCACCGAGATTCCGCTTGGTAATCTGACGCCGGGCCAGGATGGCATCGGGACCTTCGCCGATTAAAAGCAGCTTGGCCGGCATCTTCTGGTTGATGCGGTCGAAAATGTCGAGGACGTCGAGAGTTCGTTTCACGGGACGGAAATTCGAGGTATGCGTTATCAAAACCTCGTCATCGCGAGCGAACTGCTTGCGGGAACATTGCGCCAGTTCCGGCTTGAAGCGGGTTTTGTCGAAGAAATTATATATCACTTCGATCGGTTTTGTCACCCGGAAGATTTCATTGGTTTCATCCGCGAGATATTTCGAAACCGCCGTGACGCCGTCAGAGGCATCGATTGAAAATTTGGTGATGTCGAAATACGACGGGTCGGCCCCCACCAGGGTTATATCGGTCCCGTGCAGAGTCGTAATAATTTTCGGCGCCCGGCAGGTCACCATCTGTTTGGCGAGGAAAGCGCAGGTGGCATGCGGCACGGCATAATGGACATGCAGGATTTCCAGTTCCTGCTGGCAGGCAACCTGTGCCATCTTTGCCGCGAGGGCGAGAGTGTACGGAGGGTGCTTGAACAGCGGATACGCCGTCGTTTCCACCCCGTGGAAAAAGAGATTCTGCTGGTACCTATCGAGCCGGAACGGCAAAGCATAACTGATGAAATGCACCTGATGACCCCGTTCGGCCAGTTTCTGGCCCAGTTCGGTAGCGACAATCCCGGAGCCTCCGGCGACCGGGTAACAGGTGATTCCGATTCTCATTTAGCCCGTAAATTCCGATAGTCTGATCAATTGATGCTCCGAGGTTTTTATATCGAGCCGGTCGGCGATGAAATCCACCAGTTCGAATCCGTACTTCGAAATAAAATAAGATATGTTCAACGAGCGTTCCTGGAAAGCCTTGTTCGGGAACAGCCCGGCCTGAAGTTTATAGATCCGGTTCCTGACCACATCGTTTTCTTTCTTATGCTCGGCCAGGATTTTCTTTTCCAGGCGATTCAGGGCATCCGCGATCCTGCCGTACGTCTGCTCGGCCATCGGTTCGAGATTTTTATAACTTTCGGCGATCAGCCGGGTCAATTCCTTGTATTCAACTTCCAGATCGTTCTTAAACGATTCCATCTTATCCCGGATATCCTCCGGCAGAGTTTCACCCACCACCCGATTTATCAACTGCTCGACATCGCCGGCCAGATTTTCCAGCGAAATATCGTGTTCTTCTAGAAGTTCTTCGTTCCGTTTATCAACCAGGGTCAAAGATGGACGGGGCACGATGTACGGCTGCACCAGCTTTAGCAGGTCAAACAGCTTTCCTATCTGTCCGAAATATGCAATCTCCGCCGGTCCCCCGGATTGTGCCACGACCGGAAACAAATAGGACTGCCAGACAGGACGGGTCAGGACATCGGGCGAGAATCTTTCCGGAAACTTATCGATTAAATCGAGCAGCGCGGGCAGGCCCAATCGCTTCTCGCCGACCATGAATTCCTCTCCCTCGAAATGAATCGGCGTCCGTTCCGGGTTATGATAAAACAAGTGCACCGCCGAATCTCTTTTCTCCGCCTGAATATGGTAACCGTCGGCAATGAGGCTCTCCTCGGTTTTTTGCAAAACCTCCTTGACCTTGAAATGCCCTTCAACCAGTCGTTTGAAGAAGCTTTTGGAGATGGTCTTGGCATCTTTATTATTGGGGCAGAAAAAGATCAGACCCAAATCCGGCATGATATCGGCCATCCAGCGGGCAAATGCCTTCACCAGCGAAGTATCCTGTTTATAGGCCGCAAATAACCGTTTATAAAGAAGTGCCGTAAAATCGGTATCGCCGAGCGAATTCGTGGTCTGCTCCACCATCCGGTTGTAAGCCGCTTCGTCATCAAAACACAAGTCAGCTATTGCAACCGGGGGAATCTCTTTCGGCTCATAGGAAATCTTGTCGAGTTCTCCCTCTCGATTCGGCATAAAGGTGTGATTTATTTCCGCAAAATCGTGGTCATCGCAGGCTATCCAGAAGACCGGGACCACCGAGCGACCGATTTCGCTTTGCAGTTGCACCGCTTTCTTGACAATCCCGATTGCCTTATATAAGGTCAACAGCGGTCCGCCAAAAAGCCCCGACTGCTGCCCCGCGAATATCGTAACGGTTTCTTCATCTCGCAGCAACTCAATATTCCGAAAAGTCTCTGATTTCGCGCCAAACAATTCATTTTGTTTTTTCAGGATATCGCATAAAAAATCCCGGTCGATTTTCGGCGCTCCAAGATTTTGCGCCACCACGCGCGGATCGTCAAAAAGGAAATACTTCTTCAAGGCCGGTTTTTTCGCCAGGAAATCGCTGAATATCTTGGTTTGATGAAAATCGGCCGCCGGTTTAACCACGGTTTCAGGCATTTTCGATACTCTCTTCCGTTACCTGCACAGTTTCGCGTTTTAAAAAGAAGGCAATTATGTCATCGATAATGGTATATACGACCGGCACCACAATCAAGGTTAAAATAGTCGAACTGGTCATCCCGCCGACCACCGCACGAGCCATCGGCGCCCGCAGTTCCGCTCCCGGTCCGATTCCCAAGGCGATCGGCATCACCCCGAAAATCAGGGAAATGGTGGTCATAAGAATCGGGCGAAGCCGGATCGGTCCCGCAATCAGGATAGCCTCGGTCCGCTCGACCCCCCGCCGTCGATTCTGCTTGATAAAATCGATCAGCAGAATCGCATTCTTGGTTACCAGTCCCATTAACATGATAATACCTATAAACGACATAATCGATATGGAGTTCCCCATGATTATCAGGGCCGCGATAGCTCCCACCAGGGCCAGCGGCAGCGAAAACATGATGGAGAAAGGATCAAAAAACGATTCAAACTGCGAAGCCAGAATCAAATAAATGAATACCACTGCAAGTAAAAGGGCCTCAAACATATAGCCAAAGGATTCTTCCATGATTTCCGACATGCCGGCCTTGCCGACATAATATCCGGGCGGAATATCCAAATCCTCTTCAATCCTCGCCACCGCTTCGTTAATCACTGTTCCCGCGAAAGCTTCGGATGTGACGTTGGCTCCGATTCTGACTTCACGCAGGCGGTCATAACGGTTGTACTGGCCGATCGCCGAGGTCTTATCAAATGCAGCGATACGGGACAGGGGAACGAGGAAATTCCTTTTCCCTTCAATCTCACGACTGCTGGCAACCATGATTCGACCTATCTGCGCGGTATTCGCCCGGTCCTCTTCCCGCAGACGAATTCGAACATCGTATTCCTTATCCCCCTCTTTATAGCGGGTGATTTCCTCACCGTCTACCAGAGAACGAATCGTACTCCCGACGCCGTATACATTAATTCCGAGATCGTTGGCGAGACGGCGGTCGACGTTTACCTGCAATTCCGGTTTCCCTTCCACCAGCGAATTCGTGATATCGACCGCACCGGGAATAGAACGGAATATATTTTCGATTTTTTCGGTTAATTCGGTAAGAACGGCGATGTCGTTGCCTCGCACCGACAACGACGCCTGCCGATTACTGCCGGCCTGGTCCGCTTCCCCCGCAACCGCGTACTCAATACCGGGTATAAAAGATATGATGGTCCTGATACTATCGGTCATTTTCTGAGCCGACAGCGGACGCAGTTCCTTGTCGACCAGTTTTACGTAGAGACGCCCCTCGTTAACCGGACTCTGGCCCGAACCGATATTGGTGTAAATCAACTCGATGCCCTCGAAGTTGTTCTGCACCAGATCTTCGATTTCGGCGAGGCGTTTTGAAGTCGTTTCGAGGTCGGTTCCCGGAGGAGTTTCAACTGATATGACTATCTGCCCTTGGTCGGTAACCGGCTGGAATTCCACCCCGGCGACGGTGAATCCCAGATAAAGTGATGCAGCAAACGAAACAACCGCAATTGTAACAACCAGGAACCGGTGGCGCAATGCCCAGGCCAGACCGGTTTTGTACTTATCATTCAACCGGTCAAAGTAACGGTTGATCGGTTTCCCGGCAAAAAGAGCGAACTGGATTATCTTCCATAAGACAAAGATCAGCGGATCAATGACCAGTTTCACCACCAGTTTCGCGAACAACAGGTACAGCTCCAATAGCCACCGAAACAGGAAAAACCTCGGCCGCTTGACCACCGGAAGAGCATTCCAGACCGAGGGTACGCTTTTATTCTGCTCGAGGGTCAGCCAGCGCGAAGACAGCATCGGAGTCAGCGTGAAAGCTACAAACAGGGAAACCAGCACAGAAAAAGCGACCGTCATACCGAACTGGAAGAAGAATCGCCCGATAATTCCCTTCATGAAGGCTACCGGGAGAAACACCACCACGATAGCGAAGGTCGTCGCCATAACGGCCAGGCCGATTTCCTTGGTTCCGTTTAAAGCCGCGTGTAAAGGCGTATCCCCCCCTTCCAGTCGGCGATAAATATTTTCGATGACCACAATGGCATCATCAATCAGTAACCCCACCCCGATAGCCAGCGCCAGCATCGAGATAATATTCAAGGTAAATCCCAGGGCGCTCATGAAGGTAAAAGTCGCGACAATCGAAATCGGGATGGCAATTCCCGAAATTATCGTGGTCCGAACATCGGCCAGAAAGAGGAAAATCACCAGGATTGCCAGGAATCCGCCATAATAGATATTCATCAGTACTTCATGAATGGAATCTTCGATAAAAGTCGAATTGTCGACAATCACATTGATTTTGATATCGTTCGGAAGCGCCTGTTGAAGTCTTGTAATTTCAGACTTAACCGCGCGCGCCACTTCAACGGTGTTGCCTCCCGACTGCCGGGATATATCGAGCACGATGGCATCGAGACCGTTTACCCGGGCCAGTGACCGCCGTTCTTCGATACCGTCCTCTACCCTGGCGATATCCTTGAGATAAACCGGATGACCGTGAGGGTTGTCGATTACGATGTTGTTGAATTCGGAAACCGACGTTATTCTCCCCATGGTGCGAACGATGAATTCCCGGTCCCCTTCATCCACCCGGCCGCCCGGAATTTCCATGTTGGCGGTCATGATGGAACTGCGGACCTTATCAAGCGGAATCTCGTACGATTCCATTTTATCGATATCAAGAAAAATATTGACTTCCCGCTCATAACCGCCGATCAGATTGACGGAACCGACTCCCGGTATCGCTTCAAGAAGTTTCTTGATGTCATCCTTAACATATTCGGTAATTTCCTTCAGGGAACGTTCTCCAGATACGGTCAGCGAAATGATCGGCTCGCTGTCGGGATCGTATTTGGAAATAATCGGCTCATCGATATCGTCGGGTAAATCTCCTCTGATGGCCGACACTTTTTCACGGACCTCATTGGCGGCCTCCATCTCGTCCTTTTCGAGTTCGAACTCGATGAAAACCATGGAGTACCCTTCCGATGAACGGGATTGTATATGCTTCACCCCGTTTATGGGATTGACCGCATCTTCGATTTTCTTGCTGACATCGGTCTCGACCGCCTCCGCCCCGGCCCCTTCATAATAGGTCTGTACGACAACGAACGGAAAATCAATCTCCGGCATGAGGTCGGTGTTCATTCCCTGGAATGATGTATAGCCCAGCACCACCAGTGCCGTTATAATCATGACCGTAAAAACCGGTCTCCGTATTGATACTTCGGCCAGTTTCACGACTGTTTCTCCTCCTGTCCCGAGGTCGATAGGGCATTCAGGCGGATTTTAAACCCATCTCCGAGATAATCCTGCCCGACCGTCACGACCGTATCTCCGGGATTTAATCCGTCCAAAACCTGGGCCATACCGTTGAAATCGACGCCTTTCCGGATTTCCCCGAGTCTTACCCGGTCTCCTTCAACAAAATATACGTACGATTTATCGCCCTTTAGTATTATCGCTTTTTGCGGAATGGTAAGAATATTATCGAATCGTTCGATTACGATTTCGGCCCGTGCGAAAGTCCCGGGTTTGAGACTGTGTCCGGCATTATCCAATTCCACCTGAACCTGAAAAGCCCTGGTAACCGGATCGGCCGATCTGGCCACCGTGATTACCTTGCCGATCGCTTTCGACCGGGCGTCATTCTCAACATAGACCTCAACCTGATCGCCGATATTGAAATATTTGATATCCTCAGGATTGACCCCGAGTTTAATCCGAAGCCGGTCTATTGTGGCCACCGTCGCCACCTGTTGCCCGGCCGCAACATAGTCGCCGACCGAAACATCGACCGATGTCACCGTTCCGGAAATGGAAGTGGTCAATTCCACCGTCTGGCGCGAAGCCTCGAAATTCGCCTTCGCAACTTCATACTCGGTCCTGGCGCCGTCGTATTCTGCTTCGGAAATGGCACCCTGATCGTACAGATACTGCATCTTGTTATAATTCTTCTCGGCATTCTTGAAAACCGACTGTGTCTGGAAATAGGTCGACGACGCTCCCGTCTTATCGAGCGTGACAATCACGGTGTTCGCTTTTACCTGACTCCCCTCGCGGGATTCGATCGAAGCCACAGCTTCGGGAATCTTCGCCCGAATAACCGCCTGCTTTTCCCCTTCCAGGGTGCCGGTATATACTTTCTTAAGCTCTTTCGATACCGGTTCGATAACCATCGCCCGCACCGACACCGCCTGCTCTTCCTGCGTCGTGGTATCACCGCTGTTGCCGGAACATCCCCAGATAAACAGCGCGGCCGCGAATATGGTGAATGCTGTTATTTTTTTCATCAATTGATACATAGGTGCCCTCATTAATAAATATCGTAACCGGTAGCTTTTTTCAGTGCGGCTTTGGCCAGGCGGAGATGAAAAACGGTCTGTGCCAGCTGTGACCGAGCCTGAGTCAACGCCGTTTGCGCCGATAAAACCTCGAGTTGCGTTCCCACCCCCGATTCGTACCGAAGGTCGGCAATCCGCATCCCCTCCTCAGCCTGGGCGATCGTTTCGGTCTGAGTCGCCAGGGCCTTGCCGGATTGAATCAAATTGTCGTACGCCTGCTCCACTTCGAGAACTATATCATCATACAATTGTTTTTCCGCCAGGTCCGCCTGGTAATAATCGACCTGCGCTTTGCGCACCTCGCCGACCGTCCTGCCGCCGTCGAAAAGTGGAATATTAAGCATCAACGAAACGTTCCAGCTGTCGGTATGTTCCTGTCCGCCGATACGGAGATCATCGGTCGAAGCCGACCAGGAATAAGTTCCGTTCAAATGCAGGTTCGGATAAAACCAGCCGCTTCGCGCAATCTGCACCGCTTTCTTATATCCCTGCTTTTCCAGCTTCGCCTGCTGCATTTCCGGGCGGTTATTCAGAGCATGATAAATAAGGGAATCCAGCTCCGGCGTTTCCGCCAGCGAAGTATCTCGCGACGGAGTAATCAGGCTGATTTCCTCTCCCAGAGAAATTCCCAAAAAGGATTTCAACTGTTTACGGGATACGCTCAAGTCCGACTCGGCGGCAACCAGTTGCGGTTCAATGTTCAACTTCTCGACCCTGGCCCGAAGCAGTTCGTATTCCGAAATCATTCCCTGGCCGAAATATTTCTCTGCGATATCGAGATTATAGGTCAGTTGCGCGTCGGCCTTTTTTATCACATCGAGGTTCGTTTCCGCCAGAATGGCGCTGTAAAAGTAGGATTCCGCCAGAAAAACGATGTCCCGTTCCGCCTCTTTTACCTTTTCTTCGGAGTAATTCTTATAAATCTTCGCAATCGCCAGCGCGGCATTAATCTTACCCCCAAGATATAAAGGTTGAGTCAACGAAAGACTGAAATCAAAATCGTTGTTCTGCGAGATCGGGATTTTCTCGTCACCCAGGAATATTTCCTGGCGGGTCAGGTTGCGGGTGTAGCGGCCGTCAAGGGCCAGGGTCGGAAGCGCTCCCGACCGGGCCGATATAATTTCTCCCTGGGCGCGATCGAGTTCTTTACGGGCCGACAATAACTGGCGGTTGTACTCCAGCGCCCGCTCCCGGACCTGGTCGATAGTCAATATCATCCCCGCCGCCGAAATGCCGGCACATGCCAGCAGCAATGCCGTTGTCGTGGTTATAACACTAAGTAGTCTCATACCTTATGTTCTATTCCTCCTCAGATACATATCTACGATTTCACACAAATTCCTTTCCAGCTCCGGCAAATCGGGATGATACTTATATGCCTGGACCTGAACATACAAACCTTCGAAAAAAGTATGCAATATATCGAACAGACGCTCCAGGACCCTCTTTTTCACTTTCAACCGGCGCCGGAGGTATTCGACAATAACCCTCCGCATTTCCAGTTGCTCTTTTTCCAGATACTGCTGGATCGAACGAACCTTATGGGCTTTTTGAAGAAAATCGAAGCTGATGAACCGCTTTTCAGTCAGATTCTCGAATCCGCCGTGGATCATGTTTTTGATTATTTGTTCCCCGGGAACATCATCCCGCAAAAAATCTATATAGAACTGCGTGTGAATATCCATTTTCTGGCGGATAGCCCCAAAGAACATATCCTCCTTGCTTTTAAAATGGAAATAAAGAGCTCCCTTGGTTAAACCCGCCTCGCGGGCTATCTCATCGGTCGTGGCCTTGGCGTATCCTTTCCGGCCGATTACTTTCTCGGCCGCCTTGATCAATTGCGCCCGCCTCTTTTCCGCAGGCATCTTGGGACTTTGCTTCACCGTTCCGCCTTTTTCTAAATACTGACCGGTAGGTATTATTTTACATACTATCGGGTATCTACTATACGACCTTTAACGCAGTTGTCAAGAGAATGTTTCGGTCTTTTTGTGAAAAAAATCACTTTTTTGGCCGAAACAGGTTTCTCCTGTTCAATTATGAGTCTTTCTGGGAAAAGTCTAACAGAATCCTAACGTGATGACAAAATCTCCCTCTATTCGGCGGATAACTACCAGAAAATCCTTACAGCCACTTCTTCTTCTTGAAGAATAATATCATGGATACCGTTACCCCGATCAAAACCGCCCAGAAAAGCAAATAGCCGTAATCCCAATTCAATTCCGGCATGCTTTTGAAATTCATCCCCCACAGCCCTACCAGAAATGTCGCCGGCATCAGGATAACCGTAAAGATGGTAAGAACTTTGATAATATCATTGGTTTTGGTGGAGACGTGCGAGAAATAAACTTCAAGCGCCGTAATCAAGGTATCCCTATGCGATTCAGATAGTTCGATGATTCTGGTGAGGTGATCGAGAATATCGCTGAAATAAAAGGCCGCCCGTTCCGAAATCATGGGGAATTGCCTGCGGCTGATTTGAGTCAACATCTCCCGCTGAGGAAGCACGATTCGCTTCAATTCGTAAATATCCCGGCGAAGGGTAAAAATGCGCCGAACCGTATCTTCATCAGGCTCCGACAGGACATCTTCCTCTATTTTGTCCACTTCCCGGTCAAGGAATTCCAGGATATTGTTGTAATTGTCAACCATAACGTCTATTAAAGCATGCAGGAGAAATTCCGCACCGCGCGCCATCAATCGTTCATCTCTGACCGCCCGGTTATGCAGATAGTTGAATATCTTATGCGGTTCGTAATGAACCGTCACGACGGTATTTTTGGTCAGGAAAATATGCACTTCCTGTAACCCAATCCCCTCCTCCATGCCGATATATTCCGAGATCTGGAATTCCACATAGAGGTAATCCCGGTAGTTGTCGATCTTGGAACGGGGAAGTTCCGTGATGGCGTCTTCCTCCTCGATGACATCTTCAATGGCCAGAGGATGGAAATGGAAATCATTGGTCAGGATGAACGATTCCTCATCGGTGGGGTCGTTCATATCGATCCACAACACCGCGTCGGGATCGGCGAACATGGCGTCGAAATCGGCAATCCCCTCAAACCGCTTTACCGGTTGTCCCTGTTTCCAAAGAAATGACTTAATCATACTTTCTTCTCTTCCGGAATCGTCTCGTCTTCTCCCGTTTCCAGGCTTCTTAGCAGCTCCCGGTCCTCTTCCCCGGCCTGTCCGATCTCCTTCAGGCTAAGCCGCTCGGTGTGAATAAACAGCGACCCCATCAACATAATCGGAAGAAAATCGACTATATGAAGGGCCAGGGCAAACATCACGGCGTCGGTCCGCCCGATATTGAAAGCCAGAAGCGGAGCGGCCACGGCCAGTTCGAAAGTTCCGGCATTGCCGGGAGTAATCGGAACCATTAAAGCCACGGTATTGATGACCATAATAACCACGGCCGATATCAAAGGCAACTTGAAACCGAATGACAAAAACAGGAAATAAATCACGGCCGCATGAAATAACCAGGATAAGAGAGATGCTCCCAGAGTACTGACCAGGTATTTACTCGATTTTAGGAGGGATATCCCCTTGGTGAACGAGCGGTGAAACCTTCTGATCCCAACATAAATGCTCGGCCATTTATCCCTGAACCGCCGCCGGTAGAAATCCTCGAATTTCCGGTCGAATATTAAAATCAAATAGAGCAGCATAAACAAAACCAGTGTTGCGGCGGTCAATATATAGCTGATATGCTCATACTGGCGGGGGAATACGATCGTCGCCGTTGATAACAACCCGATACAAATCAGCAGGCTTATGGAATCAAACAGCACCTCGATAACTACTGTCGACAGGACGAAAGTCTTCGATAAATCCGCTTTCCGGGCAAAGAGAAGAATCCTCCCCGCCTGGCCGGTCAGGGCCGGGAGAAGAATATTTATGACCTGCCCCGCCGAAAATAGGGGAACCACTCTTATATAGGAAAGCCGCTTGGCCTTCTCGACTATGGTCTTCCAGCGAAACGCCTTGGTCATTATCACCACGAATTGAGACGCCAGTGCCAGGGCAACGAATTGATAATCGACCCGGTCGATTAAATTCGTTACATCCTGGAGGCTGATATCTCGAATGACATACGCCAGAATGGCGAATGCAACAATAGACCCCCAGAACTGCTTTTTTTTCAAGAATCCCGGCATATCTTTAAAAAATTAATCCCCCGATACGACCGGGGGTAGTTTCGAGGATAATATATGGTTATAATGGGGCTGTCAAATCAAAAAACGCCAAGAATTATCGCCTAAATCAATTCAACGTCCGATTTTAGAATCCATCCCTTGCGCTTGTTTTCGAATAATACCAGGTAATAATCCGGAGTTTCCGATTCCACCTCGAATTCCAGACCGAATCCGCCGACGAATTCCACATCGTTATCTTCACCCGGACCGCTGTAAATGCGGGTTTCGTCGGCTACGATGACCCCCTTCTTTACCTTATAGTCAGTCCGATATTCATAAGTAGTCAGGCCGGATGATATAATGACCAGGACCAGAAGGCTATACAGGATTACCTTTATAGCCAAACCTCCTCCCCCCGAATATATTTTCCAGGACAAACAAATCAGGAACAGAATAAATAATCCGGATGAAATCCAGGCCAGATTATTCAGCGAAAACGGTTCCGTCAGAGTCCCCATAAAAGTCGATACCGGGTTTATCTGGACCCCCTCAAGCCGGGTCGGCATGAATTGTCTGGCAAAAGTCAAATTATTGGCGATATCCTCATCGAACGGATCAAGCGTCTGGGCCTTTAAATAATACAGGATGGCATAGCCCGGCCTCCCAGTTTTGAAAAAGCAGTTTCCCATATTGTAGAAAAGGGGCGCCGATTCATAGCCGTTCTCTGATAGCTTTAAATAACTTTCCAATGCGGCTTCATAGTCCTTATTCTGATAACTGTCATTTGCTGCCGCAAAGATCGAATCCTTAACCGCAGCCGAAACCGGTCCGCAGGCCGCAGTCACAATCGTTAGTACCACTAGTATTTTAAGCAGCTTGCTCAAGCCTGATTCCTTCCAGCTTCACCATGATATTTTCAGCCTTATCAAGAGAATCCTTGATATCCTCGGCCGATACTTTCGCCGAAGAATACTGCGCAAAATCGGCCTTTCTTAACAGGTTCTTCAGATCTTTGACGGTATCTTCATCCGCTCCGCCGCCGGTCACGATGGCAAGCAGCTGGTCTCCGGTCATGCCATGCGGCGAGATATTTAGTTTGTCGGCGACGTACGAAAACAGGGCCATCCGAATCTCGGCGAAAAATTCCGCGGCGTTGGCCGACCCGGCGATCTTCCGGGCTTTCCCCAGACGTTTGCGGGCCATCCTCTTTGCCGCCCGGGAACGAGCATAGCCAATATCCGAAGCCAGCCTTTCTCTTCTCCTGCTCGCCACCCAGACAAAGGCCAAAAGCAATACCGGAAGTCCGTTAAGGGTCAAATAAAGGGGCGTTAAAAGAATCAGCGGCTTTTCTTTCTCTAATCTCCCTGAGTCGGTTTTAATATACCTGATATCCTTGGCATTGGGATCGATGACCCTTCCGGCGACATTCGGAATCGGAAGTTCGGCATATTGATTCAGCGAAGCCGCCGTCGCGGTGATATTGATCGGCTTGCTTGAAATAGTCTTGTACTTTTTGGCCCTGGGGTCGAAAAAGCTCAATTCGACCGCAGGGATGACCAGGTTTCCGGCTCGTTTCGGGATATAAGTCTCTTCATAAATCTTGGTGCCGCCGACTATGCCCTGAAGCTTCGATACTTTCTCATCGCTCGATGCCCGGTACACCCGGAAATCATTGGTCTCCTCGATCTTCGGCTCCGCAACGGTCTTGATATTCCCCGTTCCGTTGATTTTGTACGTAACCGTGATCGGCTGATTTACTTCAACGGTGGTTTTGTCGGCGGTTGAGGATATGGCAAAATCTCCGACCGTCCCGCTGTAACCGCTCGGTTTACCTTCGGCAGGAAGCGGCTGCACGTCGAGGGTCAGCGGTCTGGTTCGAACCGTTCGGGTTACCCCCCGATCGAAAAAGCTGTCGAACATCCGGAACGGATCCCGTGAGCGGCCGGCGCTGTTGTCGGGAACCTGTACCGAGGCCATGGCCGAGCCGATGGTCAACTCTCCGGGACGAGTCGGGAACAGCGCGGTATTCAGCTCGATGACATTGTACCGCCTCCCGTTAATCGTTTCCGTGTACGATCGTTGCGGTTCGATCGATTCGCTCCAGAAATCACTGGTTTGAGGCGGAGTATAATCGGGCTGCGAAAGCAGCCTGACAGCATTATAGAATTTTATGGTCAGGGTAACCTGTTGATTGACGAACGCCCTCTTTTTATCCAGCTGCGCCACCAAAAAAACATCCCTGGTTTCGCCGGTTTGACTGTCCTGGGCCGCTTCCTGCGTCCCTTTCGGTGTCCCGACCCCCTGTTTTAAAACAGTCAGGGTGACTTCGTTAGATTCGTACCGCTTTCGGTCGAGGACAATAAAGGCCGGTTTAATATTAAACGTGCCCTGCTGCTTGGGATATAATATATAATTGTACGCCTGGCTCGACTCCACCGCGCCGTTTACGATCGAAATATTGGTCGAAGTCCCCGAAGAGACCGCATCGAACATGGAAAGATTCGGCATTTGCGGAGCAGGGAGATTCTGCCGGCCGCTTTTCACCACGATTGAAAGCATGGCCTGGCCGTCCAGTCCGATAGTATCGGGACTTATATACATCTCTATAGTCACATTGTCCTGGCACCAGCCCGATGACCAGACGAAAGAAAATATGAAAATGAAAATCAGCTTACGAATCACCAGTCGTTGCCTTTATAATTGCCGACAGCCTGTTGCTGCTGGCGTTCCTTCTGGACATCCTTTTCGTCATCCTTCAGAGCATTCAGGATTCTCTCGGCGTCCTCCTTGGACATTTCATCCTCTTGTGCCATCTCCTGCTGTTGCTGCTGCTGTTGTTGTTGCTGCTCCTGATTCTGCTCTTTCTCTTCCGGCTTTTGCTGCTCTTCCTGCTGCTGTTGTTGTTCCTGTTGCTGCTGTTGTTGCTGTTGCTGCTGCTGGTCGTTCTGCTGTTCCGGCTTCATCTGCTCTTTGAGCATCTTGCGGGCCAATTCGAGATTGTACTTGGCATCGATATCATCGGGATTGAGCTTTAAAGCCTCGGTGTAAGCCTGAATCGCATTCTGATAATCCCCCATGCGGTAATAGACATTCCCCAGATTGTACTGTGCCTGCTGAGTCTGCCGGATATCCTCGGTATTCATCGACGTCTGAAACTTGTCGACCGCCTCCTCGTACTTGCCGTCTCTATACAGCGCCCCGGCGATATTATAATACAGCTCGGCAGTTTCCGGTCGTTCCACCTCGGCCTGGTGATAATACCCCAGTGCTTCGTCATACTTCCCGTTTTGAAAGGCCTCATTCCCTTTCTTTACCAGCCCGGTGAAATCATCCGTTTTCGCCGTGACATTTATCATAAGGAGAGCGAGTATTACAAACAATATCTTTTTCATCGGGCCGCCCCCTGGACTTTCTTCCTGGTTCGTTCGGATATGAAAAATTCCCACGCAATCAGAAGAATGGCAAAGAACAAGGGATACTGGAAACGATCTTCATACTGCATCAGTAGCTTGCCTTCCAATTCTTTCTTTTCCATTTTGCTGATTTCCTCATACACGCGGTCCAGTTCCATCTCTCCGGCCGAAGCCCGGTAGTACTTGCCGCCGGTTATCTGGGCGATTTTCTGCAGGGTCACCTCATCCAGCTTGGTGACAATCACTTCCCCCTTTTCGTCTTTCTTATACCCGACTCTTTCTCCTTTACGATTCAGCACCGGGATTGGTTCCCCCATCACCGACCCGATTCCCACAGTATATATCTTTATGCCCGCCGCGCGAGCCTTTTCGGCTGCATCAATGGGATCGGTATTCTGGTCTTCGCCGTCGGTCAGCAGTATTAGTGCTTTATGTTTCTTTTCAAGCGTCTCGAATCCCTCCGTCGCTTTCCTGATAGCGTCCCCGATCGCGGTTCCCTGCTGCTCGATTAACCCGACATCGATGACATCCAGAAATATCTCGGCAGCGGAATAATCGAGAGTCAGCGGACATTGTATGAACGCCTCCCCGGCAAAGGCCACGAGCCCGACCCTGTCCCCCTGCAGGCGTTCCAGGATTCCCCTGACCTCCTGCCTGGCCTTGTTTATGCGGTTCGGCTTGATATCCTCCGCCAGCATGGAATTGGATACATCAATGGCGATAATAATATCGATTCCTTCCCGTTTCATCATTTCCATATGAGTCCCGCACTGCAGTTGCGAAAGGGTAAGCGTCAAAAACGCCAGCCCGGCCAGGATTATGACCGCCTTGCCCCCCTGCCGCGCGAACGAAATATACGGAGCATTCTTCATGATCAGGAAAATATCCCCGAACCGCTCCAGGAGCTTTTTCTTACGCCGGATAGCCCAGACAAAGAAAAAAGCGAAAAACACCACCAGGGCGAATAATGCCAGATTTTCGGGTGCCGCGAATCTCATAAATTACGGTATCTTCCTGAATACAGTCTGTCCCAAAAATATCTCCAGCACCAATAACGCCAACCCCACGAACACGAAATCAGGGAACAGCTCCCGGTACTGGGTGTATTCTTTCACTTTCACTTCGGTTTTTTCCAATTGATCGATCTCGGTATATATTTCTTCCAGTTCTTCTTCCGACCGCGCCCGGAAATATTTCCCGCCGGTTTTCTCCGCAATTTCCCGAAGAGTCTTTTCGTCGATTTCATTGGGGAGATAGACATACCTCTTCCCGAAAATGGGGTCATCCACCGGGTACATGGCATTTCCCGGTTTTCCCACTCCGATGGTGTAAATCTTCACGTTCATGGTCTTGGCGATCGTGGACGCAGTCAGAGGATCGATCTGCCCGGCGTTATTGACGCCATCGGTCAATAGTACAATTACTTTGGATTTCGAGGGAGATTCCCGCAGGCGATTGATGCAATTGGCCAGCGCCATCCCAATGGCAGTCCCATCTTTAATCATACCGAATTTCACTTGGTCGAGGAAATTTAAAAGCACCCCGTAATCGAGCGTCAGCGGGCACTGGGTAAATGACGCCGCCGAGAATACTACCAGCCCGATCCGGTCGGATACCCGTTTCTCGACGAATTTCTTTATCTCTTCCTTGGCGACATACAACCGGTTGAGCGGCTTGAAATCCTCGGCCTTCATCGAACCGGAAACGTCCAGCGCCAACATGATGTCGATACCCTCGGAAGTCACCTCGCGGTTTTCGGTTCCGGCCTGTGGGCGCGCGAAAGCGAGGAAAAGCAGCAGTAGCGCCGCCACTCTGAACACCGTCAACAGGAATCGGAATCGCGACCGTCCGGTCTTGGCGGACCGTTTGACGATTTTCAAATCGGAATACTTGATAGTCGCGCTTTTAAACCTCCCTGTTCTAATCCGGTAAACTATCATCGCGATAGCCAGGGCCAGCCCCACCGCCAGTATAATGTACGGTGAGATTGCCAGGTTCTGGTCGAACAGCGTTACATTGAATCCCGCGAATCTAAACACCGGCTTCCTCCTTCGAGGCAGTCGTCGCCACCGGCTCTATCTGAGATAGCTTGGTTTGTTCGATCTGCCTGACATACTCGACTATCTCATGCACTTCATCGAAATCGAACATCGGGCGGCTGGCATCCGGCTCGAATTTGGCGAACTTGACCAGATCGGAAAAATTCAATAATTTCCCGATACGGCCGTACAAGGACGGTTCCAGTTCCATTTCTTCCAGCTTGCTCAATAATTCGAACGTCGTCATATCCAGCGCCGGGAAATGGTACATCCTGCCGATATATTCCCGGAATATATCCGAAAGATCCACATAATACTGCTTGTACTTCTTTTTCTCGAGATAATCCGTTTCTTTCAGATACGCGAGCTTTTCGAAAGCGATTTCCCATGGGTCGCGCAGATCGACCGGCTCCCCGGTTTCCATCATACGCCGTTTCCTCCGCCAGATTAAATAGCCCACAACCAATGCAGCAAGGAGAATGCCGGCGATCGTATAGTAGAGCCACCTGTTAGATGAAGCGAAAACGTACTGCGGTTTGAGATCGCGGATATCGAGCGAATCCCCCGCTTCTTCTCCCAGAAGCGACTTGACCTTGATAGCAATCGCCTCTGACACGATGATATGCCTGACACTGTCCGGAGTCATATATTCCACCGGAATTGGAGGGATAATATAATCGCCGGTCGTGAATGTTGTCAGCGCAAAGCGGCTTTCGATTTTGTACTTCCCGTCGTTGGTCCGTCTGGTATCATCGGCCTGGTAGTCCTTGACATCAAAGGCTCCAAGATTGGCTCCGATCGGAGGAGGCGTCAGCACGATATCGCTGTCATGATAGATAGTCAGGCGGTAGTTTATCAGGTCGCCGATATATATTTCGGCGCGATCGATAGCGGTCTCCACCCGGATTCCCTCGGCCGACTGCACCGTATCCGGGATGTTCATATTCTGGGCTTTTGCGGAAAATCCGGCCAGCAACATCACGACTATCAAATATAAAAGGTGATACCTTGTCATTTTATTTTGTTCTCGAATATCTGCACGTTTTCGACCGCCATCAGTCTCGAGACATAATTATTGAACGCCTCTTCGGTCTTAACCTGCTGGTACGCCTGCACGACCTCTTTCTGCACCGCCTGAAACGGCTTGTTGTCGAACATCTTTTCTTTGTTGGCCTCGTAGAAATTCGTGATATCGCTCTGATCGACCTTGATATCTCCGAGCACCTTATCGGACACATATTTTTGTACTATGATTTGCCGGTTCAATAAATCGGATGTCTTCAGCACTTCCGGATTCCGATCGAATCCATCCCGGATGGCCGCCCTGTAAATCAATTCCTCCCCGACATAATTTTTCACCGCGTTTATCTTGCTTTCGGTGGTGGAATAATCCTGCTGCATTTCCGGCGGAAGCATCTGCAGCTTTTCCTCGACATCCTCCATGAACACCGGCCGGTCGTTTATTTTCGCTACCACCGTTTTTCCTTCGTTGGCGGCGTACACCGAATCGAGATCAACTGCCTTATCGAGCTCCCGGCGGGCATCGAGCATCCTCCCCATCTTTTCCAGTGAATTCACCAAAAGCAACCCTGCCTCATTATAAAATGAACCATCCGGATTTAACGACCGCGCTTTAATAAGATAAGCCGCGGCGCTTTCGTAATCTCCGAGGTTCTCGAAATAGCTTTTACCGATTAGATAATTGATATTAGCCCGGGTTAAATCATCGGTAGCGGGATTATCCAGTATCTTTTCGTATTCGTCAATCGATGCCTGATACAGGTTATTGTCCGCCAGTTCGCCGGCCAGTTTCTTTGAAATTTCATTCTGCGGGGTCACATCTCCGCTTCGGCTGTTCCAGAATATCAGCCCCACCGCGACCAGAGTCACCAGCGATACGATCAGGCTTAATGACGGTATCAGCGATTTATTTTCATTGGCCATAACAGCATTCTCCTCACCGACGCTTCTCTCTCATGCGGAAAAAGTTTATCAACGGCACGATGTACGACTGGTTGGTAATAATCTGGATAAAATCGAGATTAATCAGCCGGAACGACCGCTTCAGCGCGGCATTGTCGACTTCCGCTTTTTCCGCGAAATCCTTCCGGAATTCCCCCGACGAAGTATCGATAATCAGAGTCTCCCCGGTTTCGGCGTCTTCCAGTTCGATCAAGCCCACGTTATCGAAATGCATTTCGCGCGGGTCGGTAATTTTCATCGCGATGATATCATGTTTGTTATTGGCGATCTGCAGCGGTTTCAGATATTCTTCCGATAGAAAGTCCGAAATCAAAAACACCACCGATTTTTTCTTGATTACCCGGTTGAAATACTCCAGTGCCCCCGCGATATCGGTTCCCGTTCCTTCCGGCTTGAAATAGAGAATCTCGCGGATCAACCTCAGCACGTGCGCCCGTCCTTTCTTGGGCGGGACAAATTTCTCGATCCGGTCGGAAAATATTATCATCCCGACTTTATCGTTGTTCTTGATCGCCGAGAAGGCCAAGAGCGCGCATAGTTCCGCGGCGGCGTCTTCTTTAAACCGCTCCTTGGTTCCGAAATACCCCGACGACGAAGCATCGACCAGGAATATCACCGACAATTCGCGCTCTTCACGGAATTTCTTGACATAGGGATACCCGGTCCGGGCGGTCACGTTCCAGTCGATGAGACGGATATCGTCCCCCGGCTGGTACTGACGTACCTCCTCGAATTCCATCCCCTGCCCCTTGAAGGTGGAGTGGTATTCGCCGGAAAAGAGATCGTTCACCAGGCGCTTGGTCCTGATTTCGATCCGCCGGATATTCTTGAATACTTCTTTCTGGTCCATCGCTCTTACGGTACTTCGATATGATCGAAAATCTGCCGGACCAAATCGTCCGAAGTTTTCTCTTCCGCTTCCGCTTCGTACGTTACCAGCAGGCGATGCCGCAAGACATCTTGGCCGACCGCCTTGATATCTTCGGGAGTAACATACCCTCTTCCCCTGATAAAGGCATGAGCCTTCGCGGCCAGATTCAAATAAATCGTGGCACGCGGAGAGGCGCCGTACGCAATCAAATCTTTCAGTTCCGGCATACCGTACTTTTCCGGTTCGCGGGTGGCAAAAACGATATTGAGGATATAGTCTTTTACTTTGTCGTCCACATAGATATCGTGAATCACTTCCCGGACTCTGACAATATCCTTCGGCGAAATCACCTTGTCGACTTTGATCTCATCGCCGGTGGTCATCCGATCCATGATTACCCGTTCTTCCGCCGGAGTGGGATAGCCGATTTTCAATTTCAGCATGAACCGGTCCACCTGAGCTTCCGGCAGGGGATAAGTTCCTTCCTGTTCAATGGGGTTCTGCGTCGCCAAAACCAAAAACGGCTTGTCCAGTGGAAACGTGGAATCGCCGATAGTCACCTGGCGTTCCTGCATCGCTTCCAGAAGCGCCGACTGCACCTTCGCCGGAGCACGGTTGATTTCGTCCGCCAGCACGATATTGGCAAAAATCGGGCCTTTCTTGGCGTAGAATTCCGCTTTCTGCGGATTGTAAATCATGGTGCCGATCAGGTCGGCCGGAAGAAGATCCGGTGTAAACTGCAGCCGCCGGAATTTGGCGTCGATGGCATCGGAAAGGGTCTTAACCGATAGAGTCTTCGCCAAGCCCGGAACCCCTTCCAGCAAAACATGCCCGTCCGCCAGGATTCCTATCAATAGCCGTTCGACCATGTATTTCTGTCCGACAATGACATTGCCGATCTGCGAGGTCAGTTTTTCGACAAAGCCCGCCTCTTTTTCCACTACCGCCTGAATTTGCTCGATATCTTTATTCATTGCGCCTCCGCATCACGAACTTTTATTCAAATTCCGAAAATGATTCTCTATCTCAGTCGCCAGTCTGATAGTATCGCCCGGTTCTCCGGCCAGGGGAGCATATTTCTCCTTTTCCGCCGTACTCAGCCATTTTATCAGCTTTTCCCGGTGTTCCATATCCATCTGTCTGTTTTCAAGGTATTCTGTTATATGCACGGAAGTCTTTCCGGTTGTCGAAAAATCGTATTTCACCTCGATATATTTTGTCAGCGCCCTGTGCAGCCGGGTGAAAAAAATCTTCCGGTCGCTTCCCCCCTCCTTTTTCCCCTGATTGAATTCATTAAGAAAAAGCTCTTCTGCCGTTAAAATCGGTTCCACCTGAGTCTTTTTTCTCAATTTGAAATACCATACCGCGCCGAAACCGATTACCAGTATCCCAAACCCGCCGAAAATATATAAAAGATAAGAATACCACTGATTGTTGCTGTGCTTCACGACTTGCGGCTCGGAGATCGCCACCTGGAACTGCTGCGTGGTTAATTCTCCCGGAAGAGAATCCGGCACTTCGACATACCTGAGCGTGATCGGGTCGATCAGCCCGATACCGCCGGTGATCGGCTTGAAAGTATAGGTATAAGTTCGACTGAAATATGACCCCAGGCTGTCGGTTCCGCTCGTGACTGCTGTCGAAGTCCCCTGGACCATCAGGTTTTGGGTTTGCGGAAGCGGAAAAGGCTCGAACATGTACTTTGCCCGTTCCCCCCGCCAGATAACAGTCACCTGAAGATCGGTGGTTTCTTCGAATTTGATATCGCTGTCGGTCAATTGCGCCGAAAGGCTGATCTGCTTATCCTGGGCGGAAACAAAAGATAAACCGGCAATTATTACGGCCAGAAACACCCGGAACACTTTAAGCAGTTTCATAAATTATTGTCTTTAAAAATCTCGCAAATAAGTAAATTCCCAATCCGGCCTTGTCGCGCGATTAATTACTCTTATACAGAGAATTTTACGCAGAGTTTCACGAGGTCCCGTTTTTGCCCAGATAAAACGCAATAAGTCCCGCCAGCATAAGAACTTTCAATATGTTACTGGTTACCTTATAGCGCTCCGGACGTTTCCCTGCAAAAAGATAAATTGTCAAAAGGGCCAGCGGCAGATCGACCAGGTAAATCACAATATCATTAAAATGGCTAGCATACCAGTTATTCGAAATCGGAATCAAAGTCAGCAGTATCACTCCGAAAAACAGAAACCCTATAATAATGTGGACCAGCCAACGGGGTATGATCGACGGCAGGGTCCGGAACGAGGCCGCGCTATCCCCTTTATGGTCCTGAACGTCCTTTACCAATTCCCGTCCGAAATGAAACAGAAACGCAAACACCGCCGGGACCATCGGCCCCGGAAGAGACAACAGGTCCGGATTCTCCCGGATTAACGACCCGGATATGAACGTCAACGCTCCTAATAAAGAGACCGAAATATTCCCCCACAACGGTAGTTTTTTCAAAGTGACATTATAAGCCAGAAGCAGCGTTTCCGCAAATATGACCACGATCAGGACTTTCCAGTTGACCACCGCGGCCAGGATAATCGCCGTGATATTCAGGACTATGGCCAGAAGAACCGCGATGTACGGAGGCAATTCCATGTTTGGCAAAGGACGAGTGGGATGATTGATCCGATCGGTTTCGATATCTACCAGGTCGTTGAAGGCATTCCCCGCGCCGCAGACAAACGCCGCCGCCAGCGCGGCCAAATAGATATTGATTTCGTAATAAACATCTCCGGCCAGATACCAGCCCATCCAGACCCCTACCCCTGCAATCAAGCAGTTGTGGATCCGGATCAGGCGCAATATGGGAATAATTCCAAACACGGCTAACAATAAATCGGCTAATATTTTAAGTCAACTAATTAAAATTCGTTAAGGAGGGTTATATTCAAACGGGGCTCGTCTATTGCGCTTGCCTCGCCCCAGGCCAGCGAAATTTTCAAAGACCTTTCGTTCCCCCCCAGCATAAACCCGAAGCCGTACCCGAACTTCGCTTCATCATTCTTCAATACATAACCGGTCGAAACCGGCGAATAGTACTCATAATAGGCAGCATCTAAAAATGCTAACAAGTATGATTCCCGGTCCCAGAACAGCCTCGGTTCGATCGAACCGATAAATACTCTCCGCCCCGCGAACTGGTCGTTGCGATAGCCCCGAAGACTCCCCGGTCCGCCGAATAAAACCAATTCCGAAACCGGCAGCGGCTTCTCCCCGCTTTCAATATTGTGCGCATTAAGAGCCCCATACCAATGCAGTGAACCCGGAAACCGTGCCGAAACTTCCCCTTTCAGAATAACACGGGTATCGTTATTTACCGTCCGAGAGATGTCTCCGTCCTCCTGATTTATATCATATTCCCGCGAGTTGTAAACGATTTTCCAGTTCAACGCCGATTGAAACCCGATCTCTCTTCTCGCTATTATTCCGCCCGATTCGAAACTCAATCCCACTCCGTACGATACATACGAATATCCCAGTCCGGAATCCGGCTCGACGATTTTCCAGTTAAGCACCAGCCCGATTTTCGATTTCTTCAATAATTCCAGTTTATAGTGCAGTTCCGCATTGAATTCATAAAACTGCTCCCGGTAATCGCGGGTCGCAAGGGTCAATCCGGCTTCTCCTCTCCCGGCGAAAAAGACCGGCTGACGATATTCCGCCCGGAAAACCGCTTTATTCTTTTCGCGACGGTCGACGAATATGGCGGCGTACTTCCCGTGCCCGAATATATTCCGCAACCGGGTATTCAAATACCACATGAAATAGCCGTCATCCTCCGGAACATATCCGCCGCTCCCCTCTATAAAGAGCGATTTCTGTTCCTGAAAATAATATACCACCCGGACCCGATCATAACCCGGTTCCGGACGAATTTCGGGCGCTGAGGCAAGTGCCACGTAATCCAGCTCGCTTAGTCTGGCCACTGACACTTCAACGGCATCATCCCTTATAGTATCCCCGGTCTTAAGATCGATGTATTTCCGCAGGTGTTCCGGAGAAGTTCTTTTCAAACCGGTTAATTCCACCTGAGATATCGTCATCGCCGGACCGGGCTGCAACCTGCAATGTATATCTACCCAGCCATCCCGCTTCACATAATCCACCGGAGACACTCCGGCATAATAGAATCCCCGGTTCAGGTAATCATCGAGCAGCGCCTGCATTTCCTCATGCATAATCTCCCTACTGAATTCCCGGTCGACCGGAATAGTATCGTTAATGTCATGCACCAGTATAATCTTCCCGATACGATATTTTTCTCCGAACGCTATCCACAGCGTATCGTGCATTACCACAGCAATACCGTCGAAATATCCCAAGTCCGCGAATATCGAATCTGCTGCTTCAATCGCCTGCTCAGGTGTAGCAGCGTTTATTGCTTCCCGGATAAGCGCGCGCTCCGATGAACTCCCACCCTCGATTACGACCTGGCCTTGCGCGAAAGCGCTCCACACCAGAATCAGGCCTGCCAGTATGCCGCTAAAAGTTCGCAACCATCTCCCCCCTGCCGGTAAAGCGCGGCTTGCGGTCATCGGAATGCCTCCCGGTCAAATAGAGCGAAAGACGCACCGCACCGCTCACTTTATAATCCGAGCGCAATTTCCATTCCACCCCGGTTTTGCCGGATTTATTATCGGTCAGCTTGTACGATATGAATTCCTCCGCTTTCAATTCCTGGTAGTACCCTTCGATTTTCAGCGAACTTTCCCCATTCCTGATGTACCTCAAAACGGGATTTACCCCCGCCACGACCTGCTTCGATCTCGCCCCCGTCTTGTCTTCGGCATAACGATAACCGACCTTCCCGTTCAACTGCCCCCAGAATGTATCATAGTATGATTCCAAGGAGAAGGTATATCCATCGATATTTCCCGGCGAATTAAAATACTGATCCCGGCGATAATTGAATATCTCTCCATTTTGGAGATAATGCCAGTCCCCGAACGATTCATGAAAGGTCGCCTTCCCCTGCCATTCCAGGCGCTCGTTTTCGGCGTCCGCAACATTTCTGATTTCCGAATTGTACGACCCAGACAGGTTGAAGAAGAAATAACTTCCCCTCCGCCAGAGTTTCAAATCACCGGCATAGTATCTTCGCCGCTGAAGATATGACATCCCCCCGTCGGAATATCCCGGTATCAGCCAGAATAGATTCCGCTTTTCCGGAGCCAGCAATTCCTCGCTGACGTTGGCCGTTCCCCTGAAGTAAGCCTGCTTTGGGCGCCAGGTGATATCGAAAGTTTTCTCTCCCGATTGCACCGCCGCCTGCTCCGATAGAATTTCCTCAATCTCGATAAAATTCCCTTCCGGGTCCGGGATATACTGCCCGTCTTCATATATATATTGCCCCTGACCCGGGTCGACCTCTACATACCGAATCCCCCGCTGAAAACGGTTTTCATCCGAAATAGTGTAACGCCCGGTTATGGTCAGGTATTTTTTCGGAGCGGAATAACTCCAGCTCAGGCGAGCCAGCAACTGGTCTTCCCTTGCTTTTCCATAATGCTGCCGTTGTACTCCCAGATACCATTCGGTCGATACATTGCCGATATTCTTGCTGATCTGCAACGCCCCCCGATCCCGCACCAGTTTATCCCGCCACGAGACAATCAGGGTATCCTCATCGTACCGTTCGAGGGTCGCCGACAATTTATCGTAAGACCCTCCAATCCGCACTTCCCGCTCGGTCGTCCCCCGCAATTCTCCGGAATATTCGTTTTTTCGCCGATCGTACCTTGCCATGAGATTTACCGAAGCATCCTTGTTTATGGCAGCATTCCAGTCCAGTTGAGCCACTCGTCCGGTTCCGGAAGACTTTTCTCCCGCTTCATCCTTATCCGATTCAATAAGCCCCGCTGACAGCACCGGCAGATACCTGCACTTATTCGAAGGATAGAGCGACATTTTTCCGTTCAGCGAACGAAAACGATCCCGGTAATCAAGGTAGGCCCCTTCGACAAGAAGCCCGACCGGCCCCCCTATGTACCCTGTCGCCGACGACAATATTTCATTCCGATCTACCGTGGTATCGATCACATCCGGAATCAGATATTTCCGTTGATTGTCCGGAGCCGACCTCCGATTATATATTTTGAAATTCGCCCCACTGTAATCGGCGTTGACAGAAATCCCGCTCTTTTCGGTATATAGTCGCGGCACTGCACCCAGGCCCGCCTCCAATACATAGCGCGCCCCGGTATTGTCGCCGTCATCGAGCCCCGAGAACAGGTTCCGGTCATAATCGGAACCATAAACCTTCACTCCGAACCTGGCGTCGCTTGAGGGATTAAACTTCAATCCTACATTGTACTGCCTCTCCTGAGCCGGAACGGGAATTCTCACGATAGGCGAATAATCTCCCTCACCGGCCCCGACATACCGATACCGTTCGCCCCCGTCATAAACATATGACCCGCTGTCGTCCGGCGAAAAACTAACCCGGTAATCGCCGTTACCGTTCCCGATATACTCGAAATAGCGATTGCCCCCGCCGTCGAACCGCTCCAGGTAATCTCCGGAAGTATCCGCAACGGCACCGTCCCGAATCACACCATCCGCATTATCTCCCGCTGCCTGCAAGATGCTGATATCGCTTTCCGATAATTCTCCGCTTTTTAGCCTGTCCTTATTGTCTCCCTCAAGAAGAAAATCCACCGACACGGAAAACACCGAATCCCCGAAGCTATACCCTCCACCCGTACGATACAGCTCCTTCTGGTAATCGGAGGTCAGCGGTTCGAAATCGATTTCGATGCGCGAACGGGAATCTATCGGCACCCTGACCGTGAATGCAATCGTGGCGGCAGGATAATCCATGATATAATCCTTGTCCGCTCCCCGCTCCAGTTGTTTTCCATTCACCCAGACCGTTTCGGAATTCGGCACCACCGGGTCGATCTTGTTTCCCGCCCTTACCCTGTATGGTCCCTGAGTGCCGTCAGAGCCGTAAAATCGTGTCGTTTCGAATTTTCCTCTTGGCCGTGCCACCGTCCCATATCCTGAAAACCTGTCCGTGCGATACCTTGCCTGCAAGCCGCTCACCTGCTTTAAAATCGGCGAACGGTATTCCGAATCCCGGATCAGCTCCAGATTCCCCACTTCGGCGAAAAACGATTGCGACCGCACCGTCAAATTTACCTTATCCAGTTCGTTGATACGGCTGTTGACCGTCCCGTACTCCGAATTGTATCCCCGGTCCGAAACCGAACCGATCACTTCAACCCCCTCGGTCAACTTCCCCTTGACCGACAATTCCAGGGACTGCTCGAATTGCGAGTTGCCCGATGTCTGTGTCAGAAACGAAAACCGCTTCGCCCCCGAAATATTCAATTCCGATCCCTTCTGTCCTGAAATTTCACTATACGTATTCCCTCCCGAAGAAATCGCCGGAGCATGTTTCGACGTGATCGTCTGCCCAACGGCATTGCCGTAACGCCGTTCGAGCCAGGATGGAAGTGGTGAATAATAGATCCTGAGCGAATCAAATGCCGCACTATCGGGCAATGTCAATTGAACCGAGCCGTTGAGATAATCGATTTTATAATCGCGGTCCCGTTGAAGCTTGTTTAAATCAATGAATAGAGAATCCGAATCGGAAATTATCGGACCCGCCCACAATTTAATGCGGGGAGTCACATTTTCACGTGAGATTATTTTTAGCGCTGAAAAACCGTTTTGTGGAAACCAGAGGAGTGTCAGGAAAACCAGCAAAAAACCGCCGTTAAGCGTTCCTTTGCCGTCACTCCTGATAGAGAATCTCATAAATTACCAGGCGGTTATTGCCTTTATCCGAAATTACCAACCGGCCGTCCGGGGTAACGGTCAACCCGCAAGGATTATCGAAACTGTAAGATCCTTCGCTCCCGGATTCTCCGATTCCGAACAGCCTGTCCCCGGCCATATTGAAGCAAAATATTTTATTTTGCTCCGCATCGCAAACCCAAATATTCCCGTACCGGTCGCAGACGGCATCGAAGGGATAATCCAGCATCCCGTATCCTATATCGTCGCGCTGTACCCCGATATTATCGAATATCTTTATCATGCCGTTGCCGGCATCGCAGACCAGAACCCTGTCATTGGGAGCATTACACATCCCCTCCGGATTCAGAAACAGCCCGATCGTCTCGCTCCCCCCGATTATGCGGCTGAATTGCCTGACATTATTGTAAATGAGAATCTGCGCCTTATCGTAATCCGCAATCCAGACTTCGCCGAATCGATTCACCACCAGTCCCGACGGCCTCCCGTACTTCAGGGGATCCTCGTCGTCGATTAAAGATACGACTTCGGCGAAATTCAGGCTCGCGTCATAAATCGAAACCCGCTGGTTGCCGGGATCGGATACATACAGGTTCAGGTTGTTGTCGATTTCGATATGGGTCGGGCCGTTCAATAATCCTTCCGCGTATCCAAACCCTCCCGCATCACGCACCGGCCTTAAGTCGGAGTCGAACTTAATCAGGCGGTTGTTCCCCGCATCCACCAAGTACAGATTGCCCCGGTCGTCCGATGTTATCCCGACCGGGTGCGCGAGCTGCCTGCCCAATATTGTACCGCTTATGACACCTACCGGCATCAGAGCCTGAGGAACTTTTCCCGTTATTGAATTGATTTCCGGCTTCGGAGGACATCCGGCCAGAAGGAATAAAGAAAATATGATTATGGCAAAAGAAATTCGACGCACTTTTAAAACCGCCGTGATACTTCCAGCCCGATATGCGGATTGCTTCCGAACGGGTTCCCCTTCAGATCGATATCGATGTTTTCTTTACCCCATAAAATATCGTCGTTGATTTCGCGGGATTTCTTCTGGGCGACCCGGAAAGCGTCGATACCGGATAAGATGCGGTTGAATACGGCCATTCCGAGCATGAAAGTGGCCTTGCGAAACGCGGTTTCGCTCTGGTTTCGGATATTCCGATAAATCATCCGGCTGTCGGTGCCGGTCCAGTACCAATCGTATCCGCTGTTGGGAGCATAGTACGGGCTGGAAGGATCGATGATCCTCCCGGAACGATTATATTCCTCGCGGCTGTTATAAAACACCAGGTTGCGGTAGAATTCGTCGTCCTTGCCCGAAGGATCGATACCGGCGTTTCGCGTGGCGTAATTGATATAATCGTCTTCTTTCCAGTTGCCGTAACTGTGAAAAGCGAAATACCCGATCCAGATGGCCGCTTCCGCTCCCATGAATATCTCGCCCCGTCCGCCGGCATCGGCATAAAACTGCCCCGCCCCCGGGACCAGAAGCGACAGCACCACCGCCTTCGCCTTGGAAATCTTTTTTGTCCCCTTTTCGAACGGTCTGACTTCGGTAGTCTTGTTGTCGCCGGTTTTTTTGCTTTCGGTATCGAATTCATCGCCATACAGCAATCCAACCGGAGCGTTGATCGGTGAAACCGGAAGTTCAACCCCGGCAAATGTCTTCCCACCGGCCATAACCGATATCATCAGAAGAATCGGAACGAGCTTTGTGACCAATCGTATTTTCATCTTCATTCCTAAAATTTCCTGGTAAATCGAACAATGGGAATCTGCTCTGTGGCCGAATAATAGTGCATTTCGGTCTTTATACTCCAGTCGCTTTCGATACCGCCATATTTCTTATTGTGACGATTCGCCGACAGCGCGGCATCCACCGCAGAAATCAGGTGATTGATAATCGATATATATATCATCCTGTCGGCCTGAGTCAGCTTGTCGTTCGCATTCTTCCGCATATCTTCATAATGAAGACGGTTCGAAGTCAGAACGTTTCCGGAATCGGGAGGAAGCCAGTAATCGTCCCAGCCCCCCGCGAACTGATCGTACTTACCGATCATTTCGTAATACTGCTGTGTCCTGGTGCTGGGAAGGCTGTGCGTGAATTCCCCCACCGTGGTATCGTTGACATCCCCGTACTCCGCCAGCAGATACCCGCGATATGTTTGCGGATCGAGGTCGGCATTATTATTGGTCGTATCCCCTTCGGTCCAGTGCTCATTGGCATAGGCCTCGAATTCCCGGGTTAAATCCATGCCGTCCTGGTGCCACATAACATGGCCGCCCCACAGGGCGCCGTCGAACGCGAGAAACCCGATTGTCTTGAATATATTCGAACCGTTGTACAGCTGACCTGCCCCTGGAATTACCGCCGATAAGGCGAACGCCAGAAAAGGAGACTTCTTTCCGGGATACGATATCTTCAGGGATTCACTTTGCTCCGCGTTGATATCATCCACCTCGGCGGTAAACTCCGAAGCTGAAAAATTCTGCCCTTTCAGAGCTTCCACCTCGAGTTCCATCCGACCCGGGTCGAACTCCACTCCGAAAGTATTAACCGGCAACAGCATAACCAGAAGCAACAGTGACCACCTGACTGATTTCATCTCGTCTTCATCCCCTTATTTCACGATGGCAATATCGGTATAAGCCGTCCGGGGAAAATCCCCGAAATTCGCCTCAATGTAACACCGGTACACTCCGGTCGGCAATTTCGATCCATCCCAGGCAAATTCGTTGAACAGCCCGCCGCTCCCCTGTGTGTTTTGCTGATCCACAAGCCTGCCCGACATATCAAAGACTTTCAAAGCCACCTCAGCGTTTAATCCAAGGTAATAACGAATCGTCGTCATCCCCGTTTTGGTCGGATTGGGATAGCAGAAAAAATCATCCCCGGAAAAAACCTCAGGAGGCTCCGGATCGGCCAGTTTCGAATTGGGCAGATTGAAACTCCCGGACGGATTCCCGCCGTACATCGGCCAGTGTGCGAAGGCCGGATCATAAACGATATCATAGCAGTAGATCCATCCGTCGGCGGCGAGAACTGCCATTCCGCCCCCTCGCGCATTATCAAACAATACTGGTGAGGCATAACCGTAATGCTGCAAATCCAAATATATCGGTTCTCCAAGACCGTCCCCCGGCAACAGGATGGAACTCACCCCCACTCCGCCGATTCCAAGAGGAAAGCCGTACAGCAAGTCCGGCCCGAACGCATACAGGTTGCCCGCCGAGGTCATCGACAGGATATCCTGCTTTTCGTCTCCGTTAATATCGGCCACTACCGGAGTCGATACCACCGATGCATTAAGAATCTCCCGGTCGATCGTGGCCGGGAATCCGGTCAGATACACCAGGTTGCGATCCACCGCATATATTTTATTCACGCCGCCGAAAATGATATCGGCATAGCCATCGTCATCGAGATCCGCAACGACCGGATTCGACGTAATCGAATCGGCAACCCGCCGGTTCTTATAAGCGACAAACTGCACCGTAGAACCCGAAGTATCGATCGTAACGGCATTGACATAGCCATCAGGTGATGCCATGATTACTTCCGGCAGGCTGTCTCGATTCAAATCGGCCACCACCGGTCCGTAGCTGTAAAGCCTGTCCGTCTCCAAAAACCAGGTGGTATCGCGCGTTACATAAAAAAGATCGATATAAGTTCCCGCGGTATCGCCGGCAAGGGCGGTAAAGGCGTCCCCGATTCGTGCAAATCCATACGGAGCCGGTACCGGAATTTCTTTGTACGGTTCCACACTCCCGGTCTCATCGATCGACAGCATCAGAATCGCATTGGTAAAGACCGTTGCGACATCGAGGTATTGTCCGAATGACATCCAGACCGCCAGCGAAGGCATCTCGATGGCCGGGACATACAAATCTCCGAGCCCGTCAAAATCGTCATCTCTCAAGGTATGAATATACACCGTATCCAAGGCCGCAATCGCCACCAGCTGCGAATCCGCTCCGGTCCCAAAATCGCCAATTACCGGTCCCGCTGAAATAGTCTCGAAAGTCCGCCCCAGAAGCGGAAGCGAATCGACCAGGCGATTGGTCGAGCTGTACGAAGTATCGTAGTACAACGGGACATAACGGAACATATGCCCGCCGTTTTCCCTGACTGCCAGAAGATTTTTATCCGATACCGCGACAATCTCGGTCAAACCATCACCATCGATATCCGCCGCCACCGGCGAAATCCCGATTCCGGGATAACCCGCCCGCCTCGGGAAATTCGGCGTAAAATGATCGAAATCAAGCTGGCAGGTCATCTCGACGTCCGATGCCGAAATCCCTGTTACGTAGACATGGCTGTTGACCCCATTGTAACCCAGGGCCGGAGGATTGGTATTAGGAGTAAACGAGGTATTATTCCCGGCATAGTACATGTCCTCCTGGTCGCCGTATCCGGCATAGAAATTCCCGCCGAAATTCACCAGCCCGTCCGCCTCCATAAGTTCGACAAAGCGATGGTACGGATCCAGCTGCAGGCGATTGACGTCAAATAGGGTATATCCGGAATTCTGATACTCCGTCGCCGCCACCCGTTCGTCAATATGCCAGATCAGCATCCCCGAACCGGGCAATAGAAAATCGTACTCTCCGGTGAAAGTTTTTGTCCCGTTTACCTGATTATAGTACACCGGTCCCTGAATCACCCCCGTCACCGAATCGGCCAGAAGCGCCGTGGTCAGCCCGTCCACTTCCACCTGCCGGTTCTCCAGCAGGTAATATTCGTATTCATTGATCGGAATTTTCGCGATTTCAACG